>Ga0137461_1000028_pt1 | contig 28172 bp, 26 predicted proteins | sample EasRivERMGT746_2_FD_104650 | JGI IMG/M metagenome (GOLD analysis project Ga0137461, IMG submission 104650) | Soil microbial communities from meander-bound floodplain in the East River, Colorado, USA - East River MetaG ERMGT746_2 | ecosystem: Environmental > Terrestrial > Soil > Floodplain ... | reverse complement strand
TTGATGCTGTTTCGTTGTCCTGTCACCGGGACTTGCGGCTGGCAGCCGATCCGCGACCAGGTCGCGTGGAGGGTCGAGTCTTGCCGGAAGCTGGCCTCGTCGGTAAAGAGGAGGACACGCCCTTCTGTTTGGGCTTTTTTTTAATGTTGGGATAGGTGCGTCGTCGCCAACGTGCCTGGGCGCTGGCGTCGGCGCGAGCCAGGAGACGTCGCGGACGTTGAACCGAGAAACCAATTGCTGCCAGCAGCTTGCGCACGTGCCCCGGATGGAACACGACGCCGAACTCGTCCTCGACTACCCGACCAATCATAGGTGAGGTCCAGACTCCCGAGTCGAGTCCATAGGCCACGGGGCCGCTTTCAATGATGTCGCCGAGTGCGGTGCGCTGAGCTTGCGACAAACGTGCCGGTCGTCCCGAACGCTGCCCCTCAAGAAGGCCTTCCTCACCATGCGTGGCATAGTTGGCCAGCCACTCGGATGTCTTTGATCGCGGTGCCTTAAGAATCTCCGCGATGCGCCCGCTACTGTGGCCATCGGCGTTGAGCAATACAGCGTGCAGCCTCTTGGCTACGCGATAGGCGCCATCTCTCTCAGCTTCTCTGCGTAGACGCGCGAGTCGCTGATAGGTCTTGGGATGCAACTGGAGTAGACGTGAAAGCATAGTTCCTCCCGCAGCACATGTGCACGTGTCGAAGAGGATTGTACCACATTTCTATCAGTATGTCCCTTTATTTATACGCAGTTGTATAGCATCAGGGTTTGGCGGTCGCCGACTTGGTGCAGTGGAAAACTGCCAGCCAAGGCGTTGCGCCAACGTCGACAGAGAGTCTGTGAGGCACTCGCTAGCAAAATCATAGAAGTTTTTCCCCGTGTCTCCGAATTATTCAGTACAAGATGAATCGTCGCTGAACAGCGGTTAAAATTGTATTTCTCAATTCCTGTGCGATCACCCTGATTTCTTCGCCGCTAGTAGCATCTAGAGCAACTTTAAGGCCATCTTAGATAATATTTTACCTTTAAAGTCAAATGGTGCCATCCCCGTGAATTTGCGAGATATCTGCTGTGGCGCGATGGTGAGGCGGGTCGGAAGTGTGTCAGTAATTAATGACAGCCGTGACAAAATTTACAGCTTGCCTGACAAGGTGTGCCGCCAACTCGGCGGTCTGGTCGTGGCGGCAGAAAGTCTTGAACATCCCTCGGCCCGCTTTTCCGCCGAGGGATGTTCAAGTTCCTTTTGATTCGTCAAGGGGTGTCGCGGCTGATCGTCTCGTTCTGAGCGAATTACAGTTGGCGTTAAGGTCACTGAACCCTGAATCCATCGCGCAGTACTCCGGTACCCACGCGCACATCCCACAGCCTGTCAGTCCTGTTGCCGCCTTTTTTTACCGTGACATTGGCAGTGATCGTTGTGCCGTCGCTACTCACGCTGGTAACGGTTGCTACGGGACGTTGTCCCGAACCGTTTTCAAAGCTTACACCCATCCCTGAGGTGAAACCCGAACCTGTGATAGTCACAGGAACGATGGAGCCCGCCTTTATCCAATTCGGTGATATGCCGTTGACCGCAACCCCGGTCCCAGTCCCGCTACAGTCGTTGGGATTAAGGACGCTCAAACTCGACGATGATATGTTGAGTTGCAGCAATACGCAGGAGGTATTGTCGGTTTCGTAGACTTCCTCCAAGCGTTTTTTGGGGTCAACTTCGATGACGAGTCTGTAACTGCCATTCGGTAGGCCGGTAACATCGATCGACTGCCCCGAAAGGTTGCTTGTATAGGTGTCGCCCCAGCCGACAGACATGCCCTGCTTAATGTTGCCGCAAGTCGAGTAGACAGCGTTTCTTGGCGCGCCAGTTAGGCTAAGATCAACCGGGGTTGTGTCCATAACGCAAAAGGTCGTTTTCTGACTGGTACGGTCCGAGGCGCCGGAAGCGTCGTAGGGTTGCAGTGTATAGAGCGCGAAATCCTCGAAGTGAAAGTGGTTGTGCAATGGATGCCAAACGAAACTACCGGCGAGCTGATCGAAGTAAGTTCCGTCGCTAAGATAGATCCGCTGATAAACGTTTTGTCGTTGAGCCGTAGAGTCGGTCTCGCCGGCGACTAATTCCAACGGACCGTCGCCGTTATTCCAGTTCGTGGCATTGAAATAAAGCCGGCCACCGGACAGCGAAATGTTCCAAGCGGGCCGGGCTTGGAGATTGGGTTTTAGCGCTGTCTGGGCCGAAGCATTGGAGATATACGCAAAAACCGCTACTATCAGCCCGCAGAAAAAAAAGGCGATGTGATTATCGATTCCATGGATTTTCATGACTGACCTCTTATTAGACATATTCACTAGCTGATGTCCGATTTATTTACGAACTGACGAACTACCAGGCGCGATTGGGCCGCTTGCTTCGAGCAAGCGGCGCAATCGCGTTTTGCAAAATGAAATTACCCGTCGTTCTGTTTAATTACCAGGTTCCGGCGGTTGTAGGATGTCGCCAGAGCGTGTCCCGAAGCAGTCAACGTTAGCACTAACGTGCGGCAGCGGGTCGTGGATCCGGTCAAAGGATGCTAAAAGAACCCCATCCCCGTGGTTATGGTGGGCCACCGCAGCCTGTGGTGAGAAGGGCACCAGGATACCAGCATAGATATTGTTGATGCAGTCAACAAGTCCGTTGCACGCATCTACCGCATCGAAATAAAACTCCAATAGGCCCGGGTCCTGGATTAACCGGCATTCAAGGGTAATGTTATTCGCCGCTAGCGCGTCACAGTTGGCTCCAAGCTGGTTTGGCCCGCCGATGTTGTGACATATACCCTTCGGGGGCGGCGGTACTTCGCATTTGTTCGTAAGGTCAAATACCTTCGGACAGTTGTCCTTGTTGTCAGGTATGCCGTCGCAGTCGAAATCGCCTGTGCATTCTGTTGCTCCAGCCATAGCCGTACCGGTATTCAACAGTAACGCGAGGCTCATTGTTGCACCGCCTAACAGTGCAAAACGCACTAATCTATTAAACATAAAATCTCCTCCTGAATTCTAGAAAGTTCGATGCCATGTTGTTGCTCGAAACGTGATTGTGCTTCACGCGAAATTATCTTCGTGCATCGATTACGGACCCGACTTAAAATCTTGAGGGGTTCTTACTTTCATTTTAGTTCACTGTTTTTCTGTCATCGTTTGTTTAGGCTCTCTTAGCCTGTTTCATCGTGGGCGAATCTATCAATTAAAATTGGCCGCGCAATTGGACTTTGGTCCACTTGGACTTTGGTCCAGGGTTGTCGACGGCGACCCGCTGGGTGTCGCTAAGCTGAGCAGCGAGTAAGAAGGATAGACGCGAGCAGGTTATGGAAATACTTTCGGTTCATCCTTTGACGGGCTAAGCATGAACGGAGAGTGCTTTGAAATGGTGGATATTCACGCTTCCGTGTGGCTAACCGTGGACGCGCTGAGGATGCGTCCTTCGATCTGGATGGGCGAAGTCATTTAGTTTTTTTGAAGGATCGGTCGTTTTCACCGATAGCGGCAGGATTCTTAGAGTTCGTCCGCGCGCAACGCAAACCTATGACCGGAGACGGACATGGTCCAACGCTAAGAAAATAGGACGTCCCGCGCTGGTTAAACAATCTCGCCGGTCTCTTGATCCGCGATGCGTGATCGATACTGAAAGCAAAAAAAGGGCAAGCCGGTATTTACCGGCTTGCCCTTCGTTACACAAAGCAGAGTAAGGTTCTTACTTCTTGCCGTTAGTGCCGAACAACTCCGCGCCCCATTTCTTCGCCGTGGCGTCCAACACTTCCCTGGGCGACTCGGCGACCGGTGGGAAGTCTTTTATCCATTCGTAGGGGCGGGTCGCGTCGATGATCGCCCGCGAGTTGAAACCCTTCTTGGTCGGATGAATGATTGGATCGAGCGGGCCGCTCCAGCAGCGCCGTAGAATATCGATGTCGGCCTCCGGCTCGCAGCGGCTCGACATCGCCCAGATCATGTCATCGGTATTAGATGGATCGATATCGTCGTCGACGACGATTACAAAGCGGCCGAGATAGGCGCCGGCGTGGCACTGAGACGCGATGATCGCCGCCTGCTTGGCGTGGCCGGGATAGCGTTGCTTGATCGCAACGCACATCATCAAACGGCTGCCGCCGGAAACCGTCAGCCACACGCCTTTGACGTCCGGCACGCCGGCCTTTTCCATTTCGTCCCAGATCAACGCCGAGCGCAGATAGGAACGATACCAGCCGAGCTCCGCGGGCGGACGGCCTGGAGGTGAACCGAGAATGATCGGATCGTTGCGGTGATAGAGCCGTTTGACTTGAACCCAGGGCTCGGCGCGCTCCGCGCTCGCGTAGTAACCGGTCCATTCACCGAACGGGCCTTCGACTTTCGGATTGTCGAAATGAACGTCGCCTTCGATGACGATCTCGGCGTTGGCCGGAATCGGCAAGCCGGAATATTCGCCTTCGATCATTTCGAAAGGTTCGCCGCGCAGACCGCCGATGAACTCATATTCGGGTACGCCGTACGGCACTTCGATGCTGCCGGCCAAAAAAGTCAGCGGATCGTGGCCGAACGACATGGCAATTTTAAACGGCTCGCCGCTGGCCTGATATTTTTCCCGTTGAATGCGTCCATGCTTACCGGGGGAAATGTAGAAGCCGAGTTTGTCCTTATCATGGATCATCACGCGATAGGTGCCATAGTTGACCCAGCCTTCGTCGGGGTCGCGGGTGATATCGACACTGCCGGTGCCGATGTAGCGGCCGCCGTCCTTGTCGTGCCACTTGGGCGTCGGGAACATGAACATGTCGATGTCGCCATCTTTGTAGACGTTGTCGAACAGCGGACTTTTCTTGACGAACTTGGGCGGGATCGGTTTAATTTTTTTGTAGTTGTCTTTCCAAATCTTGACGAAATCCATCTTGGTGTCGCCGGATGGCAAACCTAAGGTCAGCGCCAAACGCTTGCGCGAAGACAATGAATTCGACAGTACCCGAAAACCTTTGGGATAGTCCTTAATATCTTCGAAGAGTACCGCGGGTCCGTCCTCTTTATGGGCGACGATTTCGGTGATCGCGCCGATTTCGAGATTCCAATCGCAGCCTTTGAGGGTTTTCAGTTCCCCCATTTCATCCGCGATTTGGATCCAGTCTCTGAGATCCTGATATTCCATTATTCCCTCCTGATGATTTGGAAAAAGTAAGCGAAGGCGTTGAAATGCCGATGCCGACGACCTTAGCGAAATTCACCGTGCTAATCAAGACAATGAGATTTTCGCAATTGCCGCCGATGGTTAATTGAAAACAGCGATTGATCATGCTACCCAAACAAAGTGACGGCGAAACTCAAAAGCCTTGACCAACTGGCAGCCATCGCCGCGCAAGCACGCCGGGATGGCAAGTCGGTGGTGTTTACCAACGGCTGCTTCGATATTTTACATCGCGGCCATGTGCATGTGCTGCGCCAAGCTAAATCGTTGGGAGATTTATTGATCGTCGCGCTCAACAGCGATCTTTCGGTTAAGGCGATAAAGGGCCCGCGCCGCCCGGTTTTGTCGGAAATCGATCGCGTCGAGTTGATCGGCGCCATGGAGATGGTAAACTACGTCGTTCTATTCGACGAACCCGACCCCTACAATCTGATCGCCGCGATCAAACCGAATGTCTTAGCCAAAGGTGGGGACTGGAGCGCCGAGAAAGTTATCGGCGCGGACCTGGTCGAGCAGGCCGGCGGCCGGGTAGAACTCATTCCCTACTTAGAGGGATTTTCAAGCAGCGCAATAATCGAAAGGATACTCAACGAAAATGGCTAGAATTTGTCGGATTTGCGGTAAGGGACGATCGACCGGATTGAAGGTCAGCCACGCCAACAATAAAACTAAACGCTCTTGGAAACCCAATTTGCAGCGCGTGCGCGGCAAGTTTGACGGCCAGGTAAAACGCCAACTGGTCTGCACTGACTGTATTCATTCCGGCCGGGTGCAAAAAGTCGCCTGATGCGGCTAGCCGTAATGTAGTTAAAAGGTTATTACTGCGGGTTCGCGGTGAGTTTTTCGTTGCTCGCGAATGCGGGCACAATCAGTGCTGCTCTTCCTTCGGCGCCTGATCCGATTCCACTTTGATGCCCGAGCGGCCACGGCCGCGCACAGCTTTAAAGACTCCTTTGACCTTGGAAATGTTCAGCAACACCTCTTTGAGATGTTCGGAGCTTTTGATCATCACCTCGAAGGTATTGACCGCGCGGTGGCTGGAAAATGTCCGGATCTGGGCGCGCGCGATGTTCGCCTCGGCGCTGGTAATCGCCGAACTGATCGCCGCCAACAATCCCGGCTGATCGACGCAGGTCACTTCGATCTTCACCGGCCGGGGCGCCTGGCTGTTCTCTTCCCAATTCACTTCGATCTTACGATGCGGATCGCTCTCTAAAACCGTCGGACAACCCACCGTGTGGACGGTTACGCCGCGGCCGCGAGTAATAAAGCCGACGATCTGTTCACCGGGCAGCGGATGACAACAAAGCGCGAAGCGCACCAGCACGTCATCGACTCCCTTAACGCGAATCCCCAAGCCGCGCCGCTGTTTGGACACCAAGCGGAACAGCGACTGCAGCGAGCCGTCGGCCTTCTTCGGTCCAGCTTCGAGCTTGTCCGCCGGCAACAATTTAGCCAGCACGTTACGTGTGGTAAGCCGGCCGTAACCGATGGCGGCGAACAGCGCTTCGTCGTCCTTGACGCCCAGTTCTTTGAGTAAACCGTCGATTTTCCCCTCGCCGCGCAGCGTCGCGTAGTCGAGTTGGTAGCGGTGCAAATCGCCTTCGAGAATTTCCCGGCCGAGCACCAGGCTTTTTTCGCGCTGTTGGGCTTTGAGCCAATTGCGGATTTTCGATTTGGCCCGCGGCGTCTTGACCCATTTGAGCCAATCCCGCGCCGGAGTTTGCTGCGCGGTGGTAATGATTTCCACGGTGTCGCCGCTGCGTAAAATGTAGCGCAGCGATACCAGTTGACCGTTGATCCGCGCGCCCGAGCAACGCTGGCCGACTTCGGTGTGAATCCGATACGCAAAATCGATGACCGTGGCGCCTTTGGGAAAATTCAACAAATCGCCCTTGGGCGTGAAGACGTACATGGAGGTCGAGAACAGATCTTCTTTCAGGCTATGTAAAAACTCCTGCGGGTCGTTTAGGTTTTCCTGCCACTCCAACAGTTGGCGCAACCAGGCGAAGCGGCGAAAATCGCTGATCTGAAAGTCTTCCCCTTCTTTGTAACGCCAATGCGCCGCGATGCCCTCCTCGGCGACCCGATGCATGTCATGGCTGCGAATCTGGATCTCGATGCGCTCGCCGTGCGGTCCGATCACGCTAGTGTGCAGCGACTGGTACATATTGGGCTTGGGCAGCGCGATGTAGTCTTTGAACCGGCCTGGCACCGGGCGCCATTGTTCGTGGACGACGCCCAGAGTCTCGTAACACTCCCGCGCGGTGTCGACGAGAATGCGGAAGCCGACCAGATCGTAAATCTGATCGTAGAGCAAATCCTGGCTCTCCATCTTTTGATAGATGCTGTAGAAATGCTTCGGCCGGCCGCTCACCTCCGCTTCGATGCCTTCGGCTTCGAGCTTCTTGGTGATGATCGAGCTGACCTCGTCGATATACTTTTCCCGGTCGGTTTTCTTCTTGGCGACGTTGCGCTTTAGCTGATAATAAATTTCCGGATGCAAGTACTTGAGCGCGAGATCTTCAAGCTCGGTCTTGATCCAGGCGATGCCCAGCCGGTCGGACAGCGGCGCGTAGATGTCGAGGGTTTCCTGGGCCGTGATGATTTGTTTATGCCGGGGCAAGTGGTCCAGCGTGCGCATGTTGTGCACGCGGTCGGCCAACTTGATGAGAATCACCCGCACGTCCTTGCCCATGGCGAGCAGCATCTTGCGAAAATTCTCCGCCTGCTTTTCTTCGTGGCTGGTAAAACTCGGCCGGCCCAACTTGGTCACGCCGTCCACCAGCGCGGCGATCTCCTTGCCGAACAGGCTTTTGACTTGGTCCAAGGTCGCCAGCGTGTCTTCCACCGTATCGTGTAACAGCGCGCCGACCACGCTCGGCACGTCGAGCTTCAACTCAGCGATGATCCCGGCCACCGCCATGGGATGGATCAAGTAGGGTTCGCCGGAAAGGCGCAACTGGCCCTGGTGCACCTTGGCGCTGAACTCATAGGCTGATTGAATGAGTTGAGCGTCCGCCGCCGGATAATACGACTGGACCTTCTCAACCAATTCGGTGATTTTACCGTCCTTCATCGCTCCCTTGTAGATCCCCAGGGCGCGCGCGCAGTGGCGCCAGCCGCCAATTACGCGCGCGCGATGTGCGCACTCTTTCCGCTTCGACAATGGCGCTTAAAGTTTTCACGGCTTCGCCGACCTGCCGATTGACGACGTAATAATCATACTTGATCAGCTCGCTAATTTCACCCCGGGCATTGGCCAGGCGGCGCTCAATGATTTTTTTTCCATCGGTGCCGCGCGCCGACAAGCGCCGTTTGAGTTCGCCCATGGACGGCGGCAAGACAAACACCGCCACCGCGTCGGGATAGCGCCGTTTGATTTTGCGCGCGCCCTGCACGTCGATGTCGAGCAAGATATCCCGGCCCGCCTTGACCGCCTGATCCAGGGGCCGTTTGGGCGTGCCGTAAAAATAATCGTGCACCTGGGCCCATTCGGCGAATGCGTCGCGGCGCTTGAGCGCGTTAAACTGGCGCGCCGTAATGAAGCGATAATCACGGCCGCGGATCTCACCGCGGCGCGGCGCCCGGGTGGTGCACGATACCGAAAGAGTGATTTCCGGATAGAGTTCGCGCAAGCCGTGATAAAGCGTCGTCTTGCCGGCGCCGGAGGGCGCCGAGAGAATAAAAATAATCCCTTGCCGTTGGGCCAGCGGACGTGGGGTTGACTTCATTCGACGTTCTGGGTCTGCTCGCGAATTTTCTCGACCCGCTCTTTGCCCTGCAGTACTAACTGGGTGACCGGCATATGGGCAACTTTGGAACTGATGGTATTGAGCTCGCGGTTCACTTCCTGGAGCATAAAATCGATACGCTTGCCCACCGGCTCCCGTTCGCGAACTACTTTGGCCAGCGCCACCACATGGGTTCTCAATCGAATGATCTCCTCGTTGATGTCACCTTTAAACATGACGTTCGAATTTTCCCCGGACTCTCTATCGGCGCGCTCGTCGCTCTGGGCATCGCCACTCTTTTGCGGGCGAACGCCGTTCTCCGCCGCGCGCTCTTCAATCTGCGCAGCAATCTTGCGCAAATGATCGATCTGCGACTCCATGTCGGCGCGCAGATGGGCGCCTTCGCGCTCGCGCGACTGTTCGAGCTTTTTCAATGCGCCGCCCAGCGCCTTGAGCACCGCCAGCCGTTCCTCGGCGACATTGATCTCGACTTCGCGCAGTTGGAATAGCTCCGGGATCGTCGAGAGCAAAGACACGCCGATATCGCCGGCCAGCTTAAATTTCTTTTTGAGCTGACTCACCCCGGCGATGTACTGCCCCACCAGCGCCTCGTCCATTTCCAATTTGCGGCTCTGTCCCTTGGCCGTGTAGCGGTTGACGAACAGATCGATGCGGCCGCGGGAAATCTTTTCCCGCACTGCCTTGCGGATCTCTTCCTCGACGGATAAAAGTTCCCGCGGCGCGCGCACCTGTAAATCGAGATGGCGATGATTGACGCTGCGAATTTGCACCGTCACCCTGGCGCCTTTGATGTTCTGCGAAGCCTCGCCATAACCGGTCATGCTCTTCATATGCGTTCCTTGATAATACTCCGTTTAAGTTTTTCCGCCGGCACCGCTACCGTGCCCACTTCGTCGCCGACAAAACCGGCCGCTAGATTGGCCAACACCGCGGCCTGCTCAAAGCTGGCGCCGCAGGCCAGCGCCAGAGCGCACACCGCGACGACGGTGTCCCCGGCTCCGGTCACGTCAAACACATCGCGCGGCGCGGTGGGAAAATGCTTGACCCGGCGGCGCGGCTGAAACAGGCTCATGCCGTCGGCGCCACGGGTGATGAGCACCGCCTGGGTTTGCCACTTACGCACCAGTTTTGCGCCGGCCGAAAGCAGGGAGGATTCGTCCTCGATGGCGATGCCGGACGCTTCGCTGGCTTCGCTCTTATTCGGCGTGACGAGCGTGGCGCAGCGATAACGCTCGTAGTTTTCTTTTTTTGGATCGACCACGCAGACGATCTTGCCCTTGGCGGCGCGCTCGGCGATGGCATCGAGCAACTCTGGATGAATCACGCCCTTGCCATAGTCGGAAATCACGATGGCGTCGAAACGATCGAGGCGCGCCACGATCCGCTCGCGTAGTTTTCGCAACGTGGCCGGCGCCACCGCTTGGCGGCTTTCGCGGTCGAGGCGAACGATTTGCTGCTGGTGCGGGCTAGCAATGACGCGGGTTTTTTGAATCGTATGATATTGCCCGTCGACGACGACACCGGCGGTGGACGCGCTGGCATCGCGCAACGCCGTGAGGATTCGCTTGCCGGCGTTGTCCCGGCCGACGATGCCACAGGCCGCCACTCGCCCGCCCAAAGAGCGCACGTTGTGAATCACGTTGGCCGCGCCGCCGGGACGCGAGTCTTCCGAGGCCACCCGCAGCACCGGCACCGGCGCTTCCGGCGAAATCCTGTCGACCTCGCCACGAATGAAACGGTCGAGCATGAGATCGCCGATGACCAATAAGTTGGCGCGAGAAAATTTGTCCACCACAGTTAAAAGGGAATCGCTCATGGCTTTGTCATTTCATCCGCGCCGGCGCCTTCTAGCAGTTCGTAATAATACTTTTCATTGTGTCGCGCCATTTGCTCCAAGCTGTAATGCTGGCGCGCGCGCTCCACGCCCCGACAGCCGAGCGCCAGCGCGAGCGGCCAATCGCGGAGCAACTTCTCAATGGCGTCAGCCAGCGCGGCGGCATCTTTCGGCGCGACGAGAATCCCGGTGACTCCATCCAGCACCGACTCCGTCAAACCGCCGACGCGAGTGGCGATGACCGCCTTACCCGCCGCCATCGCTTCCAACACCGCCACACCTAAACCTTCGAACAGCGAAGGCATGACGAACAAATCGATCGACGAGAGAAATTCGGCGCTATCCGTAACGAAGCCGAAGAATTGGACATTGTCCGCTAAGCCCAGCTCAACCGCCTGCTGCTCCAAGCCGCGCCGCAGCGCGCCCTCGCCGGCGATACGGTATTGTAAATTCAAGCCGCGCGCTTTCAATTGCGCTGCCGCGGCCAATAAGAAACCCTGTCCTTTGCGCTCTTCCAAGACGCCCATGTTGCCGACGATGATTTGCTCTGAAGCTCGATCCCGCCCTTTCCTGCACTGGGCAAACTTCTCGACGTCGATGCCGCTGGCGATCACGCGAACTTTTCCCGCATGGACACCGGCGGCGATCAACAAATCACCGATGTTTTTTGAGATCGCCACCACGCCGTCGACGCGCTGGTTGTAAAGACAGTGGGTGTACCAATTGCGCGGTTCGGCATAATCCATGCGCCGGGTCGCCACATAACGTGGCCGCTTTAGCTTGTGCGGCAACCAAAGCGACAGCGTATGCGCCCGCTTGGTATGAAAGTGCACGATATCGTAGCCGCCCGTAGCAATGAGCCGGCGCAACTTTGGAACGCATCTCAAATCGAGATCGTTGCGAATCACCGCGGCGTGGCGCGTAATGCCGAGCGGCGCGCAGGCGGCATACAAACGCCCGTTGGGATGGGCGACCAATTCATTGCGATGGCCCTGGGCGGCAAGATAACTCAACAAGCCAACAACCTGGGCTTCTCCTCCACCCCAATGGCGCTCAGGATCGATGTGCAAGATCTTGAGCCGGCGGTTATGGCCGGCGACGCTCAATTTTCTTTTTCTCCTCTAATTCGAATTCCCACAACTTAGCATACTTGAGAAAAACATAAACCGCCGCCGTGAGCGCGACGTAAAAGCCGGCGAACCCTTCCATGAAACCGCGCTTGAGAAAGTAGCAGCGAAAAAAGCGCGCCGCCGGCCGCAACAGCGCATCGCTGAGACGCCAACGCGCGCCGTCTTTTTTCATCTCGCCGGACGAGATCGAAGTGAAGCGATTGATTCGCTGCATGTGATCGTCGATGCTGCGATAAGAATAATGCTGCAAGTGATTTTTCAATCGGCGCGTCTTACCGTCGACGATAATTTTCTCATGAGGCTCGCTGCCCCCCCAAGTGGCGCGCTCGCGGCGAAACAAACGAATATCGTAGTCGGGATACCACCCACCGCGCCACCACCAGCGGCCAAGATAATAAACCAAGCGGGGCACGGTATAGGCCGCAAACCAATCGCCGTAAAGCGCCAGCGAATCGAGCATTTCCTGTTGCAGCTCGGCCGTGACCCGCTCGTCGGCATCCACCGACAAGACCCAATCCCCGACCGCGAGCGAATGGGCGTAAGCCTTTTGCTCGCGATAGCCGGCCCACTCGCGCTGATAGAAGCGTTCGGTATAACTCCGGCAAATTTCCGGCGTCCGGTCCGTGCTGAAGGAATCCACCACGACGATCTCATCGCACCAACGCACGCTTTCGAGACAGTCCGCGATGCGATCCTGCTCATTGAAGCAGACGACTATGGCCGACACTCTTGGCCGGGACTTGAGGTTATCGGTCACGACGGATCTTCTATCGGGTGACGGAATTGCGGACGGGATTTTGCTGGTTGCCCGCTATCTCGATGCCGTATTCTTAGTCTTTTCCAGCAACATCGCGCGGTAATGAAAGAAACGCCCCTTGGCGCGATATTTTTTTCGTTCGTGCCCCTTGAGCGAATACCAGGTAAAAGAGACCATCGACCGCATGAGGTTAGGCAAGATGGAAAATAACGATTGATGCTTGAACAACAGCCGGCTGCGCCCTTGTTGTTCGTGACGCAGGCGAAAATAGGGCTCGCTCAACCGGCTCCAATCCACTTCATGATAAACTCCAGCGTCATGCTGGTAGCCGATTTTGCCGCCGCCCGCCACAATGCGTTGAGCAAACTCGACGTCTTCGGACATGCCGGACTGCCCTGGGCCAAGACGCTCGTCAAATAATCCGACGCGCTCGAACACGTCCCGGCGAATCGCCATGTTAGCGCCGGTCAGAGTGTTGATTTCGCTTGTGCTCGGCGGATACTGGACGAAATGGATGGTTCGATAGCGGTTTTGCGCGCGGCGAAACTCGTCATTGCTGAGCATTTCCGCCGGCACCAAGATCGGCCCCTGCATGGCGTCGAAAGATTTCGTGCGGAAAAACTCGGCAGTTACGTTTAACCAACCCGGCGTCACTTCGACATCGTCGTCAAAAAACGCCAAGATCCGCCCGCGGGCATCCTGTATCGCGGCATTCACCGCCTTGCATTTCCCTGACGTGGGAACGCGAATCGCTCGCACCCGCCCGCTGCCGCCGTTTTGAAATTCGGCGACGATGTAGTCCACGCCGTGGGCGAGTTCGCCGTCCCGGGCATTGTTTACAACAAGGACTTCATATTCGATGCCGCTCGCTGGAAAATGGGCCGCGATGCTCTGCAGTAAGCCGCGCAGCGAATCGCAGCGGCCCACGGTAGGGATAATGATGCTAAACTCCATAGCTTCGACCTGTCTGCGCGATACGCCCCCATTGGAATCGATAGAAGCGATATTTAAAGTCGAAGGGGCGCAAGACGATCGCCGCGTCCAGCGCTTGGAATGCGGCCCTATGATCATTGCGTCGCCATCGTCCCTTTGCCAAACGGTAGTACCGGTAACCAAGCCGTCGAGCCACTAGGTTATGCCCGAGCAGATCTCGTGCCCGTGGATAATCGTGAAATAATTTCTCGATCACTTTGATGTTTTCCGTCAAACGCAGCTCATCGTCGCGGGTGATGTTGCCTTCATGCTTGCGATACAAGAACAGCACACGGTCTAAATATCCAACCGAGTAACTCATAAACAAGCGAAAAAACAAATCCAGATCGTGGCAGATACGTAGCGATTCGTCCATTCCGCCGACCGACTCATACGCGGTTCTTGCGATCATCGAAGCCTGAAGCCGCATGATGCTCTTTTCAAACAGATCGGCTAACCCAACGCCGCGTTCCTCTAGCCGCTTGGACTTCTTGGGCGGAATGATCGTCCTGCGGTTATGCTCAGGTCCTTCGAGATACCCGCCATTGCCGAACACCACGGCGCAGGCAGGAAACTTTTGCGCGTAAATATACAAGGATTCCAAATGATCCGGTAGCGATAAATCGTCCGAATCTTGGAACGCGATCCACGGCGCTCTGGCGTGCGCCACGCCGAAATTGCGCGCCGCCGACGGGCCGCGATTGGGTTGATGTAGATATTGCACCCGGGAACCGTAACGCTCGACCACCTCCCGCGTGTTGTCGCTGGAGCCGTCATCGACCACGATCAATTCAAAATCCTGAAAGCTTTGCGCCAGAATACTATCGATGGTTTCGGACAAAAAATTGGCGCGGTTAAACGTCGCGATGACAACCGAGACCCCCGGTGTTTCACTGGCGCTAGACATGGTTCAACTCGCGGCTATTTCTCGCCCGCCCACTCGCTCACGAAATTTTCCGACTAAATAACCGACCTACTCAAATATGCGCCCTTCGGTCTTGTAAGCGTTTTGGGTCCGGCCAAGCGCTCGATAGCAAATCCCGATCGAACTGTTGGCAGTCAATTTGATGGCCTTTGAATTACATGGAGTGCTTGGGATAATAAATCCGGCTCAAGCCCTGACGAAATCCACGTCATGAAGGTAAACTCTGCCGAAATTGTACTTGTGCGGCGAGCTTCGAGTGCTGCGCCCATCGCGAACCTTGCCAAGCATTGAATTGCCGCGAAGGCGCTTGCTCTTTCGCTTTCACAGGTTTACCGACACGGATTCCGTCAATAAACCACCACAAACCACCATCCAATATCACACGCGTTTCGGCACCGGCGATGCGGCCAGTACCGATTGGGCACGCCGGAACTGAAGCGCGCAAAATCAGCGGCAAATCGACCCGCACTTTCCATCATCCTGTGAGTGGCTATTGGAGGACTTTATCCTGTTCGATCTCGTCGCTCTGATCGGTAAACTGAAGTGTGTAGAGTTTATTGTACTCGGCTTTTTGCGCTAGCAATTCCTCGTGTGTCCCCTGCTCCACGATCATGCCGTCGACCAGGACGACGATACGATCCGCTTTACGGATGGTCGAAAGCCGGTGCGCGATGACTAAACTGGTTCGCCCGACCATTAGCCGTTCCAGCGCGTCTTGCACCAAACGCTCGGATTCAGAATCGAGCGACGAGGTCGCTTCGTCGAGAATCAGGATGGGCGGGTCTTTAAGCAATGCCCTGGCGATGGACAATCTCTGGCGCTCGCCGCCCGACAACTTGAGTCCCTGCTCGCCGATTACCGTGTCGTAACCTTGCGGCAGCGCCCTGATGAAATCATGGGCATGGGCCGCCTGGGCCGCCGCGATGATATGGTCCATATCTTTTGACCGGTCACCGTAGACGATATTGTTCTTCACCGTGTCGTTAAACAGAAACGTATTCTGCGTCACCACGCCGATCTGCGCCCGCAGCGATTCCAACGTTAACTCGCGGATATCGATGCCGTCCAGCGTAATCTTGCCGGACAAGACATCGTAGAATCGTGGAATCAGATCGGCCAACGTGCTTTTTCCCACCCCGCTCATGCCCACCAAGGCGATCATGCTGCCGGCGTTGATTGTGAGATCGATGTTTTTTAAAACCATCTTGTGGCCGTAGCCGAAGCTGGCGTCCCGGAATTCAATCCGTTGGCCGAACGGCGCCGCCTTGCGCGCGTCGGATTTTTCCCGCACGTCGGTCTTGGTATCGAGAATTTCGAAGACGCGCTCGCCGGCGGCGACCCCGGTGAGAATGGTGCTGTTGGTGTTCGCCAGCTTTTTGAACGGCTGATACATCATGAACATGGCGGTGAGAAACGCCATGAACTGTCCCTGGGTGCGCGTGCCGCCAATCACGCTGGCGCCGCCGTACCAAACCACGCCGCCGATGGCGAAGGCGGAGAACAGCTCCATCATCGGTCCCACCACCGAGCGAATGCGCGTGGTGCGCAGACCGATCTTGAACAGGCGTTCGCTTTCTTTGACAAAACGCTCTTGCTCGTAACCTTCCATGCCGAAGGCTTTGACGATGCGGTTGCCTTGAATCGTTTCTTGCAAAAGGCTCAACAGCAGGCCGACCTTCTCCTGGCTCCGGCGCGTATACTTGCGGATTTTTTTCCCCAATCGAATCACCGGCAGCACCGACGCCGGAAAGACCAAGAAAGCGATCAGCGCCAAGCGCGTATCCATGTAGAACGCCGCGCTCACTAGCGCGATTAACTGGGTGGACTCTCGGATCACCGAAACCACCGCCTCGGTCATGGAACCGGCCGCCAGGGCGACATCGCCAGTAATACGCGACATCAACGCGCCGGTCGGATGGCGTTGAAAAAATGATAGGGACAGCGACAGCGTGTGGCCCGAAAGCTTATTGCGAATGTCGGTGACCACCCGGCCACTGATGTACGCCATCAGATTGTCTTGGCCCAAGGAAACCAAACCGCGGAACAGAAACAGGCCGATGATCACCAGCGGCAAATAGGCCAGCACCTTTTCATCTTTGCTGGCGAACACGTCATCAAAAATCCTTTTGGTGAGAAAAGGCAACGCGCCGCTGCTGGCACTGTAGCCCAACATGCAAAGCGCCGCCAAAATCAGGTAGGGCCAAACATAGGGTCGGAGATATTGCAACAATCGTAAATAAATTTTCATCGAAACATTTCGCGCAGACATTGCAGCGGCGTTACGCCGAATCACTTCTAGGTTACCTGGAACAACGACAATCGGTCTTTAATGTGCGGCCCAAGCCTGCTCCAAAGTTATCATTTCAACGGCGAGATAACCCGACTTTTCCTCGCACAGATAAGCGGCAACCTTTGCGGCCACGATCTGAGCCACGCCAGATCCCATCCCACGCCGAGTCGATCGATTGCGTCGGTCATGATAAACCGATTTACCGTTGGCGCAACCATTGCGCGAGCGCTGCCGCGAGAACCACGAGCAAGAATGACGAACACGCCGTCTCAGTCAGGTTCGTTGACTCGCGCCACGATGCGAGCCTTGAGCCTGTCCCAGCGTTGTGACTCATGGACCACGCTGTCGATCCAATGCCGGCGCACTTGCCGCGCGGCGAAGCCGCCGCCTAAATAGTTTTTTAAGAAATAGAGTTTTTCGGCAGCGCGCAGATAGCGGCCAAAGGTACGATTGAGCTGCACGAGGTTTTTTACTTTGCGCGCCAAGCTCAATCTGCGATAACGCTTGACCCCTTCCAGATCGAGAAGAAATAGCTGAAGGGCAGTTTCGCTCGCGCCGCCGCCGACCAAAATATTCGCGTCCTTGAGATCGTTGTGGTAAATCTCTTGCCCGTGTAGGAAATCAAAAAGTGCAGCTAACTTGGCTAAAAATGTCCGGCGTGCCTTGAAACCATCCCTACCGGAAACTCTCACGAGATCATCGCGCCAGTAAGCATCGGCGGTTTTGCCGCCGTCGATCTCATGCGTGATGAAAAAGCTCTTGGACAAAACACCGGCGCGGCGATGCTCCACCGCGGCCAGCGGCGCAACCGTGGGGATTTGCCCGGCGCGTAAAATTGCCGCGCCTTGAAGCGCGCGAAACGCCCCGGATTGAGTAAAGCTAGAAAGCAGTTTGTAGCGCAGCGAAAAGGCGTTGTAGCGTTTCACATAGATTGACCGCGGCTGCCCGTAAATCGTCACGCTCAATTTTCCAACTTTGATTTTGCGTTGGTCCTTGACGATCACGCAGCCGCTGGCGGCGAAAAAGCCGTCGGCATCGAAGAGCCGGTCAACAAACATGGGATCCATGCAACCGCGCTCGACCCACAACGCGGCATCGCCGCGTTGGACAAAAACGAAATCAGGATACACGAACCGGCGCCCACCCGCCGACTCGACGGAGCAGCTCATCGAGTCTTTCAAAGTGACGCTGCCAGGAATAGTCTTCGGCGACCTGTCTCGCGGCGGCGCCAAGTGCCGGATCGCCGGCGCGACGTAATAGAGCCAGAAGCTTGCCCGACAATTCGCCGCCATCATCGGGCCGCTCGACAATGCTACCGGCGATACTTGCGGCCAAAACTTCGGCGGCGCCAACGGCGCGGCTTACCACTACCGGCACACCGGCGGCCAGCGCTTCCAACACGACATTGCCGAAGGCTTCCTGCAGCGCCGGCAAGGCAACCAAATCGGCGGCGGCGTAATATTTTTCGATCTCCTCCTGCCGGCCGGCAAAAATAATTCTTCCCGGCGCGAGCGCCGCCGCCCGAGCTTGATAGGAAGCAAGCCGTGCGTCGCCGCCGACGACTAATAAATAAGCTTGTCCGAGCTCGGCTCTTTGCCAAATCGCCATCAAAGGGTCCAAGCCCTTGCGACGAAAACCGCTGCCGACGAACAACACCAACGGCGCATCGCCCGGAATGTTCCAACGCGCGCGCACCGATGCGCCGAACTCGCTACGCTTGGCCGGATGAAAACGCTCCAAGTCGACGCCGTTGTAGAGAATCGAGATTTTTGCGCCCTCGATCGAATAGTCGGCCATGATATCGCGCTTCACTTCGGCGGAAACTGCGATGATGAATTTGAGCCGATGACTTTGGTATTGCCGGCGTTCCAACGCCAACAGGCTGCGATGATAGATGCTAACGCTTTGCCAAAACCGGCGCGCCACGCCACCCTCGGCGCCGAGCCGGCGGAGAAAGCCGCGATGGGTGCCGCCGCCGCAGCGCAAGACATCTTGCTCGATCATCCGGCCAAAGCTTATTATAACATCGCAGCCCGTTCGTTCGATGATCTTGGGCGCCCAAAGAGCAAAGCTCCATAAGCGCGCGGTGCGACCCAACCGCAGCACCGGTATGCGATGCGCCATCACACCCGGCGGCGCGGGCAGGCCGTATTCGCCACAAAATAAATGCACGTCGTGGCCGAGATCGCGCAGCCCCTCGGCGGTCTTAAAGAGATCCCGTTCGGTACCGCCACGGAGATCGAGCCGTTTATGCGCCAGGGCGATTTTCACCGGCATTCACTCGTTTCGCCTTGACGATAATATTATCCGACAGCAGCAAAGCCGGATTGTGCCGCATCAAGAGGCGGGGTTAACATAGAATTGACGGCAGCGAAGATGGCCGAGCGAAAAGCCAGAAAGGAATTCAGATCGACACCTGCTGCCGGCGCCGCTGACCCAGGCGCCGACACCGAATCGAAGATCGTCGTGTTGGCATCGCTTTGCTACCGATCTCGCGCCGCGTCGAGCACCGGGGTCCAGCGCATCAATTGGCGAAAGCTCACAGTTGGATCGGCGCCGTCGCATTCCTTACGCCGCTGGCGCGTGCGGTTTTCGAGCCAGCGGGCAAAGCGCCGATCGGCCGCCGACAATCGTTTCACGTTGAGATAGGCGCGCAAAAAGCGCATGCGGTCTTGCAGCGAAATTCCCGGCAGCGGCAGGCGGTTCAACTGAATCAGGTTGCGCTTCCAAAGCGTTTGCCGCGACCAACTCGGATAGCGCCGAGTGCGGTCGTTATCCATGAAATAAAACTCGCCGTCACTGTCGCCGCCGGCGGCAATGAAAATATTTCCCGCCAACAGATCGCCGTGGACAAAACCGGCAGCGTGAAAACGACGGAGCAATTGCGCCAACCGCTTGATATTTTCCCGCTTCGAGCGCAGCGCCACGGCGCCGTGAGCAACGCCGCGCAAATACTCCGGCAGCGCCACACCGCAAATTTTCTCGGTGACAACAAACTCGCGCCAGGCGACACGCCAGCCCGCCTGCGCGCCCAATGCCACCGCCAACGGCGCGCTGAACCCGGCCGCGTCCAACGCCAGCCCTTGCTGCCAACTATTGAACGCCCGGCTGCGCCGCAACTGATCTTTAAACGCCGTGAGCCAACCGCCGCGGTGAAAAACTTTTACAAACAATTCTTTTTCACCGCCGCCAACGTTAGCGCGTAGCTCAACGGTTTGCGGATGGCGCGCCGCCGTTTGCGCGCGAGCCAAGCCGAGAATCTGGCGTTGCACTTCGTCGTTCCACTGTGCGCCGAGCACCAGCAAATGCCACTCTCCAGCGGCGATGCTGCGATAATCAGACAGCGCGACCATGGTTCACCCTATCGCCACTTTGGCGCCCAAGCGCGGCGGCGATTTTTGCCGCGATCTGCGGCGCGCTGATCGACTGCATGCAGATGCGGCCGATGGGGCAGGTTTTTTTGTAGCAGGGAGCGCAAGGCGCCTGGCCGCGAATCGCTAGATCGCCAAAGCCGAACGGCCCGCTGCGGCGCGGCTCGGTGGCGCCCCAAAGAGAAATCACCGGCGTGCCAAGCGCCGCGGCGATATGCATCAGCCCGGTATCCGGCCCGACACAGATTTTTGCGCGTTGAATGATCGCCATCGCTTCGCGCAAGCTGGTGCGGCCGGCCAGATCATGCATTCGATTACTGGCGCCGGCCATCGCCTGGCGCGCCAGCTCACGATCCTCGACGGCGCCGAGCAGCACCACCGAAAGAGCAAAATCGCGCTGCAAAGTTCTAGCGCACTCGGCCATTTGCTTGGGAAACCATTGCTTGCTCGGCCAGCGGCTGCCGACGAAGAGCGCCGCGTAGGCGCCTAACACCGGCGTTAAAAGTTTGTCGGCAGCGGCTTGTTCTTGCGCCGTCAAGCTAAATGTCCATTGAACGGGCGCGCTTGGAATGCCGAGCCGTTCGGCGAATTTTAGATAGTGATCTAATTTCGCAATCTCCTCGCCGCAGTGCTCAATATGCAGATTGTTAAATAGCCAGTTGCCCTCTTTGCTATCGGCGCGGTGAAAACCCAACCGCAACGGCGCGCCGCTCGCGCGGCTGATTACGCCGCTCTTGAGATGGCGCTGCAGGTCGAGCACCAGGTCGAATCTTTTTGCCCGAAGGGTCGAGAGAAACGGGCCGAAGCTCTTCCACCACCGGCGCCGGTCGAAAACGATGATCTCGTCGATAAACGGATTGCCTTCAAGCAACGGTGCGGCCGCCGGCTCCACCGACCACGCCAGCGACGCACTGGGAAATCCCCGCCGCAAAAGACTCGCCAAGGGCAACCCGCGCGTGACATCGCCGATGGAGCCATGCAGTACGATGAGAATTTGTTTGGGATCGAACCTAGCCTGTGGCGCCGTCATGATAAAAATTCACGAACTCTTCCCACGCCGCGGCGGAAAAAAAATTTCCATGCGGATCGAGCTTGCGCGCCGAGCGCAGCAGCCGGTCGAGATTTCTTTTAACCAACTCAGCGGGTAACTCGCCGACAAACAGCTTGGCCTTATCAAAGTCGATAAGATAACTCGCTACGCCTTTTTCTTCCGGCCGCACCAGAATGTTTTTGAGATTGAGATCACCGTGAAAAACCCCTTCACGGTGCATGGCGCGAACGCTACCCGCCACCGCCCGAAGCGTCGTCTCCCAGCCGAGCCGGCCGACCAGACCGCTTTGCAGCGCCGACCACAGATCTTCGCTGTCCGACAATTCCCGGGTCACCAAACAGCCGCGATAAATAGGACCTAAGGTACGAATCGCGCAAGCGGCGAGAACCTCCACCGTCGGAACGCCGCGCCGGCGCAGTTCTTCGGTGACGACAAGCTCGCGAAACGGGCGCGGCGGCCAGGTAAAAAACCGCAGTTGGGTTAGGGCGCGGAGCGTCCCGCCATGGCAACATTGGCGCACCAGAGCGTTCGCCCCATCCGACATATGAATCCTTCTTAAAGCAGCCCGTCCCTGATAACCGGAAACTTCGCTCTGGCCATCCTCGGCAAAGCAAATAGCGATCTTGATCTCGCGCTCGCGCCCGCGGCGCACAATCATGCGCCCGCCTTTGCCATCGCTCCATCGGACAAAGCCCTCCGGCACCGCGCCCCAAGTCAGCTGGTCTGCAACGTTTTTCAATGAGCTAAGAATCGGCGCGAACTAGACAGTGAAAATTTCCGGTTGAAAAGATCTGAGCGGCCCTTCGCCATGCGCAACATCCGCGCGCAGAAATTTCTCCACCGCGGCTAAAACGCTCGCCGGTGGAATGAGTTCACTGCACGCTTGGTGTCCCAGCGGACAGCGCCGCCCGCCATGCGTCGTGCAAGGCCGGCAAGACAAATCCTTTTGCACGACGATCGCCTGTTGGCTGTAAGGGTAAAATCCCAGCGCCGGCGTGGTGGCGCAAAAAACCGCCACCGTCGCCACCCGCTCGGCCACGGCGATATGCATCGGGGCGCTGTCATTGGTGACGAACACACGGCAGCGCCCAATCGCCGCCGGCAGCTCGTGCAAACTGATTTGCCCGCCAAGATCGATCGCCCCTTGGCCACAACGGTCGAGCACATCGCGCACCACCGCGCCATCCTCGGCGCCGCCGAAGAGCGCCACTTGGCAATTGGAATTTCGCCGCAGATCTTCGATCAACCGGCCGAAACCGGCGGCCGACCAGCGTTTGGTCGGCCACACCGAACCGGGATGGATGCCGACGATCGGTCGGTTAATATTGAGACCGAGAGCGGCGAGTTTTTGATCCACCGACGCCTGCAGAGCCGGGGTCACCGGCAAGGAAATTTCCCGATTGCATTGTTCGGCATGAATATCGAAAGCTTCGAGCAGCGACAGATTGCGCTCGAGGTCGTGGCGCGCGCCATCGCGGCTGACGGTCCGGTGAAACAGAAACCAGCCGCGGCTTTGGCGAAAGCCGACCCTGGCCGGAATGCCGGCCCAACACAGCATCAGCGCGCTGCGCCAGGATTTGTGCGGCGTCAGCGCGAGGGTAAAATTTTTCGTTGCGAGCGCCGCCGCTTTGCGGCGCAGACCAGGGAGGCCGCGGTCGAGTTTTTTTTTGTCGTCGACGATGATCTCGTCGATGGCCGGGTGATCCTGCAACAGTTCGCGGCTAGCCGGCTGACAGAGTAGCGTCAGTTTGCCCACCGCAAAGCGGCGGCGCACTTCGCTGATCAGCGGTAAAGTCAACACCGTGTCGCCGAGAAAGCTGGTTTGCAAAACCAAAACGTTTTTCCAGTTAGCCGCCAGCATCTGGGTTATAAACGGATCGCCTCGTCGATCAACATGACCGGAATATCGTCTTTGATCGGATAGCTCAGCCGGCAGGCGTCACATACCAAGCCGTCGCTGTTTTGATTGAGATGAATATCTCCCTTGCACTTCGGACAGGCGAGAATATCCAAAAGTTCCTTGTTGATAGCCATAAAATTACTCCTCAGTGACGATTAGACTAACGCTGATAGGGCGTCAACGCGTCCCAGCCGCGCCGATAGTCGCGCTGGGACTGCGCCGCGTCGCGGTTGACGAAGGGCCGGTGATACATCGGATGGCGCAGGCTGCGCACCTCGTGCTCCAACAGAAACGTCTGACCGCCGTTTTGCGGATCGACGATGTTTTTAAAACGAAACTGGTGACCCCGCGCCTCTTCGGAAATCAGGCCGCGGCTTTTGAGAAAATTGTAAGGCCCGGAAAAGTTCGCCACGTAGATCGCCACGTGATGGCCGTCATAGGGCGCTAAATTTATTTTCGTCTCGCGAAACAGCAACGACTGATGGCGGCCGATTTTAACCCGGCCAAACTCGCCTTGGCCATCGCTTTCCAAACCCGCCGGCGCGCCTAATACGGTCTCATAGAATCTTAGAATCCCGGCCGCAGCGCCGGGCGGAACCAAAAACTCGACGTACGGTATGCCGAGCGTCATGTCGCCGAAACCGGGCTGGCTCAGGTGACAACGATAACGGTTGCCCCAGGGGCAGGTCACCAGCAAATGATCGCCTTCGCGGGCGTAAGAAAATTTAGAGCCGGCCAACGGCGCGGCGACGCTCTCCAGCCGTTTTTCCAACGCGGCAAGATCGGGCAGCACCAAACCGACGTAACCGTCGATCACTTGCGGCGTGCGCGTCGGCAAATGAAACTGTTGTTCGCCGAGGTTGACCCACATGTTGTTCAAGCCAACGTTCAAATAGGGATCCCGCGTGCCGCCCAGCCCGACGACGTAGAACAATGTCGCCAGCGCCTGATCGGCGATTTGCACGTTGACATGTTCGAGAGAAATAATGTTGCCGACATCTTCTTCGCTATACTCGACCATGATTCACCTCGCAATTTTTGCGCAGTTCAATCTTTGAGCGAACAAATCCATTGCCACTCGGCCGCTAGCCCTTCTTCGAGCCCGACCTTGGGCGCGTAGCCAAGCTTGCTGCGCGCCAGATCGAGACGCGCCGCAGTGTGGCGCACGTCGCCTTTTTGCCGGTCGAAGCGTTTGAGCTTGGCCGTGCGCCCGGAAACTTTTTCCGCCAGGGCGATCGCGTGCAGCAGCGACACTTGCGAGCCGCCGCCGAGATTGAAAACTTCCCCCTGCCCTGGATACGCCGCCGCGCCGAGCAGGCCGTCGATTATGTCGCCGCAGTAAGTAAAGTCGCGGGTCTGCTCGCCGTCGTCATAGAGCGGCACTTCATCGCCGCGCAAAAGCGCGCGCATGAAGATATGAAAAAACATATCCGGCCGTTGGCGCGGACCGTAAACCGTAAAAAAGCGCAGCGCCACCGTCGGCACGCCGAAGGCTTTGCAATAGAGATGGCACAGATGTTCGGCGGCCAGTTTGGTCGCGCCATAGGGCGACACCGGGCGGGTGCCGCCTTCTTCGCGCATCGGCAGATCGTCGGTGTCGCCGTAAACCGATGACGTGGAAGCATAGACGAACTTCGCTGGCTTTACTTCCTTGGCGGCCTCGAGCAGAAGCTGGGTCGCCATGATGTTGTTTTCCGTGTAACGGTTAAACTCCTTGCCCCAACTGGAGCGCACACCCGGTTGGCCGGCTAAATGAAAAACCACTTCGACATCGCGCAAGAGAGTCTTAAGATCGAGGTTCAACAAATCGCCGGGGATAAAAGTAAAGTTCTTCGCGCCGGCGAATAAGGCCAGATTGCCGTCCTTGAAAGAACGCGGATAGTTATCGAGGAAACTATCGACGCCGATCACCTCGCGGCCGCTGGCGAGCAATTTTTGCACCAGATGAGAGCCGATGAATCCGGCGGCGCCGGTAACCAGTGTTTTCACGATTTTTGCGCTCCTGATTGAGATTGACCGGCGCGCTCGATGATCCAGCGCGCGGCTTGCAGCAGATCGTCGACCACCGCAACATTCACTGCTCTTGCCGCCTGCGCCGCAGCGCCGTCGCGGCCGAGCAAAATCGCCACGGCGCCAACCCGCCGCGCCAGTTCGACATCGGTCATTTGATCGCCGACCACGTAAGATCGCGTAGCGTCGAGATCGAGATCCTGGGCGGCGCGATCGATCATGCCGGCATTGGGTTTACGGCAGGCGCAGGCGACACGATATTCGCCGATCCCTTCCGTCGGATGATGCGGACAGTAATAAATCGCGTCCAGCGACGCGCCTTGGGCGTCGAGCTTGGCGCTGAGCGCGCCGTGGATTTCTTGCAATCCCGCTTCACTTAAACCGCCCCGGGCGATTATCGATTGATTGGTCACCATGACGAGCTTAAATCCCCCCTCGTGCAAAAGCCCGAGCGCTTGGACGACGCCGGGAAGAATTTCGATTTGTTCGACGGCGCATAGATAATTAACCTCGCGGATCAGCGTCCCGTCGCGGTCGAGAAATACCGCCGTTCCTTTAGCCGCCACGCCCATCACCCGGCCGCGCGCGCCGCGTGAATTTTCTCGATGATGCCGTCGACCAGCGCGTCGCCGTTTTCCACATCCAGCGCGACACGTAAAGCCAATAGTTTATCCTTGGCGAACGGGAAACAAGTGAGTTTCAGGATATCCTTCTCGGTGGTAATGATCAAATCGGCCAAGCGCGCCATGCGGCTGATCTGCTGCCAATCCCGCGCGCAATAAGTGTGGTGATCGGGAAATTCTAAAGTCTCGACGATTTCGCCTTCCCATTCATGGATCAAGCGATAGAGCCCGCGCGGATCGGCGATGCCGGTCACGGTAAGAATTTTACTGCGATATAGTAGCGTGAGCGGAAACTCGCGCGAGCCTTCACGGCTAAAGCCGATCAAGCAAACGCCGCGCAGCGAAGCGCTGAACGCCGCCCCGGCAAGTTCATTGGGAATCGCTGAGGTCCACAAGCCGTCGCCGCCCGTGGCGAGCAGAAAATCCGCCCGGCGTAAATTACCCTTGGGTTCGCGAAACGGTCCGGCCGGCAACACCGAACCGCTGGCCTGTTGTCCTAGGAGTAACAAATCGACATCCCGGCGTACCCGGCGGTGCTGAAAACCGTCGTCCAAAACAAACACGTCAATATTATCTTGGCCGCGCAACAGCGCCGCGGCGCTTTCGGCGCGGTTGGCGCCGACGCCTACCGTCAGGCCGTAAATCCGTGCCATCATGAAGGGCTCGTCGCCGACCTTGTCGACGCTTGGCGGATCGGCATCGCTCGGCCGAAGAATCACCGGAGTCTTTTCCGCGCGCCGATAACCGCGGCTGAGTATGCCGACGGCCAAGCCACGCAGGTTCAACTCGTGGGCGAGCCATAAACAGGTCGGAGTTTTTCCCGTGCCGCCGACGGTAAGATTTCCCACGCTCACCACCGGCCGGGGCAAACGCACCGAGCGCAGCAAGCGGTGGGTAAAACAGAAATTGCGCAGTTGTACCGCCGCGCAGTAAAGCAACGACGCCGGCAACAACAGGAGCCAGAGCAACTTGCCGATCAGTCCCTTTCTCTCCCACACCGCACGCATCGAAAGCTCGGTCATTATCGGTTAACGCGTGAGCATGGACCATGGCTCTCGATGGGATTGCAGCAATTGATCTTTCATAGATAACGTTGCGCTAAGCGCAGATTTGCTCCCAAGGCTTGAGAGTTTTCCGCCGCGATCTGGGCGCCTCTTCGTCCCATACTTCGGCGTTTTTGCGGCTCGGCCAATAGTTCGCTCACCGCATCGGCGAGACCCTGCGCGCCCCTCACTTCGAGGGCCGCCCCTTGGCGGATCATGTCCTGGGCGAGACTGTGAAAGTTTTCCATATGCGGCCCGAACAGCACCGGCTTGCCAAAGCGCGCCGGCTCCAAAATGTTGTGGCCGCCCACCTCGACCAAACTACCGCCGACAAAGGCGACGTCCGCCAAGGCAAAAAAATCCACCAGCTCGCCAACGCTATCGAGCAACAGGATATCTTTGGCGAACCAGTGCGGCGCCTCGGCTTGGCTGCGCCGTTGAAAATTAAAAGAACTGTTCTTGAGCAACCTCTCAACCTCGGCGAAACGCTCGGGGTGGCGCGGCGCGATGACCAGTGAAAACGTGGGGAATTTGCCTCGAATCAAACCCAGCGCTTCGAGCAGTTTTTCTTCTTCGCCATGATGCGTGCTGCCGGCCACCAGCAGAGGCTTGCCGCCGAGCGCCGCTGCGAAATTTTCCACCGAAGCGGTACGCCGCGGCGCGGAGAATTTCAAACTGCCCACTACGGAGACTTTTTTTTCGGCCGCGCCGAGCTCAACAATGCGCGCGGCATCTTCACTGGACTGCATGCCCAAAGCGCTAAAGCAGCCGAGCACCTGGCGAAAAAACTTTTGGCACAGCTGGTAGCGAGCTGCGGCCTTGGCCGACAAGCGGCCGCTTAGAAGCACCATCGGAATGCCGCGCCGGTAAGCGTGCAGCAGAAAATTGGGCCAGATTTCGGTTTCGATGATCACCAACAGCGACGGATCGAACCTGGCGAGGGCGCGGCGCGCGATCCAAAAAAGATCGATGGGGAAAAAAATCACGGCATCGACGCCGGTTATTTTCTGCGCCAGTCGATGGCCGGTTGCGGTAAACGTTGAAAGGATAATCCGCCGCTCGGCCGCGCCCGATTTGAGCGCGCCGATCAGCGCTTCGGCCGAACGCACCTCGCCCACCGACGCGGCGTGAATCCAGACCGGCCGTCTGCCGCGCAACGGAGGTAAAAAATTGTCGGGATAGAATCCCAGCCGCTGCCCCAATCCGTCGCGATAGCGCGGGCCGCAACAAAGCAGCAGCGGCAACCCCGGCAAGGCTAGGAGAAAGCCGAGGGTGAACAGAATATTGTAAAGTAAGTACCACACCCGTAAGCACGCTAGC
>Ga0137461_1000027_pt1 | contig 28975 bp, 27 predicted proteins | sample EasRivERMGT746_2_FD_104650 | JGI IMG/M metagenome (GOLD analysis project Ga0137461, IMG submission 104650) | Soil microbial communities from meander-bound floodplain in the East River, Colorado, USA - East River MetaG ERMGT746_2 | ecosystem: Environmental > Terrestrial > Soil > Floodplain ... | reverse complement strand
CAGGGTCACACCTCGATCAACACATTGTCGTCAGGTTTCCTCGTAGTATGAATAATCCGGGCTAGTTTTATTTGCAGTTGGCAAACCTTTTGGCTAGTAATGAACTGCGATGAACGATCGGCAAATTTCACCGGCGGCGGCGCTGCAAGCGTCGGCGCGCTTTCGCCCGTTTGAAGCGCAATGTTACGCGCGCGGTTTCAAATCGGTAGCCGGACTCGATGAAGTCGGCCGCGGCCCGCTCGCCGGTCCGGTGGTGGCGGCGGCGGTGATTTTGCCGCGCGGCTTTGTCCACGCCGAGATCAAGGATTCGAAACTGCTGTCGCCCAAACAGCGCGACCGGCTGGCGCCGATGATTCAGCAGCAGGCCGTGAGCTGGGGGCTCGGTGTCGTCGAAGTGGGCGAGATCGACCGCATCAATATTCTGCAAGCGAGTTTGTTGGCGATGGTGAAGGCGTTGGGCGCGCTTAAAGCGCCACCGGACTGTTTGCTGATCGATGGCACCCAGGCGATTCCCGCCAAGCTGTTTCAAGGCAGCCGCTGGTCGATGATGGCGTCGGTTTATCAACAGACCATCGTCAAAGGCGATCAGCTCTGTTTGTCCATCGCCGCGGCGTCCATCGTCGCCAAAGTGGCGCGCGACGAGATGATGGTTGGCTTCGACCGTCAGTTTCCCGAATACGGCTTCGCCGGCCACAAAGGTTACGGTAGCGCAATGCATTTAGAAGCGCTGCGCCGCCACGGGCCGTCACCGATTCACCGCAAGAGCTTTGCGCCGGTTCGCCATATCATCGAAGCAACGCGCGAGGAATAGTCGGAATCTATCGTTGACCACGCTGCTTGGAGCGTGAAACCATTTAATGGGGTTTCCAAAGGGGGCGAGCATCCCCTTTGGTTCATTTGACTATCTGGTGAAAAGCCGTGAGTTTCTTTAGAAAGCGCCTGGGGCAAGAAGGCGAGGAGATCGCCGAGGGATTTCTCAAGAAAAAAGGCTACAAGTTGGTCGAGCGCAACTATCGCTGCAAGACCGGCGAGGTGGATTTGATCGTGCTCGACCGCAAAGTCATCGTCTTCGTCGAAGTGAAAACCCGCACCGACCATAGCTTCGGCTCGCCGTTCGAAGCGGTGGAGGCGCGCAAACAGCGCAAGATGATTGGGGCGGCGCAGTTTTTTTTGCACGAACGCAAGCTCCATCAGCGCGACGCGCGCTTTGACGTCGTCGGCGTCTCCTGGCCTGGCGGTAAACCTGTGATCGAGCATATCGAAAATGCTTTCGATGTTTTTTAGAGGACCTGTATGTTGGACGTAAAATTACTGCGCGAAGATCTAGCGCGCGTGAAGGAGCGCATGGCGACGCGCGGCGGCGCGGTGGATTGGGACGAGTTTGTCGCGCTCGACCGTGAGCGGCGCGACGCCTTGGCGAACATCGAGCGGCTCAAGGAAAAGAAAAACCGTTTGTCCGGCGAGATTGGCAAGCTCAAGAAAAGTGGCGGCGTTTTGGAAATTACGCCGCTCACTGGTTCGGCGACTATTACCGGTGGCAGCGTTGTTGCCCTCATGAGCGAAGTCGAGGAAGTCAGTGCGGCGATCCGCGACGGTGAAGCGCCGCTGGCCGATGTCGAAGCGCGCTTTGAGAATTTCATGCTGACGATTCCGAACCTACCCAATGCCGGTGTTAAAGTCGGCAAGAACGAGCATGACAATCGCGAAGTGCGCCGCTGGGGCGAGCCGCCCAAGTTCGACTTCGAAGCGCGCAATCATTGGGACATCGGTGAGGAGTTGGCGATTCTAGATTTTGCCCGGGCGGCGAAAATCACCGGAGCTCGCTTTACCGTCTATCGCGGCGCCGGCGCAAAATTGGAGCGCGCGCTGATCAATTTCATGTTGGACTTGCACACGGATGAGAACGGTTACCAGGAGATGCTGCCGCCGGCGTTGGTCAACCGCGCGTCCCTGATCGGCACCGGGCAGTTGCCGAAGTTCGAAGCGGATTTGTTTCATCTCGCTCCCGGCGATTATTTTCTTATTCCGACCGCTGAAGTTCCGCTGACCAATCTGCACCGCGACGAGATCCTCGAGCGCGAGGAGCTGCCGATCAAATATGTCGCCTACACGCCGTGCTTTCGCAGCGAGGCGGGCTCCTACGGCAAAGACGTGCGCGGTCTGATCCGCCAACATCAGTTCAACAAGGTTGAGATGGTGAAGTTCAGCGAGCCGGAAACTTCCTATGACGAGCTGGAGAAGATGCTTCAAAACGCCGAAGAGGTGCTCAAGCGGCTTGGGTTGCCCTATCGCGTGATGGAACTGTGCACCGGCGATATGGGATTCGGTTCGGCGAAGACTTACGATTTGGAAGTTTGGTTGCCGGGGCAAAACACCTATCGTGAGATCAGCTCCTGCTCCAACTGCGAAGAGTTTCAAGCGCGCCGCGCCAACATTCGTTATCGCAAAGACAAGAAGGGAAAACCGCTGTTCGTGCACACGCTGAACGGCTCCGGCTTAGCCGTTGGCCGCACGCTGATCGCGGTGTTGGAGAACTATCAACAGAAAGACGGCAGCGTGATCATTCCCGAAGCGCTACGGCCATATTTGCGAGGAATGGAGCGGATCGGTTAGCGGCCGATCAGTCAGAAAATATTTATCGCGGGCGATCTAAAAGAAAGGCTCTTCAGGCTTTTGTGTGGATAATGTATCACGTTCAGTTCGTTTTGTTCACCACGAAGAGCACCCTTCGATGTTGCTCAGGCTCCAGACACGAAGGGTTGGATGAAAGGGCGGGTTTAAAACCCGCCCCTACAAGAACTTCGTGCTCGGAGCCCGTGGTGAGCGCAGTCGAACCATGTCCTTCGTGGTGAAAACATCTTCACAGTAAAACCGAAAGAACCGAAAGAAAATTGAATGCGCCGGTCATTGACAGCCGCGCGCATGGAATCGAAGTCCCATGGTTAAACTTTTTCTTGCGACCTTGTGCGATGACGTTCGCGAAGAGAAGACCGGCAAGTTCAGTCTCATGGGTGTGTTCGACCGTTTTCTGGTCGCCGATTTTCGCGCGCCGCTTCCAACATTCTGGCTGTTCGCGCAAGTCGGCTGCGATACTGAGGGTGAGCACGCTCTCACGGTTGAATTTCGCCGTGTTGAAGGCACGTCGGTGGCGCGCGTCGAGATCAAGCATCAAGCGCTCGGCCGAAACAGCATCACCGGACTTTGCCACGCCAACATTAACCTGCGTTTGGAACATCTGACGATCCCAGGGCCGGGCGCTTACGAATTCGCGCTCCACAGCGACGGCCAGTATATCGGCTCGTTGCCGGTGGAAGTGTTGCAACCGCCGCCACGGGTAATGCAGTAGGGCGGAGACAAAAAACTAAATCGACTTTAGCCTCGATTACGTTGTTCCCCTGACGTGAAAGCCGACGCTTCGGGCCGCCGTGCCGAGCTGAGAATCGTGGGTAAGGAGAAAATCAATTTTGTCAGACTCGCGTATTGAGATGGCCGTTGCGAGGTGGATCGCGTCGAGTGTACCGACGACGGTTGGGAAAGTCTCGCTCGCCCGCTGCAAGATTCGCTCATCTAGCGAGCAGATCGCGAAAGTCTCGTGGATGGTTTGGATATCTCGCACGAGGTCAGCGACCTCGATATCGGTGATTTCATGAAGTAAACGCAAACGATCAACCGTACGAAGCGCTTCGATGCGCCATAATGCGCTACTGTACGCGCGATCCCATCGCCCCCCAAAATCTATTGGATTGAGTTCTCCAAATAGGACGCGCAGGACGACGGACGTATCCAGGTAGACGTTCATCGGCGTCGGCGATCGCTGAGCAGTGTTTCCAAAGCCGAAACCGAGCGTCGCCGTTTTACGCCTTTGATTTTCAAAAGATCCTTGACCGGACGGGTAGGCTCCAAAATTCGCGCGGTCGGAGCGTCAGAAGGCAATATGCGGGCAACTGGATGGCGATGTGACGTGACCACAACTTGCTGCCCCTTCTTAACCAAGCCCAGATAATAGCTCAGTTTGTCTTTTAGCGTGGCTACATTTACGGTGTTCATAATATGACTAGATAATGGCTACCCTGTCAAGCCGACGTTGAAGCATGAATTCATAAGAGCCAATTGCGCTGTCGATCTTGTAACCTCATTTCCGAATCGTTATTCTATGCGTCAGTTAATTGTTGGCGGCAAATCTTGCCGGCCTGATTGTACTGCCAATTCCAAATCTCGGAGGGGTGGGAGAGCGGTTTAATCCACCGGTCTTGAAAACCGGCGCCCACTTGGTGGGCCGCGAGTTCAAATCTCGCCCCCTCCGCCATCTCCACAAGAACACCGCGATCGGTCGAGGATTGAGGATGGAGGATCGCGTGTCGTTAGACTCGTGACACTTGCGCATCTTTTCTAGCTCTGTATAGCTGATAGAATCGCTTTTCTGGAGAGGATGAAATCGAATGGCTAACGCATCGGCACCGACGTTACAGTTTCTTGGCGCGGCTGGCGGCGTGACCGGGTCGAAATATCTTTTCTCCAACGACTCGGATCAAGTTCTGATCGATTGCGGTTTGTTCCAAGGGTTAAAAGAACTGCGCTTGCGCAACTGGGCGCCGTTGCCCATCGATCTGGCGCGCTTACGCAGCGTGGTTCTCACTCATGCTCATATCGATCATTCCGGCTATCTGCCGCGTGTCGTCGCCAAGGGCTTTCGCGGGCCGGTCTATGCGACGCCTGCCACTTGCGATCTGTTGGGCGTGATGTTGCCCGACGCGGCGCATTTGCAGGAAGAGGAAGCGCGCTACGCCAATCGCAAAGGGTATTCGAAACACAGTCCGGCGCTGCCGCTTTATACGATCGAAGATGCCGAGGCGACGTTGAAACTATTGCGGCCGGTGCGGGTCGGCGCGCAAGTCGAAGTTGCCAAGGGCGTCGAGCTCGACTTCGGCAGGGTCGGCCATATTCTTGGCGCCGGCTCGGCGCGTTTTGCCTTTGCAGTGAATGGACAGAAAAAAGTTTTGCTCGACTCCGGCGATCTCGGCCGCTACGACCGGCCAATCTTAAAAGACCCCGAGCCCGGCGTGGCTGCTGATTGGCTCTTGATCGAATCGACCTACGGTAACCGCATCCATCCGAAGGATTCAGAGAACGAGTTGCGTGCGGTGATCAAAGAGACCGCCGAACAGCGCCGTTGCTTGATCATTCCCGCTTTTGCCATCGGCCGCACTCAAGAACTGGTCTACACGATTCGCAAGATGGAAGACGCCGGCGAGATTCCGGCGATTCCCGTATACGTCGACAGTCCCATGGGGACCGAAGCGACGGAGATTTACTCGCGCCACACCGAAGAGCATGATTTTGAAATGGCGCAACTGAGCAACCATGAGCGCAACCCGCTGCGTTCGCGCCGCATGGTTGTGGCGAAAACGCCGGAGCAGTCCAAAGCGATCAACGACATGAAAGGGCCGCTGATTATTATTTCCGCCAGCGGCATGGCGACCGGCGGGCGCGTGCTGCATCATTTGGCGCACCGTTTGCCCAATGCCGATACGACGGTTTTACTCGCCGGCTATCAGGCCGAGGGCACACGCGGCCGATCGCTTCAGGACGGCGCCAAGGAAATCAAAATGCTCGGCGAAGTCATTGCGGTGCGCGCTAAAGTGAAAGTGCTCGACGGCTTCTCGGCGCACGCGGATCAAGGCGAAATCCTGCGCTGGCTCGGAACATTTCCGAAGGCGCCGAAGTTGACGTACGTCGTGCACGGCGAGCCGGCCGGCGCGCAGGCGTTGGCGGGCTTGATCCGCGAGCGGCTCAAGTGGAACGTCGAGATCGCCAAGTTTCAGCAGAAGGTTTCGCTGGCTTAGAGGAAAGGGCGACCGCCGGTCGCCCCTACACGCATAAGGCTTAGCGCGGCGAAGCCGCAACCGAAACTCGGATTATCTCGCGCAAAGCACGCAAAGGCCGCAAAGGAAGAGAAAAAATGAATTTCTAACTTTGCGACCTTGGCGTCCTTGGCGCGAGGAATATCCGAATCCGAGGGTGTTTGACTCTCGAAAAATTTGCGCGAGCCGCGCAAATTTTGAGATATTGCAAAGCACGCCAAGGTTAAAGACAATCGAATGAAATAAGATGACCGATCCAATTTGTGACATGACCGTCGAGCCGGCGAATGCCGCCGCAAAGTTCGACTACGACGGCGCGACTTTTTATTTCTGCAGCGTGCACTGCGAGAAATTATTTCAGAGCGATCCTGCGAAATATCTCGCCGCCGCCAGGGCGCGGCAAAGCACAGCACCAAAACCACACAGCGCGCATGACGATCAGCCCGCGCCAGCGAAACCGGAAGTTTCCGGCGCGATCTACACCTGTCCGATGGACCTCGAGGTGCGCCAGCAGGGCGCCGGCGCTTGTCCGAAGTGCGGTATGGCGCTGGAGCCGCTCGATATCGGCGCGGCGCTGACTAAGACACAATATTTGTGTCCGATGCATCCTGAAGTTGTCCGCGACGCGCCTGGCTCCTGTCCGAAATGCGGTATGATGCTGGAAGCGCGCACCGTAACGTTAGCCGAGGAAAAAAATCCCGAGCTGGAAAATATGACGCGGCGCTTTTGGGTTGGCGTGATTTTGTCTCTGCCAGTGCTCATTGCCGCGATGTCCGACATGCTGCCTGGACAACCGCTGCATCAACTCATGTCACCGAATTCGCTGGTCTGGTTTCAATTCATTCTATCAACGCCAGTGGTGGTTTGGTGCGGCTGGCCGTTCTTCGAGCGCGCGTGGGCGTCCCTGGTCAATCGCAGTCCGAATATGTTCACGCTGATCGGCATCGGCGTCGGCACGGCTTATTTGTACAGTGTGGTGGCAACGTTACTGCCGGATATTTTCCCGGATTCGTTGCGCGTCCACGGCGGCATGGTGGCTGTTTATTTCGAAGCGGCGGCGGTGATTACCACGCTGGTTTTGCTCGGCCAAGTGTTGGAGCTGCGCGCGCGCAGCAAAACCAGCGGCGCGATTCGCGCGCTGCTCGGCCTGGCGCCAAAAACCGCGCGCCTGGTTAGCGCGGACGGCAGCGAGCATGATGTGGCGCTGGAGCAAGTCAAAGTCGGCGATTCGCTGCGCGTTCGGCCCGGGGAAAAAATTCCCGTCGACGGCGCGGTTACCGAAGGGCAAAGTTCGGTCGACGAGTCGATGGTGACCGGCGAGCCGATCCCCGTGGAAAAAATTCCCAGCAGCAAAGTCACCGGCGGCACGGTGAACGGCACCGGCGGATTTCTCATGCGCGCCGAGCGAGTTGGCAGCGAAACTCTGTTGGCGCAGATCGTCCGCATGGTCAGCGAGGCCCAGCGCAGCCGCGCGCCGATTCAGAAATTGGCCGATCTGGTTTCGTCCTATTTTGTTCCCGCGGTGGTGGCGGTGGCTATCGTAACATTTTTAATTTGGACGGCGGTCGGCCCCGAGCCGCGCTTGGCGTACGCGCTCGTCAATGCGGTGGCCGTGCTGATCATCGCTTGCCCATGCGCGCTGGGTCTAGCGACGCCGATGTCGATCATGGTTGGCACCGGACGCGGCGCGGCGGCGGGTGTGTTGATCAAGAACGCCGAGGCGCTGGAACTTTTGGAAAAGGTCGACACCGTGGTGGTCGACAAGACCGGCACGCTGACCGAAGGCAAGCCGAAGTTGGCGACGGTGGCAGTTGTGCCCGGGGCCAACGAGTCTGAGGTGCTGCGATTGGCAGCGAGTCTTGAGAAAGCCAGCGAGCATCCATTGGCCGCGGCGATTGTCGCCGGCGCGCAGGAAAGAAAAATTCTGCTCTCTAAGGATCAGGGCTTTCAATCTTACACGGGTAAGGGAATTTTCGGCGTCGTCGAAGGCAAGCGAGTCGCGCTTGGCAATCAGAAACTTTTTGATGAACTTAAAATTTCAGCGGACGCATTACGCGATCGCGCCGAGCAGTTGCGCGCTGACGGTCAGACGGTGTTGTTCGTCGCGATCGAAAAACAGTTGGCCGGTCTGATCGGCGTCGCCGATCCGATCAAGTCTTCGACCAAGGAAGCGATCGGCCTGCTGCACGAAAGCGGCGTGCGCGTGGTGATGCTCACCGGCGATGGTAAAACGACGGCCAACGCCGTGGCGCGCCAACTCGGCATCGACGAAGTGCACGCCGAAGTGCTGCCGAGCCAGAAGGGTGAGATCGTCAAACAGCTTCAGGCGGTCGGCAGGATCGTCGCCATGGCCGGCGACGGCATCAACGACGCGCCGGCGCTGGCGCAAGCGCAAGTGGGCATTGCCATGGGTACGGGGACGGATATCGCGATGGAGAGCGCCGCTGTGACGCTGGTCAAGGGCGACCTGCGCGGCATCGCCAAAGCGCGCCGGCTGAGCCAGGGCACGATGCGCAATATCCGGCAGAATCTTTTCTTCGCGTTCTTCTACAATCTGCTCGGCGTGCCGATCGCCGCGGGTATTCTGTATCCCGTCTTCGGAATTCTCCTCAGCCCGATGATCGCCAGCGCGGCGATGACGTTCAGCTCGGTGTCAGTGATCACCAATGCCTTGCGGTTGAATAAGTTGAAGCTGTGAGTGGATTAGGTTTTGGAGACACGCTTTGCGTTGCGCTAATCGGCGCGCGCCATGCGCGACAACTGGGGGGACGCTTGCCGCGCGTCCGAGTTCACCTGGGAAAGTTCTTACGCGACATCTTGCATCGGCCGGACTCTCGGTTGGGGAAGTGAGCGGCCTTCCGATTCGAAATGCTTTACAACGTCTTCCACGACCTCGCACAATTCACCATAGAGCAGCAGGGGGTCGTCACCATGGATACCTGTGATGAGGTCGGGGCATTTCCCCAGATAGACTTTATCCGCTTCGCTCCACTCCACCCACTTGTGATATTTATCGCTTGTCTTCACTTCTGTACCTCTTCCACTGCTCGTTGAACCTGTCTCTCTTGATACGGTTTTGCATCGTCGCCAGCTTGGCCACTGAGCGTCACGGCGCCGCGATATCGTGCATGTGTGAACTTGCGATGGGACCCCTTGCCTGCGCCGTGGATTTCGTAGAAACCGACATCCGTCAAGTCTTTCATTAACTGCCGGATCTTTCGTGGCATAACTAAAAATATTACACCCTGTTCAGCGTATTACTGCAAGAGGTTGAACGGTTAGCCAGTTCGCCCTCAATTCTAGCGGTGGCCTGTGGCAACGGCTGTCGAAAGAAAATGCTATCGTGTCGAACTGTATGGCTCGTTACGCAAATTGATTCGGCGTCGCTAGTTTTCGCCGTGGCGTGAATTCTCCCGTTCTCTTGTGTTGAACTTGTTGAAATAGCCGTGTAACAATCGCCTACCAATCAGTAAAAAATCCCCACAATCATGGCCATTCTAAAAGTCGAAGGCGTTACCAAGCTCTACAAAGACCTGAAAGCTCTCGACAACGTCAGCTTCGAGTTCGAGAAGGGGATTCTCGCATTTCTCGGGCCGTCGGGTTGCGGCAAGACGACATTGTTGCGCTCGATCGCAGGTCTGGAAATTCCCGACGCGGGATCGATCTCCATCGGCGACAAGGTGCAGACGTCCATCGAGAATGGAGTTCTCATTCCGCCCTATTCGCGCGAGATCGGCTTTGTCTTTCAAAGCTATGCGCTATGGCCGCATATGACGGTGTTTAAGAACGTCGCCTTCTCGTTGAATCTCCGTAAGTTCCCTAAGGACGAGGTCCGACGACGCGTGTTGGCGTCCTTGGATCTCGTTGGGCTCGGTGGGCGCGAGGAGCGTTATCCCTCCCAGTTGAGCGGCGGCCAGCAGCAGCGGGTCGCCTTGGCGCGCAGTATCGTGCTCGAGCCGCGCTTGATTCTGCTCGACGAGCCGTTGAGCAATCTCGACGCCAAGCTGCGCGAAGAGATGCGCGTCGAACTAAAAAGGCTCATTAGGAAAGTCGGCATCAGCGCGTTGTACGTGACCCACGACCAGGAAGAGGCGTTCGTCATTTCCGATAAAGTCATCGTCATGAACGCCGGAAAAATTTTGCAGTATGATTCGCCGGATGAGCTCTACAGCCATCCGTCCGATCCCTTCGTCGCGTCGTTCATCGGCCATTCTACTTTAGTCGAAGGCAATGTGCTCAAGGTCGTGGCCGGCGAATGCGTGGTGCAGATCCCCGAGTTCGACAATGCCACGCTGATTTGCCTCACGCCCAAGAGTAGTTTCACGGGTGGACCGTGCAGCGTGGTGATCAAGAACGGCGATCTGCGTCTGAGCAATGAAAAATTTTCCGCCGATGCCATCAACGTCCTTGAAGGCACAATGACGAGCCGTGAGTACCGCGGCGGCTTGACCGACCACCGGGTGCAGATCGGCACCAAAGAAGTTGTCGTCACGTCGCATCGGCTCTGCCCGATGATCAGTATCAACGGCGAGGGTGGCAAAATTTTTCTCTGCATCGATAAATCGGCCATCAGCCTCATCCCTCAACGCGCGTCTGCCTAGCGCATAGTAAAGACCGAGGAGAATTGCCAGCGTGACTTGGAAAGCAAATCGGCTTGCCCTGCGTCAGGGAAGTATTTTCCCGCTTTGCGCCAGCGCAGTCGCCGGTGTGGTGATCATGACGCCAATCTTGGTGGTGTTGTGGCGCAGTTTCACCAGCGGCAAGTTGGGGTTCACCGTCGCGATCAACGTTGACAATTATCTGCGCGTATTTGCCGACAAAGATATTTGGCCGATGCTCAGCAATTCGGTCATCTACGCTGGCGGTTCGGCGCTGTTAGGAACCGGGCTTGGCGGACTTTTGGCGTGGATCGTCGCGCGCACCAATACGCCGGGTAAAGCCTTGGTCGAGCTGATGCCGCTCTATCCGCTGTTGATGCCGCCGATTATGAAGAACATCGCCTGGATTCTTCTGCTGGCCCCGAAGTCAGGCATCTTAAATGGGATGCTCGAACAGTTTCTTGGGATCACCTATCCAGTGTTCAACGCCTTTAGTATGGCGGGGATGATTTGGACCTTCGGTATCGCTTGCGTGCCGTTAGGTTACTTGTTTCTGCTACCGGTATTTCTATCTTTCGATCCGTCGTTGGAGGAGAGCGCCTATATCGCCGGCAGTCGGCCGATCAATACCATGCTCAAGATCACGTTTCCTTTGGCGATCCCGGCGTTCATCTCCGCCTTTGTGCTGAACTTCCTACGCGCGCTGCGTTCCTTTGAAACACCGGTCTTGCAGGGGACTCCGGGCAACATCAAGGTGTTTGTCAGCCGCGTTTACGACTCCATGGCGCTCGAGTTCAACACCGGCCTGGCGACGGCGTATAGCGTTGTGCTGGTCATTTTGTCGGTGCTGACGCTTTATTTTTATGTACGGGCGACGCGCTTCTCGGAGCGCTACGCGACTATCACGGGTAAAGGTTATCGGGTCCGCGTGATCGACATCGGCCCGTGGAAATACGTCACCTTCGCGGCGGTCTCCCTCTATTTTCTCGCGGGCATTGCGATCCCATTCGTGGTGCTCATCGTGGTTTCGATTATTCCTTATTTCGACTACGACACTTTCATGAGTTTCCCGTCGCACATGGCGTTGAACAATTATCGCACCGTGCTGCGTCACGCGAGCTTTCTTAACGGTCTACGCAATTCAGTGCTCCTGTCCATCGTCATCGCTGTGATCACCGTGCTCGCCGGCATCGTCATGGCGTTTACGATTCATCGCACGCGCGCTTTCGGCACCAAGATTTTTGAATTCATTGGCACCTTGCCATTGGCTTTTCCGCCGCTGGTCTTATCGGTCGGGCTGGTGATTATTTTTGTCGGCACGCCGCTCTACAATAGTCTTTGGGCGCTCGGTTTGGGCCTATTCGTTGCCTATTTCCCCTACGCGTTTCGCAATGCCTCCGGCGCCATCGTTAATATTCACAAGGAGCTCGACGAGGCGGCCTGGGTGCATGGGGCGAAGTGGCGCCATGTTTTTTTCAAAATTACTTTGCCGATCTTGAAGCCCGCCGTGGGTGGCGCGCTGTTTTATATTTTCATCGAAGCGATCCGTAACGTCGACGTGGCCGTGCTGTTGACCGCGCCCGGCTTGGAGTATGGGCCGGTGACCTTGTTCGAATACTTTCGTGTCGGCCAGTGGGCGGAGGCGGCTGCCGGCGGTGTCATCTATTTAATCATCTTGATTGTTGCCGTGTCTGTGGCTAAATTCGCTTTCAAGATGAAGTTCAGTCTGTGACGGTTCGTCAAATCTATCGATTCGACCAGAAGGGGAGGAAAGCATGTTAACCAAAGGTTCGTTGTTCACGACTCTCGCGCTATCGGCGAGTGTTTTTCTTAGCTCAGCGCTGGCCGCTGAGAAAGCGCCATCAGCGGTCAAGGAAGCCGTCAAGTCCGCTCCGGCAGCCGTTAAAAAGCCTGGCGGCCAGCAGGTGAAGAAAGAGACCGGCAGCGCGACAGCGACCGCAAAGGCGGCCAAAGCGTTCGCGCAAGTGAGCGCGGAGCTTTATCCGAAGGCCAAGCAAGAAGGAAATCTGGTGGTCTACTCGGTTTGGGATGTCGAGCATCTCAGAGTGATCACCGAGGCGTTCATGAAACGGTATCCGGGAATAAAGGCGACCTATTGGCAAGGAAGAAATCCGGAGATCGTCACCCGCGCCCTGACGGAATTCCAGGGCGGGCAGGCAAGCTTCGATGTCGTGCTTTCCGACAATGCGCCGCCGGTGCTTCGCGCCGCGGGGGCGATCATGGATTACAACACGGTACAGCGCGAGGTTTTATATCTGCACGATCCCAACATGGCGACGGTCAGTTTGCAGATACAGGCGCTGGCTTTCAACACCAAGAAAATTAAGCCGGCCGATCTGCCCAAGAGCTGGGAGGAAGTTGCAACTCCTAAGTACAAAGGCATGGTCGCTCTCGACGATCCGATGCGGGCCGGGCCGCTGAGCTCCATGCTCGCGGGCTTAAAAACGCAATGGAAGGACGACGCGCGCTTTAATAATTTCATCCGCAACCTAAAAGCGCTCGGCGTGCCGGTGCACAAGAGCACCAGCGCGATGTTTCGCTTGGTGATCGCCGGCGAGTACGCGATCTGTATGCCGGCGCTGCTCCACGACGTTATGGAAGAGATGCACAAGGGTACACCAGTGAGCTACGTCAAAACCGTCCCGCCAGTGGTGTTCCCGCGCCAAGCAGCTATTTATGCCAAGGCGCCTAATCCCAACGCGGCGAAACTTTTCGCCGAATGGATGATCTCGGACGAGGGACAGAGGACGACCGATTCGATCGGTCGAGAGACTTCGCGCAACGACTTCAAAGCGAAGACATCTATCGAATCGGCATACGGTAAAGCGATGAAGCCGCTGCCAGTGACCGATCAGTTGTTTCTTGAAGATCCCAAGACCTGGCTCGATAAGTTCGTGAAGCCGATTTGGGAAGGGTAAGCTTGCGCGATTTGCGTCGGTCGATTAGCGGGGGAAAGTTAGGCGCCGCCAACTGCGCGTTAACTTCCCCCTCTTTTCATAATTTCCACGGCGTTGTTTTCACCCAATCGTTTGCGGCTTTGCTAGAAATGCACAAATCGGTGTGCTAATTTGGCTGGACTATTTATTTGAGCGTTTGGCTCCATGCGTCGGTTTCGTTAAGAATCCATTGCCATAGATGCATGTGTTTCTGGTGACAGCGCCGGATTCAGAACTTAGACCTTTACGGAGAGATGGCCGAGTGGTCTAAGGCGCACGATTGCTAATCGTGTGTACCTCAAAAGGGTACCGAGGGTTCAAATCCCTCTCTCTCCGCCATTAAGCCTTGCGGCATCTCCAATCTCATATTTCAAATTTCAGACGATCTGAGATTTGTAAATTGAGATATTAGATTCACTCGAGCGCCCGTAGCTCAATTGGATAGAGCACCAGACTACGGATCTGGGGGTTGGGGGTTCAAATCCCTCCGGGCGCGCCAAGAAATTCAATATCTTGCGCGCCTTTAATCCGGTCTTCTTTCCAATTGTTTCCATTTTTGTTTCCACTGCGCTACTTATCCACAGTTTTTTAGGCTTCCGCTGCTCTCTCGTTTCGCTCGGTTCTTTCCACGGTTTTGCCGCCAAGGTCATCGAGCTTATCGACCGCTTGCCGGATGCCGCCCGGTACGAGGTGGCCATAAGTATCGACAGTGCTTTGGATCGAATGGTGGGTTAGCATGTGCGGTCGCTACGGATTTGCTCCCGGTGAGTTTCGGGAAATTAAACTTCGCTTCAACATCGGCGGCGATCTGCCGCTGTTCACGGTTGATGGACGGCTACGACGTTTCCAAGCTGGTGAACAGTCCGCAGAATGATTCGCCCGAGTGCATCGCACCTATTGACGCATAATAACCACGATGCAACATCACCAAGGCTATTGGACCACGGACGACGCTGCTGCCGACACCTAGCGAAGCTAAAAAATTCTCGGTTTGACACCCCTGCCTGGTCGGTGGAATAGTGCGATTCCATGCAAATTTCCGAACTAAAACCCAACGCCGTCGTCAGAGGTTCCATTTTGCCGGAGCCGATTGAACTGGATGTGGTGGTGGAGGTTCCGCGCGGCAGCTTTCTCAAGCGTGGGTCTACAGGCCGGGTTGATATCATCTCGCCGCTGCCGTGCCCGTTTAACTACGGCTCGGTGCCGCAGTACCTGGGCCTGGAGGGCGATTTGCTGGACGCGGTGGTGCTGGGTCCGCGATTGCCCTTCGGCAGTCATGTGCGGGTGAAAGCGTGGGGCGCCGTGACCATCACCGATCACGGGATGAGCGACGACAAGCTCATTTGCAGCAGCCAGCCGCTCGCCCCCGCAGAACGCCGCAGGGTGCTGCGCTTTTTCCATTTCTATGCGAAGTGCAAAGGTCTACTCAATTTCTGCCGACGCCGCCCAGGGCGCAATGCCTGCGACGGCTGGTGCGAGGCGCAACAGGCGATCGCGCGCGCCCGCCCACGAAGAGCAACATGGCAAGGGCCGCCGGTTGAGTTCTGAAAGCCGGTGCCTACATTACCACGAAATCCGGCTTCGGAGGGGGAATGGCTAAGCGAGAAACAGCCGCGCCGGGCCGGACTGTTCAAGTTTATCGAGCGAAATGGTGAGAGTTTTCTAGTGGTAGGGGATATTTACGCCGCTAACTTCTCCCAGTGATCTTTCTTGATGCCGAAGAACGCCTTCTTTCCCATGATGCGATCGGCGATGTCCAACAGAACGCCACGCACGTCTTCACCATCGCTGCCGGCGATACTCACCGCCCTGGCAAGCTTATCGGTAGCGGCGCCGAGATTCCCCAGTTTGCCGTTTTCCACTCTTGAAAGATGGGACGGATTGAGGCCGAGCAACGCCGCAAATTGATGGGCAGCCAGCCCCGCGTTCTTGCGCAAAAACCTGATCTCTTTGCCGTTGAGCAGATCCTTTTTGAAGACCAGATATTTGGCGATCGCCTTATGCAACTGCTCGATCTTGGGGATCACCGGAACCTGCGCAGCGCATTTGCCGCACTGGCGCACGTCGATGCCCGTAAGAAACACATTGTCGAGCCCGCTCATTCGATAACGATAAGGTTCCGCCATGGTCACCTTCGTCGTCACCATTGCTGTGCCGCAAAGCTCGCATTTGCTCCTTTCCATATCATTCTCCTCCTACGGTGGCGCCAACCACCGTTTTCTTTTCGAACCTAGATTACCGTTACGATGACGAGACTCCCGTTGATCTCGACGACGACTTTCATTCTGGCGCCGTCGATCGCCTTGCCGAGGATCCCATAGCGCCACAGCTGCATCGGCTTGGAATGTTCGACGATCCGGCCGTAGTGGACAACGTTTTGGATATCAAAGATATCGATCTCCCTCTGGCTCATCCGCAGTTGCGCGTGAGAACGGATCTCGGTTTTGTCCTCGCTCCAGAGTCTTTTTATTCTCCGATGCGCCCATTTGTAGTTTGTCGGATCAGACAAGGGAACGAGCCTCAGCCAAGTCTTATGGTCATCATCAACATCATCAGCAGCAGCAGCGTGAAGATACGTGATAATTGATAATATATCAAGTGCAGAATCGCGGTGGCCGCGGTGTTCAAAGTCCAGCGGATCGGCTTGACGGTTTCGCCGAACGTGTTGGTTAGAGGGGATAGGTCAGTAAGTGATGGAAGAAAGCCAAGTGGCGATGCTAGGATTTAATTGATTTCTACTTTTAATTAAATCTCAGCATTCGGTGTTTCTCTATTATTCGGTTTGTTTCCCCTCTGGTTTTCCAGCCATCCCACAACCTGATTCATCGGAAATCGGTGAACGCTTCCGACCAAGAGATTCGGCATCCCTTGCCGTAGATGATGTCGCTCACCGTTCGTTGCGGGACTCTGGAAACTTTCGCGATGGTTTCCCGATCAAAGCCAAGCTCGTTCATCACCTGAATGAGAACGGCAATCTTTGTGTCAGTGCGCTTTGCCATCGGTCCTTTTTGTTTTTTCGCCGTGAATACCCAATGTGTTGCCCATGCCACCGGGGGATGGAAGCCACTGTCCGTCTGCGGGAAACGTTGCCAATTTTTCTTCAACCTTGTTTCCATAGTTGTTTCCACAGTGGTATAAAAGGCCACAGAACGAGATGAATCGAGATTTCGAGAACGCTTGAATTTCGACGAGTTGTTACGCCTCGATCCATCTCGTTCTGTGGCCGAGCGAACTGGGTTCTGGGGGTTGGGAGTTCAAATCCCTCCGGGCGCGCCAAGCTAAATTTCCTCTGGCAACATTTTCGCTTCGCTTTTTGTCGGTGGACCGCAACCTCAATTACCATGACGCGACGCAGCCAACGGCTTTTACGGTTTGCGCTGGTAGCGATACTGCCGCTGTCGCAACTGGCGTGCTCCACCAGCACGACGACCAATTTCCGTGGCCAACCCGAAGCGCCGCGCGGTTTTTTCGATCGTCTCGCCGATTCACTCTCGGAACGCGAGTGCAACGTGATGCGATTTACCTGCCCCTACGGATTTGGCGCTGCCGGTGAGCCTTGCGATTGTACCGATCCGAAAGGCGTCGTTTTGCAGGGCCGGACGATCAAATAGTTCAAAAATCGAACCCCTTGGTCGGTAAACTTCGTCGGCTACGTACAGCGTTCGCATAGTGCCGGTTTACGGCAATATTATCTTTCCGGTAGCGCCTCCGCAGTATTGAGTTTCCCGCGTGAAATTTTCGCATCGTTCGGCTGGTCGTTTAACCGCCGCTTTGGGCCATTGAGATGGGGCATGGTTGTTGCTGTTACCTATCCCTGATCTGGTGTAATGGTGATGCCCAAAGAGCAAAAAACCGTATTAATTGTCGAGAAACAACCGAACTACACCCAGCAACTCGTCAAGCAGGTCATGTTCGCCGGTTTGACTCCAATCGTCGCCGTGACCGGCGAAGGTGGAATTCGAAAGGCGACCGAGTTCCATCCCGACTTAATTTTGCTCGAGCTCGATTTGACCGATATGGATGGGTTGGAGTTGGTTCGGTTGTTAAAGGACAGGCCGATAGTCGAGAAAATTCCGATTGTGGCCATGAGTATCTTTTCCCACATGAAGTTTGCCGCTCTGCAAGGGGGCTGTGACGATTTCTTGAAGAAGCCGGTTAAGATGATCGATTTGATGGCTCACGTCAGACGCTTCGCCCACATGAGCGGATCGGTTCAATCGAGACAGCTGGAGTTACGGCCTGTCTCATATCCGAATCCGCGCGAAATAATCTCAACAAGTCTTTAGTCGCCCTCGACTTCGCTAATCCCGAAAAAAATTAATCGTTAGTTTCTCTTCTGCGGTGCCGCTGACACTGTGGCGACTGCGCTCGTCATTTCGCTCACTCGATCGCCCAGCAAAAGACCGCCGCTGAGATTCTTTCATTTAGCTGGAAACAAAGGACTTGTCGCGGGCAAAAGAAAGGGGTAGTAGATCGCCTAGACGAGCTGGCAAGACAAAACCGTTCGCCGCTCTTTTCCAATGGAGTCTAAAGAACAAAGGAGGGTGCCGTCATGTCGATCGTAACTCTGGCCCATGCCGCCTATAGTGGCGGCGGTGCTATCGCCGACGCGGTCGCCAAGCGCTTGAACTATCGCTCGGTCGACCGTGAAGTGCTGATCGAGGCGAGCCAACGATATGGAATTTCCGAAGCGAAGTATACCGAAGTGCTGGAAACTGAGGGCCATTGGTGGGAGCGCTGGCATGAAAGCCTGCGGCTCTACCGAATCACTCTCCAGGCGGCGATGTGTGAAATGGCGCAGGGCGGAAACCTGGTCTACTATGGCCGCGCCGGTCAACAACTTTTGCCGCAAATTAGCCATGTTTTGAAAGTGCTCATAGTCGCGCCGGAGGATTATCGCATCGGCCAACTGCGCGCGCAAAAAACCATGGATGTTGAAGGCGCCCGGCAATTTCTCCGTGAGCTAGATCGGGTGCGCAGCCGGCGCTTTCGCGCTTTGTTCAACGACGATTGGCAAGATCCGGTCAGTTACGATCTGGTGCTCAACAGCTCGCGCTTGAGCGCCGATGGGGCGGTTTCGATCATCGTCGCTGCGGTCGGCCGCGAAGAGTTTGCGCCCACTGAGCAATCGCTCAAGGCGTTTCAAAACTTAACCACGACCGCGCGGGTGCAGGCGGCATTGATTACCACCGCGAAAACTCGCAACGTGGTGCTCAATGTCAAAAGCGACGGCGGGCGGGTGAGCATCTCGGGGATATTGGCGGATCCCGATTTAGAAAAAGAGATCCTGCGCATCGCCAAAGGCGTGGTGGGCGTCTCTGAAGTGATCACCGACATCGAGCCGCCGCCGATCGAATATATGCATCCGTAAGTTGGCCGCGTCCAGCTTTGTATGCCGCGCAGTTGTGCTAAGTTTGCACGAAATAAAAAATCTTCCCATGCAGACCGATGATATTCAATTCATGCGCCAAGCTTTGGCGGCCGCCAATGAAGCCGCGATCAAGGACGAAGTGCCGGTCGGCGCCGTCGTCGTATTCGCCGGAGAGGTGATCGGCGCGGGGCATAATCAGCGCGAAACGTCCCAGAGCGCGCTCGGCCATGCCGAGCTGCTCGCCATTGAACAAGCGTCGGGTCATTTAGGCCGCTGGCGCTTAAGCGAATGCGATATCTACGTTACGTTAGAGCCCTGCATCATGTGCGTGGGCGCAATTCTCCAGGCGCGCATGCGCCGGTTGGTCTTTGGCTGCCTCGATCCCAAGGCCGGAGCGGTTGAATCTCTTTATCGTTTATGTGAGGATCAGCGGCTCAATCACCAATTGCCTGCGACCGGGGGCGTGCTCGCGAGCGAGGCAGGGGCCATGCTCGCGGAGTTTTTTCAACGTCTGCGGGAGCGAAAAAAACACACTCAGAAAACGGAGAGGTGGCCGAGCCCGGTTGAAGGCGCTTGACTCGAAATCAAGTGTACGGGGAACCGTACCGCGGGTTCAAATCCCGCCCTCTCCGCCAACTTTTTCAGCGTCCGTGAGTCGCCAACGACGTCGTGCTTTATTTCCTATAAACCCCGCCTCTTGAGGCGGGAACAATTAAATGGGGTTTCCAATGGAGGCGAGCAGCCGCTTTGGTCAAGGACGGGGTCAAAGCGCCGGCCTTGAAGTAATTCGATTTATTGACTGACGGTTAACTTCCAGTTGTCACAACCCGCGAGCTGGCTTTGTTGAGGAGTTCGAGACTCGGCTCATGACGCGAAATAGATGACGCAGCGAGTCGTTAGGATCGGCTTTGCAATGGATATCTGCTTGTTCGAGCGAGCGGAATGATATCGTCGGTTTGTCAGCTGCGCTTGTTGATGTCCCATGACCAGGCGCCGTTATCATCGAAGATGGCGTCTTTGAAAAGCGTGTCGTAGAAAACTTCGATCATCTCGCCGTTGCCGCGCTGCTTGGCATCTCTGAGTGACGACCAAATATCTTTCCATGGGATTAACTTCATCGCTTCGCGATAAGGAAGCATCGCCGGCATGTTCTCAATGGCAGCGCTCTTGTCGTTGGCGCCAGTGGTTCGCTTGTTATGTTGGTTGGAGTCTTGCTGCATGGCCTGCCTCGAATTGCGAGTTGTAAAATCCGTTTACAAACTTCGCGAACTTCCAGTCGATTGAACGGTTCTACAGAAAAGCGGAGCAAAGAAAATGCCACCAACTCGAATCTCAGTCGAAACAATGGGTTAGAAAAACTTTTTTGCTAAACGTAATAGTGAAATACGTAAAGCAATTTTACAGTTTTTTTAGCGGGACAATTTCCCGTTCAAATGCGCGTAGAAATGTATTGCAAGAAAAGTGACTTAGGGGCTATTTACCAGGGTTCATCGGGTTGTTTAAAAAGCGTAAACTCGCTTTACATGTTCAGGGGAAAAATCGCTGCGGGCAAAACTCGCCGAAGAAAAGATATTTGCCTCCATGGGCGCGAGTTTTGTAGAAAATCGCTTCGCTGTATGTTAGTTTCAATGGCGTTGTTGACGATTCATGACTCAGTTGCTCGATGGGAGAGGTGACCGAGCGGTTGAAGGTGCACGACTGGAAATCGTGTGTACGGTTAACCCCGTACCGAGGGTTCGAATCCCTCCCTCTCCGCCAAGAATATCCGGGGGTGGTGGGGTCGAGCCTCTCAAGCGGTTGCGATGCGTTCGTCGGCGTGCGATCGGGATGTCGATTGCTGATAGTTAGGTCCTGTGCAAGGCGGCACCGCGAACTCCGTCAGGTCCGGAAGGAAGCAGCGGTAGCGGCACACCCCTGTGCCACAGGGAAACCTGGCTGTCAGCAATGGGCATCCCGACCGCCCTGCGGTATGTCAGATTTAAAATCTCAAATTCGTCATCTGAGATCGAGATTTGCTAATCCCGAAGGGATCCATGTCCTACCTAGTATTGGCGCGAAAATGGCGTCCGCAAAGTTTTGAGGACGTTTCCGGCCAGGAGCATATCACTCGCACCTTGCGCAATGCGATTGCCGCCAAGCGCATCGCTCATGCCTATCTATTCACCGGGGTGCGCGGCGTCGGCAAGACCACCGCGGCGCGAATACTCGCCAAAGCGCTAAACTGCGAGCTGGGCCCGACCGCGACACCTTGCAACGAGTGTAGCCAGTGTAAAGAGATCACCCAAGGCAGCTCGGTGGACGTGATCGAGATCGACGGCGCCTCCAATCGCGGCATCGACGAGATCCGCCAGATCATCGAGAACGTGCGCTACCAGCCGGCCAGGTGCCGCTTTAAAATTTACATCATCGACGAAGTGCACCAAGTCACCAAGGACGCGTTCAATGCCTTGCTAAAGACTTTGGAGGAGCCGCCGCCTTCGGTCAAATTTATCCTCGCCACCACCGAGCCGCATCGTTTGCCGGAAACGATTCTGTCGCGCTGCCAACGTTACGATTTTCGCCGCATTAGTCTGCGGGAAATTGTCGAACGGCTGGGCGCGATCAGCAAAAGCGAGGGATTGAAGATTACCGACGGCGCCTTAGTCCTGCTCGCCAGGGAAGCCGATGGCAGCATGCGCGACGCCCAGTCGCTGCTCGAACAGTTGCTCGCCAGTGCCGAACCGCCGGAGGGTAAGGGCGAGCAGACCTCGGTCGATGAAACTTTTCTGCAGGACATCCTCGGCCTGGCTGAGCGGCGCGTGCTTTACGATTTGTCCGCGGCGGTGCTAAGTGGCGATGCGCATCATTGCCTGCGCAGCGTCGCCGCGGCGGTGCAACAGGGACGCGACCTCAACCGGCTGTCGCGCGATCTGGTCGAGCATTTTCGCAACCTCTTGGTGGCGCGCGTTGCGGGCCTGAGAAATACGCCGGCGGCGAATAAAGAATCAGTCAACTTGGATGCTACGCCGTTGTTGGATTTACCCGATCAGGAGATCGCCGACTTGAGCCGGCAATCGGCCGAGGTCTCGGTTGAGACTTTGCTCGATTATTTCGACTTCATGGCGGCCGGCGATGACGAGGTCGCACGCGCGGCGACGCCGCGTTTCGCGTTGGAGACCGTGTTGGTGCGCTTGGCAACCTTGCCGAAAACCTTGCCCGTGGCCGATTTGGTCGACCGCTTGGAGCGGTTGGAAGTAAAAGCGCCGGCGGGCACTACTTCTGCCATCGCTTCGTCGCGTTTGAGTGAATCGGCTGCGCCGCCCAAAGCGCCGCCGTTGCCGACTTCCGCGCCGCGTGTGATTGAAACGCCGCTACGCGCCGCGTCGGGCGATGTCTGGCGCGATTTCGTCGCCTTTGTCGGCACCGAGAAAAAATTTCTCGCCTCGCATCTTGAGTCCGCAGCGCCGCTCAGTTTACCGCCGGGGCCATTGAACATCGCCGTGTCCGAGCGCCAACACTTGGCATTCCTGCAGGACAGCGATAATTTGGCGACGCTCAAGGATTTGGCGCAGCGATTTTTTGCCCAGGACGTCGCCGTGCAAATCGCCGCGCAGATTGCCGAGCCGAGCGCGCTCGATCGTGGCGCCGCCGCGCCGCCAAATCCACCAGAAGAACGCAGTCCTATGGTGAAGGAGGCGCTGCGGATTTTTGGCGGCTCGATTCGCAATGTGCGGCGCGAGACCTGATGTTTAAAAACTTGTGCGAGCGATGCGCGTGAGCGCCGGGAGGATCGCATGGCGAGTATCGGTGGCATGGGAAATATTTTGAAGCAAGCGCAAGAGATGCAGGCGCGCATGGCCAAGATGCAAGAAGAGCTGGCTAATAAGACGGTGCAGGGCAGCGCTGGCGGCGGCATGGTCCAGGTGACGGTGAACGGACAGTTTAATTTAACCGCCCTCAAGATCGAAGCCGCGGCGATCAATGCCGAGGAAAAAGAGCTGTTGGAAGATCTGATTCTCGCCGCGGTCAACGACGGCATGCGCAAGGCCCGCGAGCTGGCGTCGACGGAGATGGCCAAGCTCACCGGCGGCCTAAAAATTCCCGGCCTGATGCCGTAGGGAAGATCGTCGAGAATTGAGGATGGAGGATCGATGATCGCGTCAGGAGAACGAGGATTGCCATCCTCAATGTTCTATACTTCATCATCGAGTATGTTATGAGCTATCCCGCGCCGCTGGCCCGATTGATTCAAGAACTATCGAAGCTCCCCGGCATCGGCGAAAAATCGGCCGCCCGCTTGGCCTTTCACATGTTGAAAGGGACCAAGGACGATGTCTTTCGCTTGTCCGAGAGCATCGGCAAATTGCGCCAAGAAATCGGCCTGTGCCGGCTCTGCTTCGGCTTTAGCGAAGTGAAGGCCGATAACGATACCAATGACGCGGCGCTGTGCGACATCTGCCGAAGCTTTGACAGAGAAAAAGATAAGATCTGCGTCGTCGAAGAGCCGTCCGACCTGATCGCGGTGGAAAAGTCCCAGGAGTTTCGCGGCCTGTATCACGTCTTGCACGGGACGATTTCGCCGCTGGACGGCATCGGGCCGGACGCCTTGCGGATCAAAGAACTGCTCGAACGGCTGCGCGATAACGCGGTTAAAGAAGTGATCGTCGCCACCAACCCGACCATGGACGGCGAAGCGACCGCGTTCTATTTGTCGAAGGTGATCAAACCTCTGGGCGTTTTCGTGACGCGTATCGCGCGCGGCCTGCCGATGGGCGGCGATCTGGAATATACCGATGCGGTGACTTTGGGAAAGGCCCTGGAAGGGCGGCGAGAAATTTAGCCGCGTTTACTGACCGCTTAGAAAATCTTCCTGGCGTTATCGATCAGCAGCCAGCACAGCATCGCGATTGCGGCGGAAGCCGGGATGGTCAATATCCACGCCCAAACGATTTTCCCCGCGACATTCCAACGCACCGAACGCAGACGGCGCAACGAGCCGACCCCGACGATGGCGCCGGTGATGGTGTGCGTCGTCGATACCGGAATGCCAAAGTGAGACGCGCCGAAAAGCGTGAGCGCTCCGGCGGCTTCCGCGGCGAAGCCGCCGATCGGTTGTAAACGGGTAATGCGCGATCCCATGGTGTGGACGATGCGCCAACCGCCCGACAAAGTGCCCAGACTGATGGCCGCGTGGGCCATCAAAACGATCCAGAACGGGATCATCAGTTTGCCGACTTCGTCGCTGACCAGATGACGATACTCGGGCACGATGAACAGCGCGCCGGCGATAATGCCCATGGTTTTTTGCGCGTCGTTGGTGCCATGGCCGAGACTGTAGGCGGCCGCTGAGATCAATTGCCCGCGCCTGAAAATGTGGTCGACGTTGGCTGGAGTGGAGCGTTTGAAGATATTGAGAATCGCCATCAGGTTGAGCATGCCCAGCCCCATTCCTAGCAGCGGCGCGATGACGATGAATATCAAAGTGCTGATCCAACCGCCGGGTAATATAATTCCCAGCCCGGCCTTGGCGATGCCGGCGCCGGCATAACCGCCGATCAAGGCGTGGGACGAGCTGGTCGGAAGTCCCACATGCCAAGTGATCAAGTCCCACACGATGGCACCGAGCAGGCCGGCTAAAATGACGTAGGAGTCGACTTGCTTGACGTCGAGCAGGCCGCTGCCGATGGTCTTGGCCACCGCGGTGCCGAAGGTAAAGGCGGCGACGAAGTTCCAAAAGGCTGCCCAAGTGACGCCTTGCAGCGGCGTTAGAACCCGCGTCGAGACCACCGTGGCGATGGAATTCGCCGCATCGTGAAAGCCGTTGACGTAGTCGAAGGCGAGAGCGACGACGACGATAAAAATCGTTAAGAGTAAAACCGGATCAGCCATTTTTGATTACCACTCGTTGCAGCACGTCGGCGACGTCTTCCATCCGGTCGGTGGTTTCTTCGAGCATTTCGTAGATTTCTTTCCAGCGAATCAAGTTGAATAGGTCGTCTTTGTGATTGACGATATCCACCAGCGCTTCACGTAAAACACGGTCGCCGTTGTTCTCGATGGTGTTGATCTCCTTGATATGCTCCGCGACCAGACGAAAGTTTTTCTTTTCGCGCAGATTGTGCATGGCTTCGTGGAGTTCGGTGGCGCCGCTGCGGATCAATTGCCCCAACTGCCTGGCTCGTTCCGTCGGCGCTTCGATGCGAAAGATGACCATGCGCACGGCGGCGGCTTCGATTGCGTCCATGGTATCATCCAAGGCAGAGATCAACCGTTCAATATCTTCGCTGTCGAGCGGCACGATCAACGTGTGCATCAACAGATGCATGACTTCATGGACGATGAAGTCGCCGCGGTGTTCCAGTTCGGTGATGTGGGCGACTTTCGCTTCCACATGTTCATAATTGTCTAATAGATCTTGCAACGCATCGGCCGCTTCGACCAGGTTGGCGGTGGCTTTCTCGAACCACTCGTAGAATTTTGTTTCGGCCGGCAGAAATTGAAATTTCGCCATGATCGCTCCAGAAAAAAATTGATTAGTTGGAATTCGATTGCGCGCACGTTAGACGCGCTGAAATCTAGCACGCGCCCCGGCGAGCTTCAACCGGGGAATTGCGATGGAGCGTCAGCGAAGCAGCGCTTGAACGCGCCGCTGGATTTCATCGCGGACTTGGCGAAACAGAGCCAAGCGTTGTTCGTCGGAACCCTGCGCCGCGGCGGGATCGGTCAGCGGCCAATGGCTGCGTTTTACTTGGCGTCCCAGCGTCGGACAGTGTTCATTGGCCTCGCCGCACAGCGTGATCACTTGCTCGATGTCATCAAGCGGGATGTCATCAAGACCTTTGGACGATTGCATGGAAATATCCACGCCGGCTTCGCGCATGACCCGCACGGCCAGCGGATGGACGGCCTTGGGTTCGGTGCCGGCGCTAAAGATTCTATATTTGCCGTTGGCCAGTCGCCGGGCGAAGCCTTCGGCCATTTGGCTGCGGCAGGAGTTGCCGGTGCAGAGAAATAAAATAGTCTGTGGGGTAGCTATCGGTTGAGCACTGGGCAAGCGCACGCGCACGGTAGTCCCTTGGTTCAATACGCTGTCGATTTGCAGCTCGCCTTTGTGCGCCTGCACGATATGTTTGACGATCGCCAGGCCGAGACCGGTGCCGCCGAGATCGCGTGAGCGCGCTTTGTCGACGCGGTAGAAACGCTCGGTTAAACGGGGCAAATCTTTTTCAGGGATGCCAGCGCCGCTATCGGTCACAGCAATTTCAACTTGATTCTCGATGCGCGAAGCGGTCAAGGATACCGTGCCGCCGGCCGGCGTGTATTTAATCGCGTTGTCGACTAAATTGATCAGTAGCTGCTGCAAGCGATCGGCATCGCCGAGAATCGCCGGCACGCCCGCCGCGACGGTCTGTGTGAGCTTGACTTGCTTCTTCGCCGCTTGAGCCGAGAAAACCTCCAAGACCCGCTGCAATAATTGTTGAACGTTAATATCGCGCAACACCATTTGAACGTTGCCGGATTCAAGATCGGAAAGCGTGAGCAGATCTTCGGTCAAGCGGCTGAGCCGTTCGGCATTGCGCTCGACGATCGACAAAAACTGCTGGCGGTCATCCAGATTGTCCGGCGGCATGTGCAGCAGCGTTTCGACGTAGCCGCGGATCGCTGTCAGCGGCGTGCGCAGTTCGTGCGAGACATTGGCGACAAAGTCCGAGCGCATGGTTTCCAGCCGCTTGATGCCGGTGATGTCGTGAAAAACCAGGATCGATCCTAGCGACATGCCGAGCCGGCTGCGCAGCGGCGCGGCGTTGATCTGAAACCAACGGGCGTCGTCCAGCTCGACCTCTTTGGAATAGGACGCGCTGGTGAAGTTGAGCTTGAGCACATCTTGCACGAGGTTGTGAATCTCCGGATGGCGCGACAGTTCGAGCACCGAGACGCCGTGCAGGTCGCGGCCCGCCGGCGGGCGAAACATCGTCTTGGCTTGGTCGTTGATCACCAGCACATTGCCTTTGGGGTCGAGCACCAGCACGCCTTCGATCATGCAGCGCAGGATCGATTCGGTTTTTTCTTTTTCACCGGTGATGTGCTCGATGTCGGCGCGAATTTTCCCGCTCATTTCGTTCAAGTGGCATTCGAGCAAGGCGATCTCATCGCGGCTGCGCGCGGGAAAAAAGTTCTCCGGAAAAGCGCCGGTCGCGACTTTGCCGGTGAATTGCACCAGCCGTTGCACGCGCCGGGTGAGATAGCGCGACAGCCACCACGCCAATAGAAGCCCCGCGGCGGATGCTAAAAAAAGTCCGGTGAGCAGCGATGCGCGGATGCTGCCGATGACACCGTCGACCTCCTTAAGCGGCATGGCGACGCGCACGATACGCGCGCCTTGAGCGCCGCTTTGGTAGAAGGCGCGATAGAGCATGTCGTAGCCCAGAGTCGTGCTGTAGCGAATCGCGCCGCCGGCGCCGGAACCGATCGCTTCAACAACTTCAGGACGGCTGGCGTGGCTTTCCAACTTGGCGGAATTCTCCGCCGAGTCGCCAAGCACTTTGCCGTCGAGGTCGATCACGGTAATCCGCGAACCGAGCTCGCCAGCCAATTGACGGCACTTGGCATCGAGCGCGGCGCCGGCACTGTCGTAGGGTAAAACCTGGCCGAGCAGGTGAGCTTCCTGCTCCATGCGTTGGCTCAGGGTCTGAATGTAAAATTGACGTACGAGCTTATTCGAGGCGAAATAAAACCCGGCGAAAAGCAGGGCGACGACGGCGAGGTAAGAAAGAAAAACCTTGGCGGCGAGGCTATTGTTCCAAAGCCTTTTCATCGAACTTGTAGCCGACGCCGCGCAGGGTGAGAATCCATTTGGGATGACTATCGTCTTTTTCGATCGCTTTGCGCAAGCGGCGAATGTGCACGTCGACGGTGCGCGGCGTGACGAAGGTATCGCCGCCCCAAACCCGGTCGAGCAGTTGGTCGCGATTCAAAACCCGGTTGGGGTTCTGGACCAAAAATTTCAGCAGCTCAAACTCCTTGAGCGTGAGTTTGATGTTCTTGCCGCGGGCGAACACTTCGTAGGTGCTGAAATCGATGCGCAAGCCGCCTTTGGTATAAGCCGGCAACTGCTCCGCGTTGGCCGCGCCATTGGCTCGGCGTAGCAGCGCGCGCACTCGCGCGATCAATTCTCGCGGGCTAAATGGTTTGGATAAATAATCATCCGCGCCCATCTCCAAGCCGAGCACCCGATCGGTCTCGCTCGCTTTGGCGGTGAGCATGAGAATTGGCAGCTTCTCGGTTTCGGGCCGTTCGCGCAACTGCTTGCAGACCTCCATGCCGGACAAACCCGGCAACATGAGGTCGAGAATCACCAAATGCGGCTTGTCGCGCTGGACGATCTTCAGCGCTTGTTCGCCGTCTTCCGCTTCGAGGACTTTGTAACGCTCCTGGACCAAATTGTAATTTACCAGTTTGCGAATGTCCGCTTCGTCTTCGACGATGAGAACTTTTTGTCCGTGGGTGGCCATGGAATTTTACACCGACGGCGGCAATTCTTTCAGGTGTCTGATGCTCTTGCCCTTCACCATGAAGATGACCATCTCAGCGATGTTGGTCGCGTGGTCGGCGATGCGCTCAAGGTATTTCGAAATCGAGCTGATCTTGGTAGCGCGGCTGATGGTCTGAGCATTCTCCAGCATGAACGTGAGCGTCTCCCGAAATATCTGTGCGTTTAGGTTGTCGACTTCGTCATCATCTTTGCAAACTTTGAGCGCGAGCTCCGTGTCTTCGCGCACGAAGGCATCCAAGCTCTCGCGAATCATCCGCTGGGAGATGCGGGCCATTCTCGGAATGTCGATATAAGGTTTGAGCTGCGGCTCTAGATTGAGCTCCAACGCCCGCTCGCAGATGTTGACCGCCATGTCGCCGATCCGTTCCAAATCCGTGGTGATTTTTAATCCAGTGGTGATGAAGCGCAGGTCGCGGCCCGCGGGTTGGTGCAATGCCAAGAGCTTGATGCACTGTTCGTCGATGTTGACGTCGAGACGGTTCACTTCATGGTCGCGTTCAATGATGATATTGCACAGGTCGGAATCGCGGTCGACTAAAGATTTGACCGCTTTCTGAATCTGGTCTTCAACCAATCCTCCCATGTAGAGGATCTCTTCGCGGAGTTTGGTCAGCTCTTCTTCGTATCGCTTGTCGGTATGCTCGGTTAACATCGAT
>Ga0137461_1000026_pt1 | contig 29048 bp, 19 predicted proteins | sample EasRivERMGT746_2_FD_104650 | JGI IMG/M metagenome (GOLD analysis project Ga0137461, IMG submission 104650) | Soil microbial communities from meander-bound floodplain in the East River, Colorado, USA - East River MetaG ERMGT746_2 | ecosystem: Environmental > Terrestrial > Soil > Floodplain ... | reverse complement strand
GGATTGGTGTTGCGCATGGGGGACTTGATAAATTGCAAAAGTCTGAAGACAATTTTAAACACTACAAACACGATCCGCGTAATCCTAAAAGTATAAGTACGGAAATGATTTTTGCTATTAATGAGGACGATAATGGTAATTTATGGATCGGTACCAACGGCGGTGGATTGAATATGTTTAACAAAAACTCTGAAGAGTTCATTCATTATAAATACGATTCGAAAAATCCGTTAAGTCTCAGCCATAATGAAGTTTCGGTGATTCATAAGGCTAAAGATGGTTTTATCTGGATTGGAACAAATGGAGGCGGAATTAATAAATTTGATCCGGAGTTTAAAGTTTTTAAACGGTACCGGGAAAAAGATGGATTGCCTAATGACATGATTTGTGGAATACTCGAAGACAATCACGGCAACTTATGGATTAGCACATATAAAGGTATATCAAAGTTTAATCCTAAAACAGAACGATTCAGAAATTTTGGTATTGAGGAAGGATTGCAAGGAGGTGAGTTTAATAATTGGGCATACTTCAAAGGTCCGGATGGCAAAATGTATTTTGGTGGAACAAATGGATTAACTGTATTCCATCCGGACAGCTTAAAAGATAATCAGTTTACTCCGCAGGTTGTTATAACTGATTTTCAATTATTGCATAAACCCGTTGCCATTGGCTATGACACTTTATGGGATCGGACAATATTGGAGAAATCAATATATGAAACCAGCACATTGGAACTAAATCATGATGATAATATAATCTCCTTCGAATTTTCAGCTCTTGATTTTCAAAACCCTGAACGAAATCAGTACTCATATATTTTAGAAGGCTTTGATAAGGAATGGACTAATACAAATGCTGCAAAAAGATATGTCACCTACACGAATTTAGATCCGGGCGAATACATATTTAGAGTGAAGGGATCGAATTGTGACGGAATATGGAATGAAGCCGGTACATCACTAAGTATAATAATCCAACCGCCCTGGTGGTCAACCTGGTGGTCATATATGTTGTATAGTTTACTTTTCGTTTTTGCATTCGTTAGTTCAACAAGAGTTTACCTGCACAGAAAACGATTAAGACTCCAGTTAAAATTAGAGCATGAACATGCAAAAAAACTGGAAGAGGTTGATCAGATGAAATCCAGTTTTTACGCAAATATTTCTCATGAATTCCGCACACCTCTTATGCTGATTCTTGGACCAGCAGATAAAATAATTTCAACAGTAACAGATGATGATTTAAAAAAGCAGGCAGGGCTGGTTAAAAATAATGCCAATCGGATGCTGGCTTTAATAAATCAGCTTCTCGATCTCTCAAGAATTGAAGCGGGTAAAGTCACACTCAAAGCCACGATTGGAAACCTCGCACAGTTTGTTAAAGGTTTAACTATGGAATTTGAGTCCATTGCTGAAAAAAAGGATATCACATTGAGCCTGGTTTTTCAAAAAGATAAAGTGATGGCATATTATGACAGGGAAAAAATGGAGAAGATTATTACCAATCTCCTATCCAATGCTTTTAAGTTTACTCCGGAAGGCGGAACAATTACTGTAAGTATGAAGCAATCCAATGATAATTATATCGGGATATTTATAAAAGACACCGGCATTGGCATTCCTAAAAATGAACTCTCAAAAATTTTCGACAGGTTTTACCAGGTAGATGGTTCACATACAAAAGAATATGAGGGAACCGGGATAGGATTAGCATTGACGAGAGAGCTTGTGGAATTGCACCAGGGAAAAATTTTTATAGACAGCGAAGAAGGTAATTGGACTGAAGTTAAACTTAGCTTCCCGCTTGGTAAAGATCATTTGCTTGACGATGAATTAGTTGAATCGTCTGATTTTGATGAACGCAAAATTGAACCGGTAGAAAAAGAATTTGGTCAAACGGTTTTAAACATTGAGGAATCCTATCCTGAAGATTTGGCTGACAAAACAATAGTTCTGATAGTTGAAGATAATGCTGACCTGAGAGAGTTTATGAAAAATGCATTGGAAGAAAATTATCACGTTGAAGAGGCTGCCAACGGTGAGCAGGGTTTACGAAAAGCAGAAAAATTTATTCCCGATTTAATTATCAGCGATATAATGATGCCAAAGATGGATGGCCGTGAGATGACAACTAAACTTAAGCAGGATGAGAAAACAAGTCACATCCCGGTGATATTGCTTACAGCCAAGTCAGACCAGGAAAGCAAGCTCGAAGGACTTGCTTTAGGCGCCGACGATTATCTCATCAAACCATTTGATACAAAGGAGCTGCTGGCAAGAATTAAGAATCTTATAGACATGAGAAAAATTCTGCAGGAAAAATTTTCTGCCGGTGCAATTATAAAACCCAGGAAAGAAAAATCGAATTTAAGTGCTATTGATGAAAAATTTATGAGCAGAATCATGGCTGTTATTGAAGAACATCTTTCGGAAGAAAACTTCAGCATTGAAGAATTTGGAAAAGATGTTGGAATGAGCAGATCACAAATCCACAGGAAGCTTAAAGCTCTTACCGGTAAATCGACAAGCGTATACTTAAGATCTGTAAGACTTGCGAGAGCTAAACAAATGATCGAGGATAAAATTGCAACCATTTCTGAAATATCATACATGGTCGGATTTTCAAGCCCGGCATATTTCTCAAGATGCTATAAAGATGAATTTGGCAACCCCCCAAGCGGACATTCAAGTTAGAATATTTTTGAATCCTTCCTCATAACAATTAATAATTCTATCCATTAATTCATCCGTTTCTCTTCATTTTTTAATTATTTTTTTGAAATATGCATCATAGCTGCAAGAGATTGCAACATAGTTCATAACTACATGCAGCTCAAATAGTGTTTATTTAAAACAGTTCAATAGATTTTTTTTAAAGTAAAAACTGTTGCAATGGAATTATTGCCCGCTTTGGGTTTTGCCCCACCTTTATGAAATGTTCTGGAATTCTTCTAGCCCAGGATTCCTAAATATACTGTTTGCAGATCCGGGTGGGCAATATTTTTTTGGAACCGTTACCTATTAATATAGAAATGGTCAGTTCAATTTGAAGTTAAATAAATCATTCATTATGCGTTAACAATTTATCCGGATGAAGGAGAAACATAAAATGCTTTTTATAAGAAATGCAGGTTTGGATGAAGCCGCGACTTTGAAATTTTTTCTAATGCAGAATAGTCCAAACCCGTTTCAAAAAAATACAACAATCAGATATTGTGTGGCTTCTAAAACCAAGGTGATAATCATTGTAATTAATTCTGATGGAGTTGTAGTAGAAAAATTAATCTCGAAAGAACAGGAAGCTGGCATTTATGAAATTGAATTCAATGGGGGTAACCTGCCCGAGGGAACTTATTTCTATCAGCTGATTGCTGGTAAATATTCTGAAACGAAGAAAATGGAATTAAGAGAATAAAATTTTCAATTATTAGTATTTACCGAAGTTTCATAAGCACTTAAGCTCACTAAACGCTTTTTGCAGTGCATTGGCAAAAGCGACAGCGACTAACTCAAACCTGGTAGATTTAATCCTTCCCAACTTACTTCAACATATTAATATATAATAAAACAAATAACATTCAGTGTATTCAGAGCAACCCTGAAGTTTAGGGCAGCGTTTGCAACTTGCAAACTTGAAGGTTAAAGTTATAAAGGCTGAACACCCTGATAATTTATTCATCCATAAATAGGAGGTGTGCTATGAAAAAGATTTTTTTATCTTTTATCATCACATTTTCCGTCTCAGTAAATGTTATTCCGCAGGACATAAGTTACTGGGTGAATGCATCACCCGGTGAAATAAAAATCTTTTCTGTTTCATTTACAAATGATATGAACGGAAAAGCAGTTTCAGCAGAGGGAGATGTATTGATAACAAGTGATGGTGGTACAAACTGGAAAATTAATCCAAAGTATTCAGCTAAGAGTATTAAAAATGCAGAGGAGTATATCTGGACAGCAGATATATACTGTTCCGTCATGCAGACCACCGATGCGGGGATTACCTGGTTTCCATATGACAAAGCAAAACAGGAACATTTCTGCGGAGTTTATCTGAAGGACCGGAATTCAGGTTACAATATTGCAAATGACTTTTTAAATAAGGTAACCACAAAAATATTTAATTGTTCAAAAAACAATGAAATTGATTTGTTGATAGATCATCCGCAGCAATGCACCGAATATTACCTCAATGGAAGAGAAGGCTGGTCATTAGGCTGGTGTGTAAAGAATTTTAAATCAATAATTAATTAATCAGATTGTTGAGTGCAAACTTAGAGCCTGTCCGCTTCCGGCGGAAATGCTTAAAGTTTGCCAAGTGGAGTTTATTTCTATCAATTAAAAGCCGGAGAATTTATCAGTACTAAAAAGATGTTTTTGATCAAGTAAAAAATAAAAATCTCACCTTGTGTCCATCTTCTTACTAAGGAGAGGGATTGAGGGAGAGGTAAAAACAGTTAGTGTGCTCAATCATTCTAAAATTGTTGTGACTGAACACGCTGATAATTTATTCACAATTTATTAGGAGGTTATTATGAAATCGATATTCAGTGCAGTTGCACTTTTAACATTTGTCGGCCTAGTGCTAATTGGATGTGCCGATAAGTCAACACAACCAGTGGAATCTTCGTCGGTTTCCTTTCAAAAAGAAACATCGGGATTAGGTGCCGGCATCTTAAGATATGAAGCTGAGAATGCCTTCGGCTTCATTGACGTAGATGCTCAGTTAATGCTTGTCCTTGGTATAAATGACTTCTCTAATTTTTGCGCAGTGGGAGGAGGAATGGATATCTTTAAATTCAAGGAGCTCCTGCTTCCAAATGCAGACCCGGAACTTAGAAGACTTATAATGCAGATAACAGCACGAAATGTTACTGCGGTTATCTGGCAAACCGATGCCTGGCCAGAGGATTTTTGTGATTTCGTTCTTAACAACAATCCGTTAGCTGTAGGCACTGCCAATTTTAAATATACCGACAATGATTTTAATGCCTGGTGGCAGGAACACCCGAATTCCAATCCATTTGGTTACAAAGCCAATGGATCACTCCAGAGCCAGAGCGGGCAGAGATATAATTTCAATTTTTTTGATAGAATCATCTGGGATTGGGATGGTTCAAAATTCAGAGAGAATGTAAAAATACATTTAGTTCCGAATGGTAACTGAAAGTTCACCCATTAGTTAAAATATTGTTGTCTTTAGAAGCCGTCTACTCTTACGTAGACGGCTTAAAAATTGGGTTATGGATTATTGCTGAAAAATAAAATAAATTTTATCATCACTCGTTTTGAGTGGACTTGTTAGCAAGATAAATAAAAACTCAGGGTATTAAGGGGCGTGATGCACCAAGCCCATCCTCACTTAATACTTAATTATTCAATTATCCATAAATAGGAGGTTACTATGATACGGTTAATATTTCTATCGGTTCTTCTGATCACATTGTGTTTTATTCAAAGTGTTGTCGCACAGAAATTAGTAATAATTGAATTAAATCAAACTGATAGATACTTTGTAAATGATTTGCGGTCTGTATTATCTCCGGGTGATTCCCTTATGTTTAGGACCACTGATGGTGATTTCGCAATTTATATTGAGGGTGCAGCTAAATTTCTTGAGATTGAAGAACCGGATCTTAAAGTATTGGTTAATGACTCCAATCCAGAAAGTGAAATCTATATAGCTAGAGATTTTGATTCTATAATCGATCAATCATACTCAATTTACTGCATAACTAACAATAGTTGGCCAGAGGCACCACCAAGAATAATTATTGTGGCTCAGTAATTTGCTCGGAGTAGATAAAAAAAATGCAAGGGCGAGTTGTAGACTCGCCCGAATTATAAACCAGTCTTTCTAAAATATATTCTTTCCTCAACAGTGCAGATTTAATTTCTACATAATTATTAAAATTTTTTATTTAACTATAATTGTTAATCCAATCTGAATTTCTTCTTAATATCGAAAAAATTTTGAGCCTGCAACATATGTGCAAATCTCTGATACATAGCTTCAAATGAATATTCAAAAAGTGCAAGTATTTGAAACATAGTTGATAACTACCCCCCTTCCTGATTTTGTTTATTTGTACCAGATTTTTTAATCAATATTTTTTAAATAAACAAAGGAGCAGGCAATGACAAAATTATTCAAGATCGCACTTGCCTTTCTTTTACCACTAATAATCGGCTGCCAGGAAAATTCGATAACTGATCCGGTATTAACAATGTCGGAAGATAATCAGGTACAAAAAAAATTAGATCCTCAGACCTTTCATAATTATATAATTCTGGAAAGTATGCTTACCGATCCTTACACGGTTTTTAATTCTTATTATTTAATAAAAGGCAGGATTGACTTTGAGTTTAATTTAGTTCTAACCGATCCAATACCACCGTTACCTCAGGCTTATGCAGCTATTCATCTTTTAATAACTGCCGAACTGAGTAATTTTTGTTCAGTCTGCATCCCTCTTGCTGCAGAAATTATTGCAGGCTCTGTTCAGGAAGATTTAAATCTAAATCTAATTATTTCAGGAAGCTTCAGCATTCTGGAAAAATCATTTTTAATTGAGGGAAGGGAAGATGGTATGATGCTCAATTGCAGATTTTTCGTGTATGCCGGTGGTTTAAAATTAAGTGCAATGTGGCTGGCACTGCCGGTAAAATTTAATGCAGCTACAAATAATCAATAACTTATTAATTAATTCTAAGGAGCGTGTCATGAAAAAGTTGTTTGTTCTCCTCGTTGTTTTCTTCGCTGCCATATTCTTTGGCTGCCAGGAAAATTCTATTACAGATCCAATCACGGATAGTTCTGCAGATATAAAATCACCAGCTGCAGAAATAACTTTCGGAATAGACAAGGATATTGTTTCCTACTATCCGAACTTCATAAAACTTTTCGGTTTTCTGCAGGATCCCAGTCATAGACCAAATGCTACGGTTCAAATCAAGGGTATTCTTAGATACAAGCATGTATTGGTAACAAATAATTTCACGGATCCCGCAGCTCAGAGCTATGTTGCATTAGAAACTGATTTGAACGCTCGCCTGTACGGAGGATGCGGTAGCGGAGGATGGCTTGCAACCGGCCGCACAAGTGAAAATATTATTTATTCGCCAAATAATATTGCGGCTACTTACGTGCAAAAATCTTTCAGAGTAAAAAACAATTGCTGCGGCACATTAGACCTGGTGCTTAAATTCAGATTAACCGAAAAATCTCTCGTACTGGATTCAATGTGGCTGAAAAAAGTTTCAGGACCTGTTCCGGTAGGAGACCCGGTAATGTAATCACGAAATGGGGAAAATAATCTTATGGAATCGTGACAAGCTCTGCTGAGTGATTAGCAGAGCTTCTTTATTTTAAAATAAAATTATTATTTACCATCCGTTCTTTCTTTCACAGGAATTAAATATTTTTGAATTGAAAATTCACTTCACTTAAACCCGGGAGACAGATCCAATGAAAAATTTATATAAATTAATTTTAACAGTTCTTTCAGCACAATTAATTATCAGCTGCGGACCGGGCAATACGGTTAAAGTGAACAGTTTTTCTCCAAGCGGTGAAGTTGAGAAACTGACAAACATTGTAGTTGAATTTTCAGAAGACCTGGCTCCGCCCGATGTGCTGGATAAATGGCTCGATGATCAGTTCATTAATTTTGAACCACCGATAAATGGAAAATACAAGTGGACAAATGCCAGCACACTTGTCTTTTCACCGGATTCTCCGCTTGAACCGATTCAGGGTTACAGTGCAACAATCAACCATTCTGTTTTGTTCGATAAAAAATTTTCTCCCGATTTTGAAGAATACAATTTTCATACACCTTACTTTGATGTTATTAAAGTTGATTTTTTCTGGACGAACATTCCTTATCAGAATTATAAACTGAGCGTTCAGGCAAACATTCATTTTAATTACCCTGTTGATCCAAAAACTCTGAGGGAATTCTTAGAAGTAAAAAGAGCCGGTGCAGTTGTTACAGATTTTCAGATTGTCTCTGAGCAGAGCGCAGATGTTATTGCAATTAATTTTGGAGAAGTTCAGCAGACAGATAAAGAGCAGGTTTTTTCCGTCACGGTGAAACAAAATTTCATTTCAGCAATCGGCAAGGATGGGTTAAAAGATACAAGGTCATTTGATGTTAAGCTCCCGCCAATTACCCGGCTGGCAATTACAAATGTTACTGCTGGTTTTGACGGCAGCAGCGGATGGATTGAAGTCACTACAACTCAGACTCTCGATGAAAAAAAACTCAAGGATTTTATATCAACCGAGCCATCTAAGAAATTAAATTTCTCAGTGAGCGAAAATAATTTAAGAATTGAAACAGACCTTGGAAATATTCAGACTGTCGAACTTAAAATAAAAAAAGGATTATCCGGTTTATATGGCGGTGTGCTCGAGTTTGAGTATGAGCAGGAAGTCTCGATGGTGAATGTAAATCCATCCATCAACTTTGCTGATAAGAAGGGAAAATATTTAATGCTTGGCGGTGAAGAAAATCTGAAAGTAAATGCAGTCAACATTAATGAAGTTGAAGTTGAAGTTTCGCAGGTGTTTAAGAATAACATCCTCCACTTCCTGAATCAGTATGGATATTATTACTACTACGATGAATACGATTATTACTACAATCCCTCTTATTATGTCGGAAATTACGGCGAATCAATTTATCAGGAAAAAATAAAATTACCCGAAGGTCAGAACTGGTTGAAAAGCTTCACAGTAAATCTTAATAAAGCTCTCGGTCAGAAGTATAAAGGAATTTACACGGTTTCCGTTCGTTCTGCTGAGGAGCGATGGAGAAATGATTCAAAGATGGTTGCGATTTCTGATCTCGGAATCATTTCAAAAATTGCTGAAGATGAGATTTACATATTTGTCAATTCAATCAGCAGTGCCCGGCCGGTTACTAATGCTGAAGTGAATATTATTTCAACAAATAATCAGACTATCCTTACCGGAAAAACAGATGGTGATGGTGTTGCGATATTTAAAGATGTAAAGAAAATGACTGAGGGATTCCATCCTCGGCTTGTCGTTGTTGAAAAGGATGAGGACTTTAATTATCTGGATTTAAGTGAAACAATGATTGAAACTTCACGTTTCGATGTCGGAGGATTAACACAGTATGCGGCTGATTTTAATGTGTTTCTGTATTCTCCGAGAAATATTTATCGTCCGGGTGAAGAAGTTCAGCTTTCCGCAATTGTAAGGAATGATAAAATCCAGGTTGTGAAAGATGTTCCGCTCATAATAAAAATCGTCACTCCAATCGGAAAAATATTTGAAGAATATAAAAAAGATTTGAATGAACAGGGTTCCTTTGAACTTAAATTTTCCTTACCAGTTTATTCTCAAACCGGAAGCTACTCGGCGGACGTTTACACAGGAAGCAAACAACTAATCGGCTCATATAAATTCAGTGTTGAAGAATTTGTGCCGGATAAAATTCGTGTGAATGTTAAATCCGATAAAGAAAAAACCAAACCAGGTGATAAAGTAACAATAGATGTAACAGCGGAATTTCTTTTCGGTGCGCCTGCTGCTGAAATGCGATATGAGGCAGATATTCAGCTCACTCATAAATCTTTTCAAAGCAAGAATTTTAAAGGGTATGTTTTTTCTAACTCATCAATTACTAACACAGTTGTTCAAAATACTTTTCTTGAAGGTTCGTTGGATGCGGAAGGTAAAACAAAAATTGAGTATAACATTCCTTTCGAAATTCAGAGTAATGGAGTTGTGGTTGGAACTGCTTACGTAAGCGTTTTTGATCTTACCGGAAGAACAGTAACACGAACATCAAGCTTTGATGTTTATCCGAAAGATTATTTCATTGGAATAAAGTCTACTGATTATTATTACGGTGTAAATGAAAATATAAACTTCAACCTAATTGCTGCAAATAAAGATGACAAGCAAATTGATAATTTCGCAGCAAAAGCAAAACTTGTTCGCTATGAATGGCAGACAGTTCTTAAAAAAGATAACAGCGATAAGTATTATTATGCATCCGAAGAAAAAGAGATTGCTGAATGGGAGAAAGATATAACTATAAATGGTCCGACAAAATTTAGTTTTGTTGTGTCAAAATCGGGAAAGTATGAACTCCGTATTTCGAAAAAGGGAAGCAGCGATTATGAAAAAAATATTTTTTATGCTTACGGGTGGGGTAGCTCAACAGCCGGTTCTTTTGAAGTTGATAAGGAAGGAAAAGTTGAAATTGTTTTCGATAAAGATCAATACGAGCCCGGAGAGAAAGCAAAAGTTTTGTTTACCTGTCCTTTTTCCGGGAGACTTCTGGTAACGCTTGAAAGAGGGAATGTTTATTCTTACCAATATATTGAAGTCAACACCAGGTCGGCAGAGCTTGAGATCCCGCTGAATGATGATTTAATGCCGAATGTTTATGTAACGGCAACGCTTTTCAAAAAGCACAGCAAAGATGATACAGCACCATTTCTTGTCGGTCATGGTTTCGCTTCGATGAAAGTTATACGGAATAAGAATAAGCTCCCGGTTTCTATTTCAGCTCAGCAAAAAATTAAACCTAATACAACACAGCAGATTACTATAAAAACAGAAGCGCAAAAAGATATTTATGTCACTGTGGCTGCAGTTGACGAAGGAATTTTACAGATTACAAATTTTTCTTCGCCGGATCCATTCGGATTTATGTATGCAAAACGGCCTTTAAAAGTTGACAGTTACAATCTCTACAAGCTTCTTCTTCCGGAAATTGTTTCAATCAGTTCGTCTCCCGGTGGTGATGATATGGAAAAACAGCTTCAGAAAAGAACCACACCGATTTCTGTAAAGAGATTCAAGCTGCTATCATACTGGAGCGGAATAAAGAAAACCAACAGCGATGGAACAGTTACAGTTTCACTTAATGTTCCGCAGTTCAATGGTGAAGTAAGATTAATGGCGGTTGCTTATACCGGATCTCGTTTCGGCTCCGGTGAAGCATTTATGAAAGTTGCCGATGATCTTATTCTTGAGCCGCAGGTACCAAGGTTTCTTGCTATTAATGATTCTCTTGTAACACCGGTTTCAGTCATCAACACAACAAATGAAACCGCAAATGTTGATGTTACATTAAAAGTCGAAGGTCCTTTGAAAATAACTTCATCAACAAAAAAATCTTTAAAGATAGAACCGAATTCAACAAAGAGTGTTACGTTTGGAATAGTTGCACAATCTCAGGTTGGTGCCGGTAAAATAATTTTTGAAACTTCCGGGTTGGCAAACATCAAAGAGGAAATTGATATTGCAGTCAGACCGGTTTCTCCGCTGATGGTTGAAACCGGCTCAGGCACAATTGGAGCAGGAAAGGAAATTAAGATTGATATTCCAAAAAATTTCCTGAAAGGAACTCAAAACACATCGGTTACAATCAGCAAATTTCCTGCAGTAAAGTTTGCAAAGCAGTTAAAGTATCTTGTCGGATATCCGCACGGCTGCACAGAACAGACAGTATCAAAATTATTCCCTCAGCTTTATTTTGAAGATCTTGCAAAACTTGTAGCTCCTGAATTGTACCGCACAAACAATCCTGTTTATTATGTGAATGAAGGAATCCGAAAGCTTGAGTCAATGCAGTTATATGATGGTTCACTTTCATACTGGCAGGGTTACGCCTCAACAAGCTGGTGGGGCTCGGTTTATGCGGCGCACTTTTTACTTGAAGCAAAAAAAGCCGGCTTTAATGTTTCGGAAAGTTTGGTTAACAAGCTTTTGAAATATTTATCAGTGGAAGCAAAAAAACTTAGCACTTTCGATTATGTTACTTACACACCAACCGGAAGAACAGTTAAGAAAATTGCAAACAAAGAAATTCTTTACTCACTGTACGTTCTCGCACTTGCAGGTGAAGGCGATATTGCAACAATGAATTATTATAAATCAAGACCTCATCTTGTTTCGAAAGATATGGTTTACCTTCTTGCAGGTTCTTATGCTTTGATGGGAAGATGGAATACATATTACGAAATTGTTCCGAATGCCTTCGAACCGGAAAAAACGGATCGGTTGACAGGCGGCAGTTTTGATTCTGATATCCGTGCAAATGCGATAATGCTCAATGTACTGCTTGAAGTTGATCCTGCTAACAAACAAATTCCATCAATAATAAAATATCTCACACAAAATTCCGACAGGATGTATTCAACCCAGGAGAGATCATTCGCTTTTCTTGCACTCGGCAAAGCTGCAAGCTTAAACGCTGATGCGGATGTTACAGTAGATATTCTTGTTAACGGAAGTTCAATTAATAAATTCACAGGAAAAGATTTAACTGCTGCAGATGATAAAATGAATACTTCTGAAATTATTTTGAAAGCATCCGGGAAAGGTGAAGTTTATTATTTCTGGAATGCTGAAGGAGTAAAAGTGAATGAGAAAGTAAAAGAAGAAGATTCGTATGTACAGGTAAGAAGATCTTTTTATAATTACAAAACCGGACGGCTGATTCCCGACAATCGTTTTTACCAGGGAGAGCTGATTGTTTCTAAAATTGAATTAACCGGTATGGACAGAAATGCGGAGAATATAGTTATTACAGATTTAATTCCTGCAGGTTTTGAAATTGAAAATCCAAGACTGAATCCGGCAACTGAGTTAAGCTGGTTACCGAAGATCCCGATGAATATTCAGTACATGGATATACGAGATGATCGTTTGCTGCTCTTCACAAATCTGAACAGAAACAAAACGAATGATTTTTATTATTTGCTTCGGGTAGTGAACCAGGGTACTTATCAGCTTCCAGTTATCGGTGCAGAAGCAATGTACGACCAGGAATATCATTCGTATCATGGTGCTGGAGTTGTGAGAGTTTTACAGAGGTTGGGTAAGTAAAAAAGAGTAGACGAAAATTAATTTATAAATAAAATTAAAAAACGAAATAGAACGCAGATGAAGCAGATTGGGCGGATTTTCGCAGATTAAAAATTTTGAAGGAGATAAAATGGAAGAGTATTTGCATAAAGAGTTGACTTCAAATGTAATTCAGGCATTTTATAAGGTTTATAATACACTGGGATATGGATTTTTAGAAAAGGTTTATGAAAATGCAATGAGAATCGAATTAACCAGGATGAATATACCGGTTGAGCAGCAAAAGAATATTAAAGTGTATTATGAATCAGAACAAGTTGGGGATTACTTTGCAGATATATTGGTTCATGAATTAGTGATCGTTGAATTAAAAGCTGCAGAAAACATTTGCGAAGAGCATGAAGCACAATTGTTAAATTATTTGAAAGCAACCGATATAGAAGTCGGTTTACTTTTAAATTTTGGTAAAAAAGCCGAGATCAAAAGAAAAATATTTATGAATAAAAATAAAAAGCTGATAACTAATGGATCGGTGTAAATCTGCTTAATCTGCGCAATCTGCGTTCTATAAACCTGATTGTCTGGTAATCAAAATGTACTTTGAATTATTAAATAAATATCACAGAACGGTAAAGATCGTTTTTACAATCCTGCTGGGTTTCATTCTGCTGGATTTACTTTTTCCTCTTCCGGAGCGAAAAGAATTCTCAAAAGAAATCCACTCAAAGGATGGAACGCTTCTTACTGCTTACTTAACTCTCGATGACAAATGGCGGCTGCGAACAGAGTTCGAAGAAGTATCTCCTGAACTGATTGCTGCAATTATCGAAAAAGAAGACAGATGGTTTTACAATCATTTCGGTATGAATCCTGTTTCCTTGATCCGTTCCCTGTACAGAAATATAATATCGGGTCAGACTGAATCAGGTGCATCAACAATAACAATGCAGGTTGCACGAATGCTCGAACCGAAGAGTAGAACTTATCTCAATAAATTTTTTGAAATGTTCCGTGCGATTCAGCTTGAGATAAAATATTCCAAAGAAGAAATACTTGAGCTGTACTTAAGTATGCTTCCATTTGGCGGCAACATTGAGGGAGTAAAATCAGCTTCTTACATTTACTTCAACAGACCACCGGACAAACTCAGTCTCGCGCAGTCAATAATGCTTGCTGTTATCCCAAACGATCCCAATTCATTAAGATTGGACAGATCAAATGAAAAGATAATTGAAAAAAGAAATTACTGGATTAACAAATTTAACAACAACAAAGTATTTTCATCAGTAGATTTAAAAGATGCATCCGAAGAACCGATAGAAAAAAAACGTTATGCAATGCCGGTATTAGCACCGCACTTCAGTTACTATATCAGGAATAATTTTAAAGGAGATATTCTTAATACAACACTTAATCTCACAATTCAGCATACTGCAGAAAATTTATTATCGCGACATGTCAGGAAAGTATTTTATAAAGGAATTACAAACGGTGCTGTGCTTGTAATTGACAACAAAAATTCTTCAGTCGCGGCTTACTGCGGCTCTGCAGATTTTTATGATGAAGGATCATTCGGACAGGTGAATGGAATTACAGCAGTCAGGTCTCCCGGCTCGACTTTAAAAGCTGCACTTTATGCTTACGCTTTTGATGAAGGAAACCTGACACCTCAAATGAAGTTCGCGGATATCCCGACAGACTTTCACGGCTATCAGCCGGAAAATTACGATTTGAAATTTTATGGAAATATTTCTGCAGAGTTTGCGCTTGTTAATTCACTAAACATTCCGGCAGTTAAGCTTCTTGAACAGGTGAGGCTGAGTAATTTTATAAATTTGTTAGAAGGCAGCGGTTTCAACCAGATACCAAAGCAAAAAAATAAACTTGGGCTGTCACTTATTCTCGGCGGCTGCGGAACGAACCTTCATGAATTAGCAGCTTTGTTTTCATCATTTGCAAGGGAAGGAAAACTTTACCCTCTCAATTTTATTTTGGATGAAGATGAAGAAACCGGTGAACAGATATTTTCTGAATCTGCTTCTTATTTGATTGCAAATATTCTCTCAGGATTAAATCGAAGTGATATTGCTGATCTATCAAACTACTCAAAGCTGCCGAAATTTGCATGGAAAACCGGAACATCTTATGGGAAAAGAGATGCGTGGGCGATAGGATTCAATCCTAATTATACAATCGGAGTCTGGATAGGAAACTTCAACGGAGTCGGTTCGCCAAATCTTTCAGGAACTGAAGCGGCTGTTCCATTATTATTTGATTTGTTCAATGCAATCGATTACAACTCAGATGTTAAATGGTTTGATTCCCCTGATGAATTAAATACCAGAAAAGTTTGCAGTGAAAGCGGCTTAATTCCATCTCAATATTGCACAAATGTGACCAACGATTTTGTTATTACTGATAAATCGCACAATGACGTATGTAACATTCACCAACCTGTATACGTTAATCTGAAGGAATCCATTCAATATTGCACAGGTTGTTTGCCTTCCTCAAATTATAAAAGAGTTGTTTACTCTGTTTATCAACCAGAACTAACTGCCTGGTTTTCACAGACCAAACATGATTATCACATCCCTCCGTCACACAATCCGGATTGCACGGTCAGGTTTGCCGAAAGAGGACCAAAAATTTTATCTCCAGCTGAAGATTATGAATACCTGTTAGAATCCGGACAAAGCCTTGACGGGCAAGAAATACTTTTACTTGCAGCATCAGACAGCAGAGTCAGAACTCATTACTGGTACATTAATGATACGTTCTATAAAAAATCAAAGCCCGGGGAAAGAATTTTCTTCAATCCTACAGAAAAAGAATTAAAGATAACCTGTGTTGATGATAAGGGAAGAGACAGAAGTGTGTTTGTTAATGTAAAGTATTATTGATAAATATGATTTAATTGGAGCATTTTTGCCAGTGAGTTGATAATTAAAAGTAATTACACTATCATCTACCCTGTAATAATTTTTTCCTGATTGCAGCGACAGCAACTTTTAATTTGTTAGATTAAATGATAATTATTACTTTAATCATTAATTACATCCAACAATTTTTTAATTAAAATAATTTTAAGGAAAGCAAAACTTTTATTTGGGAGGCAAAAATGAATTTAAATTCTTCTGTCCGCATTTTGATAATCTTCCTGTTACTTCAACTTGTTTTTATTTCCTGCACGGAAGAAGAAAACCCGGTGCAACAACAAAACACAGTTTACAACGGAGCTTATGGAACCATTGCAGGTAAATTTGTTGCAGCTAATGGCGAAGGATTAGCCGGTGTTATCGTATCAATCGTCAGCAGCTACACTAACTTAACAACCGTTACAACAAATGCCAGCGGTGAATATACTCATCCCAATGTCCCGGTTGGCGACCAGACTATAAAGGGTACAAAGGGTAATTTTTCTGCTACAGTAAATGTGACCGTAACAGAAGGACAAACCACCAATGCACCGGTGGTTACGTTGCAGCCTTTGGCGAAATTGGGTTTTGTATCTGGGGTCTTCGATGAAATACAATCAATTATCGGAGAATTGGGTTATTTACCTGATAGTCTTACAACTGATGATTTAAAGAATCCAAGCAAGGTTAACTTTACTAATTACTCGGGGATATTTTTAAATTGCGGTATGGATCAGCTTGATGATCCTGTTTTAATAAACAACTTGTTGACGTTTGTTCGTGCGGGAGGATTAATTTATGCATCCGACTGGGCATCATTTTATGTTGAAAAAATGTTCACAGGCAAAATCTCTTTTCTTCTGGAGGGAGATTCCCAGGAAATCACCGCTACAATTGTTGATGAAATGACGAGAAACAATATTGGGAAAACCAATATCCTGATTAATTACGATCTGGGCGTTTGGTCAGAAATCATTAGTGTTAATAATGAATTTGTTGTACTGATAAGAGGAGATTATTATTCTTCCGGCAACTTAAAAACAAACATGCCTCTTGCTGTTTATAAAACCGAAGGACAGGGACTTGTTGTTTACACTACATTCCATAATGAGGTTAACGTAACTGAGGATATGAAACTATTGCTCGAGGAATTTATTTTCTTCTAAAGGCTCTAATGATTCAATTTATTTCTTGATAAATTAACCCCGGTCACTCCGGGGTTATTTTTTTATAATATTAATCCTCAGACCTATTAGCCTTTACACTTATTTCAAACTGCTTAGAAATTTTATTCTCACTCAACTGAAGGTCAACCCGAACTCCGGGTTTATGCAAATGAAAATCAGATGCTGATACACTATCAACTTCAAATCCGGCAGAGACAGAACCGGAAATAAAAGCATCAATTTCTTTCCTGGCTTTTCCATCTGAATCATAAGATGCATTTGCTTCCGATTGATAGACTGCCTCAGTGTTTGCAACAAAAATCATCCGGTTAGTTTTTGTCTGGTAGAACATGCACATCATTTCCGGACTGCTGTTATCCTGATGATTTGGTTTACCGTATTTTTTCGTAACTGCGCTTTGCTTTTCACCAATCAAATAATGAACATTCAAATCCTGGCAAGTGAGCAATGGTGAAATCAAAAACAGAAAAGATAGAAATATGATAACCGAATTATGTGTTTTCATTTTATCTCCTCCTGAATAAAAATTTTATAAAATTTGTTAATCGTAAACGATTATAATGAATTGTAAAATTGGGATGCCATTCGATGTGGTATTGATGAGAATGACGATGTGTGTAAAGAACCTTCATCTTCGCCTCAAGAGGCAAATTGTTCAGATGAAACTTAACTCTTTCAGGACATTAATTCAATTGAGATTAAAGGAAGGATATTTATATTACTTGCTGATTGTTTAATAATCGTCTTCAACCAGCCAGCCCTGGGCTTTATCCGCAGACATTTCAGAAATGAATCTTGATGGTTTTGAAAGAGTAACACCTGCTTCTCGGTTATACATATTCATCGGGTAAGTGACAAAAAGATTTTGCTTCGCTCTTGTTGCTGCAACGTACATCAGCCGTCGTTCTTCTTCAAGAGTTTCAAGACTTTCTGCAGATCTTATTGATGGAAAATATCCTTCAATTGCATGAATTATAAAAACAGAATGCCATTCTAATCCTTTTGCTGAATGAATTGTTGAAAGAGTTAAGAATTCATCTTCTTTATCTGTTCCAGTGATATCGATTACGCTATCGATGATTGGTTCGATTGCCATATCTGCTAAGAACGAATCCAGACTTTTATAGTTATCAGAAATGTTCAGAAAGATTTCGAAGTCTTTATTGCGTTTGTTGAAATCATCATACTTTGCTTTAAATATTGGCTGATAATATTCAAATACGATCTGCACCATTTCTGATGGCGGCATTTCAGTTGTGTGAAGCTTATGAAGAAGCCGGAACAGATCAATTAATTTCTGATACTTTAATTCTGTTTTTTTATCAGGATGAGATTCAATCGTTAACCGGGCTGTTGCCAGTTCATCGAGAATATTCTGTGCAGTTTTCGGTCCGACTCCTTCGTGAAGCAATAATACTCTGTACCAGCTTATAATATCTTTCGGATTTGAAGCAATTCTTAAAAATGCAAGCACATCTTTTATGTGTGCAGTTTCAATAAATTTTATTCCACCAAATTTCTGAAAAGGAATACCTGCCTTCGCAAGTTCGATTTCCAAATTAAAAGAAAAAAACGAAGAACGAAACAGCACTGCAATTTCTTTTAACGGCACACCTTCTTCCATCAGGTCCAGAACTTTTTCAACAATGAATTTGGATTGCATATTTTCACTTTGTGCTGCAACTATAAAAGGAAGTTCGCCGCCTTTTCTTTTGGTGTACAGAACTTTCGTATACTTTTCGACAGCTCTTTCGTAAATATGATTTGCAAAATCAAGCACCGGCTGAACACTTCTGTAGTTCTCCTCAATTTTAATTATTTCTGCGTCCGGAAATAGCTCCGGGAATTCCATTATGTTTTTGAAATTCGCACCTCTGAAAGAATAAATTGATTGAGCATCATCACCAACCACCATAACATTTCCATTATGCTGAGCAAGAGCTTTTACAATTTCTGCCTGAAGCTTGTTCGTATCCTGGTATTCGTCAACCATCAGAAAGTTTATTGTTGAAAGAAGTGATTTTGATGCAGGAGAATCGCTCAATACAAAATCACGCAGGTAAATCAGCAAATCATCATAATCCAGAAGATTATTTTTTCTTTTGTAGCTGGTATAAATTTTCTGGATGTCTAAAATACTATCAAGCATTGGAATGAAATGCGGATAATCTGCTTCGATCAGTTGCTCAACCGGGATTCCAGTGTTTGAGTGAAGGCTAAAAACTTTGTTAAGAGTTTCTTTCTTCGGAAATCTTTTATCCTTGCTGATGAATTTGTCCTGCGACCGAATCAGATTTATTATATCAGCACTGTCACCCTGGTCAAGAATTGTAAAATTTGAATCCAGGCCAGCAGCTTTTGCATATTTTCTTAAAGTAAGATTTGCGAATGAATGGAAAGTTCCGCCGCGAATTTTTGAACATCTGTCGTCAAGCAGCAGCGAAGCTCTTTTCAACATTTCATTAGCGGCTTTGCGTGTAAATGTAAGCAGAAGAATTGATTGAGGATCGTAACCGGATTCTATTAATCTTGCAACTCTGTAAATGAGAGTTCTTGTCTTGCCGGTTCCCGCACCGGCGATGATTAAGTAAGCACCGTTGACTGCAGCTACAGCTTCGAGCTGAGAAGGATTTAATTCCTGCTGGTAATTAATTTGAAAACGGGATTCGTCAATCTTCTTTACAAATCCCGTTTTGCCAGTTCTTTTAAGTTTATATTTTTGCTGCATCAATTCCGCAAAGCTTTAGGTTTCCCGATAATTTCTGAAATAATAATATAATCTTTCAGTGCTGAAGGATTAAGAAGTCTTTCACGAATATTCCTGCTGATCTGGTTTGCTGTTGATCCTTTTACCATAAGATGTTTTTCAAATTCAGCTGCCTGTTTTTCAATATCCGAATTTATCCTTGCGGTTTTCTTATCTGCCTCCGCTTTTTTTCTTTCCCAGATATTCGTATACCTGTGTTCAGATTCAGTTTTCTGATGCCAGCTTTTTTCCAAATCTTTTTTCCTCTGTTCAATCTCTATTGGTGTAGATCTTTCCAGAGACGGCTGAATTGATTCAGGTGGTGTGGATTTTTCCAGACTGTGTTCTGATTCTTTTTCACCTTCGACTTTAAAGAAATTTTCAAATTCCTTCATCAGATCGTAATCATAGTTTTTGCCAGATTCAGTCAACACTTCAGTTTCGGTTTCTTTTTGCAGATAACTTTGTGGCTGCTGCGGACTAGTTCCCTTGGGCTTAACGGGTTTTTTCTTTTTAAATAAAGAGCTGAGAAAACTGATTATTATCAGTGCATAAATTAATATTTGAAAAACATCATCCATCAATCATGTTCCTTCTTTTTCTGTTCCGGTTTGGCTATGGCTTCTCTCATTTCAGTATCAGACTGGATATTTCTCAGGTTATAATAATCTAAAACACCGAGTCTCCCGGTTCTGAATGCTTCTGCAATCGCACGGGGAATTTCGGCTTCAGCTTCAACAACTCTTGCTCTTTGTTTTGCAACTTCAGCAATATTTTCCTGCTCGCTTGCAACTGCAGCAGCACGTCTTTCTTCAGCTTTTGCACGTGCAACTTTTAAATCAGCTTCCGCCTGATCAGTCTGTAAAATTGCTCCGATGTTCTGACCGATATCAACATCTGCAATATCAATTGATAAAATTTCGAAAGCTGTTCCAGAATCCAATCCTTTTGCCAAAACGCTTTTGGAAATCTTATCAGGATTTTCAAGAACTTCTTTATGCGAATTGCTCGACCCAATGGTTGAAACAATTCCTTCACCAACTCTTGCAAGAACTGTTGCTTCACCTGCACCTCCAACCAGTCTTTCAATGTTAGCTCTGACTGTTACTCTTGCAATCGCTTTTAACTGGATACCATCTTTAGCAACAGCAGAAACAAGCGGTGTCTCAATAACTTTTGGGATTACAGACATCTTTACTGCTTCAAGAACATCTCTTCCTGCAAGATCAATAGCTGCAGCTCGTTCAAATGTTAATCCGAGGTCAGCTTTATCCGCGGAGATTAATGCATTAACAACTTTAATTACATTTCCTCCTGCAAGGTAGTGCGCTTCCAGTTTTCCTTGTTGAATTATCAATCCGGCTTTAGTTGCATTTATCATGCTGTTCACAATTATAGCTGGTGGTACGCGTCTTAATCTCATTCCGATCAAATCTTTAAAAATCTGGATTTTTACGCCAGATGAAATTGCTGCTATATACAACCTGACCGGTATGAAATACAGCAGGAACATAAGGAATACAACAATCGCAATAATGAAAACAAATGACAGACCTGTAATAGCTTCCATAACTCACTCCAAAAATTTTATATTCACAAACTTATGTTGTTAATATAGTTCTTTATTAAATAATTTTCGATTTTAGAATCTGGTGAATTGCTATTGACGTATCGGCAGATAATTCATGTTGTATGTCAATATTAATGTAATTGTGTCCTGATGTATGACTTAACCAGCAGGATTTCTTATTTTAGTGTTGATGCTTTTATATAATGTGTTGGTTTTCAAACTTTTAAGGAAGTTTTTCTGCCCTTTCGTTGGCATGTTTTTTGTCTATTTTTGTAACAAGTGGTTGAGATGAATTCAGACTACATATAAAAGGGCATTATTTAAGATTAATCTGCAATTGATTTAATATTGAATAATATGTTTATATTAGTTGAACTTTATCTTAAAAAATACGTTTTCTAGTAATAAATAAAACTTTTAAGGTATTTTATGGATGGAAACTTTTCAGACAGACTTCAGGATGTGATCAGATTAAGCAGAGAAGAAGCTTTAAGATTAGGGCACGATTACATTGGAACCGAACACCTTCTGCTCGGAATTATCCGCGAAGGTCAAGGTGTTGCTGTTAGAATTCTCCGAAATCTCGACTGTGATTTGATGAAACTCAAAAAAGCAATTGAAGATACTGTCAGAACTTCAGGCGGAACTTTAACCATTGGAAACATTCCTCTTACCAAGCAGGCAGAAAAAGTATTAAAGATAACTCAGATCGAATCAAAAATTTACAAAGCTGAAGTTATTGGAACCGAACATTTACTTCTTTCACTTCTCAGAGATGAAGATAACATTGCTACTCAAATTCTTCATCAATTTAATGTTAATTATGATAACGCTCGATCGGAATTAAATTCACTCCTGAGCAGCAAAGGTTCTAAAGACATCGGCTCAAGACCTGTAATGCAGGATAAGAAAATTGAGAAAACAAAAACACCTGTGCTTGATAATTTCGGAAGAGATCTTACGAAGCTTGCTATAGATGATAAGCTCGATCCTGTAGTTGGAAGGGAAAAAGAAATTGAAAGAGTTGCTCAAATCCTCAGCAGAAGAAAGAAAAATAATCCTGTGCTCATTGGTGAACCAGGTGTTGGAAAAACAGCTATCGCAGAAGGTTTGGCTCTAAGAATAATTCAAAAGAAAGTTCCCAGAATTCTCCAGGATAAAAGAGTTGTTACATTAGATCTTGCCGGGTTAGTCGCAGGCACAAAATACCGTGGACAATTTGAAGAGAGAATGAAGGCTTTGATGAACGAGCTTGAAAAAGCAAAAGATGTAATTCTCTTTATTGATGAGCTCCACACTATAGTTGGTGCAGGTGGTGCTTCAGGTTCGCTGGATGCATCCAATATGTTTAAGCCCGCACTTGCACGAGGAGATATTCAGTGTATCGGTGCAACTACACTTGATGAATACAGAAAATATGTTGAAACCGACGGTGCACTCGACCGGCGTTTCCAGAAAGTAATGGTCGATCCTCCGAATTACGAAGAAACAATTCAGATTCTTGAAAACATAAAATTTAGGTATGAAGAACATCATCACGTAAAATATTCCTCTGAAGCAATTGACTCTGCAGTAAAACTCAGCAACCGTTACATCACCGACCGGCATCTTCCCGATAAGGCCATCGATGTAATTGATGAAGCAGGTTCAAGAGTGCATATGGGTAATTTTGAAGTACCTCAGGAAATTCTTGATCTCGAAGACGAAATTGAACAAGTAAGAAGAGAAAAAGCTGCTGTTGTTAAACGACAGGATTATGAAGAAGCTGCAAGACTAAGAGATAAAGAAAGAAATCTTCAGTCCGATCTTGAAATAACAAAAAGAGAATGGGATACAAAGACGAAAGATATCGTTCACGATGTGACCGAAGAAGATATAGCTACAGTTGTTGCAATGATGACAGGTATTCCTGTAAACCGTATTGCACAAACAGAATCCGACAAATTATTAAAGATGTCAGAGTCACTTAAAGAGCAAATCGTCGGTCAGGATGAAGCCATCATCAAATTAACAAAAGCAATAAGAAGAACACGTGCAGGACTGAAAAATCCAAACCGTCCGATCGGCAGTTTTGTTTTTCTCGGTCCAACCGGTGTCGGTAAAACAGAATTATGCAAAGCCCTTGCAAGATATCTTTTTGATTCGGAAAATTCTCTCGTCAGGATAGATATGAGCGAGTATATGGAAAAATTTTCGCTTTCAAGATTAGTTGGAGCTCCTCCTGGATATGTCGGCTACGAAGAGGGCGGACAGTTAACAGAAAAAGTAAGAAGAAAACCTTACTCAGTTGTTCTCTTCGATGAAATTGAAAAAGCTCATCCGGATATTTTCAGCATTCTTTTGCAGGTGCTTGATGACGGAGTTCTCACGGATAGTCTCGGAAGAAAAGTTGATTTTAAGAACACGATAATAATTATGACCTCCAACATCGGAACGAAGGATATTAAGAACATAGCTTCATTCGGTTTCAGCGATGCGGATGAAAAGGGCAGGTACGCAAATCTAAAATCCACTGTTGAAGATGCGATGAAAAAACTTTTTAATCCTGAATTTTTGAACAGGATAGATGACACTATAGTATTCAGAAACCTGGATAAAACCGATATAATGAATATCATCGAGATAGAAATAAAAGGTCTTTACAAAAACCTCGCTGAAAATAAGCTGGCACTTATCCTTGATCAAACTTCAAAAGAGTTTTTGGTTGAAAAAGGTTATGATGAAAAATTCGGTGCAAGACCTTTAAGAAGAGCAATTCAGAATTATGTTGAAGATCCGCTTGCCGAAGAAATTTTAAGACATTCGTTTAAGGATGGAACGAGAATTGTCGCAAAGCATGTTGAAGGTGCAGACAGTCTTATATTTTATGATCAAGCTGCCGAGGTTGTAAAACCAAGTGAAGAAACAGAGAAAACCGATAAGAGTGAAGTGTAAAAAAATAAATTATAACCGATTATTTTAAAGCGTCCCAATTTTAACGGGACGCTTTTTTTATTAAATTTCTTTCCAAAATATCGGAGGGATTGAAAATGGCAATACTAAATAAAGATGAGATCAGCAAAAAGCTGTCAGCTTTTCCTGAATGGGATTTTGAGAAAAGACAAATCGGGAAAGAATTTCAGTTTAAAGATTTTGCAGAGGCATTAAACTTTGTAAATAAAGTCGGAGATTTCGCCGAAGAGATGAATCATCATCCGGATATATTACTGCATTCCTGGAACAAAGTTAAGATAACAGTTTCAACCCACAGCGAAGGCGGGGTTACGCAAAAAGATTTTAAGCTTGCCGAAAAGATTGAAAGCATTAAATGAAATTTAGTGAAACCGAAATCCTTAAAATCTTCGAGCTGTCAAAAGCCATGCTTACAGGTCATTTCCTCTTAACTTCCGGAAGACACAGCGATAAATATTTTCAATGCGCAAAAGTTTTGCAGTATCCTGAATACACAGAAATTCTCTGCCGTTTAATTGCTGAAAGATTTAAGAATGAAAAAATTGATTCAGTCATTGCACCTGCAATCGGAGGTTTGGTTGTGGGACAGGAAGTTGCAAGACAATTAAATAAACGATTCATCTTTGCTGAAAGAGAAGATAAAAAATTATCACTGAGACGCGGGTTCACTTTAGATGCCGGAGAGAAAGTTCTTGTTTGTGAAGATGTTGTTACAACCGGCGGATCTGTGTTTGAAGTTATTGATATCGTAAAAGCAAATGATGCAGTCGTCGCCGGAGTTGGATTTATTGTTGACCGAAGCAACGGCAAAGTTAATTTTGGCTTGTCCCGGCAGGACGGAGTCCTGACGGAATATCCTCAATTCAGTACTTTGAAATTGGAAGTGATTTCTTATCAGCCTGAAGAATGTCCTCTTTGTAAAAAAGGAATTGAACTGGTAAAACCGGGTTCAAGAAAGGTTAAAGTTTAATTAATGAAATTGGTAGTCGCAGGCTTTAGCCTGCGTTAAACTAACGAGCGCAACCTGAAGGTTGCGGCTACCATGTGATTCAACAAAATTATTCCTCAACTCTCTCATCCAAAAATCTTATCTTTGTTCTACAAATTTTTAGTTGTTTCCAAATCGATTGATCATTCAAAATTTTCAGGATGAATTATGAAAATCGTTCTATTTTTTTTATTTATAACTTTATCGGTTTATCCACAGTTCAAGTTCGAGCACTATTTTCTCGATAAAACTTTAAGATTAGATTACTTTCATTCAGGTGACAGCGAAAATGATTTTTACTCATTCGATGAATTGCTTGAAGAACCTTTTTGGGGTGGTTCAAAAAATAATTTAATTGATGACTTTGATTACGGAAATTATAAATTTACCGTACGTGATATAAAATCGAATCTGGTTATCTATTCAAGAACTTATTCAACATTGTTCAAGGAATGGCAGACAACTGAGGAAGCAAAAAATACTTCAAGAACTTTCAGCGAAACAGTTGTGTTTCCATTTCCGCAGCAACCTGTTCGGGTTGAATTTTTTGGCAGAGACGAAAATAATAAGTTCGACAAAAAATTCTCCTACGTTGTAGATCCCGGTGATTACTTTATCAAGAAAGAAAGAGCTTACGAATTTGATTCGTTTGATGTACTGATTAATGGTAAACCTTCAGAGGAAGTTGATATTGTTATTATACCTGACGGATACACAGTAGAAGAAATGAAATTATTTAAAAAAGATTGTGAGAAGTTTGCCGGATATCTTTTTAACAGTTCACCATTTAAAGAGAACAAAGATAAGTTCAATATCAGAGGCGTGTTTGCCCCTTCAAAGGAATCCGGAACAGATCTTCCTGGAGAGAATATCTGGAAAAACACAATTATGAATTCAAGATTTTACACCTTCGACCTTGAAAGATATTTAATGACATCAGACAATAAAACATTAAGACATATTGCTTCGAACGCACCCTATGATCAAATTTATATTTTGGTTAATCATGATAAATATGGAGGAGGTTCAATTTACAACCACTACTCTGTCTGCGTCAACAATAATCAATATGAAGAATTTACTTTTGTTCATGAATTCGGTCACGGTTTCGCTTCACTTGCCGATGAATACTATACATCTGATGTTGCATACCAGGATTTTTATTCGCTCGATATAGAGCCGGTTGATCCAAACCTTACCACTTTGAAAGATTTTGAATCAAAATGGAAAGATCTTGTTGATGATGAAACCCCCATTCCTACTCCGGCAACTGAAGAATATAAAAATGTTGTCGGTGCTTTTGAAGGCGGAGGTTATGTTCAGGCAGGTGTTTACAGACCGATGCAGGACTGCACGATGAAATCAATAATTGTTGATAAATTCTGCCCGGTCTGTAAACGAGCATTACAGGAAATGATAGATTTTTATTCGGAGTAAATAAATGCCAATAGATCAAAAAAAATTACATAAACTTGTCGAGTCGATTGCTTCAGGTAAATTTAAAACTGAAGAGGAAATGCTCACCAAAACTGTCGATGAAATTGTAGATAATGAAAATATTGATGTGACCGGCGGAAGGATCTGGAAGCTGAATGAACGGGCAGAAACTTATAAGCTTTTATATCAAACCGGGAACATTGAAAAGATTGATACGAAATTTCAGATTGATATTCACAGGTATCAAATTCTCGACTTAATAGCTGAGCAAAGAACGATTATAGGCAAAGAGACAATAAGCGCACTAAGGAAAAAAGGGATTTTCAAGTATTCAGCTTCAGGTGTCGGTGGAAGAAAGAAAATCAAAGATAAATTCTTTTATGAATACCTTCTGGCACTGAACAGCGATAAAGTTAATGAGGATTTCAGAATTAACCTGAACATAATTGCAACAGCCCTTACATCTCAAATAAAGCAAAGGAGATCTTCTGCAAGCGTCGTTCATCTTAAAGCAGATATTGATAGCGCACGCCAGCTTCAGAAAAGCATTCTACCGGAACACGAATTTAAGTTTTATGATTACGATCTTTATGGAATTACGAATCCTGCAGAAATAGTCAGTGGAGATTTTTTCGATTACCTTGAACATGGAAGCGAAAATGAGAGACTCGGAATCGCTATTGGTGATGCTGCAAGCAAAGGTATCGGGGCTGCTGCTGAAGCAATGTATATCTCAGGTGCTTTGAGAATGGCAAGCGGATTCGAGATAAAGATTGCAGCCTTAATGAGGCGAATGAACCAGCTGGTAAATCTTATTTTTGAAGATGATAAATTTGCTTCACTGTTTTACGGTGAATTAACTACTCATTCAGGCGGATTATTTCTATATGCAAATGCCGGGCACAACCCGCCGATTTTTTTCAATTCAAAAAAAAATGAAACTGAATTATTGCAAACTACCGGACCGGTGCTTGGACCTGCTCCAAATGCAAAATACTATGTTGAGAACATTAACTTTTCGAAAGATGATATTCTATTGTTGTATTCTGACGGAGTAACTGAATCTGCAGACCGGGATTTTCAAGCTTACGGTGAATTAAAGCTGATTGCAAAAATTAAGGAACTTAAAAATAAATCTGCTAAAGAAATCGTGCTGGGCATTCTGGATGATGTTCTCGGTTATTCGAAGCATGGTGAGTATTCCGATGACATAACACTTGTTGTAATTAAAAAAGTAAAATAATAATGTTAGTATCAATAAATCCGGCAACAGGAAAAGAAATCACATCATATTCCGAGATCGATCATCCGGAGATTGAAAAAATAATTTCTTCTGCGGATGACGCGTTTCAGAAATGGAAAGAAGTTTCATTTAACGAAAGATCAGAATTAATGCATAATGCGTCTTCAGTTCTCAGAGAAAACAAGAAAATATATTCTCAGTTGATGACTGATGAGATGGGAAAGCCTATAAAACAATCATATGCCGAAGTAGAAAAATGTGCATGGGTTTGTGAGTATTACGCTGATAATGCTGAAGGATTTTTAAACGATGAATTAATTAAAACAGATGCAAGAAAAAGTTTTATTACTTACCAGCCGCTTGGAGTAATACTGGCTGTTATGCCCTGGAATTTTCCTTTCTGGCAGGTGTTCAGGTTTGCTGCACCAGGTTTAATGGCTGGTAATGCAGGAATTTTAAAGCATGCCTCAAATGTTTCCGGCTGTGCGCTTGCAATCGAAGAAGTTTTCAGGAAAGCTGGCTTCCCTGAAAATATTTTCAGAACAATTTTAGTTCCATCAAATAAAATGGAAAGAGTTATTGCGAACGGTCATATAAAAGCTGTAACAATAACTGGAAGTGTACCTGCAGGAAAATCGGTTGCAAAAACCGCAGGTTCATTATTGAAAAAAACTGTGCTCGAATTGGGCGGAAGTGATCCTTACCTTGTTCTTGCTGATGCTGATCTTGAATTTGCAGCCAGCGCATGTGTGACTGCAAGGTTGATAAATGGCGGGCAAAGCTGTATCGCCGCAAAAAGATTTATCATTGTTGAATCTGTTTATGATCAATTTGAAAAACTGTTCGTCGATAAAATGAAAAAAATAAAAATGGGAGATCCGAATGACGAAAAAAATGATCTTGGTCCACAGGCAAGCAGCAAGCTAAGAGATGAATTGCATCAGCAGGTTTTAGCGAGTGTTAAGTTGGGTGCAAAATTATTACTTGGAGGAAAAGTTCCGGATGGAAATGGCTCTTACTATCCGCCAACAGTTTTGTCAAATGTTAAAAAAGGAATGCCCGCTTATGATGAAGAATTATTCGGACCTGTCGCTGCATTGATAAAAGTCAAAAATGAAGATGAAGCAATCGAAACTGCAAACGATTCTG
>Ga0137461_1000025_pt1 | contig 29105 bp, 23 predicted proteins | sample EasRivERMGT746_2_FD_104650 | JGI IMG/M metagenome (GOLD analysis project Ga0137461, IMG submission 104650) | Soil microbial communities from meander-bound floodplain in the East River, Colorado, USA - East River MetaG ERMGT746_2 | ecosystem: Environmental > Terrestrial > Soil > Floodplain ... | reverse complement strand
GAAGCTTTAAGAGATTCAAATATTAAGGCTGATGAAATTGATTATGTTAATGCTCACGGCACATCAACTCAGCTGAACGATGTGAACGAAACTCTCGCGATTAAAAAAGTTTTTGGTAACCGGGCTTATGAGATGGTTATAAGTTCAACTAAATCTATGACAGGTCATCTTCTAGGTGCTGCAGGTGGAATTGAAGCAGTTGCAACAATTCTGGCTGTTAAGAATGATATTGTCCCTCCAACCATAAATTTAACAAATCCTGATCCTCTATGTGATCTTAATTACAGTCCGAATGTATCAACAAAAAAAGAAATCCGATGTGCTATTAGTAATGCTTTTGGATTCGGCGGACATAATGCATCACTTCTATTTAAAAAAGTCAAGGAATAATTTTGACTACTGTGCTTAAAAATCTCTTTAACAGATTATTAATAAGATACCGGCTCAAAAATAACCAAGACCAAATAACAAATTTCCTTTCACCGCAAAAATTCCACTCATTAGAAAAGCTGATCGGGTGTTCTATCCAGGAAAAATCTCACTATATACGTGCACTTGTTCACAGATCATTTCTCGAACAGAATGACAATTCTCAACCTTCGAATGAGAGACTTGAGTTTTTGGGAGATTCAGTTCTGAGCCTGGTTATCGCCGAATATCTTTATAATAAGTATCCTGATGAAGAGGAAGGTTTTCTTACAAAAGTCAGAGCAAAAATTGTAAACCGGAAAGCTCTTGCCGATGCTGCTGAAAGAATAAAACTTGAAGAATTTATTCTGCTGAGCAAAAATATTTCTAAAGATGTTGTGTATAGCTCCAAATCAATTTTATCGGATGCCCTTGAAGCCTTGATTGGTGCGGTTTATCTTGACAGCGGCCTTGAAGCTGGCAAAAATTTTATTACGAGAGTTCTTCTTGAACCTATACTAAAAGAAGGTGAACTTCTGGTTGATGAAAATTATAAAAGTCAGCTTTTAGAATATGCCCAGGGAAATAAGCTTGAAATTCCGTCATATTATATTATTAATGAAGAGGGTCCACAACACGAAAGAATTTTTACTGTAGAAGTGAAAATAGGGGATACTCATCACGGTATTGGTGTCGGTAAAAATAAAAAAGCAGCTGAACAGGAAGCGGCCAGGACAGCCCTTGATAAAATAAAAGCAGGCTAACACTTTGATTTTCAAAAGACTTAGGCAAAAATAAATCCATCCGATTAACATTCAAGTCTCTAGAATTATTTTAGACAAATATCGTAAATTTGTAAGTGCAAATTTTACTTTTATATCAGAATGCAATTTCTTCCTAAACACAAAAAAATACAGGGATTAAAATGAAAACGCTGGAACATCCGGATAAATTTGTAAACCGGCATATTGGAATAAATGACACTGAATTATTAGAGATGTCAAAAATCTGTGGTGCTGATTCAGTTGAAAAGCTGATTGATGAAACAATACCACAACAGATTCGGCTAAGTTCAAAGTTAAAACTCTCACCTGCTGTTAATGAACATATTTTTATAGAAGATCTTCGGAAAATTGCATCACAAAATAAAATCTTCAAATCATATATTGGAATTGGTTACCATCCTGTAATACTTCCCTCTGTGATTCAGCGGAATGTGCTGGAAAATCCTTCCTGGTACACTCAGTATACTCCTTACCAGGCTGAAATATCACAGGGCAGGCTGGAAGCGTTGTTAAATTTTCAAACAGTTGTGTGTGACCTTACAGCGATGGATATTGCAAATGCTTCGCTTCTCGATGAAGGAACAGCTGCGGCTGAAGCAATGAATATGTTTTATTCTCTGAGACCTGCTGATAAGAAAAATTCAAATTCATTATTTGTCTCACAGGAATGTTTTCCTCAGACTCTTGATGTGCTTCGGACAAGAGCAAACCCGTTAGGTATTAAATTAATAATTGGTGATACAAGAAACTCTGAATTAACTGATGACATCTTTGCGGTTATTGTTCAATATCCGGCAGGCAATGGTGAAGTAAGAGACTACATAGAATTTTTTAATAAAGCGAAACAAAAAAATATTTTTAAAATAGTTATCGCCGATCTTTTAAGCTTAACACTCCTTAAACCGCCGGGTGAATTTGGAGCAGATGCAGTTGTAGGCAACAGCCAGCGATTTGGTGTTCCTATGAGTTATGGCGGACCACACGCAGCTTACTTTGCAACTCTCGATAAATTTAAAAGAAATATTCCCGGTCGTATTATTGGTGTTTCGGTTGATGTTCATGGAAGCAGAGCTTACAGAATGGCACTGCAAACCAGGGAACAGCATATCAGGAGAGAACGGGCAACAAGCAATATTTGTACAGCACAGGTTCTACTTGCGGTTATTGCAGGTATGTATGCAGTTTATCATGGTCCCGCAAGATTAAAAGCAATTGCTGAAAGAATCAGAAAATTTGCGATGATAATGAATGGTGCATTGAATGAATTTGGATTTAAACAGCTTAACAATCATTTCTTCGACACACTGCTAATCGAAACGACAAATGAAAATATTTTAAAGATTAAAAAAGAAGCAATAGATCGAAAAATAAATTTCAGATATATAGATAGTAAGAGAATAGGAATCTCTTTTAGTGAAGCCACTGAAGAACACGATGTTAAAGAGTTGATTGATCTGTTTGCTAAAGTGTCGGGTAATTTATTCGATGATAAAAAATTCCGAAGATTTGCCGAAACTGAAGACACTAATATGATATCATTTTTAAAACGTGAAAGCAAATATCTTGAGCATCCCGTTTTTAATACATACCATTCTGAAACTGAAATTTTACGATATATGAAGATGCTTGAGAACCGGGATCTTTCACTTGCTTATTCAATGACACCGCTTGGCTCGTGTACTATGAAATTAAATGCAACAACGGAAATGCTCGGTATAACCTGGCCTGAGTTTACAGAGATTCATCCATTTGCTCCTGAAGATCAAACGGCAGGTTATAAACAAATATTCAGTGAGCTTGAATCAGACCTTTCTGAAATTACAGGATTTTCCGGTGTAACGTTGCAGCCAAATTCTGGTGCACAAGGTGAGTTTACCGGGTTGATGTTAATCCGTCAATATCATATTAGTAAAGGTCAGGCGAATAGAAATGTTGTGTTGATTCCTTCTTCTGCACACGGTACCAATCCAGCAAGCGCAGTAATGGCCGGGATGAAAGTGATAGTTGTTGATTGTGATGAGCGTGGTAATGTTGATATAAATGATTTAAAGAAAAAAGCCGAAGCAAATAAAAATAATTTAGCAGCTTTGATGATTACTTATCCTTCAACACACGGTGTGTTCGAGGCAAATATAATTGACATCTGTAAAATTATACACCAGAATGGCGGACAGGTTTATATGGATGGTGCAAATATGAATGCACAGGTTGGGTTAACAAGTCCTGCAAGTATAGGTGCGGATGTTTGTCATCTTAATCTGCATAAAACTTTTTGTATTCCTCACGGCGGCGGCGGTCCTGGTGCAGGGCCTGTAGCTGTTGCAGAACACCTGGTTCCGTTTTTACCAGGTCATAGTGTTGTAAAAATCGGTGATGTAAATTCTATCACTGCAGTTTCATCAGCCCCCTGGGGAAGTGCAATAATATTAATTATATCTTATGCTTATATTAAAATGATGGGTGCAGATGGTTTAACAAAAGCTTCCGAAGCAGCAATCGTAAATGCAAATTATATGATGGCAAAATTGCAATCAAAATTTAAAGTATTGTACACGGGTTTAAACGGAAGAGTTGCGCACGAATTAATTTTTGATATGAGAGAGTTTAAACATTCCTCAAACACTGATGTTGAAGATATTGCAAAGCGATTGATGGATTATGGTTTTCATGCACCGACAGTATCTTTTCCTGTTCCCGGAACGCTTATGGTTGAACCAACTGAAAGTGAATCAAAAGCCGAACTGGACAGGTATTGCGATGCACTTTTATCAATCCGTGAAGAAATCAGGGATATCGAAAATGGCAATCAAAGTTCAACCGATAACGTATTGAAAAATGCTCCGCATACTTTACAATCGCTCTTAAAAGATGATTGGAATCATAATTATTCAAAAGAAAAAGCAGCCTTCCCGATGCCCTATACAAAAGATTTTAAATTCTGGCCTTCTGTCGGGCGTGTCGATAGTGCATATGGTGATAGAAATCTGGTTTGCAGTTGTATCCCGGTTTCCGATTATGCTGAATCTCCGGTTTAATTGAAAAGAAAATCGGGATTGTCATCTTTTATGAGTGGATTCAAATTTCTTTGAAGCCGGAATCACTCTTATCTTTCTTATTAAACGCACTCTTAATATCTTTTAATAATTCATTTAAAAGTCTTATTTGAAAAATGTATTGCTTATAATATTCTGTTTCAGTTTACTGACGATAAAACTTTTTGCCGTGGAAGAGGATACACTTTTCTATACTGATGATTATAATATTATTCTTGATTCCATTGAAATAGTCGGGAATGAAATTACAAAGGATTTTATAATTCGAAGAGAATTATCATTCAGCCCGGGAGACACATTAAATCCAGCATTAGCATCATATTTCAGAGAAAGAATTTACAGCCTCGGAATATTTAATGATGTAAGATTAAAACCATATAGAATAAATCAGACGAATATTCTTAAAATTGAAATCGAAGAAAGCTGGTACATTTATCCGCTTCCCTTTGTGGAGTTGAAAGACAGGGACTGGAATAAAATTTCTTACGGACTTAATGTTTTATGGAAAAATTTTCGCGGCAGAAATGAAACTGTAAGGGGAAGATTTGCGCTCGGATATGATCCATCACTTTCTTTTAGTTATCTTAATCCGAATCTTCATTACAACCTAAGTCTATACCATCAATCGCAGGTTTCATTTTCAACTTCAACTAACAGAAGTAAAACCGCAGAAGAACTTTACGGCTCTCAGTTTGAACAAAAAATTTATTCGGGGAGAGTTTCATTCGGTAAACGATTCGGTTTATTCCATAGAGTGAGTATAAATAGCGGATATGATTATATCGAAACCCCATTTTATATAAGCGGGATAAACGCTTCGAACAGCCGGATAGACAGAACACCTGTTTTAGGATTAAGTTATATTTATGATACAAGAGATTTAGTGCAATTCCCGACCAACGGAATTTATGCATTTGTAAATATTGAAACGAAAGGCTTTGGTGTTGATGATATATCCTATAAAGTGGCAGATTTAGATTTCAGAGAATACAGAACATTCTTTAAGAAATTAACGGCAAAATGGAGATTGGCCGGAAGGCATACAGGCAGCGGGTTAGTACCATATTATGATTTTTCATATTTAGGATTTACTGAAAGAGTAAGAGGATATTTTTATAAAGGTCAAAGAGAAGGAAACGACAGATTGATCAGCTCTCTTGAATTTAATTATCCCATAATAGAAGAAACCAGGATAAATCTTTATTTTATTCCACTGCTTCCAAAATCTTTACTCTCGTACAGGGTTGCATTAATTTCAGAGCTGTTTGCAGAAACCGGTGCAACAAGATTGAATGGCGAGCCAATTAAAATAAAAAGTTTTGATACAGGTTATGGAACCGGACTTTCACTGCTGCTTTTACCTTACGCTATTCTAAGATTTGAATTTGCAATTAATGACAACGGAAATTCAGAATGGATTTTTGATATTGGTGCATCTTTCTGACATAGAACTTTATTATTCTTCACCGGAAAAAATTAACAGGGATTTTATTGTTATTTCCGATGAGGAATTTCATCATGCTTCTGATGTAATGAGGCATACGAATGGCGATTTAATGTATGTTACTGATGGAGAAGGATATATTTATAAAGGCAGAATTAATAACATCAGTAAAACAAATCTCACAGTTGAAATCCAGAGCAAAGAACATTTTGAAAACAACAATTTCAATATTCATTTCTGCCTGCCGCATTTAAAAAATCCCGACAGAATGAAATTTGCAATTGAAAAATCAGTTGAACTTGGAATCACATCCTTCACAATATTTTCATCGAAGAGAACAGTGTCGAAATCAGCAAATTTGAAACGGCTTCAAAAGATTGCACTTTCTGCAATGAAACAATCTTTGCGCGCTTATCTTCCAGCAATAAAAGAAATGAAAATTGAGGAAATTATTAACATGCCGGCAATAAAAATTCTTCTGGATCAAAAGGCTGGTGAAAAATTTTCATTCACTAACGATCACCAAAAAGATTATTATTTTTTATTCGGACCGGAAGGTGGATTTGACGGTGAAGAAATTAAAGTTATAAAACCTCATAGTGTATACCGGCTTGGAGAGCATCGACTAAGAAGCGAAACTGCAATTGTTCAATGTGCATCACTTATAAATTCGGGTTAAAATTTTATTAGTTGTTTTATTGATCAAACTAAGAGACGACCTGATATGAATTATGATGGTTCGTATTGAAAGGAATCAGGATTATTATTTCCCGATACGTTTATTGTAAGTAATAGAAATTGTATCTCCAGCGGTTATCCACATTCCAACAAATTTATCAGAATTAATTACATTTCCTGCAAAAGTAGAAACCGAATCAGAGTATGTAATTGAAAGTGAAATATTTGCTCCATTTACTGTCCCCTCAACAACGATTGGAATCCATTCTAAAAAACCTAAAGTGTTTAACCGGGCAAGCTGTCCGAACCCAGTGAGTGAATCAATTTTTTCATCAAGCCAGAAATGCTGAGAGATTTCTTCAGCTTTCCAGAATCCGATAAATGAATCATTTTCCGGTTCTACATTGTTTTCACAAGCGATTAGTGCTGTAGCTAAGAAAATCAATGATAACAACTTTATGATATTTTTGGTTTTATATTTATTCATTTTAGTTCAAAATTAATATGCATCCAGCTTATAGATTAATTAATCATTCCCTTCAGTTTTTATTTCCTTCCACCAATCTTCTTTAATTATTTCAAATTTCATTTTTTGTTTTTCATCCAGCAAATTAATTATTTGTTCATTGGTGGAAGTAACAAGCTGCTTCATTTTATTATCATCAGGTACAGTATTAGAATTTGTTCCCCTGATGGCATCCTGCTGCTTAGAGTAATCTTTCAAAAGTGTAATGACCTGATTATTTTGTCCTCCTGAAAGTAAAATTTTTTTTGAAAGTTTTGATGTCAGTTCAGCTATTTCATCACCATCCAAACTAGTGGTTTTAGAATCCTGGGAGTATGAGTTTCCGGTAGATAAAAATGCTAACAAAAAGTATATAACTGCCGTTAGTCGAAATATTTTTAGATAAGAAAATAACATTAGTCAACCTCTCTATTTAAATTTCCGGATAAAAGCTAATAACCAATCAGTATAATGTCAATCCTGTATGTAAACTCTTTTAAACACAAATACGATCATATCATATTTACAGAAAATTGGTATATGTTCAATTAAATTTTCGCAATTAAATTGGAGTTTTAGCTATCTTTTATGGCAAAAATTAACTCATTTTAAGATAGAAATGAATTCAATAGAAAAAACTGCAAAAAGTTTGATAAACCAGTATCGTCAAACATTTTTGAATACGGGATATTCTGTCTCCGATGTTAAGAAGGAAGTATACAGTTATTCAATGGAAGTGAGTGAGAAAAACGAGAAATTAAAAGTGTTAGTTTATTTCGGGAAGAAGGGGATTAAACAGGATTTACAGGGAAATAACTCCGCGAATTTATTTAAGAGTTTGCAGTCGATAATTTTTGGAGAGAAATTGTTTAATGAAGAAACCGGATTCACTGAACCTGATGTTTATATAGGCACTGATGAATCCGGCAAAGGAGATTATTTTGGTCCGTTAGTAACTGCTGGTGTTTTAATAAATGCAGATTCAAAATCAACTTTAAAAAAAATTGGAGTAAGAGATAGCAAAGAATTATCAGATTTTGCAATTAAACAAATGGCAAATCAAATAAGGAAAATTGCTAAGGATAATTTCAGTATTATTAGAATAAATCCTGAAAAATATAATAGTCTTTATTCGAAAATTGGAAATGTGAATAACTTACTCGGCTGGGCTCATGCCAGGGCAATCGAAAATATATTAGATAGTCACAAAGTTGACTATGCTGTATGTGATAAATTTGGTAATCCTCAAACGATATTAAATTCACTTATGGACAAAGGAAAAACAATTAATCTGCACCAGGAAATCAAAGCTGAAAAATATACTGCGGTTGCGGCTGCATCAATCCTGGCAAGGTCTGAAGTAATTAACTGGTTTGAAATAAACAGTAAAAAATTTGGGATTATGATACCAAAAGGTGCATCATCTCAGGTTGACTCAACAGCATTAAAATTAAAAAATCAAATCGGTGAAGAAGAATTAAAAAAAATAGTGAAGGTTCATTTCAAAACCTCATTGAAAATATTTTGAATGATTAATTCCCGGAGATAATTATGGCTGTTAATTCAGAAGTAAGGCGAATAGGTATATTAACCGGCGGTGGAGATTGTCCTGGACTAAATGCAGTCATCCGCGGTGTGACCAAACCTGCCCAGGATTATGGTATGACTGTTTACGGTATACTTGATGGCTTTGAAGGATTTGTTGAAGGTAAAGCAAAAGAAATAAGAGATGCGGACGTTTCCGGTATCCTTGCACAAGGAGGAACAATTTTAGGATCTTCAAATAAGGGTGATCCGTTTCACTGGCCGGTTGAAAAAGATGGAAAGATTGATATTGTAGACAAATCAGCAAATGTTTTACGTAATTATAAAGTATGGGATCTGGATGCAGTAATTGCAATTGGCGGCGATGGCACAATGCACATTAGTAAAAAACTTTGTGATCTTGGACTTAATATAATTGGTGTTCCAAAAACAATTGACAATGATCTGGATGCAACTGATATTACTTTTGGTCACTACTCAGCCGTTTATGTTGTTTCGATGGCTTTGGACAGGCTTCATACAACAGCATCATCTCATCATCGTGTAATTGTTGTTGAAGTGATGGGAAGATACACCGGCTGGATTGCGTTGAATGGAGGATTAGCCGGCGGGGCAGATATTATCCTGATTCCTGAAATACCATTTTCGTGGGAAAGTATTTATGATAAAATTCATAAAAGGGAGCTGATGGGAAAAAGGTTCAGCTTAGTATGTGTGGCCGAAGGAAGTAAACCAATCGGGGGTCAATTAGTTACATCAGGAACCGATGTCAAACGCACAGATCCAATTCAGCTTGGAGGTATTGGTAAAGTTGTTGCTGACAATATTGAAAAACACACAGGAAGAGAAACAAGAGTAACAGTTTTAGGTCATCTGCAAAGAGGTGGAAGTCCGACACCATTCGATAGAATACTCGCAACAAAGTTTGGTGCGTATGCAATCAAGATGGCAGCTGAAAAAAAATTTGGAAGTATGGCAGCTCTAAAAGGGAATGAGATAATAGATGTCAAAATCGAAGACGCCATTGAAAAACAAAAATTAGTCAAGTTAGATAATCAGGCAGTTTTGACTGCAAAAGCCGTGGGAATTTCATTCGGTGAACCATAAAAATCTCATTGTTTTATTGATTTTGGAACCATCAGGATATATATTTGAATCCGCTTTTTAATTAGTTCTTTTTTGGATTCCGGGGTTCCCGACTTCATTGGGATAAACTCCGTTAAGCTTGGTTAGAACGCCTGTCACGAGTTTGTCGGGCAAGTCGAGGGTTTGAAAAAAAGTTTTGAAAATTGTTCTTATAAATTATCGGGGTCGTAGTTCAGTTTGGTTAGAACGCCTGCCTGTCACGCAGGAGGTCGCGAGTTCGAGTCTCGTCGGCCCCGCAAAAATAAAAAATCTCCCTTGTGGGGATTTTTTATTTTGTAACAGTTGATGCACTCTGGTCTCGCCTGCCCGCCAAAATGGAATGGAGGCAGGTCGGCCCCGCTTCGTAAAGCCGCTTTAATGCGGCTTTTTCGTTTTAAATACTGAGGATTCAATTATAAAACCTGTTACTCAATAATTTTATCAATCACTATATTTACTTATAAAAAATACCGTTGGTTGATGAAAAAAATATTAGTTGTCATTCTGTTTCTTTTTTTTAGCATTGGTAGCGTACTTGCCCAGGTTGAAAACGTCCCGATTTACCATCCCGTTTACACTTTTCTTAAGGAAATGAAAGTTAAAAGACTCCTTTCTTATATTAATGAAGACATACCCAATTTATCAAGATTCGAAGTAAAAAGATTTCTTGATGAGATCGATTCCAAACAGAATGAGTTAAGCAGAACGGAATTAAAACTACTTACCAGATATAAGATTGAATTTAATGAGTCACTTGATGCTGACACCACAACTTATTTTTTTCATCCTGAAAAAGATTTTGGAGAAAGCATCTCAGATATATTTTCTGATAAAGTTAAATATCTGTATGCTTACAGGGAACAGAATGCCAATATCTATTTTGAATTACTTGGGCATTTTTATTATGGACAAACTTTTGATCCTGAATCAAATAATGCTGCGTTATATGATATCGGCTTCAGAGGTCGGGGAACCGTTTTCAATCATCTTGGTTATAATCTGGAAGTGATTAAAGGTGGATCAAGCGGAAACAGGCAAGTAGCTGAATTAATCAAACCGGAAATTACAACAAGCTATAAGTGGTTAGAAAATTTTGAAAATATAAATAATTATGATTTCACAACTGGTTACGTTAAATATCATACTGAGCCTGCTGATGAAATGGATATTTCTTTTCAGCTTGGAAGGGAACATAAAACTGCTGGTTACGGTTACGGCAATAAGCTGGTTCTTTCAGGTGATAACCCTCCGATGGATTTTCTTCAGTTTAATTTTGATTATGGAATAGTACATTTTACTTCAATATTTGCCTCAACGGTTGGGGAGTTTAGCTCAAATCCAGATGCGAGATATACAAAATACTGGGCATTCAACCGATTGAAATTATCTTTTAAAAATTTATTTGATGTGGGAATTGGCGAGAGCATTGTTTATTCCGGTAGAGGTATAGAACTTGGATACGCAACTCCACTTGGGTTCTATAAATTTATTGAACATTCATTACAGGACAGAGATAACGCAAATCTGTACCTGGACTTCCAATCAAATTTTATTGATAATTTTGAACTGCAGGGAATGCTTTTACTCGATGAAAACATTTTATCAAACCTTCAGGACTTAGATAAGTATACGAATAAAACGGCTTACCAGCTTGGATTGTTCTGGTATCAGCCGCTTTCATTAAATGATTTCTCATTGATTGTCGAATACACTAAAATAAGACCGTTTGTATATTCGCATGTTGATAGTATGAATACTTATACAGCATTCGGGAAAAATCTTGGGCATCGAATCGGACCAAATTCAGATGAAATCTTTACCAGGCTTTCCTACAATTTTAATGAATGGATCAGGTTGAATTTCAATTATGCATTTGTAAGAAGCGGAGAGAATATTTATGATGGTAACGGCAATCTCGTAAAAAATGTTGGTGGGGATATTTATCTGAATCATGATTCAAGACCGGAAAATGATAAAGCTTATTTCCTTGATGGCGTAAGAATTAATAATAACATTTTTGAAATCGGGTTAAGGATTGAACCGGTAAGAGATTTTATTTTTGATATTATTTACAATTATAATGTTGAAAAAAACTTAACCACCGGCGGTACACTAAATGGCAGCTATGGATACGTAAGCTTTACACTAGAATACTAAGAAATATTAAAAAATTTAAAACTAAAAAGCCTCCTGATGAGGCTTTTTTTTGTTGGCGCTCACGGATTCTCCCGACTTACCTATCGAAGGTAGGAGGGATTCCTTTGGAAGAACCACGGACCCACTGCTTGCATGAAAAATGGTACAAACCATATTTATAAATAAATCATTTTCTTTAGTTGAGGTCAATTGAGTGGTGGGCGCTCACGGATTCTTCCGACTTGCCTATCGCAGGCAGGAGGGATTCCTTTGGAAGAACCACGGACCCTCTGCTTGCATGAAAAATAGTGCAAACCAGATTTATAAATAAATAATTTTCTTTAGAAGAGTTCGATTGAATGGTGGGCGCTCACGGATTCGAACCGCGGACCCTCTGCTTGTAAGGCAGATGCTCTAAACCAGCTGAGCTAAGCGCCCTTTAAATCAAAAATTGAGACCAAATATCCTGCTTTCCGATTATAAATCCAAATTATTTTGAGCGGGCGACGGGGTTCGAACCCGCGACATCCAGCTTGGGAAGCTGACACTCTACCAACTGAGTTACGCCCGCAATAAATGATTTTGAAAGTAAAATTCAGAATTGAATTTTACTTAACTATCTGAGTGGAAATGTAAATCAATATTATGATTTTGTCAATCAGGTAAGTGGAGTGTGATTAATTGACTATTGTTATGTATGATAGAATAAAATTAAATTTGTTTTAAATTAACTAAAGAACTGTTCAACTTTTAATTAGGTGCAATGGTAGTTTTTTTGATATAATCCTGAATAGGTATGTGAAAACTGCTGAGAGCTTCTTCTACTGAACCATAAGATTCAAAATTTTCAACTGCGCCGGATAGATGTAAAACGGATTGGGCAAAGTAACCAGGTTTTACCAGTTTAAGTTTTCCACCTTCTGCTTTAAGTTTTCTCCACGTTACCACAAGAACTCCAATAAATGTTGAATCAATAAATTCACATTTGCTGAGATCTATAATAATATTATGATTACCATCATTAATATCATTATCAAGGATATTCTTGAGTTCAAGTGCTTCGAGTATGGTTGCCTTGGTAAGATTGACTTTTTCAATTAGAAATCCACATTCATGGATCTTTTCAAATTCGTTCATTGGAAGCCCTCAATAAATTGTTTAAGCTGTTCGAAAAAGCCAATAAATGTGCCAATTAACAAACTTCTCCAAATTAAAGAAGATGCGAGCCAAAATTGTCCCAAATCGCTACAAAATCTTATAGTGAACGCTAAAACCATAATATTTTCTTAAATATTGGCTCTGCCAGCTGATTCGATGACAAGTCTTCCTGCCTCATCGATATAAAAGAAAGAGTATCAAAACATCCAACAAGTTTTTCGTAATTTGTATTTAAAATGATGGTCAAAAATTCTATTCTCCGGCTTGGTTCTAAAAAATCTTAAGAATTTATAATTCTTGTGTATCATTCTCAAAAGGGAATCCGATTAAGTTTCATTACAAAACAAATTCATTTTTTTGTTGTTAATATTCGTTAAAAATAAATAGCTTACGTGGAATAATTATTGTAAATAAAAATCAGGTGGTTCACATCAAAACCAAAAGTTATGCTTAACTAAAACCACCTTGTGTGTCAATTTTCATTCAATCATAATAGACAGTCTCGGGTTAAATTTTGAATTTAATTCCTGGCTGTAATTCATTTTTACAGGAGTGATTAATGAGAGATCTTTTTGAGGGCAAACTATACCTTGCAGCAGTCTGTATTATTATCAGTTTAACATTGTTCCTTTTTCTTTCCACCGGATGCAAATCAAATAACATTTCAACCTATATTCATATTCAGGATGGATTAATTTATAAACAGGGAACCAGCGATCCATACACTGGAAGAATTTTAGACACTCTCGAGAACAGGATTATTGAATACGATGTAGTTAATGGAATGAAGAGCGGTGAATTTTGTCTTTTGTCAATCAGCGGAGAGTTTGCTGTTCATGGCTATCTTGAAAATAATAAAAATGTTGGTTCGTGGAGATACTTTTTTAGTAATGGAAATATTGAATCACAAGGTAATTTTAAAAATGATAGGCCACATGGTAATTGGAATTGGTATTATGAAAACGGCAAGATTAAAACTGTTGGTTTTTACATCGATGGTCGTGAAGAAGGGACCTGGAAATCTTTTGACGAGAATGGACTTATAACCTCAGTGATTTTTTATAGAAACGGGAATATTCAAAGTGAAGTTGTTGTTGCAAAAATAGAATTTATTTGATGTAGATTTATCTCAAATAAACTAAACTCACTCTTTTACTATCAACCATTTTATATAGAAAAAGCTTCCTTCAGCAATCTCTTCTGATCTCTTATTGAAATATGATAAGAACCAACAGCAGGACTTGCACTTTCAACTCTTCCGGCATAAGACAATTTAAAATCTCCTTCTATTCGCGACAACAATCTTTGTGAAACAAAACTCCACGCACCCATATTCATCGGTTCTTCCTGTACCCAAACAATATTCTTTAATGAAGAGTATGATAAAATTACTTTCTTGATTTGTTTTGAGGGGAAAGGATAAAACTGTTCTATCCTAACAATTGCAGTATTTTCAACTTTATTTTTCTCCCGGAATTCTGCCAGATCATAATAAATTTTACCGCTTGTGAGAATGATTTTTGTAATAGAATTCTTTGAACTAACAAATGAATCATCAAGAACTTCATGAAATCTGCCTGATATAAATTCTTCTTTAGCCGAAGATGCCTGTGGTAATCTCAATAGACTTTTTGGTGTCATAATGATAAGGGGAATCTGCATTTTATGTTTTATGTGTCTTCTCAGCAAATGAAAATACTGTGATGGCGTGCTGGCATTACAAACCTGCATATTATTTTCTGCGCACAAAATTAAAAATCTTTCAAGACGTGCACTGGAATGTTCCGGTCCCTGACCCTCAAATCCATGCGGCAGAAGCATAACAAGACTGTTCGGAACCTGCCATTTTTCATAAGATGCTACAATAAAATTATCCACAATTACCTGGGCAGCGTTAACAAAATCTCCGAACTGAGCTTCCCAGATCACCAATGCAAGGGGGTCAGCAGTGCTGTAACCAAATTCAAATCCAAGAACAGCAGCTTCTGAAAGTAAACTGTCCAATGCTTCGAATCGTGCCTGTCCCGAACGAATATAATTTAACGGAACGAACTCTTCGCCCGTCGTCATATCAGTTAATGCCAGGTGTCTTTGACTGAAAGTTCCTCTAACGCTGTCCTGCCCGCTTAAACGCACAGGTGTTCCTTCCAATAGAAGACTTCCAAATGCGATAGATTCAGCTAATGCCCAATCAGCTTTTTCTGAACCATCAAGAATCTTTTTTCTTCTTTCAAGAAATTTTGAAAGTTTCGGATGCCCTTTGAATTCATTTGGAACCCTGGTAATTCCTTCAATAACCTCTTTAAATAATTCTTCAGTAAGGCTGGTTTTATTTTCAGGTGAATGTTCTCCTATCATTTTAACAGGTACAGCTAAAGGAACATCAATTTCAAATTTTGAAATTTCCCTTTTAATTTTATCGAAAGCTTTTGTAAGAGTATCGTCAAATCCCTTGTATATTTTATTGATTTCATTTTCTGTGACGATTCCTTCATTTAAAAGTTTATCCGAATAAATCTTTCTTACTGAAGGATGCGTTTTTATTTTCTCATAAAGCAGAGGCTGAGTGAATCCGGGTTCATCCCCTTCATTGTGACCGTGTCTTCGGTATCCAAACAGATCAATAACAACATCCTTCTTGAATATTTGTCTGAACTCGAAAGCAAGTTTTGTTACCCAGATTGAGGCTTCAGGATCATCACCATTAACATGAAATATTGGTGCCTGGATCATCTTGGCAACATCGCTGGCATATTGAGATGAGCGTGCATCTTCAGGCGTAGTAGTAAAACCAATCTGGTTATTTACTATGATGTGAACTGTTCCGCCGGTTCGGTACCCGCTTAATTGTGAAAGGTTTAGAGTTTCTGCAACAATTCCCTGCCCCGCAAATGCAGCATCTCCATGGATCAATAATGACATTATTTTCTGATGACTTTTTTCATCGCCAATACGTGTCTGCTTTGCACGAACAATTCCTTCCACTACAGGATTTACCCATTCGAGATGGCTGGGATTAGATGCAACCGACACAGTAATTAATTTTCCATTTAGTGTTTTATATTTTCCGGTTGCTCCCAGATGGTATTTTACATCTCCCGAACCTGCAATTGAATTGGGATCTTTTATGTCTTCAAATTCACTAAAAATTGAATCGTATGATTTGCCGATAATGTTAGTTAACACATTTATTCTGCCCCTGTGAGCCATTCCAAGAACCACCTCGGAAATATTTTGACTGCTCGCTTCGTTTAAAAGCATATCAAGAACCGGAATTAATGTTTCTGATCCTTCAAGCGAAAATCTTTTATGCCCGATAAATTTTTTATGTATAAAGTGCTCGAGTGATTCTGCAAAAACTAATTTTTGCAAGATTCGTTTTTTTGTTTCAACATCACAGGCAGGTAAATTTTTTACAGGTTCCATTTTATCCTGCAGCCAGACTTTCTCTGCTGGATTTTGAATATGCATATACTCAACACCTATTTTTTCGCAGTAAGTTTTCTGAAGTATGTCAAGAATTTCTCTAAGTGTTGCGGTTTTTAATCCGCCGAATCCGCCGGTGATAAAATACCTGTCCAAATCCCACAAGGTAAGATTATAGTTTGATGGATCCAGCTCAGGATGGTAATTAATATTTGTACTTAAAGGATCAAGATGAGCATTCAAATGACCGCGGACTCTGTAAAGATTAATTAGCTGAAGAACTTTTGCCTGCTTAACAATTTCCTCAGTGTTTCCGCCAGCCTCAAAAATTCCCGGCTGGTAATCAGTTTCCCATTTTAACGGTTTGACAGGTAATTGGAGCGATTCGTATATCTCATCATAAAAATTATCTTTGCCCAGCAGCAGCTCATTTATTTCTTTCAGGAACAAACCTGATTCCGCGCCCTGAATTATCCTGTGATCATATGTGCTGGTAATATTCATAACCTTGCTGATACCAAGCGCAGAAATAGTTGCAGGCGACATTGCCTGGTACTCTGCATTATACTGAATTGCACCTGTGGCAATAATCGCTCCCTGCCCGACCATTAATCTTGGAACAGAAGCGACAGTTCCTAAGGTCCCGGGATTTGTGAGCGTTATTGTTGTTCCTAAAAATTCAGATGGATCAATAATTCCTTTTCTTGCTTTTGTAATCAGAGTTTCAAAAGCGTTCCAGAATTCTATAAAGTTAAGCTGATTAGCTTTTTTAATATTCGGAACAATCAGTGACCGGCTTCCATCTTTTTTTTCTATGTCGATAGCAAGCCCGAGGTTCACATCTTTTCGTTTGATGAGATGAGGTTTATTATTTAAAATTGTGAAAGCATTGTTCAAAGCCGGATTTTTTTTGATTGCTTTCAGAATTGCCCAGCTGATCAGATGAGTAAAAGATATTTTTCCTTTGCTCTGTTTCTTAAGCTGATTGTTTATTAAAATTCTGTTTTCTTCTAATAGCTTCACCGGGATTGTTCGCTGGGAAGTAGCAACAGGAATGGACAGACTTGTATTCATATTCGTCAGAATTTTTTCCGAACTGCCTGCGATAATCTGTACTTCATCTTCTTCCCCCGGTTGAGGCAAGTTTAAATTCTGTAAATTTATCCCGGAGATGCCAGTATCCAAACCTTTACCATTTCCTCCTTCTTTACCTCCGACTTCGCTGAAGAATTTTCTCCATTGTTCAGGGACATCTTCCGGACTTTCTGAATACTGCTTGTGAAGGTATTCTACAAACCACGTATTTGCACCAAACTTATCGAGTTCTTCCTGCTGTTCTTTCGTTAATTTTTTTGATTTCATGTATAATATTATTTGAATTTAGTTCTTTTTTTGTAATTTATGAAAGAAAAATTAAACATCATAACCAAAGCACATCACATAACGTTCAAAAATTATGGCAGAAAATTTAAGCAATCTAAACAATCTTCGGAAAGAGTATAAATTAAACATGTTGTCTGAAGATAGTGTCACTTCAAATCCTTTCAACCAGTTCAAAATCTGGTTTGATGAGATACTCAAAATTAACCTAGTTGAACCAAACGCTGTGATTTTAGCTACAGCAAATAAAAAGTCGAAACCCTCAGTAAGAGTGGTATTATTAAAAAGTTTTGATGAAAAAGGTTTTGTCTTTTTTACCAATTATAAAAGCAGGAAAGGAAAGGAACTCAAAGTAAATCCGGCTGCATCTTTATTGTTTTTCTGGCCCGAGATTGAAAGACAAATAAGAATTGAAGGTAAGGTAAAAGTTGTGAGCAGGGAAGAATCAGAAAAATATTTTCATTCAAGACCAGGAGAAAGCCAAATTGCTGCCTGGGTTTCAGATCAAAGTTCAAAAATTCCGGATAGAAATTTTCTTGAAACTAAATTTGAACAATTAAAAAATAAATTTGGTGATGCTGAAATTCCGTTACCTGATTATTGGGGAGGATACAGGCTCATACCTGATTCATTTGAATTCTGGCAGGGAAGAGAAAACCGTCTTCACGATAGAATTTGTTACCGATTCAAAAATAAAAAATGGAAAATATTCAGGTTGGCACCGTAGCAGTTAATAACTGAATTTTTTTTTGAAGATTGATGAGCCTATTACTAATGTTTTGACTACTATTGCCGAGATAATTATTATGCCTCCGATAATTGCCCAAAAAGAAGGAACCTCGCCATAACCAAAGAAAACCCAAACAGGATTTAACACCGGTTCGATCATAGAAATGATAGAAGCTTCAACCGCAAAAACTCTTTTAAGTCCGGAAGCAAAAAATGCATAGGCAATTGCGATTTGAAACACTCCGAGATAGCCGAGCATCCAGAAATCATCAAAAGAAACTCCATTGAATGAGAGAATAAATGGAATGCTGATTATAGTAACCAAAACATTACCGAAAAATATACTGCTCTGCTGATGCTTAATATCATTCTTCTTCATTCCAAGAAAAAATGCAGCGAACATCATTCCTGAAAATAATGCGACAAGATTTCCTTCAAGATGACCGGGCTCGAGTTCACCAATGAAAAAGAATAGCATTCCAATAAAGCAAACGGCGACAGTAATAATATTCGATTTTTCATATTTGGTTTTATTGATAAGAGGTTCAAAAATTAATACATAGATTGGTGCGGTTGCCTGAAGAAATATTGCATTTGCAGCAGTAGTAGTTTTTGTTGCAATCACAAATGAAATCAATACAAGAGAATAAAAAACCGAGTTTATCAATGTGAATTTATTTATCAACAAAATTCTTTTCCTGAATATCAGAGCGAATGTAATTGCTGCAATCCCGGCACGGAAGAAGGATAATTGCATCGCATCTAAAGAAATGAGTTTTATGAATAATCCTCCGCTGCTCCACAAAACTGCGGCAATAAATACAGCCAGCAATCCTCGTTTATGTTCAGAAGTTTGGTTCACTAAAAAATATACTTTTTGATTTAATAATTTACATGGAAATATATAAATGGAAATTGACTATTTATTATCTCAACATTTTGATTTTCAGATGACTAAATTACCATATATTATTTAGGATGAAATGACAAGCTCTTATAAATTTATTGATCACACAGCCGATATTGCTTTTGATGTTGAAGGTGATACATTGCACGAATTGTTTGCAGCCGCAGTATTTGCCTGGGGTGAATCGGTTACTGATTCTGAGTTCAAAACAGTTGCCAGCGACCATCGTGAAGTTGAAATACAAGCTGGTTCAGTTGAGCAGCTGTTGGTTGATTTTTTAAGTGAACTGAATTATCTGTTATTTACGGGCAGATGGCTTTGTTATTTTGTGGAAAAAATATTGATTGTTAATGAAAAAGGTTTGTGGGTTTTATCATCAGTCTTGAAAGGTGCTGAAATTTCTAAAGAAATAATTATTAAGCAGGAAATAAAAGCCGTTACATATCATCAAATGGAAATTGTTAATGAGAATAAAAAGTACAAAACCAGAGTTGTATTCGACATTTAATAAATTTGATTAATGGAAATAGGAGAATATGATTATCAATGAAATTGAATTGGTTAGAATCACTGACAATCTTTGGGAAATTCCCGCCTCAGGTGGAATGAAAGTCCCGGGCAGGATTTACATTTCCAGGGAAATGCTTGAAAAAAATCTTAAAGAAGATGAAGCACTTAAACAGGTTGTTAATGTTGCTCATTTACCGGGCATTCAGAAATACAGTTTAGCTATGCCGGATATTCATTGGGGATATGGTTTCCCGATTGGCGGAGTTGCTGCGACTGATTTAGAAGAGGGTGTCATTTCTCCCGGCGGCGTTGGATATGATATTAATTGTGGCGTCAGATTAGCGGCTACAAATCTTGAAGCGGATTTAGTTAAAAGTAAAATTGAAAATCTGGTCAACAAACTTTTTGATCTTGTTCCAACAGGAGTCGGTGCAAGCGGTGCAATAAAAAAACTTTCAAGCAATGATCTTAAGAAAGTATTACTGAAAGGTTCAGTCTGGGCCTTAGAGCACGATTTGGGAAATCCAGCTGATATTGAACTGACAGAGGAAAGCGGAACATTAAGAAATGCAGATTCAGATGCAGTCAGTCAGCGTGCAATGGAAAGAGGTGCAGACCAGGTTGGAACTTTAGGTTCAGGTAATCATTTTCTCGAAGTAGATGTTGTTGAAGAAATTTATGATGCAAAAACTGCGGAGGTATTTGGATTATTTCAAAACCAGGTTGTTGTTCTCATTCATACCGGGTCAAGAGGTTTAGGTTACCAGGTTTGTGATGATTATCTAAAATTTATTATGAATGCGAGCAGCAGGTACGGATTTAAATTACCCGACAGACAATTAGCATGTGCTCCAATCCAATCTGCTGAAGGTAAAGATTATATTTCAGCTATGCAGGCAGCGGCAAACTTTGCATGGAACAACCGACAGGTGATAATGCATCTCGCAAAAAAAGCATTCAAGGAAACATTTAAAATGACTGAATCCGAATTAGGTTTCAGGTTGGTTTACGACGTCTGCCATAACATCGCCAAAATTGAAAAACACAAAATTGGAAATGAAGAAAAAAATGTTTGTGTACATCGTAAAGGAGCTACAAGAGCTTTTCCTCCGGGAAGCAATCTGATTCCTTCAAAATACAAAAGTGTTGGTCAGCCGGTTCTGATTCCGGGTGATATGGGAAGATATTCTTACATAGCTGTCGGAACAGAAAAAGCAATGCAGCAAACTTTTGGAAGCAGTTGTCATGGTGCCGGAAGAAATCTCAGCAGAACAAAAGCTCTGAAGAATGCAAAAGGAAGAAATCTCATTGAAGAACTCAACAAAAAAGGAATAACGATCAAAGCAAGGGGATACAAAACCATTGCTGAAGAAATGCCGGGAGCTTATAAAGATGTTTCAGATGTTGTTGAAGTTATGCACAAGGAAGGTATAACCAGAAAGGTTGCCAGGATAAGACCGATCGGAGTGATAAAAGGGTAGTGAGATATTTATACAATCCTCCAATTATTGTTAAAAAATTATTTTCAGATTTTTACTGGCAGACTACCAATAATAAAATCCTTCTTACCTTTGATGACGGACCAAATCCACTTTCTACCGAACTCATTCTGAAATTATTGGATGAACTTAAGATCAAGGCTCTTTTTTTCTGTGTAGGAAGCAATAACAAACTTTACCCATCGCTCACTAAATTAATTTTAGACAAAGGGCATACAATTGGCAATCATACATTCAATCATAAAATTATAACACGAATAAAAAAGCACGAAGCGCTTGAGGAAATAAATAGTTTCAATGCTTTACTCAAGTCCGGTCAAAATTATAAAATTAAATATTTCCGGCCGCCTCATGGTAAAATTAATTTAGGAACAAAAAAACTCGTCAGAGAATCCGGGCTGAAATGTATTATGTGGGATCTATTGACTTATGATTATCAAAACGATTTCAAAAAAGTGAAATTTGCAGCAGATAATTATCTTCAGCAAAATTCTATCATTGTTCTTCACGACAGTAATAAGTCAAAAGATATTATCGCAGACTCAATCAAATACATTTTTGAGCAAGCTGAACAAAAAGGTTATCAATTCGGAGAACCGGACGAATGTTTGAAATAATTTTTCTCTTTTTTTTATGCGGGTATTTCATTCAATCGGTTATTTTTATTATCGGAGTTAAGAAAAGATTTCCCAAAATTAAAGCTGAAGAGTTTCCTTCCGTTACTGTAATTGTTGCTGCACGAAATGAAGAGAATAATATTCTTGCCTGCCTTCAATCACTTGACAAAGTTCAATATCCTGATGATAAGCTTCAAATAATAATTGTTGATGATCACTCAACTGATTCAACCGGCAGTATCATTGACAATTTTATTGCTGATAAAAATAAATTTCAAAAATTATCCATCAGTAATGAAGAAGGAAAACTGCGCGGAAAGCCGGGAGCCGTTGATCTTGCAATTAAAAAAGCATCCGGTGAAATAATTTTAACAACCGATGCCGACTGTGAAGTAAAACCTGATTGGGTGAAGACTATCGCTTCATACTACAAAGATGATATCGGGATAGTGAATGGTTTTACAACTCAATCCGGAAAAAATATTTTCAGCGGGATGCAGGCAATTGATTTTATTTATCTCTTAACAGTTGCTGCCGGAACAATTAATATTGGCAAACCAATTAGCTGTATTGGTAATAATATGTCCTTCAGGAAAAAAGCTTATGATGAAGTCGGAGGATATGAAAATATACCGTTCAGTGTTACTGAAGATTTCAGACTGCTGATGGAAATTCATAAGCTGAATAAATATAAAATCATTTTTCCTTTAGAGAAAGATGCACTCGTTACTTCAAAAGCTTGTGAAAATTATTCTGAACTGTCCCATCAGAAAAAACGCTGGGCTGTCGGAGGATTGGATGCACCTTTCAGAGGATATCTGATAATGTTCTGGGGATTTTTTACAAATCTATTGATGCTCCTAACTCCATTCTTTTTTTCGCCTGGCTGGCTGTATTTATTTTTCTTTAAGTTAACAATAGATTTTTTTGTCCTTTATCCTGCCCATACAAAGCTGGGAATTAAAAGTACAATGAAATATTTTTTTGCACATCAGATTTATTATGTAATTTATGTTGTCCTGTTACCACTCATTGTGATTGTAAACCGTAAAGTAATCTGGAAAGGCAGAAAATTTTAATAACGATTTCAATCTTAGCAAATAAAAACTATTAAATGCTTTTACTCTGCAATTATTATTTAACGTATCGCTGCAATGCCTATTGCGAGTTCTGTCATTTTGGTGTTCACGATGATTTTAAAGATACTCCTTATGCAAAGCTGGAGGACTTTAAATCTAATGTTCAGCAATTAGCCGAACTTGGAGTGAAGTTCATCGATCTTACTGGTGGTGAGCCTTTGCTCCATAAAGAAATTCATCTGATGGCTGAGTTTGCGAGAAATCTAAAAATGCAGACAAGCATTACTTCCAATGCTTTACTCTATCCGAAATTTGCTGAGAGATTAGCCGGAAAAATTAATCTCCTTCACTTTTCATTGGATTCGCCTGACGAAGAAGAGCATAACAGGATAAGGAAAGTTGATTGTTATAAATCTATTTTTAAAAGTATTGATATTGCAAAATCGCTTGGTGAATTTCCTGATATTCTTTTTACTGTAACGAATGAAACCTTCAGAAAGCTGCCACGAATGCACGAATTAGCTGAAAGGCATGATCTGGTGCTGCTTGTAAATCCTGTCTTTTCATATTTTGGTAATCCCGGGCTGTCTGCCGAAGCTGTTGATTATATTGATGAATATTGTGATGGTAAAATGAGTATTTATTTAAACAAAGGATTTATGAAACTTCGACGGAACGGCGGCAACGATATAAATGACCCAAGCTGCAAAGCGGTTTCAAGAGTGATAGTTATTTCTCCTTACAATGAAATTATTCTTCCGTGTTATCATTTCGCTAATGATAAAATAAATATTGACAGACCATTAAGCGAGATAAGAAAATCTGATAAAATAAAATATTTTATGCAGAATGAGGGAAGATTTGACTTTTGCAGCGGCTGCACTGTTAATTGTTACTTCGAACCATCATTTGCATTTCCAACTAACTTATACGCTGTCGCAAGCTTAACTTCAAAATTCAAGTATGGATACAACAAGCTTGTGAAGCAAAAACTCTTCAAAAAAAATAATCTGAAAGTAAAGACTAATTGAAACGCTTCTTCCTGATTCTTAATTTCATTTTTATCACTGCAATAAATTCGAACCCTCAAACAGAATCTGCCTGGTTCCCGGCAAATTTAAATATTCAGCCATTCACTGCAAACTTTTTAGAACCACGAGCCGGTTTTCAATATTTATTTGATTTGGATAAAGTGCAGATAAATATCGGTACTTCGCACGATGTAATTCATTTCATCTCAGACGAAAGAATATTTTCTCTGGGAGCAGATTTTTTTACTTACACACGTGCAAGAAATAAAAATAATTTTAGATTTCCTGTTGAAACAATAGATTATTTGTTCGGAGTTAATGCCGGTTATAAATTCCTTCAGAGTAATTCAGAATGGGGTTTGCGTTTTCGACTGAGTCATATAAGTGCACACCTTGCTGATGGTTTGTACAATTCTGATACAAATGAATGGGAAAATGGAAGGGAACCATTTGTCTACAGCAGAGAATTTATTGAGCTGATGGGATATTACAGCCTGAGCGGATTCCGTATTTACGCAGGAGTAAATTATAATATTCATATTATTCCCGGCACAATTAAAAAAGGTGTCTTTCAATTGGGCTTTGATTATTATCCTGCTCAGTTAAGTACAGATTTGTTCACACCATTTATTGCATACGATTTTAAATTAACAGGAATCGAAGAATACACCGGAAATAATAATATCTCTGCGGGAATAAAATTCGGTAATCCATACTCACGCGGATTTAGTATCTTTACAAGTTATTATTCAGGTAAAAGCAATCACGGAGAATTTTTTAATCTATCTGAAAATTATTTTACAATCGGAATTAATTTAGATATATAATTATGCCTGATATTTACGGCGAAAGTTATCATTCAACCTCTTCAGCAGATCAGGAGAAAGCTCCCCGCCAAAGGATTCTACTTCACATCGGGTTGTTTATTGTCACTTTTATCACCACAACATTGGCAGGCATGCAATGGGTAAGTGCTACAGCCGGACCATACCAGATTGAGGATGTATTAATCGGTCTGCCTTATTCTGTTTTAATTATGCTGATGATATCTTTTCACGAATTCGGACATTACTTTGCAGCGATGTATCATAAAGTAAAAGCAACCTTACCATTCTACATTCCATTTCCGCCGCTTCCGTATTTTATAAATTTTGGAACCATGGGAGCTGTGATCAGAACAAAGTCAAGGATTAGTACAAGAAAAGCGATGTTCGATATTGGAGTTGCCGGTCCGATTGCCGGATTTATTTTTTCAGTGGGAATCCTGATTTACGGATTTATTAATCTTCCTGGTCAGGAATATATTTTAAATATTCATCCTGATTATTTTAGTCCTGATTATGGAAAGGAATCACTTGCGTTAGTATTTGGAGATTCAATTTTATTTTCATCTCTAAAATATCTTTTTATACAGCCAGCTCAGTTCTTTCCACCCATGAGTGAAATTTATCACTATCCGTTTTTATGTGTCGGGTGGTTCGGCTTATTTATTACTGCAATGAATATGATTCCTGTCGGACAGCTTGACGGCGGACATATTTCTTATTCCATGTTCGGTGATGAAAAACATTACAAGATTTCAGGTATAGCATTTATAATTATGTTCGTATTCGGTTTGGTTGGATTGATTGATACAACGCTTGAACTTAATTATGGGATTGGATGGTCGGGCTGGTTGTTCTGGGCTTTGATATCGTACTTTGTGATCAAGCTGAAACATCCTCCGGTGCTTGATACAACGGAGCTTGATAACAGCCGAATGATGATTGGCTATACCAGCTTTTTTATTTTTTTAATTTCTTTCTCACCAACTCCAATAATGCTGACTTTACCTAATTAAATTTTAACTATGTCCTAATTTTTACCTTGTGAACCACTTGATATAAAATCATATTTTGTTATGCGAAAATACAGTTTAATATTCATCCCGCTTCTGCTTTGGGGATGTGAACAAACCTTTGACGAAATAATCGATGTTACTCAAAACGAATACCAGGTAACCTCAGTTGCTGGAATTAAAGATACTGTTGATCTAAAAGTACCCGGCGATTCACTTATGAATGTGAGATTAATCTTTTCATCAGGGAGCCAGTTCAACGCAGCTTATTTCGATGTTTATGCTTCTGATAATTCTAAACTGAATCCTTCTCCTGTCGAATTATTTCCAATTACAGATATCATTTATCAAAATGAATTTATATTGAAGAGAGAGAATCCAATTGGAAATTACAGAGTGAATTTCTTTGTTACCGGCTTTGACGGAAAAACAAACCAGGTTGCAGTTAAATCTTTTTATTTTAATAATGGTCAGGATAATGTTGCGCCCGTTCTTTCGAATTTAACAATTCCAGATTCCATTGCGAGAGGACAAACTTTTATTTTTACTATTGAAGCTTCTGACAGTAATGGCCTCACTGATATTACATCAGTGTTTTTTAACCTATTCAGACCTGATTCAAGTTTGGTTGTTGAAGGACCATTTCCAATGCATGATGATGGTAACTTCGATGTGTTTGGAGATTTAGTTGCAGGTGATGGAATCTTTTCTTTTAAAAATCTCTTTGCATCAACTGCACAAATAGGTAATTGGAGATTTGTTTTCCAGGCAGAAGATAGAAGCGGCGAGTTGAGCAATATTGTTGAACATTACCTGTTTGTCGAATGATAAAATATCTTTTCTGTCTCCTCTTAGTTGTATTAATTATTGATATTCAGGCCCAACTCCGACCCTACTCATATTCACTAACCGGTGATAATAAAAACATAAATAAAATTTCAGATTCTAACCCCACGAGTAATTCAATCGGAGATATAATTGCTTTGGGTGATACTGTCTGGCTTGGCACGAGCAGAGGTGTGAGTGTTTCCTTCGACAGGGGAGAAAACTGGACAAATTTTTATGGAACTTCGCCATTTGGAAACGATAATGTTTCTGCAATCGGATATGACAATGGTACGCTTTGGGCTGCAACTGCCACAACTGCAGAAGCTCCCGGTGGAGGAACTGTCCCGAAAGGAACAGGATTAAAATACACAACGAACAATGGGGTAACCTGGACAGCCGTTCCTCAGCCGTTGGATCATCCAGATTCTTCAACTGTGAGATACGGTATTAGTATTTTACAAGCTCTTCCTATCACAGTTGCTGAACAGAATATAACTTACGATATTGCTTTCACTCCAGGTACCGTTTGGATTACTTCTTTTGCAGGCGGAACGCGTAAAAGCACAGATATGGGTCAGACCTGGTATCGTGTAGTTCTACCTCCTGATAATCTGAATTCAATCCATCCTGGTGATTCGCTTGATTTTTGTCTTTCACCTATCGGCGGAAGTTTTTGCAGTGAAGGAAATTTAAATCACCGTGCATTTTCTGTAGCTGCAATCGATGATACAACGCTGTTAGTTGGAACTGCAAACGGAATTAACAAATCGACTGACAACGGAATAAGCTGGGCAAAATTCAATCATCAAAATCAATCTGAACCAATCAGCGGAAATTTTATTACTGCACTTGGATATAATAATTCAAATAACACAATCTGGGCAGCTTCCTGGAAAGCTGAACAGCCGGAAGAATTTTATGCTGTCAGCTCATCAACTAACGGCGGAGATAGCTGGGAAGTATTTTTAGAAGAGGAAAGATCCCACAATTTTGGATTTAAAATTAATGATGTTATTGCTGCAACGGATAACGGTGCATTCAGATCCTCTGATCAGGGAAATAGCTGGATTCTTCCAAACAGCTTAGTAGATGAAAAATCAGGTGTGGAATTAACAACAAAAATATTTTATAGTGCAGCTTCCGAGGGGAATGATGTCTGGCTTGGTTCAGCTGATGGATTGGCAAGGCTTCGTGAAACTTCATTCTGGACAGGCCAGTGGAAAATATATTTTGCATCGCAGCCGCTCAAATCTGATCGTGAGACTTATGCATATCCAAATCCGTTTTCTCCAAGGCAGGAGCAATTAAAAATTAAATTCAGCACCGGCGGAACAGAAGCTGTAGTTACAATCAGGATTTTTGATTTCGGGATGAACTATATAAGAACAGTAATTCAGAATGCACCACGCAACAGGACCGCTGAAGGAGCTCCCGATTATTGGGATGGAAGAGACGACCAGGGAAATTTTCTTCCAAATGGAGTTTATATCTACCGTGTCGATGTAGATGACGAAGAACCGCTCTTTGGAAAAATTATTTACATGCAATAAATGAAAAAATATTTTTTCATATCGTGTTTAATTATCAGCGTTCAAATTCTGGCTCAACCGGAATTCAGCGAAATGGCTGTTAAGCCCGGTTCGTTCAGCAGGATCGGTTTTGGCGCAAGAGGAATAGGAATGGGAAATGCAATGTCAGCTGTCACTGAAGGTGAGCTGGTGTCTTATTATAATCCTGCCGTAACACCGTTCCAGGAAAATAATTCATTCCAGGCGGGTTATACATTTCTTTCATTTGACAGATCACTAAACTTTTTTAATTACACGCGTAAATTTGATTTTTATTCCAGCAAGGATACAGTCCTTGAAAATCGCAAACCGAGATCAACTGCAGGATTGAGTATTGGTGTAATAAATGCCGGAATCAGGAATATTGACGGTCGGGATAATAATGGTTTGCCGACAGGTGAATTATCCACTTCTGAGAATCAATTTTTTATTGGGCTGGCAAATAAGTTTTCAGAAAAATTCTCAATCGGTCTCGCAGTTAAATTTTATTATTACTCATTATATGAGGAAATCAATACAAGCGCTTTGGGTTTTGATGTTGGAATTCTTCACAAAGTAAACGAGAATTTTTATGTATCACTAGTCGTTTCTGATATCAACAGTAAATATAAATGGGATACTTCCCCGGTTTATGAACAGGAAGGTGTTACTACAGAAGACAAATTTCCAAATCTCAGAAAGATTGGTGTAAGTTACAGGAATAAAGATATTGGATTACTATCTGCAATTGAATTTGAAAACAGCAGTGCTGAAACAAACATACTGCGCGCAGGTGTCGAGTACAATATTTTGGGAATCCATCCCTTTGGGAATGAACAGTTTTATATTCGGGGAGGTGTTGATCAGTTTAATCTCAG
>Ga0137461_1000024_pt1 | contig 29123 bp, 28 predicted proteins | sample EasRivERMGT746_2_FD_104650 | JGI IMG/M metagenome (GOLD analysis project Ga0137461, IMG submission 104650) | Soil microbial communities from meander-bound floodplain in the East River, Colorado, USA - East River MetaG ERMGT746_2 | ecosystem: Environmental > Terrestrial > Soil > Floodplain ... | reverse complement strand
CCAGAACACTTGATGCCAAATACAATGGAATAGTTTTTAAGAAAAGTCTCATTGATACAAGAAATGTTATCGAGCCGGACGATAAAACATTCTCTGCAATTTGTGATGAACTCTCACACGAAAACACGCCTTATAACTTTGATGCAATTCCTATTCACATTCTCGGTTCTATTTATGAAAGGTTTCTCGGCAAAGTTGTTCACGCAACTGATAAACGTGCAACCATTGAAGAAAAACCCGAAGTAAGAAAAGCAGGCGGAGTTTATTACACGCCGCAATACATTGTTGATTATATTGTTAGTAACACGGTTGGAAAACTGATAGTTGGAAAAACACCAAGACAAATTGCAAAAATACGTTTTGCAGATATTGCCTGCGGAAGCGGTTCTTTTCTAATTACTGTTTTTGAAACTCTCCTCGATTACCATAAAAAGTTTTACCTGCAAAACACAGATCAAGCAAAAAAGGACGGCTGTATTTTATATGAAGACGTTTACCGTCTTTCGCTTAAGCAGAAGCAACTTATACTTACAAACAATATTTACGGAATTGATATTGACCAACAAGCAGTTGAAGTAACACAGCTTTCTCTTTACTTAAAACTGCTCGAAGATGAAACCACAGCAACTGCAAACGATAGCTGGGTAATGTTTAAGGAACAGCTTTTGCCTGACTTGAATAAAAATATTGTTTGTGGTAATTCGTTAATTGGAACTGATATACTTGGCAGCAAACTATTTGAATATGAGGAAGAGAAAAAAATTAAGCCAATGGATTTTGAAAACGTCTTCCCCGAAGTTATGAGCAAGGGGGGATTTGATGCGATTGTTGGAAATCCGCCGTATATACCAATTGAATCGTTTTCTGAATTTGAAAAAAAGTATTACCAAAATAAATTTCCAGAGTTGAGAAGAAAATTTGATTCTTCAGTAATATTTATTCTTAAGGCCTTATCGTGTATTAATAATAATGGCCTCCTTGGATATATTTCTACGCAAACATGGGAAACGGGTGAAAATTATACTGACTTTAGGGAAAAGATATTTAAAGTTTATGGATGTGTTGAAATTATTAATCTTCCATTTAATATTTTTAAAGATGCTTATGTTGACACTGGTATTTTTATTCTTTCAAGCAGAAAGCAACAATCATATAGATTTTTCTCGTATAACAAAAAAGAAAAGATTGAAAAAGTAGAAAACTTACCTTTTGAGATTATTAGTACAGGTAACATAATTGAGCCTGACTATAAATTAATCTTCAATAACAACATTTATAGTATTTTGCTAAAATTATCTAACGAAAGATTCACAAGCCTCGGAAATATAACGACTTCAACTCAAGGACTATCTGGCAGTCGTTTTTCTGAGACAAAAGATATAAAAGACAAATGGACTTTACCCTTTTATAATGCGACAGTTAAGAGATATGCTTTTACAGGTGAAAATTCTTTCTTAGTTAACTTGAAAAAAATGAAATCCTTATTCCCTTATTATGAAAAAAAGGAAAAGATATTAATTCGACGTATCATAAACAGGCAGGATAGATTGGATGCAACTTATTATAATGATTCAGGTGTTTTTAAAAAAGATTTAAATCCATTTATTGTATCTGACTTAAATTATAATACAAAATATTTGCTTGCTTTAATTAATAGCACACTTTTCTCTTGGCTTTATTTGAATAGTTCATCAATTGCAACTAAGGATGATTTTAGACAAACAACTTTAGCTGAACTTAGAAAACTTCCGATAAAAAGGGTAGATAGTAATCCTGAAAGATCTCTTCACGATCAACTTATTACTCTAGTCGATCAAATGCTTGAAGCCAAAAGGCAACTCCAGCAAGCCAAAACAGAAAGTGAAAAAACCTACCTCGAAAGAAAATGCGATACACTCGAGAAGCAAATAGATGAGATTGTTTATCAACTTTATGGCTTAACAGAGGAAGAGATTAAAATTGTGGAGGAGAGTGTTAAATAAATAAGAATATGCTATGTCATCCCTAACGGGATTTTATTCATTTTTGTTTTGTACTTTTTATAAATATTTCATCCCTCCGGGATTAGCAAAATCAAAGTCCCATTAGGGACTATATATTTATTAAAAAAATTACCCGCATACATTAAGTCCCATCGGGACGATATAGAGGATTTGAACGTAAATGCTTCACCTTCTACGGGCAGATTTTTATTTTTCATAACCTTAGTAACTCAAGTGATGTCTGTAGAATAAACCTTATTACTTATCTAAATCTTACTGTGCTGAGAACAAGAAACAATAAAGTAATAAGGTTAGTATTGTAGATTCCGGTTATGTTACTAAGGTCTAATTACACAAGAACCAGCAAGCCAAAACAGACAGCGACAAAACTTACATTGAGAGAAAATGCGAGAACTTAGATAAAAAAAAAATATGTTAGCTTTTATTTAATGCCTGTGTATGTCAATCCAAAATTATTAGAAAGGATTTCGACAGGGTTGAAAAAAAGAATGCAGGGAAAATCCTGCTTTAATTTTAAGACTATTGATAATCCGCTCCTGAACGAATTAGCTGGTCTGACGAAAAAAGGTTTTGAGATTTATAAGAAGGAAAAGATGTTTTAATCATTTCCGATTAATTCAAAAGTTTAGAATTATTTACTATTTTAGTTACAAATAGTTTTGACATAAATTCTAAATAATAAAAACTAGACTCCTTCTTAAATGGAATACGGCTGGCTCTCTGTAATACCTCCTATATTTGCAATTCTACTTGCGATCAAAACCCGCCAGGTTTTTCTTTCATTGTTTCTCGGAATTATGGTCGGATGGATTATTATTGCCAGCGGAAATGTTTTAAAAGGATTTGAGCTTACTATCCAATCTATCGTTGATGTTTTTAAAGATGCAGGAAACACACGAGTTGTAATTTTTTGCGCACTTGTCGGTGCGTTAATTTCTTTAACCCAGGCAAATGGCGGTGTTCAGGGCTTTGTTGACTTCATTCAAAAAAAGAATATCGTCACAACCAGAAAGCGGGCATCAGTTTTTGCTTTCTTTGTCGGTTGTTTTGTTTATATTGAATCGAGTATTTCATGTCTGGTAACGGGAACCATTTTTCACCCCATCTTTGAAAAATTTAAAATCTCCCGGGAAAAACTTGCTTACATTTGCGATACAACATCTTCACCAATTTGTATTTTAATTCCACTAAATGCCTGGGGAGCTTATGTTGTTTCACTTCTTGAAAAAGAATCTGCTTATAGCGGAGTAACGGATCCTGTTTCATTATTTCTCAGCACTATCCCTTTAAATTTTTATGCGATTCTTTCAGTTCTTTTTGCCGGGTTCATTGCGTTCACATATAAAGATTTTGGTGCGATGAAAAAAGCAGAAAGAAGATCGGAAGAATTTGGAAAAACTATTGCTGATGGTGCAGTCCCGATGGTATCGGAAGATGTGGCTTCATTAAAACCAAAAAAAGGAATTCAGCATAAATCACTTAACATGTTAATTCCAATCGGTGTGATGATTATTATGATGCCAATCAGTCTGCTGATCACCGGTAATGGAAATCTTACTTCAGGTTCCGGAACAACTGCCGTTCTCTGGTCAGTAATTGCAGCTATTGTTTCAGCTGGAATAATTTCAATGCTTCAAAAAATTCTAAACCTGAAAGAAGTAATGGATTATACTTTTAAGGGAATTGCGGGGTTAGCTCCGCTTTCAATTTTAATGATTTTGGCTTTCTCTATTGGTGATACCTGCAGAACTCTAAGCACCGGTGAATATGTTGCATCTTTATCGGTGGAATTTCTTAATCCATCTGTAATAGCACCGATTTTATTTATAACATCTTGCTTCATTTCATTTTCGACCGGAACAAGCTGGGGAACATTTGCGATAATGATTCCTATTGCTGTTCCAACTGCCGTATATATTGATGCACCGCTTTCTTTATCAATTGCAGCGGTTCTCAGCGGTAGTGTTTTTGGAGATCATTGTTCACCAATTTCAGATACTACAATAGTTTCTTCAATGGCTTCGGCATGCGATCATATCGATCATGTCAAAACTCAATTGCCTTATGCAATTTCTATGGCTGTTTTGTCCGCTTGCTTATTCTGGATTGCCGGGGTTCTTTAATTCTTATTTTTTGAATTTGAATAAAAAGATAATTTTAAACAATTGTTTTTAAGCAAAAATTAGGATAATTATACACTCGTGAAAAATTCTTTGCTTAATACTGTTTTTCAGAAATTACAAATAAGATGTTTCTAATAATCTTTTGTCTGCTGCACATCTCAATTATAATTGCCTTCATATCAAATTCAGCCGGTATTAATAAGAAGTCGTGCACAGATTTTAATTATCAATTAATAGTCTTATCAACGGACTCTTCTACAAAAAAAATAAACCATAATATGTTTAGTTTTTATACCAATAAAATATTTTTTCTTGATTACCTGACTGTCGATATTAAGAATGAAAATAAGTAATATTAGATCTTCTCTAAAAGAGGTAGTACGGGCTATGGGAATTGTCTTTGGGGATATTGGCACAAGTCCGATATACACACTTACAATAATTTTCTTTCTTATTCCTCCAACTCAGGAAAATATAATGGGAGTTTTATCCATTATATTCTGGACACTAATCATTGTAGTAACTATTCAATATGCCTGGTTGGGAATGTCGTTGAGCATCAAAGGGGAGGGAGGAATAATTGTACTCAAGGAAGCCCTGGTGAGTACGTTGAAGAACGGTAAAAAAGTAGGTATAGCTTCTGCATTAAGTTATTTTGGTATTTCATTATTGCTTGGGGACGGAATCATAACTCCGGCCATAAGTATTCTCTCAGCAGTTGAAGGACTGGAACTTATCCCTCAGCTAAGTGCAATCACAACACCAGCAATTGTAATTATAACCTGTGTCATAACAATTATCCTGTTTGTAATGCAATCCCGGGGCGTAGATAATATTGCAAAATCTTTCGGACCTATAATGCTGATTTGGTTTGGCACTCTGTTCGTCTCCGGAGTCTATTATTTAATAAAAAACCCATCTGTCTTTCTGGCTATTAATCCGGTATATGCAGTTAACTTTTTATTTAGTTACGGCTTCGTTTCTTTTCTTGTATTGAGTGATGTGATACTTTGCGCCACCGGTGGTGAGGCGATGTATGCTGACATGGGACATCTCGGGGGAAAATCAATTAAGGTCGCATGGATATTTGTTTTTACTGCACTGTTTGTAAATTATTTTGGGCAGGGAGCATATTTAATTGAAGGGGGCTCAGTAAATCAGGTGCTTTTCTCCTCAATAAATAAATTATCTCCGATACTTTATCTTCCTTTTTTAATTCTGGCATTGTTCGCAACAATTATCGCTTCGCAGGCAATGATTAGTGCTGTGATGTCCCTGGTATTTCAGGGAATAAATCTTAGAATCTTTCCACTGATGAAAATTAATTACACTTCAAGCGAGTTAAGAACTCAAATTTATATTGGGTTAGTCAACTGGCTTTTGCTTATTGCAGTTCTCATGATGATACTGATTTTCCATTCATCAGAGAACTTATCAGCGGCATATGGATTAGCTGTTACGGCAACTATGACTATCAGTGCAATTTTTATGGTTTGGATTTTTTGGAACAAAGGGAAGAAACTTAAATTATTTTTGTCTGTGTTCGTATTGACGTTTGATCTGATCTACCTGGTTGCAGTCTTCACTAAAATACCGGCAGGTGGTTATTGGTCCCTGATCATCGCTTTCATCTTAACAATGCTCATTCAAATTTGGATTAAGGGATCGGAAGCGTTAAGAAAAAGATTTCGTTCACTCGATCTGGATATTTTTATTACTAGCTTTGAGCAGATTTATTCTTCCGAACCGGTTTTAAAAGGAGAAGCTATTTATTTTACAAGGCTTCTCGAGAAAGTTCCTCCCTACGTAGTTCACTGCATACTGAGAAGCGGAATTATTTATGAGAAAAATATTCTTTTTGCTGTTAAAACTGCTGATGTTCCATACGGAATAAATTTTTCTGAGATGAAAGAATATGCCAAAGGTTTGTTTGGGCTTTCTGTTTCTGTTGGTTATATGCAAATCCCCGACTTACCAAAATTATTTAAGCAGCAAGGTATTTCAGAGAAAGTTATTTTTTATGGGGTCGATGATATTAAAACCAATAAATTATTCTACCGGATATATGCATTCATAAAAAAAATAACTCCGACATTCGCAAATTTTTATAATTTTCCATACAACAAATTGCATGGAGTTGTCACCAGGCACGAGCTGTAACAAGTTAGCACGACTTTCGTAATCCCGTCAAAAAACAAATCATTCTATCTGGTTTTATCTGTCATTCTTTTATAAATTTGAATATATTATAATTTAGATTGAATAAATGAAAACAATTTGTCTGCAAATAGTTACGCTTCTATCATTTTCAATGTTTATCAACTGTAGTGCACAATCAGATGATACGTTGGTAGTAGCGTTCTGGAATCTTGAAAACCTGTTTGACACGATTGATGATCCTGAGAAGAATGATAAAGAATGGCTGCCTGATGGAGAAAAGGAATGGACTGAAGAGCGACTCGATAAAAAGTTTTACAACCTTGCAAGAGTAATTCGTTCTATGAACAGCAATAATGGACCGGATTTGCTCGGTGTGTGTGAGGTTGAAAACCAGGCTGTACTCGATTCAATGATTTCAAGATACTTATCAGATCTTGGTTACAAAACTGCTTACATTGAATCTCCGGACAACCGCGGAATCGACAACGGGCTTATTTACAAAACACAATTGTTTAAGCTCTTAAATGTTCAGGCAGATACTGTTCATCTTTCTGATGCATGGCCAACCAGGTTAATTTTCGGAGTCAACCTTCTTACAAAAGAAAATGAAAAGATTACAGTGTTCGTGAATCATTGGCCTTCGAGAAGCGGTGGAGAGAAGGAATCAGAACCAAACAGAATTGCTGCTGCTCAAACTCTGCGCAGTGCAGTTGACAGAATTTTTGAGCAAGAACAAAATGCACAAATCTTTTTAATTGGCGATTTTAATGATGAACCAACTGATATTTCATTATTAAATTACTTGCAAGCCGAACCGCTTAAGTGTGATTCAAATGCTACCCTTAGCTTGGTTAAAGATGTTGATACCGATTTGTTCAATCTTTCATATAATTTATACGAGAATGGAATCGGATCCTATAAGTACAAAGTCGATTGGAATATGCTTGACCAGATAATTGTTTCAAGAGAATTACTTCTTGGTCAAAAGATGCGATACATCTGTGGTTCATTCGAAGTTTATAAACCTGAATATATTGTTACCAAGACAGGGAATTATAAAGGAGCCCCGTTTCCTGGCTATGGCGGTTCAAGATATCTTGGCGGATACAGCGATCACTTTCCCGTTATTGCAAAGTTTTTATTTAGAATGGGAGATTGATGAAAAAAGAATTATTAATTTTTGGTTCCGGCGGTGCACTCGGTAACGGTGTAACCGAGGTATTTTTAACTAAAGATTATGATAAGATTTATTTATTCGATTTTAAGCATAAGGAAATTATTCAGCCAAAGGTTAAGCAAATAATAGTTAATGATTTATCTGCTGAAGAAAATGTTAAAATAGTTTTTAATGAAATAACTCCTTCAAAAGATTCAACTTTTTTTCTTTTCAGTACAGTAGGTGGATTTCTGGGTGGAAAAAAAACCTGGGAGACAGATTCAACAGATTTTGATAAGATGATAAATATGAATCTCAAATCAAATTTTTTAATTGCTAAACATTTTTCGTTACTGGTGAGGAATTCACATTCAGGTTCGATTTGCTTAACTGCTGCATTTACAGGACTATCTGCAGAAGCCGGAAAGAATGTGTATGGAACCTCCAAAGCTGCTTTAATTCACATGATTAAAACTCTGGCTGAAGAAGGAAACGAAATAAAGTTATCGGCGAATGCAATAGCTCCGTTCATTATAGATACACCGGCAAACCGGGAGTGGATGAAAGAAGCGGATTACGAAAAATGGATTAAACCAAAAGAGATAGCTGAATTCGTGAATGCTGTTTTTCAAAATTATAATATCATAACGGGGAATATTTTCCAGCTTAAGCACCGTTTCACATAATACTTGTTTTTTTATTAATTATTGTATTTTTCATCGGTGAGCGTAACATGAATTTAAAAGAAAAAATAAATAACGATTTAAAAGATTCTATGAAAGCCGGAGATAAAATCAGGCTGCAGACAATCAGGTCAATCCGTGCTTTGATAATCGAATTTGAAAAAAGTGGTTTGAAGAAAATTCTCGATCAGGAAGAGGAAATAAAACTCTTAAGTTCCGCAGCAAAAAAGAGAAAAGAATCTATCGAAGAATTCAGAAAAGCAGGAAGAGAAGATTTGGCATCAAACGAAGAAGCGGAATTAAAAATTATAATGACTTATCTTCCGGCACAGCTTAGTGAAGAAGAAGTTGAATTGAGGGTTAAGCAGTTAGCAGAGGAAATTGGTGCGAAAAGCAGTGCCGATTTTGCTAAACTAATGCCTGCTGCAATTAAGCAGCTCAAAGGCCTGGCAGATGGAAAGACCGTTAAGCAGGCTGTAGAAAAAATCCTGAGATAAATTTGAACCCGATTGATATCATCGTAATCATTGCAGTTGTTGCAGGATTTATTCTTGGCTTCAAAGATGGATTTGTCCGGAAGATTGTTGGAATTATCGGTTTTATATTAGCACTGCTTTGTGTTGCTCTATTTTCTGCAAGGCTTGGAATTGCTATAGAGAATGTTTTAGGAATTGAATTTTATCTCGCTGAAATAATTGCCGGAGTTTCAATTTTCTTTGGAATTATTTTAATCTTTACTTTTCTCAAAAGAATTATCCATCCTTTTGACAAAGTGAATAACCTGGTCAACCAGATCGTAGGAGGGTTCGTTGGCATAATACAGATTCTTTATTTTGTTAGTGCTCTGTTCCTGATTATGAATATCTTTAATTTTCCCGGTCCGGAAGCAAGAAAACAATCTGCATTTTATGATGAAATGTATCAGGTGATACCATTAACAATTGATTATTTAAGCAATTACACCCCTCCAGCAAAAGAAATTATTCGTGATTACATCAACGAAAAAGATACTCTTCAATGATAGACTCTTTCACATTAGAAAAACTCGAATTTAAAAAAGTACTTAGCTACATATCGAATTATTGCATCACAGAACCGGGTAAACAGAGGATTCAGAATTTAGTTCCTTCAGAAAATTATAAGCAGGTACAAATCGAAGGCAATTCGGTTTCTGAAGCGAAAGAAATTCTTATTCAAAGTGTTCCTCCTCCAATAGATTTTATTCCTGATTTGAAAGAAGTTATTTCGAAGAGCCGGATTGAAGGATCAGTTTTACCTGCAAAATCTATTCTTGATATTTACAAGTTAGCCGTTACATCGCGTAAGGTTGCAAAATTTCAGAAAGAAAATAATAAAATTGCTCCTTTGCTGTCAGAATATTCGTCGAAGTTGATTGTTGATAAAGTGTTTGAACATCATATTGAGAAAGTGATAAATGAAAACGGTGATGTAAAGGAAAAAGCCAGTAATAATTTATTTCAGATTCGTAATGACATCAGGGAAAAGCAAAGTGAGCTGATCAAATCTGTAAATAAAATCATGAAGTCTCTTGAAGATAAAGGGATGGTGCGTGAAGAATATCTTACTTTGAGAGACGGCAGAATGGTGATCCCGGTTAAGGTTGAGCATAAGAGACACCTTAGAGGATTTATCCATTCAGAGTCGGCAACAGGTCAAACAGTTTATATAGAACCGGAAGAAACTCTTGAACTTAATAACGAAATAGTTTCATTGAACTTTGCAGAAAGAAGAGAAATTGAAAAACTGCTGAAAGATCTTACGCATCTCATCAGTACAAATAATAAAGAACTCCTCGATTCGCTTGAAATAATTTCATACCTGGATTCGGTTTTTGCAAGAGCAAAGTACTCAGTAGAAATTCTCGGATCATTTCCCCGGGTAGATAATAAAAAATCTTTAGCGATCATTGATGCACGGCATCCTGTTTTGGTTAAAAAGATCGGAAGACAAAATACTGTTCCATTAAGCTTCGAACTTGATAAAGCAAATGTTGTGATAATAACCGGTCCCAATGCCGGAGGAAAAACAGTTGTACTTAAAACTATTGGTTTGTTAGCCGTTCTTCTGCAATCAGGAATTCATATTCCTGTAAGTCCTGACTCCAATTTTCACATCTTTAAAAACGTCTTAATTGATATCGGTGACGAACAATCAATTGAAGATGACTTATCCACTTTCAGCTCTCATCTTTTAAATATTAAAAAAATTCTGAATTATTCTGACGAACATTCGCTTGTTTTGCTGGATGAAATTGGTACCGGGACAGATCCGGCTGAAGGATCTGCGCTTGCGGCTGCAGTTCTAAGAAAGCTCAATACTAAATATGCCACGGTATTTGCATCAACTCATCATGGAAATTTAAAATTGATTGCATACGATTCAGAAAGATTTGTCAATGCAGCTATGGAATTTGATCACGAAAATCTCAGCCCGACATATAAATTCAAGCTCGGTATTCCCGGATCAAGTTATGCTTTTGAGATTGCAAAAAGAATCGGGATTGATGAGGAGATCCTTTCAGACGCCGCAAAAAATATTGATAAAGAAAAATATAAAGTAGAAAAATTTCTGGTTGAACTTGAAGCTAAATCCAATGCTATTGAAAAAAAACTCGTTGAACTGGAAGCGGAAAATATTCACCTGGCAGATTTATCATCTTTATACAAAAAAAATCTTGATACTTTGGAAAAAGAGAAGAAAGAAATATTAAAGAAAGCAAAAGAAGATTCACAGAATTATTTGAATGAAATCAATAAAAAAATTGAAAACATTATTAAGGATATAAAGGAGTCGAATGCAAGCAAGGAAACTATAAAGGAAGCAAAAAAAATCATTGAAGAAACAAAGAAAATCACAAATGACCTTTACGATTTTGCCGATGAAAAAACTGATGGTGATGTGGAAATAAAAATCGGCAGCTATGTAAAAATAAAAAACACTTCAGCTGCAGGAAAAATTATTCATATCGATAAGCAGAAAAACAAGGCTGTTGTTGAATCCGGAAATATAAAAATGAATGTCGGGCTGGATGAATTAACCAGCGCAAAAGAAAATGGAAATTTAAAACCCGCTCATCATCATGATCTTAAGATTTCAAATACGCCTTACAGGATTGATATTAGAGGTAAGAAGCCGCACGAATGTGAATCAGAGGTGATAAAATTTATAGATGATTCTCATATGGCCGGACATGATAGAATTGAGATTCTGCATGGCAAAGGCACAGGAGCATTAAAAAAAATGGTGAAAGAAATTTTAAATAACTTTGATACAGTTAAAAATTATTATTTTGCACCTATCGAATCTGGCGGAGAAGGCATCACAATCGTTGAATTAAAGTAAGGAAGAAGTTGTTCAAAAAAATTCTCATAGCAAACAGGGGAGAGATTGCAGTAAGAATCATAAGAGCTTGCCGTGAAATGGGTATTTGTTCTGCAGCAATTTATTCTGATGCTGATCGAACATCACTTCATGCAAAGCTTGCCGATGAATCATATCACATCGGATCCTCCGTTTCCAACGATTCTTATTTGAACCAGGATAAAATTATAAAACTTGCAAAAAAAATCGGTGCGGATGCAATTCATCCCGGATACGGATTCTTTTCTGAAAATTCTGATTTTATAAGAGCTGTTGAAAAAGAAAAAATAAAATTTATCGGACCTTCATCCAAATCAGTTTTATTAATGGGCAGTAAAACCTCTGCACGTAAATTAATGAAGAAAAATAAAGTTCCGATCGTTCCCGGCACAACTGAACCGCTTCAGTCAGTTGATGAAGGCATAAGCATATCGAAGGAACTTGGATATCCTGTCCTGCTCAAAGCCTCTGCCGGTGGGGGAGGAAAGGGGATGAGAAAAATTTATTCAGCAAAAGAATTTGAATCAGCTTATGATGCAGCGCGGCGTGAATCCAAAAAAGCATTTGCCAGCGATGAAGTTTACCTTGAAAAATTTATTGAGAAACCGAGACATATCGAAGTTCAGATAATCGCTGATAAAAAAGGTAATTACCGTCACCTTTTTGAAAGAGAATGTTCAATTCAAAGAAGACATCAAAAAATAGTTGAAGAAGCACCCTCATTGTTTGTCGATGACCAGACCAGGGAAAAAATAACACAGGCGGCAATAAATGCTGCAAAAGCTTGTGAATATTTTAATGCAGGCACAATTGAATTTCTGATGGATTTGAAAAAGAATTTTTATTTTCTTGAAATGAATACCCGGCTTCAGGTCGAGCATCCGGTCACAGAAATGATCACAGGAATTGATTTGGTTAAAGAACAGATTTCTATTGCTGCTGGAAATAAAATTTCATTCTCACAAAGTGAAATTAGAATGAATGGTCATGCAATCGAGTGCAGAATTTATGCGGAAGATGCCTTCAATAATTTTCTTCCATCAAGTGGAAAAATCTATCATCATCATCCTCCAGCAGGACCCGGAGTAAGATTAGATTCGGGATTTGAGCCAGGTTCGGAAATCTCTTTGTATTATGATCCCTTAATATCGAAATTAATTTGCTGGGCAAAAGACCGGGATTCTGCAATTCAAAGAATGCAGAGAGCATTGTTCGAGTACCGTATTGCCGGGGTTGTTACCAATATTGCTTTCTTAAAAACTGTTATCGGTCATATCAAATTTAAAAAGGGAAAGTTCGATATAAATTTTATTGATGAAAAATTTATGAGCAGTTTACAAAAAAATGAAAAAGATAAACGATATGATTCACTTCAGGATGCAGCTGTAATTTTCTCTGCATTAATCAGGTCTGAAACATCATCTCCTCAATATTCAATTAATTCAAATCATCATAATACCTGGCAGGAACAGATGTATGAATGAATATCTTGTTAGCATTGACGATAAGAAGAAGACAGTTCAAATACCTGGTGACTCTGAGATTTTCTATGATGGCAAAAAAATTAATTATGAGCTGACAAAAATCGGTCCCCATATATTCACATTAAAGTTGAGCAAAAAAATTTACGAAATCATATTTGATAAAGTTGACAATGAGAAATTAAATCTCCTGGTTGACGGTCATCCGTTCGAAACTGTAACAAGAACCGCATTACAGGAGAAAGCATACAGACTTTTAGAAAAATCAAAAACGAATTTTCAGCATCATCACGAGGTCAAAGCTCCAATGCCGGGAATTATTTTGAAAATTAAAAAGAACTCCGGAGAGCAGGTTCAAATTGGGGATTCAGTAATTATTCTTGAAGCTATGAAAATGGAAAACGAAATTAAAGCACCTTCATCCGGAATAATTACAGATTTAAAAATTTCAGAAGGACAATCGGTTGAAAAAAATTCATTATTGTTTTCTATAAAACAGAATTGAATAATTGTGCTGCAAGTTTATTTCTACTGTATAATATAATTATAAGCCGACTTAACATGTATCGATGTCTTCCAAACTAAAATGGATCGATCCAGGATTCTCAGTTATTCACTTGTTAAAGATCAGAATGTGAAAAGAAAGAAATGACATTCAGAAGAATAAAAATTTACAAATGATCTTGATTATGGTTGTGTCCTTGCGTAAAATTGCTGCCAATAATTACAGCTCACTTGAGCAAAACTATATTATTTATTAAGGAGACAGCGAGATGAAAGAACGGTTGCATTATTTTTTCCTTTTGATGATCGCAGGGGTTTTTTCCCTTTTTATAATTACGGGATGTGATGAAGATGAAAGTCCCATTGTTGACGAACCGGATCCGGTTCCCGCTAATATATTTCCATTAACGCCGGGTCATGTATTGGTTTATAATTCAGGCACATTGCTTAATCTTGATACTGATGTTCCAATTGCTGGATCAGAAGTAGGTTATGAGTCAAAGTGGGTTATTGCTGGTCAGGTTGCCCCAGGTCCATCACCGTATACAAATCCTACAGTTATACTTGACACGACAAAAGTTTTCGGAATGACTGTCCCCAGAACTTTTCTAGCTCATCTTGAAGCAACTCCAAACGATTTTTACTTTTTAACTAATTTAGGTTACTTTTTCAGAAGTCAAAAAATATATAATACGCCGGGCGATAGCACATCAGGCTTCAGAGCTGATTCGTTAAGGTGGATTCTTTTAGCTAATCCGAGCGCCGGTGTTGATGTTGAATGGGTAGCTTTCAACGAAACATTTACGAGTGATGTTGTTGGGCAGATACGTCTTGAAATTAAAGCAGAGTTTGAAGCTACGGAAACTATTACAGCAGCAGGACTCGATTGGCTAACATACCGCCTAGTTGCAACCAGGAGAGTTTATTTGGGCTCTTCAACAACCTCAATCTCAACTAACCCTACCGCAAAGCTTTGGCTGGCTGAGAATGTTGGTCCGATTAAAATTGAATTAAGAGGGGACGCAGAATCTAATGGTAAGCGACAGACTATGACAGCTAAAAATTTCTAATTTTAAAATAAGCAAAATAAAACCCCGATTGATACTACTCGGGGTTTTATTATTTATATCTATTCATATTTATTAAGAGGATGCAGGTGAAAAGAAGAACCAATTTCTTTATCTTCTTACAACTATTTCTTTTTTCTTCATACTTGGCTGCACAGGATACCGGAAGCTTATCCGGAAGAGTAATTGAGGATCAATCTGGTGAACCACTCTCATATATCAATATCGTCCTGGAAAATACTGGTCTTGGTGCTGCCACAGATATGGACGGAAACTATAAATTATCAGGAATACCAGCTGGTGCTCATACGATTATTGTTTCGGCAGTTGGTTATACTCGCATTGAAGAAACGATTCTTATTGAACCGGGAAAAGAAACAATCAAAAACTTTAATATACATTCGGCTGTAGTCGATGTTGGAGAAGTTGTGGTCTACGGTGCATCATTACATCAGGAAAGAATAACTGAAGCACCAAGCGCTATAACCGTTTTAGAAGTTAAAGATATTCAACGGTTTGCCAGTCATGGACAAATTGCAAAGCTGCTTGAGATGGAACCCGGAATTGACATTGCTCAAAGCGGTTTATTTGATTTTAATATTAATACCAGAGGATTTAACAGTTCATTGAATAGACGGGTTTTAATACTGCTCGATGGCCGCGATCTCGGAACAGCATTTCTTGGTGCAACTGAGTGGAATGGATTATCAACACCACTTGAAGAGCTTGGACGAATTGAAATGGTTAGAGGACCCGGATCTGCATTATATGGTGCGAATGCATTTAACGGCGTAATGAATATTTCTTCTACCAGACCAAAAGACAATAAAGGTACACGAATTAATTTAACTGCCGGTGAGTCAAGTTCTTTCAGAGGAGATATTCGTTTTTCAAATGCCGTGGGCAAATTAAGTTACCGAACGATTATCGGAGGATACCAGGGCAAATCATTCGCTACTTCAAGAAAGAATTATAACTTTGAGTATGAAGGTTTGACTGCTTTAAATAATGAACAAGTTGATCTGAATACGGATGCAATCCGCTCGATTTATGGTACTTTACGAATTGATTATGAAATTGATGATAAATCTTTCGTAACTGGTGAGGGAGGATATACCCAGATTGAAAACGAAACAATTGTAACCGGGATCGGACGTGTCCAGGTTCAGACAGCATCACGACCATGGGGAAGATTCAATTATAACGGTTATGGTTTTAATTTTATGTACTGGGCAAACGGCCGAAATAATATTGAACCGGAAAAATCTTTGTCTACAGGATTAAATTTGATTCAGGATGCTTTGATTAACCATATTGAATTACAGTACAACTTTAATCAGTTTCAGGAAAAACTTTTTGTAGTTGTTGGTGCTTCACACCGCCTGATAAACATCGATACCAAACAAACTTTAATGATTGATCCACGTAATGATAATACTTCGAGCATTTTTACACAGCTTGAGTATAAATTTAACAGCTTATTCAAAATTATCGGAGCTGTCCGGTGGGACAGAAGTTCGCTACATGAAAATGAAATTTCACCAAAAGTAGCTTTGGTTTATAATCTTCATCCGGAACACACAGTAAGAGTAACTTATAACCAGGCTTTCCAGGCACCAAATTATTCAGAACAATATTTATATGTTAAATCACCACCGACCATTCCTCCCTTCACAACTTCAACTGTGTACCAGGGAAATCCGGATCTAATAACAGAAAAAATCACTGGTTACGAATTCGGGTATAAAGGAATTTATTATAACAGCTTGTTCCTGACTTTTGATGTTTATTATAACCAGCTTAAAGATTTTATAACTGATTTAGGACCGACAGGAGGAAGCATTTTTGAAAACGGTATCCGTTACTCTATCTGGAGCTATAATAATGCAGGTAAAGTGAACGAGTATGGATTTGAAGTATCTGCAAATTATTATCTGATGGATGAAATTGTTATAAATGCTAACTACTCATTTTTTGAATTTGATGTTATCGAAAAAGATCCGAATGATTATTTACTACCCAATTCTCCCAAATACAGGATTAGCGGCGGGATAACATATTATCATTCCGAAGGTCATGATATTTCTATTCAGGCGAAACACGTTCCAACATTTCCGTGGGCTGCAGGAGTTTTCCGGGACGGGGATGTGCTGGAGTATACAATGGTGAATGTTGGAGGGACATACCGTTTCAATAATTATTTCAGACTTAATTTGAATGTTACCAATTTACTTAACCAGGAACATTACGAAATTCTCGGTGGTTCACTTTTAAGAAGAAGAGCACTCTTAACAGCTTCGGTCACTTTTTGATTTAATTGTTTAAGTGAATATTGTTCAATTTAATTTGGATACATTGTTGTTCGATGACAATTTTAACAAAAATAAGTTCAAAATTATTTTGGTTAACTATTGGATCCGGAATATTTTTGTTTGGATGTTCACCAGCCGAAAAAATTAGTGAGGAAGGGGAGAAGGAGACAGATGAAATTTATATATTTGATGAAGTTCCTGATTCCGAAGTTTTAAAATTTGAAACCCCGCCTGAAATTGAAAATGTTATTTATGAAATCCAGATAGGTGCTTTCTCAACAAAAGAGAAGGCTGAAATATTTGCAGTGAGCAGCAGTAATTATTTAAATAAAGAGTTGTATGTCGCTTTCAACAGCGCAGTGAATTTATATATAGTGAGACTATCACAGGAATTTAATTCCAGAACCGATGCGGAAAAAATCAGAAATGAAATATGGTCACACGAAAACTATGCTGATGCATGGATTGTTACCATCAAAAGTAAAAAGTAGAATTAAAATCTATTTAAAACATAAAAGGTTGAGCTTACACTCAACCTTTATGCGTCCCCCGGCTTAAAAAATTATTCGCGCGATAGCCCAACCCCCCACGCCAGATTTAATCCTTCCAGGTTGTTATACTCTTCAAACTGAGAATCATCTACTGCAACTTTCACATTGTTCAGTGCATCATCCAGAGACTTGTAAATTTTAAATACTTTATAAGTATCGGTCACTGTGAATATATCCCTGGCTTTTTCGGCTGTTGGTTCGATTAACACCAGGTCTCTATCTTTTAATTTCATTTTTTTCATCGAGATAACGAGCACACCCATAAAAGTCGAATCTATATGATCGCATTCACTTAAATCAACAATGATATCGCCCTTTGCTGTAAGAATATCTTCTTCAAGTATTTTTTTGAACTCAACAGCTTCATTTATTGTAGCGTTGTTCAGATTCACCGCTTCAATTAGAATCTGGTTGATAATTCTTTTTTCAAAAATTTCCATTTCAATCCGTTGATTTTATAATTATTAAATAGAATTGAATATGCTTATTCCAACCAGGAAACTATTTCGAGAATTCCTGTTCCGGGATATCCGGGAGGAGAAGCATATCTGAGCCTTTCATCATAACGATAAGCTTTCGCAAAACCATGGGTTGGCCAGGGATTACTAACTAATTTCCTATAATATTGCTGGATGCCGCCAAGAAGTTTGAGCTGCCCACTATTTGGACGAGTACTTGGATTCTCAGCTCCAAATCCTTCGTTCTTACAGAATATTGATGCATGTAAATTAATTCCATTATGATTAGCCGGCTTGTCAGAGATTAGCACATCCTTATCAGTTACTATTCCAAACAGATCAGTTGACGTTGGATCAATCCTTGGATCAGTGTTATAAACAATATCATTATCAATGAAAACTGTTTTATTAGCACCAACGGTATATTGGCCTTTTATCTTACCTTGAAGTCTAACGACGCAATTTTTTGCAAACAGCACGCCATTCGGTGCGATTGAAGCGAGATGATAAGTTGTATCTTTTTGACTGTATTTCCATCTGTACTTTACACTGTCACCTGCGAATGTAAGATATACAGTATCTTTTCCTGAAAAAAGTTCACCATCAGCTATTGCTAAAGCTTCCAAATCAGTTACGGATGTTAGTGGCATCGGCAGATCCACTGGTTTTTCAAATCCGCCATAAAATTTCGGATCATAAGGAAGAATATTTTTTTTGATTCCTAGCTTTGTTGTCACTTTTCCCCAGAAAACAGGATTCTTACTTATGGTAATATAATCCTGAGAATGCCAGGGACCCCAAACCGTATCGCCATCATGCCAATGGATTCCACTTTCAGAAACGGAGTAATAAGCAAATTTAGAAAACTTACTCGGCTGGAAAATTACTTCAACAGTTTTTGAAATTCCTCTGTAACTACCGGTTGTTGCTAACTTACGAATATTTTGAAATGCATTGATTACAGTGACACTTGCATCCAGATAACCGCCTTCAAATTCAATATTTGAATATCCTGTTTTCCAAGCGTTATCAAAAAATATTTGATTTGCTGCAAGGTTAGCTCCACTGACAGCAATGTTATGAGCAACAGTCTTTGCATGATAATCTACCATATTTTCTACTGCTCGGGTTGAAACACTATTTGCATTGTAACCCATTACAAGAAAAATAACACTGAATCCTAAAACCAGAAAAAAAGCTAGTTTACCCATTTTATTAATTCTCCTTATCTATTTCGTAGGTTTCTGGCTGCTAATCTGATTTGTCTCCAGAAAGCAGTTGAATATTGTTTATTATATGCGTCTACATCTTCCACAGTAATATCAATTTGCATTGTATAGATTTCACCAGGTTGAGAAATCGGAAAATTTAGTTTATTTCCAATCACGTTAAAGAAATTCAATCTGAATTGAGTTACCCCAAGATTAACCCCAACAGGTGCTTCAGTATTTACTACACGGTAAAGATATCTGTCTCTTGGGTTTGGCGAATTTGTTAATTCACTGGTTGGACCTAAATAATATCTTATTGAATCAACAGTACCATCAAAATCTACATCCGTTAAAAATTTGATTTGAGTTGAATCGGCACTTATGATCGCTTGTGATGGATTCGGAATTTTATTCCAATCAGCACAGTAACCAATTTTTCTAAAATCATATTCAAGTATTTGAACTATTGTTGCAAGACTTGTCTGAGCCATTAGTTCACCATTTCCTGTATATGCATTTTCAACTGCTGTATCGTTTATACGGAACAGGCTCAGCATCAAAATACCGCCAACTATTGTTGATCCAAGAATATCTAATATTACACTTATACCCACGATTGCCTCCTATCTAAAAAACCAATAACTATAAATCGTTGATTGCTTAACAGTATTTGTCATATATGGACTGCTAACTGTCACAGTTAATTTTTTATGCCAGGTTGGTAACGTTGAGAATCCACTTACATTTGCAGTAGTGACATACTCCACCTTGCATGAAATAATGAAATGAGCCGTTGGCATTGTTGAATCGACTTTGGTGAAATTATTATAATCATCAAAATCATTAAATGTATCGTATGTCTCACCACTTTCAGGTCCCAATTTTAGAGGGATGGTTAGCTGACTTAAGAGATTAACTGAATTTGAATCTGTCACTGAATCAAATGCCAGACCTTTTGCCTCTTCCATGAAAGAGGTGATTATTGAAGTTGCTAAAACTCCATATTGAGCTTCTGCGCGAACCGAATCTGTTGTCATATTATTTGTGTTAACCTTTAATACCAATGTTGAAAGCAACAGCATTGCTCCGATTGTCAGTAACATTTGTCCGGTGTTCATTTCGATACCTTTTCAGTTAAATAAAATTTTTTAATCTTCCCTTCTTAAACATCTAATATGCCAATCGGACTCGGTAATTTTATCTACGGTCAATAACTATATAAGGTATATCGGTAATATTTGCTTAAATAATTAGAAAATATTACTGTAACCAAATGAAATCCATTTCTGAAATGATACAAATGAAACTTGCATTTTTCTACCAATATCAAAGGAAATCATTATAACATTTTTTAAAGTGAATATTATTGGATGATCATCAACGGAAATATTTATAAAAAACTATAACGAGCGCAGTTGGTTTTTTAGCAAATTATTCTTTATTTTTTTCTAAATTCATTTTATTACCATTACATTTGAGAGGGCGCTATGGCATTTTCCTTAAATAAAATTATGTTAATCGGACGACTTGGCAGAGATGCCGAAACCAGATTTACAACAAACAATGTTTCGGTCACAAATTTTACCTTAGCAACCGATCATAGTTATAAAGGTAAGAATGGTGACTGGGTTAGTGAAACTACCTGGCATAATATAACTTCATTTAATCTTTCTGATTATTTTAAGGAAAACCTGAAGAAGGGAAGAAAGTTTTATGTTGAAGGCAGATTAACCAAAAGAGATTACACTGATAAAGAGGGTATTAAAAGATATTCAACAGATGTATTGTCAGAAAGATTAATACCTCTTGAGCCAGTCAGCGGAGCTGCTACTGAGGAAGCTGATACCTCCACACCTGACACTGTGCCGCAGGTTGAAAATAATGATGATCTGCCATTTTAATCGTTATGTATAAAATTGGAAGGCGAATTATTTATTGGATTTAGATTGGCAGTATAAAATCATATTACTTTTTATACTTCTGATATTTTCTGCTTTTTTTTCAGGTTCAGAAGTTGCATTATTTTCTATTAAAATTAAAAAATTTGAAAAAGAATTTAAGCCCGGCAGTGTAGTTCTCAGATATTTAAAAATTCTTCTTGAAAGACCGCGACGACTCTTAGTAACAATACTGATCGGTAATACAGTTGTTAATACGGCTGCTTCAATTGTAGCTGTAACGTTATCGGTGGAATTCTCTGCGTACTCGGGGATTTCGCTTGATTTAGTTCTGACAATTCAAATCATCATATTAACGTTTGCAATTTTATTATTCGGCGAACTTATTCCTAAAGTTTTTGCCAGTAAAAATTCATATCTTTTTGCAAGATTCTGCGTAATACCAATCTATACATTCAGCGCCATTCTGTTTCCAATTGCAGAGATGATAACAGAAGGCATAAGGCTAATCGCGACAAAAATTGAATTGGACAAATCCAAGGCTGCAATCACAGAAGATGAAATTAATGAGTTAGCAGAATTTGGCCAGGAGAAAGGTACGATCGAGGAAGGAGAGCAGGAGATTATCTCCAGCCTGGTTGAGTTTAAATCAGTATTAGTTGCTGAAATAATGATACCACGTGTTGATATTATCTATAAGCAAAAAGATTCGGATTACTCTGACCTGATTTCAATTATAAATGAAACTGGTCACAGCCGAATTCCAATATGTGGTGAAAACCTGGATGAAATAATCGGATTTATTTATGCGAAGGATATGCTTCCATACTTCAACAACGAAAAACTGAAATCTGAATTATCTTTATCTGCAATTGTCAGAAAACCGATGTTCGTACCTGAATCAAAAAAAATAAGCGAACTTCTTCATGAATTTCAGGAAAAGAAAATGCACATCGCAATCGTGGTTGATGAATACGGCGGTACATCAGGACTCGTAACTCTTGAAGATATCATTGAAGAAGTGATCGGTGAAATCTGGGATGAATATGATCAGAAAGAGGAACCGATTAAAATTGAAGAGGATGGAAGTTATATTGTTTTAGGTAAAACCACGATCTATGAATTAAATGAAACTCTTGATGAAATTATAATTCCGGAAAATGAAAATTATGACACTGTTGGTGGTTTGGTTTTTACTCAGTCAGGAAGCATTCCAAAAGAAGGTTATACAATGGAGTCAGGCAATCATGTTTTTACCGTGAAGGAAGTTGTTAAAAAAAGAATTAAGAAGGTACAGATCAAAAAAAAATGAGTTAATTTGTTCCGATGAAAAAAGGATGTTTTTTAAAAACGGTAATAATTATGACAATAATAATTGCTTCAGTTTTATATATTTTTCAGCACAAATTTGATGAGATATTTATCGGCCCCGGAAAGCAATTCGTTCTGTCTGTCTTCGAAGATAAATGGGCGAAGGAATTAAATTATGTGCAGGATAATCCTGAAAAAGATTCATTAAGGTCGCTTATAAAATTTTATATAGCAGATATTAAATCGGCTGATGAATTTTCAGACGAAGAAACTGAAAACTTTTTTCAAATACTTAAAAATTCATTTAAAGACAGCCTGATAGATAAATCAGAACTTTCGGAACTAACTAATTTAATAGAGAGATTAAATCATGAAAGATCAAAGAAAAACTGAAATAAAGGTTGGGATTACAGTTGTATCCGGAATATTAATATTTATCTGGATTCTCGGATGGGCAAAAAATTTTCAACTTGCCTCATCAGAAATTGAACTGAAAGTACTTTTCTCAAATGTTTCCGGATTGCAGATTGGAAACGATGTCTCTATCAACGGAATTAAAAAAGGTTTTGTTAAAGATTATTATATAGATAAGAATAGTGTAATTGTTATTGTGTCATTGGACAACTCAGTTGACTTAAGGGAAGACGCAGTTTTTAAAATTGAAATGACTGACCTGATGGGAAGCAAAAAAATTGAAATTTATCCGGGACAATCCAATGAAGCTTTGGATTTAACCGCAACACATACCGGTGTTTTTCAATCTGATCTCACCGGATTAATGACTTCACTTGGAAGTATGGAAACAGATTTTAAAATTATTATTGACGACGTAAAAAAATCCCTGACTTCAGTAAACACCTACCTGATGGATGATAAAATAAAGGCGGATTTAAAATCAACACTTTCGAACATGAATAAAATATCAGAAAAGCTAAATACCATGATAACTCAGAATCAAAATGATTTTAGGGAAATCGTAACCAACACCAAAGATATAACAGCAGAGACAAAAGAATTTCTTCAAACTAACAGAGATAACCTTAACAGCTCCATTTTGGAATTAAACTCAGTATTAAAAAAATCAGATTCGCTTTTTACTAAAATTAATTTTCTTGCAGATGAAACCATCAGCGGTAATAATAATGTTGGAAAAATATTATACGATGATTCATTAATGATTAATCTCTCACAAACTATGCAGCAGGTAAATGAACTGACAAAAATAATTTTGTACCAATTACAAAATGATGGTTTCAAAGTAGATGCGGATATTTTCTAATTATAAATTTTAATCTCCGAAAATTAATATGGTATTAGGTATAGGAATCGATATAATTGAGATTGACAGGATCAGGGAAAGTGTAGAAAACTACGGCGAAAAATTCCTCAATAAAATTTACACAAAGAATGAACTGGAGTACTGTCTTAAAAAGCACAACAAATTTCAACACCTTGCTGCAAGGTTTGCAGCAAAGGAAGCTGTTTTTAAAGCGATGGAAAGCAGTTGGAAAAAAGGGATGAGCTGGAAAGATATCGAAATAAACAACGAGCCATCCGGATTGCCGGTTGTAACATTAAATGGAAAATTGAAGTCCTTCCTTGCATCAGATAAAAATTTAAAGATTTCAATGAGTCATTCAGATAACTACGTAACGTGCATAGCTTTAATTTCGACTGTCAATACATAACTTCCCTGATTCACTCAATCAATCAAACATCGTTGAATAAATACTAATTAAGCAAGTTCTTATTCTGATGTTAATTGTAATTTATGGTATGTATTATTAGTTTAATTTCGATGAATTCTAATAATTATTGAATTGAGCTAAAATGATTAATAAATTATACAGTATTGTTAACTATGGAACCATTATCCTGGTCTCAGTATTGGCATTGGTTATGTTATTGAAACTGGTTCCCGAAACCTGGTTTGTTACTTTACTTTATATGGCAATTGGTTTATTAGTGATAAGAATAATCTCAAGAATTTATATAACAAACTATAATAAAAAACTGAACAAAGGAGAATAAGATTTCGAACCTTCAAAACGGGCAAACGGAAGACTTAATGCAAAAGTCCTCATATTAAACCGCAGTTATGAACCGCTCACGGTTTGTAATATTCGCAAAGCAGTTGTTTTAATGTACCTTGGAAAAGCAGAGTTAGTTTTAAATGATGATGGCAAAACTATCCGCTCAGTCAATTCAAAATATCCCTGGCCAAGTGTAATACGTCTTAGCCAGTTCATTCGTGTTCCTTACAAGCGAGTTGTACTAACAAGAAAAAATATTCTCCGGAGAGACAATTATAAATGCGGATATTGCGGACGCGGAGATTTAACTCTTACACTCGATCATATTATTCCAAAAGCAAAAGGCGGCTTCGATGCATGGGAAAATTTAGTTAGCGCATGTACGAAATGTAATAACGAAAAAGGTGACAGGACACCAGAGGAAGCCAGGATGCCATTACTTTTGAAGCCATTTAAACCAAGCCATATCATGTACATTAAAAATGTTGTCGGTAAGCTTGATGAAAAATGGAAACCTTATTTATATCTTTCCTAATCCTTTCCGGTTAAAATTCGTTTAATTCTGATAATTACATTGTTAATTCTTATCTTTACTTAATAAAATCAAGATTAATCCTGGAAATGAAGAAAAAAAGAATATTAAGCGGAATGCGCCCAACTGGAAAACTGCATATTGGTCATTACGTTGGTGCTCTTGAAAACTGGATCAGACTTCAGGATGATTATCAGAATTTTCATCTTATTGCAGATTATCATGTTTTAACAACTGACCTGAATACAGAAAACGTTTTTGAGAATTCAATTGATATGCTGATTGACTGGCTTGCTGCCGGTTTGGATCCGGTTAAAAGCCCGATGTTCAGACAGTCACAGATTAAAGAACATACAGAACTTAATTTAATACTCAGTATGCTAATCACCGTCAACCGCTTAGAAAGAAATCCGACCGTAAAAGATCAGGCGAGACAATTGCATATCGAACAAATTATTTTTGGACATCTTGGTTATCCTGTTTTGCAGGCTGCAGATATACTTCTTTATAAAGGTGAAGCTGTCCCCGTTGGAGAAGACCAGGTTCCGCATATAGAAATCACCCGGGAAATTGCGAGAAAATTTAATAACCAGTATGGTAAAGTTTTCCCAGAACCTGAACCGCTATTAACAACATTCGCACGTTTGCCGGGAACTGATGGAATTACAAAGATGAGTAAATCTTTAGGAAATACTATTTTACTTTCCGATGGACCGGAGATTGTTCAGGCTAAATTAAGAAAAGCAGTCACAGATCCACTCAAAGTTAAAAAGAATGATCCGGGAAGACCTGAAATATGTCTCGTATTTACTTATCATAAAAAATTTAACCCGGCAGAAGTACAGGAAATTGAACGGGGCTGTCGATCCGGTGCACTCGGATGCGTTGAGTGCAAATTGAAATGTTCTGCAAAAATATCATCATTCCTTGCTCCCATTATTGAAAAAAGAAAACATTATGAAAAAAACCGGAATGAAGTTATGGATATACTTTCGGATGGCGAGAAGCGTGGTAAAATAATTGCAATGGAAACAATGAATGAAGTTAGATCAAAAATGAAAATGGGTTGACTGTGTATAAAATTAAATTAGATCAGTTTGAAGGCCCTCTGGATCTTTTGTTATTTTTCATCAAGAGAGATGAACTGAATATCTATGATATCCCGATTTCTTATATTACAAAAGAGTTTTTGGAATACGTCAATCTTATAAAAAAGCTCGACCTCGAAATTGCCGGTGATTTTATTTTAATGGCTTCTACTTTGATGCACATCAAAGTCAGGATGCTTCTGCCGAGAGAAATTGATGAGAAGGGAGAAGAGATTGATCCCAGGAATGAGTTGGTTCAGGCTTTGCTCGAGTACAAAAGATATAAAGAGATGTCTGAAGAACTTTCATTCTTTGAATCTAACCAGCGGAAAATTAAATTCCGTGGTAATTTTGACGCCGATGTGAAAGTTACTCCACCGGGATATGAAACTCTGTTAAAAAATATTTCGATCTATGATCTTGCAAAAGCATTTAAAAATGCGATCGAACTGGTTCAGAATCAGCCGGTTCATGAAATTCAAAGATTAAATGTAACTGTTGACCAGCAGATGGAATATATATTCAAACTTCTTGAGGAAAATCCTAAGTTGTATTTCAAAATGCTGGTAAAAGAATTAACAGAGAAAATAAGAATTGTTGTGACATTTATTGCATTGCTGGAGCTTGTAAAAATGGGAGAGATTACGATTCATGAATCTGTAAACTTTAATGATTTTTATTTAATGAAATTAAACAATGGATAGTATTTATAAACCAATAATAGAATCCCTGATTTTTTCATCAGATGATCCGCTGACAGCAGGGGACATTTTAAAAGCGATCAAGGCAATTGACGGTGAGGATACAGAGATTTCTTCGTCTGATGTTGAAGAGGCTGTAACACAATTGAATAATCAATATTCGGAACAAAATAATTCATTCAGAATATTGAAGATTGCAAATGGCTATCTCTATGCGACAACCGAAGAGAATGCAAAATATGTAGGTTATCTTTCATCTGAAAGAACAAACAGACGATTGAGTCACGCAGCGCTTGAAACATTATCAATCATTGCATACAAGCAGCCGATAACCAAGCCCGAGCTTGAATCAATCCGCGGAGTTAATTCAGATTATATTCTTACTTCACTGCTTGAAAAAAATCTTATCACTATCTCCGGCAGAGCCGATTCTGTTGGACGTCCACTGCTATACGTTACAACTCCGGAATTTCTGAAATATTTTGGACTTAATAATTTATCAGATCTACCTCGTCCGCGTGAACTGGAAGAAATTATGAAAGATGAAGACTTCCTTGAACAGAAAAGAAAAATTATGATGAATGCATTGGAAGAAAAACTCGATTCTGAAACAAATGATCTTATGATCCAGGGTGATGGTGAGAATCAATAAATATTTAGCCGAGTGCGGAATTTCTTCAAGAAGAAAATCTGAAGAACTAATTTTGCAGGGCAGGGTAGCGGTTAACGACCAAATAATCAAATCATTATCATTTTACGTTGATGAAAATAAAGATTCGGTGACACTTGACGCGGAACCTGTTAAACGCAAACGCAATTATTATATTCTGATGAATAAACCGCGCGGTGTAATCACATCAACAGACGATGAAAAAAATCGAAAAACTGTGATAGATATTCTAAATATTAAAGAAAGAATTTATCCCGTCGGAAGACTAGATTATAATACCACAGGTGTTTTGCTGCTTACTAATGATGGAGATTTTTCACAGCTTCTTACTCATCCCGGTAATAGTGTCCCGAGAGAATACGAAGTGAAACTTGACAGGGATTTGGAATCTTCCGACAAAGAAAAACTTCTTGCCGGTATTTGGATTCCGCCAAGAAAAGGTAAGTTCAATAAAATTTCTTTTCCAAAAAAAAATAACAATAAAATTGTTGTAATCGAATGCACCGAAGGAAGAAATCATTTCGTGAAGAAATTGTTTGAAGCATTGGATTACAGAGTTAATTCTCTTCACAGGACCAGTTATGCAGGCATCAGAGCAGACATCCCTGTTGGTGATCACAGGAATCTTACTCAACATGAGATTCAGCATATAATTGATAATTATAAAAAGACGAACCGCAAAACGCGGATCAAACATCAAACTAAAAAATAGTTGTTCAGGAGGATAATTGGATAACGTACAACCTGATATTAATGTTTTGATTAAAAGAAGATATGAAGAGCTGGAAGAACTCAAACAAAAAGGTTTTGAACCATTTGCTTATTCATTTGAAGTTGATTCTTACTCGTTAGAAATTAAAAATAATTATAAAGACGGAGATCAGAAAAAAGTTAAGGTCGCCGGAAGATTAATGGCTTTGAGAAGAATGGGGAAAGCGTCATTTGCTCATATTGCAGATAGTATGGGAAGGATTCAAATCTATCTTAAAAAAGATGAAATTGGGGAAGCTTACGATGCATTCAGACTTATGGATATTGGTGATATTATCGGTGTCGAAGGATTTGTGTTTAAAACAAAAACCGGCGAAGTGTCAGTTCATGTGGAAAATTTTAAGCTGCTGGCAAAATCATTAAAACCTCTTCCGATTGCAAAAGAAGTTACTGATGATCAGGGTCAAAAAGTTGTTTACGATCAGTTTACTGATAAAGAATTAAGATACAGACAAAGGTATGTTGACCTGATTGTAAATCCGGATATTAAAGAAGTTTTTATCAAAAGAAGCAGGATTGTTACAGCAATAAGAAATTTTTTAGACAAAAAAAATTATATAGAAGTTGAAACACCTATTCTGCAGCCGCTTTATGGCGGTGCTGCAGCAAGACCATTTATCACACATCACAATGCTCTTGATATAGATTTATATTTAAGAATTGCAGATGAGCTGTATCTTAAAAGATTAATTGTCGGCGGCTTTGACGGCGTTTATGAAATATCGAAAGATTTCAGAAATGAGGGAATGGATCGCTCACATAATCCTGAATTTACTATGCTCGAATTGTACGTCGCTTATAAAGATTATGAGTGGATGATGAAATTTGTTGAAGAATTATTTGAAAACGTTTGTTCATCTGTTTTCGGAAGTATTGAATTTAATTACCAGGGAAAGAAAATTAATTTTAAATCGCCATGGAAGCGTATCAGCTACACTGAAGCAATCAAGGAGAAAACCGGTGTCGATGTTCTTAACAGCAGCTTAGATGAATTATTAAAATTAGCTAAAACTACCGGTGTTGAAATTT
>Ga0137461_1000023_pt1 | contig 29222 bp, 19 predicted proteins | sample EasRivERMGT746_2_FD_104650 | JGI IMG/M metagenome (GOLD analysis project Ga0137461, IMG submission 104650) | Soil microbial communities from meander-bound floodplain in the East River, Colorado, USA - East River MetaG ERMGT746_2 | ecosystem: Environmental > Terrestrial > Soil > Floodplain ... | reverse complement strand
CTCGAATGCGATTTTAATTTGTCCCGTCCTTTTAAATAGTTTGCTTTCAATCCGCCACCATTTCGATTTTAATGATTCCATTTCACCGCTTAATCTTAAAAGACCTTTCAGTACTTTGTTTAAGTCGCTTTCAATTTTTTCATACCGGCTCTCCTCAATTTTTTTGTGAGTCCTGAAATCTGTTACGTTAAATGTATCAATCGCTATACCATCTTTGCGTGTGAAAATTTTTGCGTCGTGAATGTTAACATCATTTATTGCCAGCACTCCGCAGATTTTAGAAAGAAGTGAAGGAAAATCTTTTGTGATTACAGTGACGTTGGTAAAGCCTTCAAGCTCTGTAAACAGGACGGACAGTGAGGTTCCCTTATTAATCGCTTCGACGTGTCTGGCAATTTCTTCAGCAGAAAATAATTTATAGTACGAAAGATCGCTGATTGAATCTATATGATCCTTGACATGAGATTCTGAGATTGAATTGGAATGTCTGATTATGTCTCCCGGTCTAACAGACGCAGTTGATTCAAGAAGTTCTTCTCCTGAAATTTTATCTTCAAGCATTGCCCTGCTTTTCCTGTAAAGTTCGGAAAGCAGTTCGCTTTTCCAGTTTGTCCATACAGCAGGATTTACTGCCGACAAATCGGCATAAGTGAGCAAGTACAAATGTTCCAGCTCTTTAATCGAATTGAACATCGAAGTAAAATGATTCAATGTTTCAGGATCGTTTAAATTTCTCCGGAAGGCTGTCTGTTCCATAATTAAATGACTTCTTACCAGAAAGCTAACCTGGCTGATTTCTTCTTCACTGTATCCTAAACGATGCATAACTGATAACGCGATCTCAGCGCCAATAATTTCATGCCCTGCTAAATTGATAGGTTTTGCTATGTCATGAAAAATCAGAGCAAGGTACAAAATTTCTTTATCGGTAATTTTATTGAATATTTTTCCAAGTGAGCTGGTCTGGTTCTCAAGCCTTTCTACATTTTTTATCGCAATTAAAGTATGCTCATCAGCCGTGTAGCAATGGTAAACGCCGTGCTGGAGATAACCATTCAGTTCAGCAAACTCAGGCATGAAAGCTTCAAGCACACCGAGTTCATTCATCACAGATAAAGTGATGCCAACATTTTTTGGAAGTTTAAGAATTTCTCTGAAGAATACAGAAGATTCGCTGTCACCCCATTTTAAACTTTCAGCGCTCTCGACTTTTTCTATTATCGCACTTCTTAAGTGTTCGTCAAATCTTGCTGAATGAAGCCCCCTGTAATAAAATGCCCTTAAAATATCAGACAACGTAAGGTTTGTTTCATGCCTGAGAGTAATTACCCGCCCGGTTAATTCAAAATCATCATCAAGATTGATTGCAAGCGAAGAGGGCAGCGGCTTAATGATTTCATCGTAATATTTTTTTACCATCGATTTGGAAAACCGGTTTATTACGACTGCAGCTTTAAAATAAATTCTCATAAAATCTGCCAGTTCCGATTTGCCAAATCCAAGCTTCTCAGAAATTTTAAGCTGAAGTGTAAACTCAAGCCGGTCGGTTTTCTGACTGGTATTAAGATGGAGTAAATTCCTGATGCTTAAAATAATTTTATAGCTTGCAAGTAATCTTCTGCTTTCAGCAGGCGAAGTAATTTTACTGTCAATCAGCAGCCGAAGGAATGCTTCCGTCTGTGCAATCTCATGCTGTTTATGGAATAAAGTTTTTTCAATAATGATAAACATCCATTCGATTGTCTGCAGATCTCTTAAACCTCCGGCAGAAAGCTTAACATTGGGTTCCAGAACTTTTGGTGAGTCGCCGTATTTAGTGTACCTGTTTTCAATATCATCAATCATCCGGTTCAACAAATCAAATTTTACACGGTCGGTTATTGTGTTTATAAGTTCCTCATTCCATTTGAGGTAAACCTCTTCATTGCCAAGCAGGAAGCGGGTTTCAAAAAATTGAGTGAATGTGTGAAGATCATCCGGAAGATATTTTTGAATATCGGAAAAATCCCTTATCGTGTGTGATACTTCCAGCCCGCTGTCCCAGAGCAAAGTTATAAAATCCGAAATATCTTTTTCATTGCTCTCGATATTTTCATTAATAAAAATCAGATCAACATCAGAATAAGGAGATAATTCCCTCCTGCTGAAACTTCCTGCTGAAGCAAGGGCAAAATTGAATTTCTTATTTCCTGTAACTTCCCTGATAGTTTCTTCAATCAGAAAACTATAATCCTTACTGAACTTAAGAGGATCAATTTGTTTTGAGTGTTTCTCAAAAAGTTTTTCTCTTTGAACTAAAAAATTTTCTTTTATTTCTATGGTAGAGTTCATTTAATTATTCTGTTACGGAGTAGATCAAAACGATTCTCTGTCTTTAAATTCTTCACTTATGTACTCGGCTTCAATGACTGAAGAAATACCCCCGCGAACATTAAAGTCAGCAGTGATAAGCATATATCTTGGTTTGCAAGCCTTTACAAGGTCATCGAGAATTTTATTAGTTACACTTTCAAAAAATATTCCGTCACTCCTGTACGAATTTAAATATAACTTTAATGATTTTAATTCAATGCAAAGTTTATCGGGAATATACTCGATTATGATTGTTGCAAAATCCGGCTGCCCGGTTTTTGGACAAAGCGAAGTAAATTCAGGAGCTGTGTGAATAATGTTGTAATCCCTTTCCGGGTATTGGTTCTCGAATGTTTCTAATAAATTAATTTTGTTATTCATTTAATCCTCATTTGTTTAACTTCGTAAATCATCAATCGTTTATTGATATTCATAAATCTTCTTTAATTTGATCTCAGATTAGTGATTAATGATTTAAGATTTTTGATTTACTTGTGTAATCCGGTCTTACATTATAGGGAATCGGATCCTCGATTCCTGCCTGCTGAAAACCTCTGAGCCGGAATGCACAACTGTCGCAAACTCCGCAGGCTTCATCTTCATTCTTATAACACGACCAGGTTAAATGTAAAGGTGCTTTAAGTTTCATTCCCTTTTTTATTATTTCCGATTTTGATAAATGGATGACAGGAGTTTCAATTTTGATTTTTGTTTCAGGTTTTGTTCCGAGATCAACCATCTTTTCAAATGCTTTAAAAAATTCCGGTCTGCAATCCGGATAACCGGTTGCATCTTCAAACACAGCACCTATGAAAACAGCTTTTGCATTTAAAACTTCAGCCCAGCTTACACAGGCAGAAAGAATATTCGCATTCCTGAACGGCACATATGAAGTCGGAACCTGCCTACTGGAAAGCAGGTTTCTTTTGTTGTTCAAATCAGCTTTAGATACTTTAATCTTTTCATCAGTTAAAGACGATCCCCCGATGGTTTTAAATTGATGGAAATCCACTATCAGTTTTTGATCAACTTTGTAATAACTAGCAATATCATTAAATGCTTTTAGTTCACGTTTCTCTGTTCTTTGTCCATAATTAAAATGAGCCAAAGCAAGCTCATAATTTTTATTTGCAATCGCAGTTGTAACACAGCTATCCATCCCTCCGCTGACAGCCACAACAGCAATATTTTTTCCTTTACTATTCATTCATTTCAGGAACTTAAAATTCAATCAGCAAAATACTTATTTTGGAGGAAAGAGGGGAATGATAAAAACAATATCAGTTTGAGTTTTTTGATGTCCAGTGATGGTTTTATTAACTTCGTTAGAATAATTCTAAAAATTATAACCGAAGGATCTCAATGCGCAAAAAAATAATCGCCGGAAACTGGAAAATGAATAACGATATAAGTGAATCCCAAAAGCTGGTGTCGGGTATTATTAATGGTTTGGGAAATGATAAACATTGTGATGTGATATTGTGTCCGCCGTTCACATCTTTATCTGAAGTGAATTCGTTAATAAAGAATACACAGATCAAGCTCGGTGCGCAGAATATGTTTTATGAAGACAGCGGTGCATTTACTGGTGAAGTTTCAGCTTCTATGCTTAAATCAATTGGCTGCGAATATGTTATTCTCGGTCATTCCGAAAGAAGAACAATTTTTGATGAATCTGATGATTTGATAAATAAGAAAATTAAGAAAGCAATCCAAAGCGGATTGAAAGTAATTTTTTGTGTCGGCGAAATGCTTTCCCAAAGAGAAAATGGAACAACAAACACAATTGTAAAAGCACAAGTCTTGAAAGGTTTGAATGGAATTTCCTCTGAAGATATGAAATCAGTCACTATTGCTTATGAACCTGTTTGGGCAATCGGTACAGGTAAAACCGCAACACCGGAACAAGCCCAGGAAGTTCATCTATTTATTCGTGAATTAGTGGCTGAAATTTATTCTTCTTCGGTCTCAGAAAATCTCATCATTCAGTACGGCGGAAGCGTGAAGCCGGATAATGCAAATGAATTACTTTCTCAGAGAGATATTGATGGTGCATTAGTGGGTGGTGCCTGTCTTAAAGCAGATTCATTTTTAAGTATAATTGCGGCAGCTTAAAAAAAACGTCATAAAAATTGTCAGACTAAAGTTACCGGATGTGCTTTATTTAGAGGCAATTACATTGCTTTCCCCTCGTTTCGTTAGTATATTTGCAGGAATTTTAGATAAAAAGAAAGTTTTTCTTCCCGGATGGTGATTCAAAACAGTAAGTCATTCATTATAATCCTCGTTTTTCTTCTATTTCAAAATAGTTTTGGACAGGTTGTCTTCAGGAAAATTCCGGATTACAAAATCCGAACTTCTGATAATCTCTTTTTTGATATAACCGAAACACGTTCAATAATCTCACTCAACGGATCGTGGGATGTTTACCCTGCAAATGATAAAAATGCACCAAAAGTAACTGTGGGTGTTCCTTCGATATTTGAAGGTAACGGTGAATTTATTTTTGAGAAAAGTTTCAAGCTTACACCGAAACAGGTCAGCAGCAGTACATTCAAGCTTTTTATTTTAGGGTTAAACTACATTGCTGATATTTCAATTAATAATATCATCATTTACCGGCACAGCGGTGGTGAATACCCGATTGAAGTTGATCTTCCCAGGGACATATTAGAATATGATGCTGATAATCTGCTTTCAATCAAACTTATGTACAAGCTTAATTCGGAAGATACTATCCCATTAAAGCAAAGATTTTTATTCCCGCAAAACTTTGGCGGAATTTTTAGTGATGTATACATTCACCTGAAACCAAACGTTGCAGTTATTAAAGAATCCGTGAAAGCCAGCCTCGATTATAAAAAGAATGAAGCAAGCGTCGATGTCATTTCAATTATTAGAAATAACGAATTTAAAGCGCCGCCGGATTCACTTGCTGATTATGAGGATTTCCATTTCAGAGTTTCGATTATTGATCAGCTTGGACAGGTAATTAAACAATCACAGGATATCAAAATAAATCTTGGCAGAAATAAAGAAGAGAAAATCTCTCAATCAATAAAAATTGATAAGCCCCAGGTTTGGTCGCAGGAAGCACCAAATTCATATTTAGTCAGTAACGAATTATGGCGTGGTGAAGAGTTGATTGACGTGACGTATAATTCAGTTTCTTTGTATTCATTTCATATAACCAAGGATTCGATAAGCTTTAACGGCGGGGATTTCCAAATCAAAGGTGTAACGTACATTCCTTCAAATACAATTTACGGTAAGATGCTGCCTTATGAATTAATGGAAAAAGATATTTCATTAATAAAAGAAACCGGTTTTAATTGCGTGAGATTTGCAAAAGGCGTTCCGCATCCATACTACCTGAGACTTTGTGAGCAATACGGTTTATTAGCATTTATTGAATTGCCAATCGGGATTGTTCCTGCAGGAGTTTCGCAAAACCAGAATTTTCTTTTAAGATGTAAAGATTTTCTTTCAAATTATCTTTCCTATTATGAAAAGTATAGTTCATTAGCAGCCATCGGCTTAGGCGGATCTTATTTACCTGAATTGGAATCGCACATTTCACTGCTTTCGAATCTTGCCGGGTACGTTAAAGAAAATTCCAACTACGTAACCTTTGCTTCATTTGGAAATACAAATCTTACGCAAGTTGAAAACCTTGATTTGTACGGCATTGAATTATTCAACCAAAAGATTTCAGGCATCAGCACTGAAATAATCAGGTTACAAAATGATTTTGGAGCTGGCAGGGTAATGATATCCGAATCAACTTACCCCGTTTCAGTCGGCAACACCGACGGATATGTAAATGATTATTCTTACGAAGCACAGGCAAAGTACTTTGAAGATCTGCTTGATTATGCCAACAATGATAAATTAACCGGATATTTTATTAATACCTTTATTGATTATAGAGGTGATTATTCTTCGCTAATCTCCGGTTATAATCCTTTTAATTTATATAATATCGGAATCATTGGAGAAGACAGAAGCACGAACAGGCTTACGTATAAAGTTGTATTTGCCAAACTGAATAACATGGAAAAAGTAACTATTCCAATCGGCAGCAGAAAAGATGATGCCCCGATGATCTTTATTATTTTCGGACTTTTGCTTGCTCTTGTGATGGGAGGATTGGTCAACTCGGGCAAAAAATTCAGGGAAGATGCTTCACGTGCATTGCTCAGGCCCTATAACTTCTTTGCTGATGTTCGGGACCAAAGAATTATTTCTGCTTTCCATACTACCTTTCTGGGACTAATAATTGCGGCAGTAGGTGCTCTTATTCTGGCGAACATTCTTTTCTATCTGAAAACAAGTATTTTTTTCGAGCGCATTTTATTATCGCTTGGTAATTACAAAATAATGCATGCTGTGAATTATCTTGCATGGCATCCGCTGCTTTCATTATTGTGGATTACGATCGCCGGAATATTCCTGATGTTAATATTTTCTATATTGATTAAAGCTGTTTCTCTTTTTGCACGAACCCGTGTTTACCTGGCGAGTGCTTATTTTACAGTTATCTGGTCCTACCTTCCTTTCATTTTGCTGATTCCTGTTGGAATAGTTCTTTACAGGGTGCTGCAATCAAATGTTATAAATCCGTATGTCTATCTGTCTCTTATAATTGTTTTATTTCTTGTGCTGTACAGATTGATAAAAGGGATGTATGTTATTTTTGATTCACGTCCTGCAACAGTTTACTTCTACACAATTTTAACTCTGTCGCTGCTGATAGGAGGAGTATTATTTTATTTTGAACTTGAAAGCTCGGCTGTTCAGTATTTAATATTTACACTTAAACAATTCAACATATTCGGATAAGTTCTGATTGTATTTATCAAACCTTGAAATATTTGGCTTTAAATCTTTCGCAAATAAAACCGTCGTAAATTTTAACGAGGGAGTGACATCTATTGTCGGTCCAAACGGCTGCGGAAAAACTAACATTGTTGATGCCATACGATGGTGTCTTGGTGAGCAGCGAAGCAGTGCATTAAGAAGCGATAAGATGGAAAATGTAATTTTCAACGGCACCGCATCAAAAAAACCAATGGGTATGGCCGAAGTCTCTCTCACTATCGAAAACACTAAAGGCATTCTGCCTATAGAATACACTGATATAACAATTACAAGAAGAATTTTCAGATCTGGTGAAAGCGAATACCTGCTGAACAAAAATATCTGCCGGTTAAAAGATATCGTAAACCTTTTCATGGACACAGGTATCGGATCAAATGCTTACTCGGTCATAGAATTAAAAATGGTTGAAACGATTCTCAGCAATAAAGCGGAAGAACGAAGGACAATGTTTGAGGAAGCCGCCGGAGTAAACAAATATAAATTAAGACGAAGACTTGCTCTTAGAAAACTCGACGAAGTAAAAAATGATCTCACCAGGGTTAATGATATTGTTGCTGAAGTTGCCAAGACTGTCAGTTCCCTGGAAAGACAGGCAAAGAAAGCAGACAGGTATAATAAGATTTCTTCAACTTTGCGTGAACTTGAATTAGACTTTGCAGCACGTGAATTAGCTCTCTTTAACGTTCAATCAAAACAATTCCAGTTTAACAAGGAACAAAACTTAGAAAAGAAAATTAACCTGGAATCGGAGTTGAACAGGTTGACCGATGAAATAAAAACCTATAAGCAGAAACTTAGCCAGGCAGAAGATGTTTTAAATTCTAAAAGATTTGAGCTGAAGCAGCACGTTGAGAAAATGTATGAAGTTAAAAATATAATTTCTGTTTCATCAGAGCGGAAAAATGCTTTGGAGAAAAACGTAGAAAAATACTCACAAGAACTTGATGAACTCCACAGCCAGCTGGACATGACCAAAAATGGAATTGAGAAAAATCACAATGAGCTGACAGAGCTGGCAAAACTAACAGAGCAAAAACTTTATGACCAGAAATTATCCGGAGATAAAGTAAAAGATTTTAAAAAGCTGGTTGATGAGAAGAGATCCGAAATTAAAAAGCAATCTGACTTCATTGTAGAAAAACATAAAGTTGTTTCGGCTGCAGAAAATGATTGTTCAAATATTGAAAAGGTGCTTGAAGAAAAAAATAATGCCATTCACTCTCTCAATGATAAAATACTTCAGCTTACTAACGACGTTGCAAAAACCGTCGGCTATATAGAATGTTTAAAAGATGAAAAGAAGGAAGTATCAAAAAGAATTGCTGAAGTTGAGGATGTTCATAACAAGAGTCAGCAGGAAAAGAAAAGACTCGAAGCCGAACTAAATAAACTCAAAACCGGCGAAGTTGAGCTGAAGGGATTGATCACCGGCATTAACGATAAAATTTTATTCATCCGGAATCTGATTGAGAATCTTGAGGGTTTTTCTAAAGGCACAAAAGAACTTCTGAAAAATAATTCCTGGACTAAAAGTGATTTTGCCTTGCTTGTTAATGTCGGCACATCAGGCGATAAGCATAAAAAAGCAATTGAAGCTGCACTTCAGAATAACCTTAATAATCTTATTGTTACATCTATTGATGATCTTAAAAGCGGAATTGAGTTTTTAAAGAAGAACAACCTTGGCAGGGCATCTTTTTATTTATCTGATAACTCAGGACAAAATAACAAATCGCTGGCCGGAATGATTTTAACAATTCTTATTAAGAAGAGAAGAAAGAAAATAGAGAAGGCAAATGGTTTTATCGGTTGGGCTTCAGATTTTATTGATACTGAATCAAAATGGAAGTCATCCTTTAATAAGCTGCTTAATGACACGGCTGTTGTTGATAGCCTCGGGACTGCTCTCAAATTCTCCTCATCCTTTCATGATTTTGGCTTCACCACTTTAGCAGGAGATTTTGTCGATAAGAATGGTGTTATTAACAGCGGTTCACCTCCGCAGGTTGATGAATCTATTTTCGGAAGGAAACAATTTCTTGATAAATTGAATGAACAGCTTCCCCACAAGCAAAGAGAGCTGAATCACCTTTCACAGCAAATTGAAAAGCTTGAAGACAAGCTTAGCAAAATTGATTTAAATGTTTTATCTGATGAAGGAAAAATGCTTCTCAATGATATGGGAAACATAGATAAGCAAATTTCACAGTTTGAATATGAGAAGAAAAAAGCCAATGATGAAATCGAACTGCTCCACAAGCAAATTAAAAACCTGGCGGCAGAAGCAAATTTGATCGACAATAACCGGAATAAAGCTTCTGAAAATCTTGCAAGGCTGACCGATGAGAAAAAAATTGCTGAAGATGATCAGCTTAAAATTGAAGTCGAATTGAAAAAAATTGAAAATGAATTTGAAAAATTAACAATTCAGGATAACGATCTGAACCTGGAACTGGAAAGACTTTATGGCGAAAGGAAGACGATTGAAAATACTATCAAACAATCAGCAGAAAACTTTGAACTAATTCAGGCAACAATTGTTAAGCGTGGAGATGATATCCGGAATGATGAAAATGAAATAAGTTCTGCTCAAAATCTTGCGGCAGAAAAACAGGAAGAATTCGAAGCACTTGAAACGAACGGAGTAATATTACGTAGGAATGAAACTGAAATTGAAATTGAGTACCGGAAGCTTCAAAAAACTATAAATGAAATCGATGCGGCTCAATCTGAAATAAGGAATAATAAAGAATTAATACTTGACGAAATCAGGGATGCTGATATTAAGCTCAATGAAATAAAAATCAAGCAGCAAAACCTTGCTGATAATATTAATGAAAATTATTCCATTATACTGGAATTGAAACCATTTGATGATCTTGATTCGTTCAACTTTAAAGAAAGATCTGATGAAGTTCATGAATTAAAACAAAGAATAAAAGGTCTTGGACCGATAAACCTTTTAGCTTATTCAGAATATGAAGAAGAAAAAAACCGTTTCGATTTTCTGAATAAGCAGAGAGATGATCTTGTCGCATCTGAAAAAGATATTGTAATGACTATCGAAGAAATAAATACAACGGCACAAAGCCAGTTCATGGAAACATTTCAAAAAATCCGGGAGAATTTCATAAAGGTCTTCAGAACACTTTTTGATCCTGGTGATGAAGTTGATCTCTGGCTTGAAGAAAATTCTGATCCGCTTGAAGCTAAAATAGAAATCATTGCTAAACCAAAAGGCAAGCGTCCTACCTCCATTGAACTTCTTTCAGGAGGAGAAAAAACTCTCACAGCAATTGCCCTGCTTTTTGCAATTTATCTTGTGAAGCCAAGCCCCTTCTGTATTCTCGATGAGATTGATGCACCGCTTGACGATGCAAACATTGACAGGTTCACGCGCATCCTGCAGGACTTCAGCAGGGACACTCAGTTTATCGTTGTTACACACAACAAGCGTACGATGGAATCGGCAGAAACTCTTTATGGCGTTACCATGCAGGAAGAAGGAATTTCAAAACTTGTGAGCGTCAGGTTTAATGAGGATTTCGACCTTGCCGCGCATAATTAATATTTTATTGATTTATTGGAAATTGAAAATCAGGTAAACTGTTCAGTATAAAATTTTACAGATGATTGTTACTTTTTTTATATGGGGAGAGATATTCATTGAATGAATTCAGATCTGAATAATGGGGGAAAAGAATTTTAAAATATTTGCGGATTTCGACGGGACAATTTCTGTTAAAGATGTCGGCGAAGAAATTTTTCGAAATTTTGCCGAAGAAAGCAAAGTGAACCCGGTGATTTCAGATTTACTGAATGATAAAATTACATCCAGAGACTGCTGGCTTGCACTTTGCAGTCATGCAAGCCCTGTAAACAAAACATCACTTGATGAATTCATCATCACGCAGGAAATTGAAAATACCTTTCCGGACTTTGTCAGATTTTGTAATCGTAATGAATTTGAACTTTTTATTTTGAGTGATGGATTTGATTATTACATCAACAGGATATTAGCAAAGGAAGGATTTCAGAAGCTTAAGGTTTTCGCAAACAGCTTCATAGTTTCAAGTTTGGGAACAATCATCCCCGGGTTTCCCTATTATGACGAACATTTTAAAAGTTCTGCAAACTGTAAGCGAAATCATATTCTCAGCAACAGCGGTGACGATGACTACACTGTGTTTATCGGAAACGGAAATTCTGATAAAAATGCAGCGGAATTTTGTGATTTCATATTTGCAAAAAATGAACTGCTGAAATTTTGTGAGAAAGAAAGAATAACCTATTTCCCGTTTAACAATTTTACCGATGTAATTCAGAAATTGACTAAATTAAAAAACAGGAAGAGACTTAAAAAACGTCATCAGGCTGAATTAAAAAGACGCCAGGCTTATTTGATGGAGTAAGCGGAATCTGATTGTTAAACTATTGCTGCAATGGACGAATGATTCAAAATATTTATGATGAAAAAACTGGCTGCAATCTTTTTTAAATACAGAAGTTATACTCCGATCCCGTTTGTATTATTAATGATAATTTTTATCGATGCAACTGTCAATAGCCTTGTGATTGGATTTTTTATTGCAATTACCGGCGAGCTGATAAGATTATGGGGAGTGAATTGGGCTGGGAGTGAAACCAGGACTACAGGCAATGTCGGCGGAACTTATTTGATTATAAAAGGACCGTTTGCATACGTTCGAAATCCATTGTATGTCGGTAACATACTTATCTATGTCGGTCTTGGCGTTATGTCTTATGCATTGTTTCCGTATTTGCAGATTCTTGGATTGTTGTTTTTTGGATTTCAATATTATTTGATAATAAAAAGCGAAGAAGAATTTTTAAGCAAAAAATTCGGTGGCGCATTTAAGGATTATATTTTGAACGTACCAAGGTTTTTACCAAGGATTACGAAGTATGTGAATGAAAATATTAAACAGCCGCCATTCAAACCGGAAGCCGGGATCAGATCAGAGAGAAGATCTTTGCAGGCGTTGTTCGGAACTTCTTTAATTATAATAATAGCCTGGTTGATTAAAACCAATGATCTTTTATGATTGAGAATGAAGATACTAAACAGATAATGATAATTGCCGGAGAAATATCAGGTGATTTGATCGGAGCATCTTTGATCCGTGAATTAAAAAAACTAAATGGCAAACTTATCATTTGTGGAATCGGCGGTGACAGGATGAAAGCTGAAGGAATGGAACTTCTATTCCATATCAGCCAGATGGCATTTTTAGGATTAACGGAAATAATACGTCATTTACCATTCATCAGAAAAGTTAAGCATAAGCTTATTGATGAAATCAAAAGTAAAAAAATTAAAAATGTTGTGCTTATTGACTACCCGGGATTCAATTTAAATGTTGCTGCCAAATTTAAGTCGATGGGTGTACAAATCATTTACTATGTTTCTCCCCAGCTATGGGCCTGGGGAAAGGGCAGGGTAAATAAAATTAAAAAGCTGGTTGATAAAATGCTGGTTGTTTTTCCGTTTGAAGAACAGCTCTATAAAGATAAACAGGTTGAAGTTGAATTTGTCGGTCATCCATTGGTTGAAAGAATCAATGAGTATGAATTTTTAGAGCGTGAAAAATTTTTTATAAAATTTAACCTAGATCCTCAAAAAGAAATTTTACTTATCATGCCCGGCAGCAGGAAGCAGGAAGTAATAAAAATATTTCCCGAGACATTAAAAGCAGCAAATAAACTGGCAAAAGATTTTAATATGCAAATAGTTGTCGCAGGTTCTCCGAATATTGAGGATGAAATTTTTTATACCACCGGAAGCGGAAAGAACTTTAAAATTATTAAAGGCTTCAACTATGAGCTGATGAAGTATTCGAAATTCGGAATTATAAAATCGGGCACCTCAACATTAGAAGCCGGATATTTTGCTCTTCCGATGGTAATTGTATATAAGACAAATGTTTTGACTTACCTGGTCGGTAAAAAATTAATTAAAGTAAAAAACCTGGGAATGGTAAACATACTTCTCGGCGAAGACGTTGTCCCGGAGTTAATTCAGGGAGAAGTCTCTGAATCTTCAATTTATCAGAAGTGCAGCCGGTTTCTTATTGATGAAACAGCTTATACTGCTATTAGAGTAAAATTAAAAAATGTCAGGGAAATTTTAGGTGCAGACGGTGCTTCGAAAAAAGCTGCCGTCGCAATAAATAATTTGATCAATGAGTATTAGAAAAACCAGGCAGGGTATTCTTCGGTTTATTGGTAATTATTTTCTGAAGCATGGTATAACAGCTTTATGCAAAAGTTTAAAAATAGTTGTTCAGAATGATAATGCAATTAAAATGTTAAAAAGTCAGAATAAAAATTATGTGCTGGCATTCTGGCATGAAACAATGCTTCTTCCATGGTATTTACACGGCGATCCTTCTTTTGCTGCGCTGACCAGTAAAAGCAAAGACGGGGATCTTCTTGCAAAAATATTAAAAAGCTGGAGATATAATGTTGTCCGCGGTTCGAGCAGTATTGGCGGTGATGTGGCTTTGGGAATTATGATTGATTATGCAAAAAATAAATACTCGATCGCAATTACACCTGATGGACCACGAGGGCCAAAAAATAAATTTAAAGCCGGTGCAGTCATCACGGCTAAAAAAGCAAATATTCCCCTCGTGCTAGCGGGTGTCGGATTCAGAAGAAAAAAAGTTTTAAGTAACTGGGATAAATTTGAAATCCCTTACTTCTTTACAAAAGCAAAAATTATTTACTCCGACCCGGTTTATGTAAGCAGAGAGCTTTCTTATGAAGAAACTTCCGGAATAATTGCAAAGTGCGAGGATACATTGAACAAACTGCAGGAACAAGCACAAGTATTTAACTAAGTGGCTGATGAATTTCTTAAAATTATTACTGCTTCCGTTGGTGCCGGTTTATGCCGGAATTATTGCATTCAGAAATTTGTTATTTGATAGGAAGGTTCTTAAATCAAAACAAGTTGATGCAAAGGTAATTTCAATAGGAAATATCTCACTCGGAGGATCTGGAAAAACACCGGTTGTTATTTACTTAACCGATTTATTAAAGAGGAATGGAATTAATGTGGGTGTTTTAAGCAGAGGATACGGCAGAATATCAAAAGGTTATCTGCTTGTCTCTGATGGCGATAAAATTTTTACAACCGTGGATCAAAGTGGAGACGAAATGTATCATACTGTGCTTGATTGCAAAGTTCCTGCTGCAGTAAGCGAAAACAGGGTTAAAGGTGCAAACCAATTAATAAAAGATACAGGAATTAATACTATTGTTATGGATGATGCATTTCAGCACAGGTGGATTAAAAGAGACCTGGATATACTCGTTTTGGATCAAAGATTTTTAAATGATCAAAGTTTTTTTGTACAGAATCTTTTACCAACAGGAAATATGAGAGAACCATATAAAGCTATCGCAAGGGCTGATGCAGTTATCTATAACCGGAAGTTTATGGAGAAAACACCCTTTCCACCCAGAGTAGAAAAATTCATTAAAGATAAGAAAGTATTCACAGGTTATTACAAGGCGATTAACTTTATCGATCTAAAGCAAAAGACAGTTTTTAATCTGGATGAATTTAAAGGGCAAAAAAGTTTGGTTGTTTCAGGAATCGCAAGTCCTAAATCTTTTTTAAATATACTTTCGCAGACTAATGTCTCCGTCACAAACAAGCTGATTTTCCGGGATCACAAAAAATACAGCAATAAAGATGTTCAGCTTATCAGAAAAAGATTTTATACAACCAACTCGCATTCGGTTGTAACCACAGAAAAGGATGCGGTTAAATTAATGAACTTCTCAAAAGAGCTTGACGACATAGAAATTTTTTATCTTAAAATTAAATTTATAATGGATGATGAAGAATCATTCAAAAATTTTGTTTTGACAAATTGAAAAAAATAAAATTGATAATTACAGAAAATCTCAAATATGGAGGAAAATTAGATGGCTAAAAAAATAAATTATGTTTACTTCTTTGGCGGTAATAAAGCTGACGGCAAAGCAGAAATGAAAGGTCTTCTCGGTGGAAAGGGTGCTAACCTGGCGGAGATGGTGAATATTGGTTTACCGGTTCCGGCAGGCTTTACGATTACAACTGAAGTTTGTACATATTATTACCAGAACAAGAAAAAGTATCCGAAGGAACTTAAAAATCAGTTATTAAAAGCACTCGGTAAAGTTGAAGAGTATATGGGAGCCAAATTCGGTGATAAGTCAAATCCATTGCTTCTTTCAGTCAGAAGCGGTGCGCGTGCATCAATGCCGGGAATGATGGATACAATTTTAAATCTTGGTTTAAATGATGAAACAGTAAAAGGATTAATTGCAAAAACAAACAATCCAAGATTCGTTTATGATTCTTACAGGAGATTTGTCCAGATGTACGGTGATGTGGTTCTAGGATTAAAACCTGTTGACAAGCACGACGAAGATCCGTTTGAAGTTATCCTGGAAAGAAAAAAGAAACAGAATGGTTTTAAACTCGATACTGAACTTTCAGCAGATCATCTTAAAGAACTTGTTGAAGAATTTAAATCTGCAATAAAAGAAAAAACCGGGAATGATTTTCCGTCAGACCCGATTGAGCAGCTTTGGGGAGCAATTGGTTCTGTTTTTGGTTCCTGGATGAATGAAAGAGCTATTGTTTACCGCAGACTAAACAATATTCCTGCAGAATGGGGAACGGCAGTCAATATTCAGTCGATGGTTTTTGGAAATATGGGAGAAGACTCCGGAACCGGTGTAGCATTTACAAGAGATGCAGCAACCGGTGAAAATGTTTTCTATGGCGAATATCTTTTTAATGCTCAGGGTGAGGACGTTGTTGCCGGAACCAGGACTCCGCATCCGATCTCGGAATTGAAAAAAGATAATCCGAAAATCTATAAACAGCTTGATGAAATAAGAGCAGTTCTAGAAAAGCATTATAAAGAAATGATGGATATCGAATTCACAATCCAGCAAGGCAAGCTCTGGATGCTGCAATGCCGTGTTGGTAAACGCACAGGTTTCGCTGCAATCAAAATGGCTGTAGATATGGTTAAAGAAAAATTAATCTCAAAGGAAGATGCAATTTTAAGAATTGAACCAAACCAGTTGAATCAATTGTTAAGACCGATCTTTGATCCTGTTGAAAAAAATAAAGCGATCAATAACGGGAAACTGCTTGCAAAAGGTTTAAATGCCGGTCCAGGTGCTGCTTCAGGAAAAGTTGCACTAAGTGCACAGGATGCCGAAGAAATGGCAGCAAAAGGTGATCCGGTAATCTTGGTAAGAATTGAAACTTCACCGGAAGATATTAAAGGGATGAATGCTTCTGAAGGAATTTTGACAGCTCGGGGAGGAATGACATCACACGCTGCACTTGTTGCAAGACAAATGGGAAAAGTTTGTGTTGCCGGATGCGGCAAATTAATAATTAATTACCAGTCAAGAACGATTGGCGTTGAGGGGAAAGACATTGTTGTAAAAGAAGGAGAATATATTTCGATTGACGGTTCAACAGGCGAAGTGATTGAAGGTAAGCTCGAAACAAAACCATCTGAAGTGATCCAGGTGTTAATTTCAAAAACACTAAAGCCGAAGCATTCATCTGTTTATAAAACTTATGAAAGTCTTATGAACTGGGCTGATGAGATCAGAACAATGAAAGTGAGAACAAATGCTGATCAGCCCGACCAGGCAAGCAATGCAATTTCATTTGGTGCTGAAGGTATCGGACTTTGCAGAACCGAACATATGTTTTTCGGCGGCGATAGAATTCAGTCTGTCCGGAAAATGATCGTGTCGGATACAATCGAAGAAAGAAAAGCTGCACTATTAGAATTACTTCCTCTTCAAAGAGAAGATTTTGAAGGAATATTTACAGCGATGAACGGTTATCCGGTTACAATCAGAACACTAGATCCGCCGCTTCACGAGTTTCTTCCTCACAGCAATAAAGAAATATCGGAACTTGCAGGTGAACTCGGGATTTCAGCAGAGAAACTAAAAACGAAGATTGAAAGTCTGCATGAATTCAATCCAATGCTTGGATTCAGAGGATGCAGGCTCGGTGTCGTTTATCCTGAAATAACTGAAATGCAGGCAAGAGCAATTATCGAAGCCGCAGTAAATGTTGCTAAGAAAGGAATCAAGGTAAAACCTGAAATTATGATTCCGCTTGTTGCACACGTGAAAGAATTTGAATTACAGGAAGAGATTGTAAGACGCGTTGCAAAAGAAGTAATGAAAGAGAAAGGAAAAAAAATTGATTACTTAGTGGGAACTATGATCGAACTGCCCAGGGCAGCTTTAACTGCGGATGAAATTGCCGAAAGAGCAGAGTTCTTCAGTTTCGGAACTAATGATTTAACTCAAACTACATTTGGACTTTCCAGAGATGATGCGGGTAAGTTTCTACCTCTTTATGTTCAGCAGGAAATTCTGCCATCAGATCCATTTGAATCTATTGATCAAACCGGCGTTGGACAGCTTGTTGAAATAGGGACGTTGAAAGGCCGATCAACGCGACCGAAACTTAAAGTTGGAATTTGCGGCGAACACGGAGGCGAACCTTCTTCAGTTGAATTTTGTCATCGGACAGGATTAGACTATGTGAGTTGTTCTCCATTCCGGGTTCCCATTGCAAGGCTGGCTGCAGCAAGGGCAGTGTTGCATGAAATGAAAAAAAATAAGTCCGGTTCAAAAAAGAAGAAAAAAAAGTTATCCAAAAAGAAAAAATAGTTTTTAAATAAATACAGGCAGATGAATTATTTACATTTGCCCTTCAATTTTTAATTAAGAAGGATTAGAAGAATGAAGCTTTCAGATTTTAAATATAATTTACCAAAAACATCCATTGCCAAATATCCGAACGCTGTAAGAGACAAGGCAAAGCTTATGGTTGTAAACAGGAATAACCAGGAACTTGAGACTAAAAGATTTTCTAATGTAATTGATTACATGTCAAAAGGTGATGTGCTGGTGGTCAATGAAACAAGAGTTTTCCAGGCAAGACTTTTTGGTAAGAAAGAAAAAACCAATGCGAAGATTGAAGTCTTTTTATTACGTGAGCTTAATGCTGAAGAATGCATCTGGGATGTTATTGTTGACCCGGCAAGAAAAGTAAGGATTGGAAATAAAATTTATTTTAATGATAAACTCTGGTGTGAAGTAATTGATAATACAACTTCACGCGGAAGAACTGTCAGGTTCAACCAGCCGGGGAATGTTTTTAAAGCTGTTGAGAAAATCGGATTTACTCCTCTTCCGCCTTATATCAAAAGAGATCCGGAACCATCTGACAGGGAAAATTATCAAACAGTTTATGCCCGTGTTGATGGTGCGGTTGCAGCACCAACCGCAGGACTTCATTTTACAAAAACACTTCTTTCCAAAATTCAAAAGAAGGGAGTTACTATTGTTCCCGTGATACTCCATATCGGGTTAGGAACTTTTCGTCCGGTTGAAGTTGAAGATCTTACCAAGCATAAAATGGATTCAGAATTTTTTGAGATAACTCCAAAGTCAGCAGAAAAAATTAATAAAGCATTGCATGCAAAGAATAATATATTTGTTGTCGGTACAAGCACCTGCCGTGCTCTCGAAACAAGCACAACTGCCGATGGATTTATAAAATCAAACCGCGGCTGGACAGATAAATTCATTTATCCGCCTTATGAATTCCATATTACAAAAAAGCTGATAACAAATTTTCATTCACCCGAATCAACTTTGCTGATGCTTGTGTGTGCATTTGCAGATAGCGATTTAATTCTGAAAGCATATAAAAAAGCATTTAAAGAAAAGTATCGCTTCTTGAGCTATGGCGATGCAATGATTATTGTATGAGAACAATTGCAATTATTCCTGCCGGGGGTAAAGGAAAGCGAAGCGGCACTGCTGTTCCGAAACAATATTTGAAATTCAACGGAAAAGAATTAATAGTTTATACTCTGCAGGTATTTCAGAACAATGATTTGATTGATGAAATTATTATCTCTGCTGAGCCTGCCTATTTCGATCTTCTAAAAAAAATTAAAAAAGATTATGAGCTGACGAAGCTCACAAAAGTTGTTGAAGGTGGAGATGAAAGACAGGATTCTGTCCATAATGCTTTAAATGAAATCAAAGCTGACGATGAAGACTTAATTGTTGTGCACGATGCAGCAAGAGCATTGCTTCCGCCTGAAGTTCTGACAAATGCAATCCTCAGTGCAAAGCAAAAAGGAAATGCAGTTGTCTGCATAAAAGCAAAAGACACTTTAATAAAGGGGAAGAATATAATTAACGAATATGTTAATAGGGATGATGTTTACTACGTTCAGACTCCGCAGATCTTTAAAGCAAAAGAATTAAGACGTGCAATGCAGAACGCATATAAAAATAATTTCATCGGAACGGATGAATCTATGCTGGTTAAACAGATAGCCATTGAAGTGAACATTGTCGAAGGCTCTGTGATGAATTTTAAAGTAACCACAAATGAAGATGTTGAGATGTTTAAACACCTAGTTGAGGATAAGAATTGATGTTGTTAAAATTAATGTGCAATTAAAATAAGTCAGATAAAACAGCACTTGTTAAATTTTTCAAATCCTCGGTTTTAATCTCACTTGCATACCTCTCACTCCTGCACTAATATAAATTTCATCAAACAATTGTGCGGTTTCATCAATGTAGGTCGGATATTTTTTCTTCATCCCGATTGGTGAACATCCGCCTTTAACATAACCTGTTAAAGGAAGTAGCTCTTTCTCTTTGATCATTTCTATTTTTTTGTTATCGCTTGCAACGGCTGCTTTTTTAAGATTAAGTTCTTCTGTTACGGGAATGCAGAAAATATTTATTCCCTCTTTATCTCCACGAGTTACAAGTGTTTTAAAGACTCTTTCCGGCTCAGCGCCAATTTTTTTTGCAACAGTGATCCCTGACAAATCAGATTCATCACCTGCTCCGTCTTGGCTCTGCCAAGCCGAGACAGGATAAGTATGAATTGAATGAGAAATATTTTCTTTCTCAAGAATTCTTATCGAATTCGTTTTATTGATCATCTGTTATTTTTTAGAATGCAGTTCATCAAGTGCAAGCGAATAATTTTCCGCTCTGAGCAGAAATTTTGTGTATGGATGTGAGGGACTTTTAAGAATTTCTTCTGTCTTTCCGCATTCAATTATTTCACCGTCTTTAATTATTAAAACCCTGTTCACCAGTTTTCTTAAAATATTTAGATCGTGACTGATACAAAGAATTGTCACCTTGAAATCTTTGTTCATCTTTTTAAATAAATTTACCAGGTTTAACTGCGACTCAACATCCTGCGCAGAGAATGGTTCATCAAGGATTAATAATTTAGGATTAACGGCAAGAAGTCTTGCTAAAGCTGCTCTTTGCTGTTCTCCTCCGCTTAGTTCATAACCTTTCCTGTTTCTGAGTTCCGGATTGATTCCAACGGCATCGAACAGTTTTTCCTTTAGCTGAATGATTGAGTTTTTATCTTTGTTCTTAATTCGCAATGCTTCGGTAACAATATCATTTATCCTTCTGAATGGATTTAAAATCTCACCGTTGTTTTGAAATAGAATTTGAAGAGGATTGATACTGGATTGACTGAAGACTGCATTTTGATTCCAAACAATTTTACCTTCGACAGGCGTTATGATTCCCGCAATAATTTTTGCAAGTGTTGTCTTTCCACCTCCGGATTCTCCGCAAACTCCGAGAATTTCACCTTCGTTAATACTGAATGAAATATTTTTAAGTATGCTGACAACCATTTTATCTTTGTTCTGCTGAACGGAGTAAGAAATATTTTCAATCCTGAGTAATTCGGTCATGATTCTATTTCCCTGAAAGATGCAAGCAATGATTTGTGATCTTCATACAATTCCGAACTGAAGAATTTATCTTTTGGTAAAAATGGAGAAAGTGTTCCTTCTGAAATCATCGCAACAAAATCACTCACGGCAGAAGCAAATTTAATGTCCTGGGTTACAATGATAACAGATTTGTTAGATTCTTTGGTGAACTCTTTTAACTTCAAAAGAACCAGGTTTGCAGCAGCATAATCAATTCCCGAAGTCGGTTCATCTAAAAAAATTATTTCCGGATCAGCCGATAGAGCAAACACCAGGCTTAATCTTTGTGCCATTCCGCCGCTCAGTTCATAAGAATATAATTCTTTAATATTATTATAAGCCGGAAGCAGAAAGTACTGGAGTAATTTTTCGGTTTTTGATTTGTCGCTTGCAAAGTTGTTAAAATAATATTCCAGCTTTTTCAGCGGGTCGAAGCTGTTGATCATATCCTGGAAAACATACCTGATATTATTTTTCCTGATCTCTCTCAGCTTCTCTTCATTTGTATTTAAAAGATCTGTCCCGTTAAAAAGAGCTTTCCCAATCACCTCATAATTTTGTTTTAAAAGTAATTTCGTCACCGATTTTATGAGAGTTGATTTACCCGAACCGTTTTTGCCGAGAATTGAATAGATAAACCCCTTTTCAATTTTAAAATTCAGATTCCTTAAGAGTAACCTATTATCATCATCTAAGATAATTGAAACCGATTGTATGTTAACATCAAGCATAAGCTGAATTGATAGTTTTTTATTTACTTGCAAAATAATAAATTAGATAGAGAATTAATACCAATATTTTATATCGTGGGTAGAATGAGCTTTAGTAAACTATTTTTTATTGCTGTCCTTTCTTCTGCTGTTCTGTTTATTCAATGTGAGAAAAAGACACCGGCAGAATCAAACCAGGTTGTTATTGGGATTTCTGCCGATGTTCAGACTTTCAATCCTCTTTTTGCTTTCAGTGTGGATGAAGGAAGCATTACAGAACTTTTATATTTAGGTTTGTTCGATTTCAGGTGGGATGAGGAAAACGGTGATCTCAAAAGTTATCCGATGCTTGCTGAACATTGGGAGTGGGCTAAGGATTCTTCTTCCATAAAAATATTTTTAAGAGATGATGTTTACTGGACGGATGGCGAGCAGTTAACAACTGACGATGTAATTCTTTCATTCGATCTTTTTTCCGATCCTGAAGTTAACAGCAGGCTGTACGGTACTTTCAGAAATATGTATACAGATGAAAGTAATCATATAGATATTAAAAAATCATTTAAAGAGATTTCAAAATTTGCGCTGACAGTTTACTTTCCTGATAACTCCAAACCAAAGCTCAATGAAATGAGCATCCCGATATTACCAACTCACATTTACGGTAAGATTAAAAGAGATGAATTGAATACCTCTGAAACTAATTTTAATCCTGTGTCAAATGGTCCTTTCAAATTTCTAAGATGGAACAGGAATCAAAACATAACTTTAACAGCAAATACAAAATCGTTTCTTTACAAGCCTGAAAATATCAGTGAATTAATATTTAAAATTATTCCGGACTATACATCACGAACAATGCAGATTAATAAAGGCGAGATTGACTTGATGGAGCTTGTTAAAACAGAAGACATTTCGGATATTGAAAAAAATCAATCGTTTAATTTTGTTTCAGTTGTAGGAAGAGAATATGATTACATTGGATGGAATAATATTGACCTGGAATCATTAAGTAAAAAAAATAAAATAGAACCACATAAACTTTTTGGAAATAAAAATGTCAGAATTGCACTTTCGCATGCAATCAACAGTCAGGAGATTCTTGAAGAGTATTTGCTGAATTACGGCGAGATTGCAGTTACCCCTGTTTCAAAAATATTCAAAAAATATTACAACCCGGATATTAAACTATATGATTATAATATTGACAAAGCAAAAAAAATTTTTGCCGCAGAAGGTTGGAGAGATACTAATAATAATGGAACTTTGGATAAAGATAATACCGAATTTAGATTTACATTATATTTTCCATCCGGCAATCCGCTAAGAAATTATGCTTCAACCATCATTAAAAATAATCTTGCTTCTGTTGGCATCGAAATGAAAATTGTAAATCTTGAAATGGGTTCATTCATCGATAATCTATATGAAAAAGAAATGGATGCCTGGATGGCAGCCTGGTATATACCGATTCCTGTTGAACTTAAGCCTTACTGGTACTCGGACCTGGAAATGACACCGTTGAATTTTGTCAGTTATCAGAATAAACAGATCGATACTATAATTGATGAATTGGAACAAAAAATATCCGATGAAAGAAAAAAAGAACTGTACTTTAAATTCCAGGAAATTATTCATGATGATCAACCTGTAACTTTTTTATACTGGATTCCTAATATTACAGTTTATAATAAACGAATTAAAAACATACACATAACCCCCCTAGGTTCAATCACGCATTGCTGGGAATGGAAAATCAGCGATTAATAATTTATGAATAATAAATTCAGTAAGGCGGTTATTAAAAGACTAATCTCTTCTTTAATAACTTTGTTTTTACTGATCAGCCTGTTGTTCATATTAATAAGAATCTCTCCGGGAAACCCGACACAGAAATTTATTTCACCGGAGCTCAGTCCTGAAATTGCGAAAAAAGTAGCCGAAGATTTCAACCTGAACGATCCGCTTCCGGAGCAGTATGTAAGTTTCGTCACCAATTTAATCAGAGGAGATTTAGGCATATCATACAATTACCGGATGCCGGTGATATTTGTTGTGTGGGAATTTCTCTCCTTCACACTTGTTATTGCAGCAATCAGTTTCCTTGTTCAGATTATTGCGAGTTATTATTTAGCAGTTTACTCTGTGCAAAAACAAAACAAAACTACTGATAGATTAATTTCTAACCTCTCATTGATTTTTTACAGCACACCTTCATTTGTGATCGGTGTTATACTGATTTATCTGTTTGCTGTCCAAATAGATTTATTCCCAACTTCGGGTTTTGTTTCACTTGATTATGATTCATTAAATTTTTTTGAAAAAATTCTTGATAAAATTCATCATCTGATTCTGCCGTTAATAACTTTATCGATAACCGGAATCGCGTTATTTTACAGGTATCTGAGGGATAACCTGGAGGATATTTATCAACAAACTTTTATTATGCAGTTGAGAGCAAATGGATTAAATGAAAACACAATTCTTAGGAAGCATGTAATTCCGAATGCAATCGGTCCACTTATTTCTGTTGCAGGAATTGAACTGGGAATACTTTTAAGCGGAACACTCATTACCGAAGTTATTTTCAGCTTACCGGGAATGGGACGACTGACGATTGATTCAATTTTAACCAGGGATTATCCGCTTATAATCGGCTGCACTTTTGCTGCAGGACTTTTAATGATACTCACTAATTTTTTCGCTGATCTTCTGAAACTTAAAATTGATAAAAGACTGCTTCGGGGAAATGTGATATGAAATTTAAATTAAAAATATGGCAGTTAATATCAGCATTATGGCTGCTCATAATTTTATTGCAATTCAACAGATTGATTGAGCTTGCTGTTTTATGGATTAAATATTTTCTATTATGCTTCAATGATTTCGGTGTTGCTATATCTCTTTTGGATTTTAAACTTCTTGATTCATTACTTGCTTTAATATTTTTTATAGTAATCCCATTATTGCTGATTTCTTACCGCCGGCGAATAAAATTTTTAAATTATAAACTAAATTTTTCAAATGGTGTTATTATAATCCTGTTAATAACTTTTTTAATGGCGCCGATAATTACAAGTGAGAATCCGGATTTTCAGAAAAACTTAAGTGTGACAAAACACCTTACCCCACTAAGCAAAGTCAAAGTTCTGCATTTGAAAATTGAGGATAACTATGAAAGTACTCTCTTAAATAAATTCCTGATTTATAAAAGAGAAATCATTAGGGAAGTATTTGATGAAAGCATTATTTATGCTGACAGTATGGGCGAGATGGCACCTGATAAAATTATTTATTACCAAAAAAATATTATGAAAGAGTTGCCGGTAGAAAAACTAATCGAAAATAATGGAATACCACTAATAACAACTAAAACTTTTCTACTTGGCACTGATGAATTTGGAAGAAACATATTTACAAGATTAGTTTATAGTTTAAGGATATCTTTATTGGTTGGAACCGGTGCAGTATTAATTTCATTTCTGCTTGGTATTACTATGGGATTTATTGCGGGTTATAAAGGCGGTTTAATCGATACGGTATTTAACAGGTTTGCTGAATTATTTTTGGCATTCCCGGTAATCTATCTGGTTGTTTTAATTCTTGCATTGTTTTCAAGTTCGTTAATTGCTGTTGTTATTATTCTGGGAATATCAGGATGGATGAGCTTATTTAAAATCGTAAGAGGAGAAGTAGCTTCCCTCAAACAGAAAGACTACATACAAACTGCAAAACTTCTCGGAATAAAAACAAACCGGATTTTGTTTAAAGAAATATTGCCCGTTATCATCGCACCGGTAATTGTAAATTTAATTTTTCAATTCAGCAATGTTATTCTTGCTGAATCTGCTCTTAGCTATCTTGGTTTGGGTGCCGGAGACAGTTATCCCTCATGGGGAGCAATGATACAGTCCGGACAGGAATACATCACAAAAGCCTGGTGGATGATTATATTTCCGGGTGGCTGTTTAGTTGTTACACTGTTTACCGCAAATTATTTTGGAAGAAGAATAAATAAATTTTTTAATCCGCGTCTTGATAAATGATTAATAAACGATACGAGATAGTTAAAAAAATCGGACAGGGCCGCAGTGTAGTTTACCTGTGTAAAGACACTGAGCTTATGGATGCTGAAATCGCAATAAAAGTTTTATCATCCGGGGCAAGTGATATTGAAAAAGAATATTTCAGGAATGAGTATTTCACTTTAAAAAAATTAGATCATCCGAATATTATTCATGCTCTTGAGATCGGAACAATCCTGGAAAAAAATGAGAATGATGATGTTGAAACCGGGGTTCCTTTTATCACACTTGAATATTTTCCTTCCAGCGAACTTCTTCAATCTGATTTTATTAAAAATGAATTATCAGTTAAAAAAATAGTAAAGCAGATTTGTTCAGTCTTGTATTATCTTCATCAGTCAAATTACATCTACTATGATCTGAAGCCCGAAAATATTCTGACCGCAAACGCCGGAGGAAATCCGGTAATTAAATTAATAGATCTTGGATTTGCGCAGCTTAAAAGTGAAGAACTTAAGAATGAGGTTAAAGGTACTGCCCAGTATATTGCTCCCGAATTACTAAAGAAAGAAGAGCATGATCACAGAGTGGATCTTTATTCTCTTGGGATGATGCTTTACAGAATTATTTATGAGAGGTTTCCTATTGATTCATCTGATGAACTTACAATCTATAAATCACAGATAGAAAATGAATTTGATTTTCCTCAAACTAAAATATTTTCAAATGGATTAATTGAGGCTGCTAAAAAACTTCTTGCTAAAAACCCTGAAGAAAGATTTCAAAATGCATTGCAGGTTTTAAATGATCTGGGGATAGAAGCCGATGAATCGGTTACTAAAGATTTGCTGCCTGCAAAAATTTTTTCGGACAGATCTGACGTTCTCAATATTTTATTTGTTTACATAAATGATAAAACAAGCAGTGAGGCTTTTACTTTAAAAGGATTTGATGGAGCCGGCAAGACAGCGATACTGAGCAGGGTGTATGAGACTTATCCTGATTCTGTGATAGTAAGTAATCAACAGGGAAAATCCGGGATAAAATTAATTAAATATCTCCTGAAAGAAATTGTTTTTTCAAAACTGGTTTATGATTTTCTTTCGAAAGAAGAACTTGCAAAAATAAATTCTTTGGCTGATGAATCCGATTCACGCTTTATACTTGAACTGCCAAAAGTAATCTCCTTAATTGCTAAAAAGTCTAAGTTTATTTTATTAATTGATGACTTCAATCTGCTTGATGATTTATCCTCAGAAATACTAAGCACGATTCTTCCGGTTTTTCAGATAAACAGCATAAAAATAATTCTCGCAGAAACAGCTGATAACCGTTACAGGTCAACGGAAATTAATAATGTAAGAGACGTTTTACTCAGCTCATTTACTGATGTGCAGGTGACAGAATTCATTAAACAAAGTTATTCCTCTTTTTTCCCCCTGGAAGACGTGATTAACCTGATACTCAAATACTCTGATTTATTACCCGGCAGTATTGTATCGTTTATCAAAGATTTAATACTACTAAAGATCATCAGGTTTCTTCCATCCGGAGTGGAAATCAATAAAAATGAAGAAGCGTTACGGGTATTAAAAAGTTCTCACGATGTTCTGTATGATTTTAGATTAAAGAATTTCTCGAAGACAGAGTTAAAGGTTGTACAAATTATTTCTGCTCTGGATGTAGTTATTGAGATGAGCACGTTGGTAGCTTTACTCGACATACCATACAGTAAAATTTCCGAAATAGTTTTCAAGCTTCAGGTTAATAATGTGCTGCAGCATTTTACAACCGGCACGTCTTTGTTGATAACATCAGATGGATTTAAGAAGCACATATACAATTCCGTTAAGAATAAGACCGGGCTTCATCTGGTGCTTGCACAACGAATTACTGAAAACCCGAAATATTTTAACAGGAATGTATTAGCCAGACAATATGAATTCGCAGGGAAATATGATTTGTGCTATGAGACAATGTTGAAAGAATTAGAAGATGTAGATCAGCATTCAGCATATTCGTATATGAAAAAAATATTGGAACATCTAGCCGAATTACCTCTAAAAGATTCAAATAAAAATGATGTTAGACTAAGACTTTGCGATGTATACTATAAAATGAGCGATTATCAATCCACATTGGATGTTATAAATTCTTTAGACCAAATAAATCTTACCGATAAGGTAAAAACTGAAATTCAGATTTTGAAAAGCAGCTCGCTGTTTAACATTGGTAAGTTCGATGAAGCTAAGAAAATATTGAACGAATTGCTGAGAAAGAAAATCGATGTAACACTTAAACATAAAATATTTGTAGAAATGGCATATGCCGAGTTTGAACAAAAATTGTATGACGAAGCTTCAAAAATAAGTAAATCACTTTTAAAGGATAAAAAATTATCATTTGAACTCAGAGGACGTTGTCATAACCTGCTTGCAATGTGCAATATATATAAGGATAATGAACTTCATTCTGCTTTGACCGAGTTTATCTTTGCCATTGAAAATTATAAACAGGCTGGTCTGCCAAGACGTGTGGCAGGAGTTGAAGTCAATGTAGGCAACATATATAATATATTAGGAATCTACCCAAAAGCAGAGGAACATTGGAACAGGGCATCGGATATAAACGAATCTATTGGAAACCTTGAACAGGAAGGATTGATCCTTTTAAATACCGGAATATATTATTATAACCACCAGAAATTTGATAGAGCGGCAGAAAACTATAAAAGTGCAATCAAAATATTTTTAAGCCTGGGTAATCAAATAAATCAGGGCCTGGTTTTGTACAATCTTGCCGAAGTTTATATGACCGGCTGCGAGTATCAACACGTTTTCAATTCTCTGCAACAAGCTATGCAAATCTTTGAGGCGAATGACAACAATGCTGAACTTGCTGAAGTATTATATCTTTACGGCAATTTCTATAACCTGATTGGCAGTATGAATAGAATGAAAGATATCTTAGATCGATTTAGAAAATTAATCAAAGAAAAAAGTTTACTGCCAAAGCATAGATATTCCTTGAAGTATATTGATGCCTTATTTAGAATTCTAGACAATAAATTTCCTGAGGTGAGTGAGTTAAAATCAATCAGAGACGCCTTTGTTGAGATGGACGAAAGGAATAAGTATACCGAAGTAAATTTTACCATTATCAAAGTTTTGATTGATCAAAAGAATTATGAACAAGCGCTAAACGAAATAAATGACCAAGTATTTATTGAATTAATTAATCAAAACAGTATATTAGAATCACAAAGGGAATATTTTCTGGCAAAAATTGCATCGGTTTATGAGTCTGAAAGACTTTCGCCAACGATTGAATACTTGGAAAGATCGTATGAATTAATAAAGGATAAGAGCATTTCGGAATTAACCTGGAAGGTTTTATTAGCT
>Ga0137461_1000022_pt1 | contig 29439 bp, 22 predicted proteins | sample EasRivERMGT746_2_FD_104650 | JGI IMG/M metagenome (GOLD analysis project Ga0137461, IMG submission 104650) | Soil microbial communities from meander-bound floodplain in the East River, Colorado, USA - East River MetaG ERMGT746_2 | ecosystem: Environmental > Terrestrial > Soil > Floodplain ... | reverse complement strand
TTCAATTTATGTTCAAAGGCTACACCTATATTAAAAACACTTTTCATTGAATCGTATACTCTCAAAAGTTCTGCACTATCCATCGGCCTGACTGTAGCAGGATTATTCAGAATGAAATCACCGCTTTCCGGCTGCATAACTACATAAGTGGATAATGGTGCAAACCACTCCGCAGCAAAGTGAACGAATGTTTGATCTGAAATTTTATATTCAATTCCTGCAGCAATTGAGAATGCTGATTTATAATTTACAGGCAAACCTTCCTGCCTGTCCGATGCAAGAATATCAATTGGGGCTCCGGTTGTGGTATCAACTAAAACGTTATTGGAAGTCAAACTTGCATGATCAGTTCCGCCGCTAGCTTTTTTAAATGCTATACTTGGTGTAGTGATTGTTGCCCCTAACTTTAAGTCATCCCATTCGGCTGCTATTCCAAACTTACCGGAGAATCTAACTGCCCAATAGTCCAAATCAATATAAACATCTGAAGTTGCAGCTCGTTGATTAGTTGTATCATAAGCTACATAAGATTCATATCGTATTTTAGTTTGGTCGCGGTAAGCACCTAATAAAGTGAAACCTATTCCGACGTTATCAGAAATCTTTTTGGAATAGCCAAAACCCACACTTACTTCAGAAAGTAATGCATCAATTTTTCCCTGGTTAATTAAATATTCATCACCTTCAAAACCATTTGCTAATCCAGGTTGTAGTCTGGTTGGAATCACATCTGCGTAACCTTCATATCTTTCAGATACTCTGACGTACGAATAGCCGTTAGCATAAATCATATAACTAAACCGGTTAAGCGAATCACCTATAAAAGGCAACGGACCGGCTAACGATGCAGGATATAAAGAAACTCTCGTATATCTGGAATCGATCCCGGGTCCACCGCCGTTAATGAATGAGAAATCCTTAATACCGTACATATTAAAGTTAACACTCATACTTTTTTTACTTAAAAAACTTAATGCACCGGGATTGTAAAATGTAGCGCCGTAATCTCTAACTCCACCGACAGCAATTCCACCCAGTAAAGCTGTTTTTCCGCCAACTGCCTGATCCCAGAATTGTCTGTCTTGTGCAGTCAGCTGACAAAGAGTTAAAACGATGAAAAGAATGGTAATTCTTGTTTTAATAATATTCTCCTCAATAGATAATTAACATGCCGACTGAAGCATAGCAACCAATCGGCACATTAATAAATAATTATTTTTACTTGGTACCGGGCTTTTTCGCCAGTGGTAAATTTGCAGCTATGGTCAGGTCTAATATTAATTGAATCTGATTTTCAAGCTGCATGTATTTTGCTGCAACAATTGGTGTTAAGACATCAGCAAATTTTTTGTAATACTTTTCATTCAGACTTAACCTATCATTCTGAAAGCTGAAAGAAGTTTTAATCAGCTCATCAGCTTTCTTATCGGTAAGACTATCATAGTTTGCGGCGAAGTCTTTAATGTTAGCTATACGTTTATCTGCCAATTTTGATAGTTCAAAATCAAACTCTCTGTATATTGGCCAGAATGCTTCAGATTCCTTTTCTGTAAACGTCATCACTTCGGTTATTATGGCTACCTTCTCAGTTTTTACATCTGATCTGAGAAGTTCAATGTAACCGTCAACATCCTGTGCGAATACACTTGTGAATGAAAGTAAAGCTAAGATCAACAATAATTTTTTCAAGAGTAACTCCTCTTTTAAGAATATAAATGATTAAATAGATAATGATTAAGGTTCCCAAACAACGCCGACATTAACCTGCCAGAACGAATTATTTATGTCGGTTCCAAAAACCGATTCACCAGTAAATGCATAATTATATTTTCCGTTAAGCATCAAGCCGAAATCTCTTTCTACCGGTATTACTACACCAGCTTCAGGCGCAACACCCCATTGCCATCCGTCATCTTCCCAGGCGAATACACCGGTTTCAAAACGCTGATTCATAATGTAGCCGCCAGCATTCAAACCAACGTAAGGTCTAATTGATTTTCTTTCACCGAAATAATAATGAATGTTTGCCATAATAGGGAAAGCGTTAAGAGTCCGGTCTGACGTTCCGGTTATAGCACCGTTTTCGGTTTGCGTAGTTTTATTTTCAGCCCGTTCATAGAAGACGTTCCATCCAAAAAATAAACCAACGCTATATGAACGATCAATAACATACCTGTAATCCAGTCCTATACCACGCCAGCTTATCTCTTCAACAAAAGCTTTTGTATCACCCGATGGAAATGAAACCGAATAAGTACAAGCTCCATACCACTGCTCTTTTTGAGAGTAGCTTGTTCCAAACATCAGCAGAACCAGGCCAAAGACTGCAAACATCTGCCAGTATTTTAATTTTATTATTTTCATTATTGTAACCTTTATTTAAATCTTAAAATGTTTATTAAATAATTAAGTCTCTATAAATATTTATTTATAAAGGTATGGTGACTGCTCAAATGCCTGATCTATACCTTTATTTAAACGATCCTGAATACTGACATTTGTATCTTCTAAAATTCCGTTTAATGCTGCTACCCATAAAGCATTTTTGGATTCAGCTGGATCAACCATTGCTATCAGTAAAGTTCCTATCTCGTAAGTATAATAGACCGGGTAACACCAGCCATAATATGGGTAGTAATAGCTATACCACGAAGAATAACAACCACCCGAAACCCAGGTTGACTGGTTTGCAAATGCAATTACTAAAACATCCGGAACATTAGTTAAGCTATCCGGATTTATAAGCTCTGCAAAACCGGCCTGACCTAAATTTGATTTTATTCTGTTAATTGCAAATTGATCATTTGGACCCGGATCTGTAACCGGATTTCCATCTTCATCAAGGCGTATTATTGCATCAGGCATTGAGTACGTCAGCTTTGTGGAAAAGTCGGCTTCTTTATCAAAGAATGTTGCGATTAAATCCGTGTCCGATGCTGATACATCATCACCGGGATAACAGGATTGTAACGCAAACACTGAACTGATCAGCATAAGCAGAAAACTAATCCTAAGCCAGAAAAGTTTTTGGGGGAAAGTACGTTTCATATTATTACTCCTTTTTGTTTGATTGTTGTTTTATGATCAAGTCTTATTTAATTATAAAAAACGGTTGTAAATTTAACATTAAGTTGTTTCACTTTTATGTTCATTAATCCATGCCTTTAATAGAGTATAAGTTACTGCAAGTATAACCGGACCGATAAAAAGTCCCACAATACCAAAAGCTATCAATCCGCCAATCACTCCTGCAAATATTAATAATATCGGAAGATCAGCACCCCTCTTAATTAAAAAAGGACGAATGAAATTATCTGATCCACCAACAATTATCGTTAAAATGAGCAACACTGTTCCAAAAACAGGATCACCCGAACCGTATTTCCAGATTACCGCAGGAATAAGAACCGGACCAGCGCCTATTTGTGTTAGTCCAAGTACAAACATAATTGCAGTAAGCAAACCTGCATTTGGAACACCGCATATCCAAAGTGCAACTCCACCCAAAATGGATTGAATAAGTGCGGTTATCACGACACCCATTGTAACAGCTTTAACAGCTTGCCCGGCCAGTATTACTATTGCATCACCCCTTTCACCTGCGAGTCTTGTGGCAAATTTTCTTAATCCCTTTACAGCAACTTCTCCTTTGGAATAAAGGATTCCGCAGATGATAACTGTAATCAGAAAATGAATCATAAATAATCCGAAACTTCCTGCCTGTCCAACAAACCATCTAACCACATCATCAAGAAATGGAATTATTTTTTTTAATATTTCATCATTGTGTAATGAAGTAACTCGGTTCCAACCGTCTGTCAATTGTGATCCTATTACAGGAATTCCACTCATCCATTCAGGAGCTGATTGAAAACGTAATTCTGAAAGTGAACTGAACCAGCTGGAAATTTCAGGTATGTTCATAGCTATTGCTCCAAACACCATAGCAATCGGAACCAGAATAACCATCAGGATAAACAATAGCATCACAGTTATCGCAAGACCTTTCTTGTTCCAGAGAATCTTCTGTAATTTCAACATAAAATTATATGTTGAAATAACTATTATCGATGCCCAGATTAAAGCAGCAACAAATGGCATAAATACCCAAATGCTGCCAACAATCATCAGTAGAATAAAAACAACACCGATTGTAATTTGTGTCAGGTCTTTTTTAGAAAGTTCATTGTTCATAGCTACACCTCAGTATTAATTTTTTTCAAACTCAAAGTTAAATTGATGATATTACTTTTTGAACAAGAGTAGCCGCAACATTATGTCTGATGTATAAATAATGATTGACACCCTGAACTCGCTTGCCTTGCTTCGAAGTCGAAGCAGGTTTCAGGGTCTCAATATTTAATAATTTTGGATGCTGAAATAATCCGCCTTTGGCGGACAGCATGACCTTTATGAATTTCGCAGTCTTAAGACTGCAACTACCCTCAATTAAAATAAAATTTATTTCTTACTGTCCTGTCATCTTCTTTGGATCAAGCAATTCTTTAATCTGATCTTCAGTTAATAATTTTTTCTCACGAATAAGTTCCAGAATGCCTTTACCCGTTTCAAGTGCTTCTTTTGCAAGCTCGGTTGTTTTTTCATAACCAAGTACTGGATTTAATGCTGTAACAATTCCAATACTTTGGTCAATGTACTTCTGTGTAATTTTTTCATTTGCTGTAATTCCATCCACACACTTTGTCTTGAAAACCGTCATTGTGTTTGTAAGTATTTTTTGTGATTCAAGAATTGCAGATAGTGCTAATGGCTCATAAGCATTCAGCTGTAGTTGTCCTGTTTTTGCAGCGATTGTAACAGCAACATCATTGCCCATAACTCTGAATGAAACAAGGTTAACTAATTCCGGGATTACCGGATTAACTTTCCCCGGCATAATTGAAGAACCCGGCTGAAGTGCAGGTAGATTTATTTCAAACAACCCTGTTCGTGGACCTGAAGCTAATAAAATTAAATCGCTTGCTATTTTTGAAAGTCTTACTGAAAGTGTATTCAATGCACTGGAATAAACAACAAAACCTGAAAGATCAGATGTAGCTGCAATTAAATCTTTAGCAGGAACGATTTTCTTCCCTGTAATTTCTGCGAGATGTTTTGCACAATTTTCTACAAATCCTTTTTGAGCAGTTAGTTTGGTACCAATAGCAGTACCGCCCATATTAATTACATAAAGATTTGCTTCGGCCTGCTTGAGTTCATCAATAGAAGCTTTAAGCTGAAATGCAAAAGCATTAAATTCCTGTCCAAGTGTCATCGGAACAGCATCCTGTAATTCAGTTCGTCCCATCTTCAAAATGTTGTCAAATTCTTTTCCTTTTGCTTCAAATGATTTTATTAATGCTTCAAGTTCCGGAAGCAGCTTTTGATTCATAAGAATCATTGCAACGTGAAGCGACGTTGGATAAGAATCATTTGTGGATTGAGACATATTCAAATGATCGTGCGGTTCAATGTAAGCATAATCACCTTTTTGTTTTCCGCTGAGTTCAAGCGCAATGTTTGCAAGAACTTCATTCACATTCATATTTGCAGAAGTTCCTGCACCGCCCTGGTACAAATCAACTAAAAACTGGTCGTGATATTTTCCTGCAAGTACTTCGGCGCATGCTTTTTCAACAGCATCAAGAACATATTTCGGTAAAGCACCCGATTCATAATTTGCTCTGATGGCCGCAAGTTTTACAATTACAAATGCGTTAACTAATTCAGGATAATCTTTTGTGGTTACTCCACTGATCTGGAAATTTTCTAAGGCACGCAAAGTTTGAACGCCATAGTATGCATCGTTTGGTATCTGTTTTTCTCCCAACAAATCTTTTTCTGTTCTGAAACCTCCGGTTATTGTTTCTTGTTTTTGCCCGGAAGAAATAGGTTCGGAAGTTTTATCATCACTTTTATTACAACCGGTAATAAAAACAAATGAAGAAAATAAAACCAAACTAAGGATGATTGATAGCAATATTTTATTTTTTAAAAACATGATTGACTCCTATAAAATTTATAATACAAATGAACTAATAATAAATGCGAAGATTGTTGTGGCAATCAGGCACACAAACCCGGGCAGCATAAAGCTGTGGTTTAAAAGATACTTCCCGATTTTTGTTGTACCTGTTCTATCAAATGAAACTGCTGCCAGGACAGTTCCGTAAGTTGGTAAGAAGAAAAATCCGTTGACGGCAGGATAAACTGCAATCAAAATCCACAAAGGCATTCCAAGTGCAACAGCAACCGGCATTAATGTTACAACAGTTGCCGCCTGACTGAATAAGAGCATTGAAAGTACAAACAAACCAAGTGCGAGAACCCAGGGTGATTGTTGAATAATATCTGATATACCGCCAACTATTTCAATTTTGTTTCCTTCAAAAAAAGATGAGCCCATCCACGATACGCCGAGAATAGAAATAACTGCAACTACTCCACCATTCATTATGCTGCCTTTAACTGCTTCACCCGGTTTTGCTTTGAAGAAGATCATCATAATTCCTGCTGCTGCAAGCATAATGATCATTATTGCTTCTCCCATTTCTAACTGGCTTGTGATTGATTCCTTTCCCGTAAACATCTCATAGCTTGGTCGAAGTTCTGGAAAAATGCCAATGAACACGACAACCGCTATCGCAACTAAAAATATTAATAATGAATTACGTGCGCTGCCTATTTTTTCTTTTGCCATTTCTACAGAAGCGCTTGCTTCCTGAATTTTTCCTGACTTTAATCTTTCCTGATACTCAGGATCATCTTTAAGATCTTTACCTTTCCAGGCAATTGACAAGGTACCAACTAATATTCCTAAAATCGAAGCCGGAATTATCACAATCATAATCTGGAGTAAACTAACATTATAAGAAATAAGTGCAGCTAACAAAGCAACAGTAGCAGCGCTGATTGGCGAGGATATAACTCCATACATTGAAGCCGTAACGCTGATTGATAATGGTCTTTCAGGACGAACACCTGCTTTTGTTGATACTTCGGCAATCACAGGCAGCAAAGCGTAGATGACATGCTGTGTACCGCTTGCCAGAATCAAAACGTAAGTAACAAAAGGTGCAACGAATGTAATGTACTGAGGTTTTTTTCTCATAACTTTTGTAGCGAAGGAAATAAGATAATCCAGCCCACCCGCCGATTGCATTGAAGCTAACGCTGTAATAACTGCTATTATCATCCCGAGTACAATTCCAGGAGGAGATCCTGGTGGAAGACCGAAGATGAATACAAGAATCACCAAACCGATTCCACCCATTGTACCTAATCCAATACCTCCGAGCCTTGCACCTATCACTATGCAGGCAAAAAGTATGATAAGTTCAATCCACATCATGATTGCACCTTAAATTGAAATTTAATTTTTAAAATGATTACTAAGTTGAGTACCTAATTTTAATTGGGCTAAAGCCCCATCTTGTTTTCCGGGATTTTTAATGTCCCCGACCTGCCCGTCTCAACTCGGTGAGCCGAGGTGGAAAGGTCGGGGCTAATAGCCACGCACTTTAGTGCGTGGTTAAATATTTCTCCCAAAATTAAATGGGTTTCAACCCATAATAACTTTATAAAAATGATTTTATTCATTTAATAAATTTCAGGATTAATATATTTCGTAATATTCCTGAACCTTTGTTGGATCGTTAGACTTTAAAAGTGCAAGTCTTAATAATACTCTTGCCTTCGATGGAATCAGTTCATACGAAGCAACAAAGCCGAGAGCATCATCATCTAACTCAATATTTCTTCCAACAAAACCAGTGATAACACGTGAACCACGAACAACAACAACACCTTTTTCTCTGGCATATTTTAAAGCTTCAACACAAGCATCTGTTAGGTTGCCATTGCCAAGTCCACTTGTAACGATTCCTTTTGCACCAAAATCAACTGCAGCTTTGATTAAATCACCAGGTGAGTCTTCATAGATAGCAATTACATCAACTCTAGGTAAGCTTGTTAAGTTATCAACATTGAATTCTGTCTGATAGGTGTGTTTTTTATCCGGCACATCTACATAATTAATTTCACCATAATTAACTGTTCCTAATGGACCGACTAATGGAGAAAAGAATGTTTCAACAGCTGTCGTGCTGCCTTTGATTACAGCACGTCCGGAATGAATAAGATCATTAGTAACAACCAATACACCACGATCCATCGACTCTTTGTTTCCAGCAACAGCAACCGCATTAAAAATATTTAATGGGCCATCTGCACTTAAAGCAGTTGATGGACGCATTGAACAAGTAAGCACAACCGGCTTCTTTGATTTAATTACAAGATTCAGAAAGTAAGCTGTTTCTTCCATTGTATCTGTGCCGTGAGTTATAACTATTCCATCAACATCATCTTTTGCCAATAACTCATTACAGCGTTTTGCTAATTTCAACCAGACCACATCACTCATATTCTGGCTTCCGACATTTGCAATCTGCTCGCCTGTCACATTAGCAATCTCTTTTAGCTGTGGAACTGCTCCAATTAAAGCATCGATTCCAACTTGTCCAGACTGATAACCTGACTGCACTTCAGTAGGCGCTGCACCGGCAATAGTTCCACCGGTTGCGAGAATATATACGTTAGGCAGTTTTTGTGCATTTATTGTAAATGCAACCGCAATAACGATTAAGAAACTAAGTAACCTTTTCATAACACTGCTCCTTTGTTTATTAATAAATAATTAATTAAAGCATAAACTGAATTCGACTTTGGAAAAATTGAGTGACTCCTTCCAGATTAAACCGATTGAGAACTCCATAACCATAAGCTAATTCAAGTCTCACATTTTCAGAAAGATACCAGTTCACCATTGGTGTTATCCTCCAAAACTTACCTCCTGTCAAAGTACCGCTATTGAGATCGAGAGTTGAATACCTAAGTACTACCTCCCAAGCACCAGAACCTCCATCAAAAACAGATTTATTCACCGGTACAAAACCATAGATTCCGCTCACTGTACTGTAAGGACGTGATTCCCCGGTTATTATATAGCTCGCTACCACTTCTCCACCCTGGAATAATGGATTGTCCGTTTGAGGAGAGCTAAACTGATGCAAATAATATTCAGTACCCAACATCAAGGGACCAGAACTGAAATAAATTTCTCCACCAAATTGATTTGAATGATGCGCTGGAAATATTTCGGTATCTATAAAATAGGGTGCAGTAATTGCTTCAGGACGAGACCGTACCCGAATTGATCCGCCTTCAGGTTCACCATAGCGGTAGCTTACAGCAAGGTGGAGAAGATTGTTATTTGTCTCTGAATAAAAAGGCAGCCATCCTGCTCGCAAAGCAAATTGCCAGGCGTAAGTTGAAAACGATTGAGCTTCAGAAAGCCAATCACTAAACACCCCGATGTTCCAGAGCAAACGCTGTTTGGGCAGAAAGCCCATCCACTTCACCCCATCAGCAAGAATCGGAATTACGTCAAGTGCCATTTGTCTTTCCAAACCCCAGCCTGCGTAACCATTCATAACTTTGTTCAGAGAAAATCCCTCCTTGGTACGGCCGACAAAAATATGGCCTGATAACTCCGGCACTCCAACCATTATTCCGGTCTCACGTATAAGCCAGGAATTTGAAGGTGCATCATACATTATTCCAAGCTTCCAGGTAATAAATCTTTTGACTTTAACTTTACCGCTCATCGTGAAGCGAAAATCTCGAACTTTAAATGCGGGTTCCATATCAATCTGCTCTTTGCTTACATCATCCTGAATGTATGTTCCATATTCATAAAGGAAACCGCCTCCAAGTTTCAGTGTCGAGAGTGTTCCATCGAATTCGTTCCAATTCCCTAATGTTAATACGGTATCATGTTTACTAATCGTTATCGTCTCTCCCTGTGTTCCATCGGGAATAACTTCTGTTGAATCCTGGCAGAACAATTCGTTGGATGCGATCAGTAATAAACACATCAACAAAAATTTATGGTACATATTATTTATATACGGGTTCATACATTTTACTTTTAATAAACTTCCTGATATTCTTTGGTTTTTTAACTCGAGCTAATCCACTTCTGAATATTTCTTCAGCTACTTTAACAGCAACATTTACGGATACTTCTCTTATATTTTTTATCGGCGGATAGATTAATCCTTTTGAAAAATCTTCTTCAGTTATCTGTTCAGCCACTGCTTCGGAAGCAGTAAGCAGCATTTCATCTGTAACTCTTTTAGCTTCTGTAGAATAGATTGCTAAACCAAGTGCCGGAAAAATGAAAACATTGTTGCCTTGTCCCGGAGTAAATGTTTTTCCATTGTACGTAACAGGTGCAAACGGACTTCCGCTTGCAAAGATTGCTTTACCTTTACTCCACGTATATGCTTGCTCAGCAGTGCATTCTGAATGAGAAGTTGGATTTGAATAAGGAAAGATGATCGGACGTTCATTTATTGAACTCATATTTTCAATTACCTGTTGAGTAAAAGCTCCGCCGACTGTACTTACACCGATAATCGTTGTAGGTTTTATTTTCAAAATACTTGCAGCAAAATCATTCGACGGTTCGCTTTCGTGCGCAAATGGTTTTTGATGTTCAGCAATATCAGTTCTTGATTTTACAAGCAAACCATTAACATCAAACATCCAGCAGCGGTTGTACGCTTCTTCTTTGCTCAATCCATCCTTTTGAAATTTCTTTACAAGCATATCAGCAATACCGAATGCTGCCGCACCTGCACCAAGAAAAAGAAACTTTTGTTCTTTGAATGGTTTATTTAGTAAGCGACTAATTGCAATAAAACCTGCAACAGCTATAGCTGCTGTACCCTGAATGTCATCATTAAAGGTGCAGATTTTATCTCTATACTTGTCTAAAATCCTGATCGCATTAACACCTGCAAAATCTTCCCACTGAATACAAAGTTTCGGGTATACTTTTGTAATTGCTTTTACAAAAGATTTTATAAAATCATCATACTCTTTTCCTTTAACCCTTTTCTGTTTTATTCCCGGATAAAGAGGATCATTTAAGAATTTTTCATTATCCGTCCCCGCATCCAAAACAATCGGAAGCGTTAACTCTGGAGGTACTCCAGCACAGCTTGTATACAATGCTAATTTGCCGATTGGAATTCCAATTCCACAAATACCAAGATCACCAAGTCCTAAAATTCTTTGACCATCGGTTACAACAGTGAATCTCACATCTTTTACCGGCCAGTTTTTTAAAATCGATTCAATCTTATTTTTATTCTTGATTGAAATAAAAAGTCCTCTCGGTCGTCTTGCAATGTGTCCTAATCGTTCACAGGCTTCCCCAACTGTTGGTGTATAAACTAATGGTAAATATTTTGCCGGATCGCTGATTATAGTTTTAAAAAATAAAGTCTCGTTGGTATCAAGCAATCCTGTCAGATAAATATATTTATTGATTGGTTTGTTCAAATTTTCTACCTGCTCCTGGATACGCATAATTTGTGTTTCCATAGATTCTATCACGTCAGGCAAAATTCCGGTTAGTCCATATTTCTGTCTTTCACTTTTGGTGAAAGCAGTTCCTTTATTCTTACGAGGATTATATAAAAGTGAATATGCTTTTAGTTCTTTCATTGGAATTAGTTATTTATTTTATTAATAAAATTATTTTTAGCTGAGTCCATTAAATTTTAATAACTCATCATTGCTACGATTACCGGTCCCCACGCCGTAAGTAAAATATTTCCAAGAGCATAAGGGACTGTATAACCAAGAACAGGTAGTTTACTTTCTGCTGCATCCTGAAGAGCTTTCAAACCTGCAGTTGTTGTTCCGGCACCCGACTGAGCACCAAGCAGAATGACCGGATTAATTTTCAAAACGAAATGACCAAACAGAAGACCTATAATGTGCGGCACGATTGCTACAATAAGTCCAGCGAAAAGTAAACCTAGTCCAGTCTGCTCTAAGCCCGAAATAAAACTTGGACCAGCAGTAAGTCCTACTATTCCAATGAAAGCAGCAAGACCAACATTATCAAAAATCCAAAGTGCAGGTTCAGGTATTCGTCCAAACTTAGGCGTTTTTGAACGCAGCCAGCCAAAGATTAAACCCATTACAAGTGCACCGCCGCTTGTGGTAAGTGTAATTGAAATACCTGCGATCGATACTGATAACAATCCTACTAATCCTCCTAGTAAAATTCCCAAGCCAACAAATATCATATCTGTATCGGGAGTAGCACGTTCCTGGTAACCAATTAATTTTGCGGTACGTTCAACATCTTTTTGAAGACCGGAGACTTTTAATAGATCGCCGCGATTTACTATTGTGTCTATAGTAAAAGGAATTTCCTGACCAGTCCGGATCAGTTTGTGAAGTTTTACACCGTGTCCATACTTTGTTCCTAGTTCTCCAAGAGATTTACCTGATAGTTCTTTATTTGTAATTATCAGGTCTCTATAAGCGATTGGGAAATCTAAAAGTTCGCGATCCATAATTTCAGGTCCGACTTCATGGAACTTTTGAAAAAATACTTTGTATCTTGCCATCACAGCAATTACATCCCCTGTGTTTAGAATTGTACTGGCATCAGGTTCGAAAATTTTACCATTCTGACGAACCCGGTGAATAAAAATCCTGAAATTGGTGATGCTTTTTTCTATATCTCCAATTGTTAGTCCAGACCATTTTTCATTTGTGATTTTGATGGCACGAAGTCTCCAATCTTCAAAAGCAGATCCTATCCCTTCCTCTTCTTCAGATTTTCCTAAAAGTTTTTTCTCAAGTTCTTTGCTGGCAGAACGTAAATCAATTTTTAAAAGTTTTGGAGCTAATGAAGAAAGAAACCATACAAGGAAAGTTGTTCCGACAAGATAAGTTACTGCATATGCAACAGGGATATTATTCAGATAAATAGTTTTTTCTGCTTCAGGAATTTGGAGACGTTGAATTGATTCACTCGCAGTTCCGATAACAGTTGATTCGGTGAAGGCACCAGCAAGCATTCCGGCTGCCGTACCGACATCAAAACCCATTAGCTTTGCCATGACAAAAGCTGTAAACAGGCAGGTTACACAAATAACAAGTGTAAGTATTAACTGGGGTACAGCATCTTTCTTTAATCCTCTGAAAAATTGCGGACCAACTTTGTAACCGGTTGCAAATAAAAACAAATCGAAGAAAATAACTTTTACAACCGGGGCAATCTCAATTTGAAATTGTCCAATAAGAACTCCTGCAAACAAAGTTCCCAGCACAGCACCTACTTTAAAATTGCCAATGCTGATTTTTCCAATGGCAAATCCTAAAGCCAGAACCAGAAAAAGTGCCAGCTCAGGGTAGTGCTGAAGTATTTCGATAAAGTCATTCATAACTTATTAATGCTGATTTTAAAGTAATCGAATTAAAATTTTTGATTTCATTATTTTATCTTCTTCTCCCGCTACCTCTGTTCATATTTCTTGAGGTGTTCGATCTTTGCTGATTAAAATTTTGAGTTTTCTGATTTCCTCTTTCCCTTGATGTATACTGTTTGTTGAGATCCTGTTTATTATTTTCAAATGAGGATTTATTTTTACTGTTATCACTATTAGACCAGTTGTTTCCTTCTCTGGATTGCCATTGGTTGTTATCTTTTTTGTAAACGTTTCCTTGCTTATCAGCGTAAACATTGTTTCTCTGCTTATCCATCGTAGATACATTATCTCTATTCATCTGTCTGTCGTTAGTATTAATATTTCCTCTATTCTCGCGATTGTAAACATTTCTATTTCCATCAGAGTAATGTGAAATTTGTTCTCTCTGTCCTGTCTTATAACCGGCATAGAATCCTGCTCTTCTTCCATCGTAATAACCATGACTATATCCTCCGTGATATCCACCTGCACCCCAATAACCGCCGTGATAAGGATAGGAATGATAGCTTACAGCCATCCATCCATAAGGACCTCCGAAGCTCATTCCAAATCCATAGCTCCAGCCTGTATAAGGATTATAATGTGCAGAGAATCCGTAAGTAACAGGTCGTGGATAATAGTAAGCTCCGTAATATGGCGGATAATAATAACCTGTTCCATAAATTACTGTTCCTCCATAAGTATAGCAGCCGGTGTAACCCGGATAATATCCAACGTATACAACCTCAGGAGTTGAGTCATACACGTAAACGTATTTAGTATTGTAAACCGGTGAGTCCGGAGTCATTTCATAAATTTTATCAGGAACTTCTGTTGCAACTATCCAGGGACCTTTTGGATTGGAAGCTTCAAACCATGTTGCATTATCGCAGCAGTAATACTTTTCTAAATACTTAATAACACTTTTATCTGTATTGGTTGCGTAATAAAGATCAGTAGTTGATAATGGTTCAAATTTCGGTTCGCCATCATAGTTGACTTCAAGTTTTGTGTTACGATCAACTTTTGAAGTCTGAGGTATTTGAGTATCAAGCATTGCATCTTTTGATTCCTGAGTTCCGGGAATATTTGTAAGCACATTTCCCATTTCTGAATCGGGAGGAATTTTTTTAAAATCTTCCGGCAGCTTTTCAGGATCTACAAAACTCCACGGTCCTTCCAGAGATTTCGCTTGAAACCATCTTCCGGAAAGAAGGATAAAATATGTCTGAGTGTTAATATCCATTATAATATCACTCTCCGTATTTTTTACGAATAGCAAAGACGTTTCTTCAATAGTTCCTAATTCCGGTTCACCGATAGTTTCAATTAATTCAGCAGGTTTTGTTCTTACAATAATTTCAGGCTTTACTTTAATTGTATCAGGATTTATATCCTTATACTCATCAGGATTTTTCTTTAGGATAAACTCAATCAGCTCATCAGGAATTTCTTTAGTGAATTCATAATCATCCAAAATATTTTCTGATTTATACCAGAGAACACCACCTTTCAAATAATAAACTTCTTCCCAATTGTCTTTAACGATAAAGAACGGTGTATTTATAACAATTTCATAATCGGTGTCTTCCAGCTTTTTGAAAACGGGTTCTCCGTCAATTGTGATTAGAACTGCAGGATAAGTTACATGAATAATTTCAGGCGGATCAGTTTTGAAATTTTCTTTAGAAGTTCCCTTATCTGATTCAAGACTGGTAATAAGCTGATCTATGGTAATATCAAGTTCCCATTTAGGGATTTCTTCAGCCAGAAATTTCTTTAGCTCTTCGATTTTTGTGGAATCCTGATTTGGAAATTTTGCATCTGTAACTACCACTTCGTCAAGAGAAATTAATCTTGTATCACGATCAGTTAAAATTTTAGTGTTTACCCACACAGCTCCAAATATGGGATCAGTTTGTTTCGGGGCATTTATCATTACCGCTGCACGAAACTCAAGATTAATCTTATCAAACGATTCAACCTGCGGCTGATAAATTGTTACTTCGGTCCCTGAAGAATGTGTAATTATCTTTGGCCACTCTTCTGAAAAAATTTCAGGATGTAAAACCAGAAGTAGCAACAAAATTTTTAGTGCTTTATTCATTAAGTATTTCCACATAATAATTTTTCTTTAATCACAGCTTTGCAAATGGCGGAGTAAAGAGCATTATGCCGAATTCCCATCCTGCTCCATTCGAACCTTTAAATTCGTCATCATATGTAAGTGCAAATACCGAATACTGACTTGGTTCCCAGCGTAACCCAGCTCTATATTCAACCGGGACATTCAATTCACCTTCAGAACTATAAATTTCACCAACAATTGATAACTCTGGGTTAAAAGGGTACCAAGCAAAGCGAGTAGAATATGTAAATGCCCAAACAGTTTTATCTTCGTCTCCATAATGCCGTGTCATACTTGCGCCAGGCATAATGTCCCACGAAATTTGATTGTCAAAGAACGCAACTGTAATTGGTGCGTTCGTCCAGAAGGTTTGAAAAGCATCATTTACTCTTTCGTTTCCATCAAGATAACCTGGATCTAAGCCTGTTCCAGCCTTAACTGCAACTCCTCCGGTTTTTGATTCATTCTCATAAATCATATACTTCGCATAGAGAGAAGTTGAATGTCCATCATCCGTTTTTGGATCATTATCGTTATTATAGATATATGCGGCTGCAGTAAATTCCCATCGGGGTAAGAGTGAAAACGTGTTCATGAACATTGAGTTTCGTTCACCGTATGTCAGGATTATAGTTGCCATTCCGTGAGGTTTAGATAAATAGTTGTCAGAATTATATTGTTGTGCTTGCAAAGGGCTATTTAAAAGTGCTACAATACAAAACATTATTACTGCCATGAAATTGATTAAGATTAGTTTCATTTTACATTCTCTTTTTCCCAGGCTCTTACTTTTATCCGCGCTTCATTAAATAATCTTTCATAATTTCCTTTGCTTACTTTACTAGTTACTTCTTCACCTACGAGTCTCCAAAGTCTGTCATAAAGATGATAAACCCTTAGCTGCTTTTCAGTTTTATCAGGTGCAATGTTATCAGTACCAAATAAAAATCTGTCCGGATACTTTTTGATTATTGCAGCAGTTCTTTCGAGAGATTTATCATTGTAATCAAGCCATTTAGCTGTTTCATCCCAGGATAAATCGAAGTAAAGATTTTTGTAAGCCGGATCTGCAAGCATATTCTCGAATAATGTTCCCATATCCTCAATTGGTTTAATAATTCTTCCTAAGCCAAGATGTGCCCAAATTACGATTGTGTTAGGGTGTCTTTTTATCAGTTCCTGGAATCCAGTTATATAATTTGGCTTGCCGGGTTTTGGAAATGGATTATCAATATCGTTATGAATTAAAACAGGCAGCCCTACCTCTGCAGCGAATTCAAAAATTCTATCAAGAGCCGGATCGGTTAGACTTGCTACATCACCTGAAATTTTAGATGAAACAAACTCTTTGTGAATACTGAACTCACCAATGCCTGAAAAAACTCCGGGGAAAGTTTTTAAAACTCTTTTGATATGATCTGCTGCGTACATATCAGTAACATTGAATCCAATAATCATCGGATCGAGTCGTTCCTGTTTTTCTTTTGGAAGAGATTTGTACTGAATCGCAACCCACGCATCGCAGAATGAATAGTAATACAATGGTGCATCTGTATCGAGATAGTATGTTGGTGCATTTTCTCCGGTCACACGATAAGACCATTGCTGCTGCAACGGAAGCCCAAAAACAGTTGAACGTCCGATCTTATCTCCCATTATTGAATCCACATAAAACTCCATTTCAATTCCTTCATGAATAAAATTTGTTATGTGGAAATGAGAATCGTGAAATAAATATTTTTCATTTGTTTGAGCATTAGCAGTTAATAAAGCACTCAATCCGAGCAGCAAGATTAACAAATACAATGCTCTTAAAAAATTCATCATAATTTTATTTTTCATTTTAATGTTCCCTTATTATTATACTTTTGTGCCACCATCATAATAGAAAATCAGTTCCGAGTGAAAGGGCCATTCCTTTTATGCCTGCTAAATAAAAACCGAATGACCCGGATGCAGCAGAATTTTCCATGTAAATCGCATGCAGATTTAATCGCCAGCTTCTTGTTCCCGAGGGATAGAAGCTCATTCCTCCAACTATTTCCCAGGGATTTCTTTTGAACTCATCAAAAACATACGAAGTGGCTGCATACACCTGAAGTGTTTTTGGTATCGCTTCGTAAGATACAAGTGCATAGAAACCTTGATCTGAAAGTGAAGTTGGTATTGACGATAGTTCTTGTACAGGACCTATCGCATCAAATTTAGAAAGGTATCTAAAGTAATATTCGGCCTGTAAATGCCAGCCATTAAGTTTTACTCCAGCGTCGATCGCTAAAACATCAAAGTTTGCTTTTCTAACAGTCACGTCCTGTGCAAGCGCACCGGTTTCATAAAATAAAAGTCCATCTGAAGTTTTTACTTGGGTATTATTTGGTGAAGATACATTATCCGGAGTTTGACGATCATCTCGCATATGAGTATATGATGCACCAAATCTTGTAGCAACATCTTCATGGATTTCAAAATCACCGTAACCGCCTCGTGGTCCAAACTCACCGGTAGTAGGCATCCACCAGATACTTGCACTTGTAGATAAATCTCTTGTGAGCTGACTCACTGTCGTGCCAAGTTGGCTTAAATTATTGCCAACCATAAAATTGTAATTAAAATTTGGAAGTACTTCGCCGGTTACCCAAAAACCGGAAGTGAAACCTGGTCTAAAAAATTCTTCTGCCATCAAACGATCGCTGGAAAGTAAATATGGCCAGGAACCTTGCATTGAACGGCTCCCAAGATTAGGTCCAACTCCGACACCTAATCTAATTTCTTTCATTAAAGAATACTGAAGGTTTCCGAACACTAAAGTTTGATCAGTGGATACTAATCCCCAAATTGAAATAGTGTACCGCAGCTTTGGTGTAAAAAAATGACCCGATGCCCATAAGAAAGTTCGATGCCACATTATATCCTGTCTTGTATCAACAATTCTCTCACGACCAAGATGATCTATATACTTTTTATCTTCATCAATTTGATTGATGTATCTTGCTAATCCATAAACACTGAGATTAAGACTACCCATTTCTGATTTGAATACCGTAAAACCTTTGCCCGGTGTAAATTCACCAGCAGTATTACTTTCAAAAACGTCATCTTCTAAAGTAACGGTATCAATTAGTGCGGCTTCATCCTGGGCCGAGCTTTCAATCTGGAATAAAACAATCAAGCTAAACGAGAAAAATAAAAATAAGTTAGAGTTCAGGGATAGAAAAAAATTAATCATATTATATCTTTCCTTATTAATTTCAAATTTGATGGGGCCGCCTTAAAAAACTACTTGTGTCAATCTAAACCTGCTCGTCATTGCATAGTCTTTTTGGAGAGAATAAAAAGACTAACACAGTCACCATTATTTCTGTGTCTGCTATGACTGCAGGAAAAATTTGCTCAACTGGATAAAAGCAGATAATTTTAAGACAGCCTCACATCAACTTTTACATTATTTCAAAATGAATGAGGCCACCTAAAAAACCGGTTATGCAAAACTGAGCCCCGCCTAATGCGGGGGGAGGCTCACTCAATTTGACATAAAAAAATAGTTTTAGGACAGCCCCATTAACAAAGAACTAATATTACTGCTTGGGTTGAATCAGATAAGGATTAACCTTCAGCTGTTCAATTATATATTTTATTGCAAGCTGACCTTTCACACTGTTGCCTGCTTTATCAAGCGGCGGTGACACAACTCCGATTCCAAATTTTCCGGGCACAACAGCAATCAGACATCCACCGACACCGCTTTTTGCAGGAACACCTGAATTATAAAACCAGATACCTGAATCATCATAAAGTCCTGCTGTTGACATTACAGGAAGTGTGTACATAACAGATTCCGGCGAAACAACTTTCTTTTTTGTTACAGGATTAACCCCGCCATTAGCCAATGTTGCTGCCATTATTCCGGCATCTTTAGCGCTTACATTAATTGCACATTGTTTTGTATAAATGTCCGTCGCTTCGACAGGATCAAAATACATTCTGCCGTAAGCAAGAAGAAGATGAGCAATTGCCTGGTTGCGTAAATTGTCTCCGGCTTCGCTAATATAAACAGGAACATTAAGGCCTAATGGACGGCCAGCAAAGTCACTATGAACCTGCAGAATGTTTTTCCATTTTGCAGAAGAGTCAGTTCCGCTTATTAAACTACTTGAAGCGATTGCACCGGGATTTACAAGAGGATTAATTTCTTTTCCTCTCATTCTTTCCACTGCAGTGATTGAATTGAACACTTCACCGGTTGCATCAACTCCGATTTTATCCTGAACAGACTGGTGACCCTGCTCTTCAATTACTTTTGCCATCGTGAATACTTTTGAAACACTCTGGATTGAAACCATTGACTGAATATCACCTGAAGTGTATACCTGACCATCTACCGTCACTAATGCAATTCCAAAAATATTTGGATCAACAGTAGCCAGTTCTTTGATGTAATCAGCATTAGCACCTTCTTTTACATCTTTGAATTTGTTGTATGCATCGTTAAGCACTTTTTCAATGTTTGCTTTTGAAAGGTCCTGTCCATAAATAAAAACAGGACTCGATAACAATAATGCGATAAGCATTATTGCTGCAAGTCTTGTGTTAACAAAATAATTTTTCATGATACAAAACTCCTTTTATTCAGTGAATTAAAAATTTTAGTAAAACATTTTATGTGAAAAATTATATTTGAAAGAGAACTGAATCTTTAAAATGTCAGCAGTCTTTAAATACATATCTGCTTGTGGATCATTGGGATCAGGAAAATCACCTAAATTCTCACGTTTGCCCCATTGAACTTCACAAACCATCATTACATCCTGGACAGGATAGTAGATGATATTGCCAAGAGCATAGCTGCCCATGCTGAATGCATCATAAGTCTGACCGTTCGTATTATCAATATCAAGCATCGAGTATCCGATTGCGGTTGCAAACTTCTCGCTCCAGTTATGTTCTAAGAAAGCAACCACGCCAAGTAAAGGTATAGCAACACCATTTCCTTCAGTTGTATCAATTGCAACATCCACCGGTGCGTCGTTCATATAGTTCTGAACACCTGCGCCATACAGAACTGAAAGTCTTACCAGATTATCCTTACCTAATTTTATATTCGAGCTGAGATTTAAACCCCAGCCGATAGCATCTCCGCTTAAATCAATCTGGTCTTCTAACTGATCTTCCCATTTCATATAGCGAACTATTCCTGCTAACTCAACATATCCCCAATCGTGACCAGAGCGATATTCAGCAGATAAATCCGGGACAGGGAATCTCGCTTCAATACCCGAAAGTTCAATACGGCCACTATACATTCCGGCATCAGCACTTGCACCGGGTCTTTCGAGGGCAAATGTTAAACGTGTGTCACCTTTAATCGGCATATAGCGGAATTGAACGTTACGGAAAAATGCCATACCGTTTGGTCCCCAGTATTCAACTGAATTCGGGAATACATCAATATCCATAAACGGTGACCAATACTGACCAACACCAAATTGACCGAGTTCTCCGTAAGCATGTCGCAGACGAATTGTTGTTTGTCCGGCATCAACACCTGTTCCGAACAACTCCCACTCAAATTGTGTGAACAATTCACCAAGTGCAGTTTGAGTTCCGCTCTTCACACCAAAACGAGTCTGTCGAACACTGAAATAAGCATTTCCATCAGTGCCATATTGATTTTCCATAGTTGGAAGTTTGGTTGGTCTAACTACATCAAACCAATCCGGGTGTATTTGATTGAAGTTGTAACCTATATCTGTCATTGCAAAACCGTAAACCTGGAACCAGTTTTTATCGTTATCCTGGGCTACCACTAAACCTCCCAGGAATAAAACAAAGATTGTTGTGAATAGAACTTTCATACATTACTCCTTTTTGATTGTGATGAAATATTATTGTTCGTTGGTCTTGAAATATCTATTTTGTATCTAATTAAATCTAACAACGCTTCCCCATCAACCGGTTTGCGCAGGTAAGCTATTACACCATATTCTTTGCAGCGCTCACGATATTTTGGTTCGTCAAATGCAGTAATTACAATAGCCGGTAAATGCAATCCTTTCTTCTCCATTTTTTCTAACAGCATACAGCCATTCATCCCGATTAAATGCATATCCAGTATCAGTAAATCAACTGACCCCGCCTTGTAACTTTTTAAAAACTCTTCGGCGCATTCAAAGCATCTGCATTCATAGTTTGCAGATTTAAGCAGCATCATAAATCCATCTCTTACATTTTGATCGTCGTCAATAATATAGATCATAGCTGTAAAAATTTGTTTTGGTTAATAATTCGTGATGAAATTTATTTCTATTAATTATTGTAGTAAATAGGTACTTAGACCTATATGGATGATTTTGTGAAATGAAAGACGAAGACCTATTAAATAATTTTTAATATGTTATAAGGTTAGAACCTTTCCATAAAAACATTCCTGCACTATTACACCAATACCTAATTTTTATCTGTTTTTGAAAAAACATTTTGGAATTGCATTCACTATCATTCGATAAGAAATTAATTTTAATCTCCGAGATTATCTATAAGCCTGTCTGCCGGCAGGTTAAGATTGTGAGGGGGAGAGAGTTTTAATATGTCATCCCTAACGGGATTTTGTTTATGTTTTGTTTTATTCATTCTATAAACATTTAATCCCTCCGGGATTAGAAAAAGCAATGTCTGTTTACTTAAAACGTAATTATAAAAATGTCCCGTTAGGGACAATATGTTTATAGAAAAAAAGCGACGCCAAAAAATGAAGTCCCGTTAGGGACGACGTATAATTCTCTTTACGGCTTAACGGAAGAAGAAACCTGCCGGCAGGCAGGCAAAGATTGCTAACGGGAAATAAACCCATTTAAAAATAATATCGCATTTTAAACGAAGTTATGAGCGCTTTAACTTTTTCATCACTCTTTTTATATTCTAAACTCTCGTAAGTATTCTCAATTCCAATATCAAAATCTTTGTGCCCGGTATATCCAATTCTGAATCCAAGAAGGACAACATTACTGACAGCTGCACCAGATTCCGGATATTTATTAAAACGAGCACTCACGAGAATACCGATTGGAAAATGAATAAAGTCAACATTTAAAAAATCTATTGCAACTGCAGCACCTAATCTAAAGTTTCCTCTCTCTACTGTATCAAAACTTTTAATATAACCAAATCCTGCTACACCGAGCAGCCCAAACCAATCAGCAGGCGCATAAGCATAATTCATATTGAAAAATAGTTTTGGCATAGTTTCTTTTTCAAGTAAAGAATTTGCTGCAGTATCGATCTCGCCGCCATTCTCATAAACCTCCTTAACAAAATCATAAATTGAGTAAAGTGCTGCCTCAGTTGAACTGTAATCAATAGCTCCTGAAAGAAACATATTATCGTTCTGCCAGATTCTTATTTTACCACCGAGTGTAAAGGTGGTCGAGTAAGACAGCCCTGAAGTAAGAAGCGTGTAGGCATTGCTGCCAAATCTTCCGGCTCCACCATAACCAATGTAAAAAGCAAGCCAATCATTTACAGCATACTGAAATTCCAGGTCGCCGGCTAAGTAGGATATATCACCTGAAAGTGTATCACGAACTTCTCCCTGAAGATTTCTGACATATGTTTTCAAATCTAATGCAGTACCGACACCGATGTTCAGTTTCATAAAAGTGTTAATGAAAGGATCCTTAACAATATCGGATGGAATGAAACGAAATTGATTTAAAATCGGTAGACTTTTATGTGTTAACAGAACGGAAGAGTCTTGAACTTCCTGTGCTTTCAAGCCGGGATTTATCAAAACAAAAATTATAATTATAAGTATTGAAATGGTAAACTGCGTTGTTGTTTTTTCTCTCATAGTGTACCTTCATTTAAGATATAAGTTCATTTAATTAATGACACTAATGTTTTATAATAAATTATATTCAGCTATTCCTTTCAACAAGTAAACTCAAAAATAATATCTCCAATCAAATGCAGTGCGTAATCCTATATACCAAACAGGACGCAAGTCAGGAGTTTCTAAACCAACTGGTAACGCAACTGATTCATTATGTGGAATATCGACTCCAAAGTTAAGCTGAAGAATAAGACTTGAACTTTGATCAGATGAAAAAGTTCTGAATGGACGATATTCGAGCACTGGTAAATCAATTTGTGTTGATTTAAAATTAACTAATGCGGTTTGGTCTTCACTTACAGGAACTAATATAGCATCGATGAATTCTCCTCTGCCATAAAGAGCTACTCCAACTTCTCTTCCTAAAATAAACTGGAACCGACCAATACCTGTTTCGATCCCAGCTTGCCAGGGTAATAACCCTCCAAGACTCGCAGTAACAGCCATTCCAGTATAAGTATCCGGTGAAATAAAAAGTAGCGGAACTGCAATCAGTAAGTCAAATGGAAGCAGCCAGAACGGCATTCGAATACGGAAATTGAATGCCTCACGACCTGGTATAGCAGCAGTGAACTGACCGCCTTCTTGAAGTATCGGAGAATCTCCAAACTTCATTGTTGAGGATCCATCCTGTCTCCAGCCAAAATCCAAAAATACGAGACCATCACCACCACCATGCATTACACCTTCAAGCCCTATTCCAAATCTAACTCCTGCATCGATGCCTCCTAATATACCTGTCTGATCTTGGGTGGTTCCGAATCCACCGCTTACGGCGTTGCCACGAACAGCAGAAATAGCACCGATAAACATTCCCAATTCTGTTTTAAAGCGAGGGATTTCCCCTAAACCTGTTGCCAATCCAGGTATTGGGGTTGTTACTAATATATCTACACAAAGAGTAATAATATTTGGATCAACTTTTCTTTTAAGCATTTTATTGTTCTTGGCTACATTAAAACTATCAGCTTTCGTTTCAATGAATTCATTACCATACTTATAATCAAATGTAATTCTACCGGATGCGGCATCAATTAATTGTTCTAAACTGATTCTAACAGCAATTGATGCAAATTCGGTATCCTCAGGACGCATAAATGCATCTCCTGCGATAATCCTTCTTTGTCCATCCCATGTTGTTACTTCAAGTCCTGCTTCATTGTAATAATCATGTGTTCCTTTTCTTTGGGATACATCTCCCCAGGTACCGGCAGTATGGCCAGAAGCAAATGCGTCCTCAAGAAAATGTAATGCAAATCCTTCATCAGCAAGTGCTGAAAGAATTAAGGCTGAGCGTTCCTCCTCGGATAGTTTTTCAGTAAAATATTTTGAAGCTTTTTCCAATGCACTGATATGATACCAGGTATAGGCTCCTAATGAATTTAGTTCGGCTCCTTCGGAAAGACAGGCAATTAAGTAATCCTTAACAACAGTATTTGCATCCGGGCGTGCAAGTAAAAAGTGTACGTTGTTTGAACCAGCTCTGGTTGCGTACTCCGGATCCACTCTTTGAAATTTTATATCTGAATCTCTTAATGCGTTTAAATGCTCATGCCGGTTTTCTGAATTAGCAATATCTATCTTTAATTGTGCCGCTATATCTGCTACTTTTAATATCCAATCAGTTTTAAGAACATTATGAAGTAAATTCTGACCTGACGTAGAATGATCACCCGCAATCGCAGACCAGGAAGCAAAATCAAGCTGAGTGGGTTTTATACTTTGAGTTGCGTCTATGACTGCTTCAGTTAGCCGGTCTTCATATCCTTTCCTTGCCTCAGTCCAAAGCATATCCAGAATGGAACGATATTCAGGACTAAGCTTCTGAATAGCTAGCAAAGCTATATCTCTATGCTCGGGATATATCCAACCGAAAGTGTTATTGGATATTAATAATAAAAAGAAGAAGTATAATTTTTTCATATGACTCCAAAAAAATATTTTATTAAAAATATTAGGAAGGCCTTTTGCACAAATAAGTCAACCTCAGTGTGATTCTCACGTAGCATTAAATTAATAAATCTTTATCTGATAAATAAATATTATTCTACTAATTACAATAAAACAAATTGCAATATCGGTAAATAGGCGCTTAGTCCTATAAAACAGTTAAGTTAGGGTTAGGGTGAGATTATAAAACATTAAGAATGGTTGTTGACTGTAGCTCCTTTAATATTTAGCTTCTCAGCTATATAAACCATTTCTGCGACCGACTTTACGCCAAGCTTTTCAGTAATCTTGAGGCGATGATTTTTTACGGTGTGTTCTGCAATTCCTAACTCTGCGGCAATTTGTTTGTTCAGCATTCCGGAAATGACATAACGGAATATTTCATACTCCCTTGATGTAAGAGAATTAACTGCTGATTTAAACTTTTCCATTTCATTTTGCTTTGATATAAGTGCATTACTTCTGTTGATAGCTTCATCTATCGCATTAAATAGTTCTTTGTCATCAATTGGCTTTTGAAGAAAATTTAATGCTCCTTTTTTCATCGCCTCAACACTCAATGGAATAGTGCCCTGGCCTGTTATAAAAATTATTGGGAGGGACTCAAATTTAGTTTCAATTTCCTCCTGCAGCTCAAGTCCTGTTTTTCCCCCAAGAAATACATCAAGCAGAATGCATCCTGCACCGTTATGATTTTTAGTTTCTAAAAAATTCTCTGTGCTGCGGAATGTCTCCACTTTATAACCGGCAGAATTAAGAAGCAGTGAAATGCTTTGACAGATTTCTTCATCATCATCAATCAGAAATACTTTGTTGTTGGTCTTATTCATCTTTTAATATTTTTAAGCTGAATGAAAATTTAGCCCCGCCATCCGGTATATTTTCTGCCCAGATTTTTCCCTCGTGGTCTTCAATAATCGAACGGCAGATCACAAGGCCGATTCCCGTTCCTTCTTTTTTAGCTGTGACGAATGGTTTAAAGAGTTTTTCTTTTATCGCTTCATCTATGCCTGAGCCGGTATCCTGAACAGAAACAATCACATCTTCACTAATAACGGAATTAGTAACAGTGACTATTTTATCCGAAGCATTTATTTTTTCCATCGATTGTGAGGCATTCAAAATAAAATTAAGCAAAACCTGCTGTATCTGAATTCCATCTGAAAATATATACACCTGCTCATCTATTAATTTTACTTTCAGTTCAGTATTACGTTTAACCGCTTCACCATTGAAGACGGCTGCAACCTCATTTATCAGGGAATTAAGCTCTACTTTTTCTTTTTCTCTTCTCTCAAGTTTCATCATCCCCCTTAAGCTGCTTAATATCAACGCTCCTCTTTTATCATTATCAACAATTTTTTGCAGAATTTCTTTCAGCAATTCAGGATTTGCCTGGTTCGAGTTGATAAAATTAATTCCGGCCTGAGCAGTACTTAGAATTGCAGTTAAAGGCTGATTCAATTCGTGTGAAAGTGATGCGGTTAGCTGACCAAGTCTTAAGCTCCTATCTTCGTGCAGGAATTCTCTGTACCTGTTTTCTGTTTCTATAACCTTTTTTGTCATAAGTTTTTGATTTCTGTTCAAGCGAAAGAGGTTCGCTATCATGACGCTCTGCAATACGAAGAAAAGAAGACCAGCACCAAACACCCATTTATATTCATCAATATAATTAACTTCTTTAAATAAAATTGTACTCTCTTCAGGAATCAAATCTGATTCAGCAACATTCCAACGCTTAAGTTGTCTCCAGTCAAATTCATATTCATAGTAATCTTTTTCAGATGCTTTAAGCAAATTCGGATCTGCACCGTTTAAAATTTTTACTGCGAATTCACCAGCCAACAGACCTACTTTAACAAAACTTAAAATGTAACCTCCAACAGCTCCATCCCCAAAACCCATATCACTATAGCTAAAGACTGGTGCATTTGCACCCATACTTATCAGTCTTATCGCTTCCGGGTTATAATAGGTAACTAGCTTAAGATCGGTATTGAACGAAGGAACAAAGATTATACTTTTTGCGGGCAATTTACCGACTTGCTTTAAAATCCTATCCATTGAAAGATCAGTAATGAATTCAACTTCCTTTTTTGTGTCAATTTTTTTTGAAGATTCTTTTGCAAGTGACATTAAAAGCTTGTCAAATGGAGTAGTTCCTCCCACAAAATAAATTGTTGCTGCTTCAGGAAAAAGAGTTAAAGCTGTAGTTAATGATTTATCAAAATTTAATTTCATTCCTATTTCAGCAGTCAAATCATTCAATCTGAGATCCGAACTGATTCCAAAATCAGAAAAATCGAAATCAACAGATAATGTAGGTAAGTTGAGAAGATAGTTCTCCGCATTTTCTTTAATTGTGCTGATCGCATTCCTCCCAACACAGATTAATAAATCCAGTTTAATATCTCTGTACTTTTGATTATAAATTTCAAATCTGTCTTTGGGATATTTATTTTTAGGATATGTTTCAATCTCCAGATATTCAGTATGCACTGTATATGCGTCACCAAATTCCTCTATAATTTTTTTTCTGATTCCATCAAGAATGGGGCGGTAAGCCGGCTGACTTGGGTAAAGTCCAAATAGAACAAGAATAGTCTTATTTTTTTCTGGGTCCTGCCAATTCCCGAAAGTGATATTGGATAAATAAAGTGTGACAGCTATTGAAAGAATGAAAAACTTCAGCATCATAATTTGAAAATAGTTTAAAACGACAATCCAAAGGTAAATTGCCGTTATAAAATAAGAATTTTTGAGGGAAAATCGGTGAAAAGATTGTTTAATGTTAAGGAAGTTTAAGGGCTCATAAGTATTTAATAAAGCCCACGGTTTTAACCGTTGGCAGAAAAGTGTAATCCATTTTCTCAAACCGTTTCAACGGTTTATAATTTGGATCTGATATTTTTTGATTAGTAGTTCGATTTCTTCTGCATAGGTCGCCTTTTTGTAAACCGCTGAAGCGGTTAATCGTATGTTAAGTTAGTTCTTTTTCCCACAGCTGAAGCTATGGGTTATTTTTTCACTCAACTATTTTTATTTCTGTATTCGTAAAAGACACGTTGGTTTTCAAATCTTCACACTTTGCCACTACCCGATAAATACTTCCCAATTAAAATTCCGATTATCACAGTAAGGTATAACTGACCGAAAAGAGCAAGAAAAATTGCCTGAGTTCTTGCGAGAGGTGTTATAGGAAGGATATCACCATAACCAGTAGTGGTAATAGTAACAAAGCTGAAATATAAAAATTGATGAAATTGACTCGAGTATGTGCTGTTAAGTGAAAAAGCAGCTGGTTCAAAAAACATAATTACCGCAGCCAGAATAGCACCGCAAAATCCAAACAGCACGTAAACTGCTACTGCGCTGAAAATTACGTCTGTGTCCACTTCGTTGCTTCTGATAATTCCGATTAACAAATTGATTGCAACCAGCATAAAAAATAAAACAAATAAAATCCTGTTCACAAGTTCTACATAGGAGTTATCGGTTATTGCAGCAATTAAAGTTAGAATAATAATAAAGTAACCAGCTCGTTTAATCACCTTTAATAGATTGCTTCTTTTCTTCAAAGTAAGAATCGCTGAAAAAAGTATAAAGCTGAGAAAAATAAAATTGAAGTAGTTTGCTAATGGTGCATCCCAGTAGTAAGGAGAAAAAATTATCATCAGCAAAATGCTTACAATGAGAGTGATCTGCGAGTGATCTGAAAATAATTTTGAAATCTTCTTTATCATGGTCCACCCCAAAATTTCTATTCGACTGAAAGAAATATCGTTATTTAATATAACCCTGAATAGAAAGTTCACCTACGACATCCTTGCTGACAGCTTTAATTACGTCGCCTGTGTTTTCGGGTTCGTACGATTGAGACTTTGCACTCCAGATAAGCCTGGCTTCATTTGTTTCGTAAAGATTTGTTCTCATATGGACTACTTTTTCTTCGGCTAAATAATCGGAGTTATGATAGAACGATGCAGTTGAAGCATAAAATCCATAGAAGCCAACATGGACATGTCCTGATCCAGCAGTGTAAAGTGTTTTATCAGTGCTTTCACCACCTTCTATTGCAACCAGCACAGCATCCACGTTTTTATCCTTAAAGTATTTTTCAAATGTTTCTTTGTTTAGCT
>Ga0137461_1000021_pt1 | contig 30059 bp, 33 predicted proteins | sample EasRivERMGT746_2_FD_104650 | JGI IMG/M metagenome (GOLD analysis project Ga0137461, IMG submission 104650) | Soil microbial communities from meander-bound floodplain in the East River, Colorado, USA - East River MetaG ERMGT746_2 | ecosystem: Environmental > Terrestrial > Soil > Floodplain ... | reverse complement strand
CCACTTGGCCCACCACGCTGCGTCTTTTCCTAAACAGCTGAATGCCCGTCCAAGGATCGTGATGGACCTCGAAATAGGCCCGTAGGATGAGATTCTCCCGTTCTCCATCAAAAAGATAAATGCGCGTGGTATCGAAATGGAAAACCTGGGTGATTTGTTCGACAACCTCATGAAGGACGCGGTCCAAATCCAGCGATTGGTTGACCTTCTTGGTCACTTCATAGAGCGCCGAAACATGTCCCGTCCGTTGCTCAACTTGCTGTTCCAAGGTCGCATAGGAACCTTCTAGGGTGTCGGTCATCTTATTGAACTCGTCCGCCAGCTGACCGATTTCATCGCGGCTCCTGATGTTCACTCGATGTTGCAGATCGCCGCCGCCAATGATCGCCACGCCGTGGCGCAGCTCTTGGATCGGTTGGGAGATTTTTCCACTCACCCAGACAATCGCCCAGGCGCCTAAGAGCGAGACCGCGATCAGCAGCAAGCCGCCGTAACGCTGGAGTCGAGTCAAATCGGCCAAGGCTTCCTCAACCGGCTCTTCAACGACTACGGCCCAGGCCAATCCGGTCACCGGCGCATAGCTGCTTAGGACCCGGCTGCCGTCGATGCCAGCCCCTTCTGCGGCGGGATTGCCATCGGCCGACGCGCTTTGAATAAATGTTTGCAGCTTGGCCAACGATTTGAGATTGGTTTTTTTGAGCACCATGGAAGCATCGCGGTGGGCGATGAGATTACCGTTTCTATCGATCAGATAAGCGTAACCGGCGCGGCCGAAACGGATCTCGCCGAAAGCATCCCAGAGAAATTTAAGATTGACCTTCGCCACTAATACGCCGCCGACCTGCTTAGGGCCGATTTTGAGCGGTACACTCAAGGTGAGAAACGGCTCCGCATACGCCGAAGTAAACAGCGCACCAATGTAGTTATTACCGCGCTTGGCTTGGGCAAATTCTAAGCTGCTCTGTTGGCTCTTGAGATCCGCCGCGGAAAACACCGTGCTTTCGCCAAACTTGAGCACTTCCTGGCCATCGGTGTTGAGCACGGCGACCTCGCCGAAAGCCGGATCGTTCTTCAACAGTAACAATCCGACCATGCGCTGAGCGTCGCTGCCGAGCGGGTTGAGCGACATGGCCACGCCGAGATCTTCCAAGCGCTCAAGCTTGCGGGTAACGAAAGATTCAACTCGCCGCGCCGTGGTCGATGCCACTTCGTGCTGCAGCTCCGCCGCCGCCCGATGAATCTGCGAGCGCGTGAAGCTCGAGCCGATGAAGGTGCTGACCAGGAGCGCGCCGGCCAACAGCCCAACGCCCCAGGCGGTCAGCCGGTAACGAATGCTGTTACGGCAGCGTTCGAGCCACGACTGCGGATGAGGATCCATTGGTAAAACTAGTCGATGACGTCATCGGCTCTCAGCAACAACTCTTTGGCAATTCTGAGATCGATGCTTTTGGCGGTTTTTAAATTGATCGCGAGTTTGAATTTCCGCGGCCGCTCGATGGGCAGTGACGCGGGACGGGCGCCGCGAAGAATCTTATCGGCCAACACGGCGCCCTGGCCGCCCAGGTCTGAATAATCCGCCGCGTAGCTGGCGAGCGCGCCGCGCTTCACCAGCACCAGCAGCGAAGAGATCAGCGGTAGACGTTCCGTGGTCGCGACCTTCGCGAGCGCGTCGATGCCATTGCTCACCATAGACTCCGCCGGCATGAAGATCGCGTCGAAGTCTTTTCGCTTAATGCCTGCGGTGATTTTCTCCAACTCCTCGGGGCTCGCGACCTTCAATTCGGTGACTTTGAAGCCAAAACGCGCTGCGGCTTCGGCGACTTCCTGGCCGTTGGCCGCAAGGTTGACGCTATTGATATCCACAGGCATCGCCACCCTGCTCGCCTTGGGCGCGATTTCGCGCAACAACTCCATGCGCTTGCCCATTAACTCCAAAGAACCCGAGCTGATACCGGCGAGGTTATTTCCCGAACTAGCAAAGCTCTTGACCACTTTCTGCGGATTGCCGGCGCTCAGAAAAAGCACCGGCGTGCGGCTCACTTCAGTCGCTTTGGCCGCGGCGACGGTGGCCGACGTCGACGATGTCACGATCAGGTCGAGCTTATCCTGCGCCAGTTTTTGCGCCAAGGTCTTGAGCAATTCATCGTTGCCGCGCGAATTGTAGTATTGGTAGCGAACGTTTTGTCCGTCGCGATAGCCCAATTCGGCCATGCGGGCGCGAAACCCTTCGAAGCTATTGATAAACTGATCGGCGGTGTTTAACGAACCGATGGAGAATTTTTTTTGCGCCTGAACGCTAGTGGCGGCGCCTAATAAGAAGACCCCGATGCCAAGCAGCGCCGCCACCATGACCTTAACAATTTTGAGGCAACTCACATGGACTCCGTCCATGCCGAAGAAAAAATCTAGTGCTCCTCGGTGTGCATCTTGCTCGGCGCCGGGGTGTTTCCTTGCGGCGATACCATGGCGACGATCTCGCTTCGGCTAAAACGCCAGCCGCCGCCAAACTTGCGCCCAGGGATGGAGCCGTCTTTGACGAGCTTGTAGACTGTGCGGGGATGGATTTGTAAAAGCTCGGCGACTTCGCCGGCGGTCAGAATTTCATCCATGATAATCCTCCTACAATTGGTTTTGTTACCGGCCCAGACATAGGCAGTTTTCATGCCACTTTTTCAAGTATGCAGGAAGTAACAAAAGGCGACAGGACAGGAAGAGTTCCGCAGGAAAATCCTTCACGCCAGTGCAGGAAAAGCGAAAACTCGCGCGCGGTTAAACAAATGTGTAAGTTGGCCGCACAGACACTGGGGCTGAACGGCTAGTGTCAAATAAATGGCGGACTTTGCGAAGCGCCGTTAGGATGGCAGTAAGCCCGCTCTTGCTCGCAGCGGTGCGCCAGCGCGTGCGCTACGCGCCCAAATACGCTTCGATGACTTTCGGATTGTCGAACAGTTCCGCGCTGGGTCCCGATAGGACGATTTTACCGTTTTCCATAACGTAGGCCCGATCGGCGATCTTAAGCGCTTGGCGGACGTTTTGTTCCACTAGAAAAATCGTTAAACCGCGCCCGTTGAGTTGGCGCAAGGTATGAAATATCTCTCGCACCAACAAGGGAGCCAAACCCATCGACGGCTCATCGAGCAACAACAAGCGCGGCCGGCCCATGAGCGCCCGGCCAATGGCGAGCATCTGCTGCTCGCCGCCGGAAAGATTGCCGGCTGGACCGTCGAGCCGCTCGCGCAAGCGCGGAAACAGTTGCAACAGCATTTCTAGATCGGCGTCACTCTCGTGCCGCGGGTTTCTGCGGTAGGCGCCCAACATTAAATTCTCTCTAACCGTGAGCGTGGTCAAAATCTCTCGCCCCTCCGCCACCTGTACCAAACCGCGCGCGACGATGCGATGCGCCGGTTCACCGCGCAAATCAACGCCGTCGAAGAGAATCGTGCCGGCGCAAGCGCGCAGCAACCCCGATAACGCCAACAGAGTCGTCGATTTGCCCGCGCCGTTGGCGCCGAGCAGCGTGGTGATCTTGCCTTCGTCGAGAGAGAAATCAACGCCCTTGACCGCTTCGATGGCGCCGTAATGGACGCGCAGTCCAGTAACTTGCAGCAGCGCGCTCACGCTTGGACTCCGCCCAATTCGCCGCCGGCTTCATTATCTTGGCCAAGATAGGCTTCGATGACCGCCGTACTGCTGCGAATCTCATCGGGCGTGCCGTTGGCGATCAGCTTGCCGAAATTCAACACGGCGATTTGTTGGCAAAGTCCCATGATGAAGCGCATATCGTGCTCGATAATGAGAATCGTCAAGCCGCCCTCGCCGAGTTTGGTGATATCGTCCATCAATTGCAATTTCTCCACGCTATTCATGCCTGCGGCCGGTTCGTCCAAGAGCAACAACTTCGGTCCGGTGGCGAGCGCCCTGGCGATCTCCAAGCGGCGCTGTTCGCCGTAGGATAAAGTTTCGGCCAAAAGTTGAGCCTTGTCGGCGAGACCGACGCGGGATAAAAACTCCCGCGCGCGCTCCTGCTCGCGCCGCTGCGCCTGGCGATAGCGGCGCAGTGGCAAGACGATACTGAAGGCGTTATAGCTCGGGTGGTCGCCCAAGGCCACTAACACGTTATCGAGCAGAGTCATGTCTTTGAAGATGCGAATATTCTGAAACGTCCGCGCCACGCCGCGCCGGGTGATTTGGTAAGGCGCCAGAGCGTCAAGGCGCGCGCTGGCCAGCTCGATGGTGCCGCTATCGGCAACCAGCATGCCGGTGATCAAATTGAAGACCGTAGTTTTACCAGCGCCGTTGGGGCCGATCAAACCAAAAATGGCGCACTCAGGAACCGTTAAACTGACGTCGTCCAGCACCTGAAGCCCGCCAAATTTTTTTGTGATCGCCGTGAGCTTGAGCATGAATCGCTACGCCGCCGCCTTCGGCGCCCGCGCTCCCAGACGCAGTAAATCCCAAAGTCCTTTGGGCGAGTAAAGTATAATTAGAATCAGGATCGCGCCGTTGATCAGCGGTCGATAATGACCGAGACCGCGCAAAAGCTCCGGCAAGAGTGTGAGCAAAACCGCGCCGATCACCGCGCCCCAGGGACTCGCGGTGCCGCCCAACACGCCCATGGCGAGAATTTCCACGCCGCGCTCGAAGCCATACTCGCCGGGGCTGATGAAAAAAGTAAAATGCGCGTTGAGCGCGCCGGCCACGCCGGCCAATGCGGCGCCGGCGACGAAAGCGAACAGTTTGTAGGTGCGCACGTTCAAACCCATCAACTCAGTGGCGGTTTCGTCTTGGGCTATCGCGGCCATCGTCCGGCCCACGCGGGAGCGCGCCAAACCGAGCAGCAGGTAGAGCGCCAAGGCAACCGCCGCGGCGACATCGTACCACTGGGTCAATTGAGGAATAGCGTTAAGCCCCAAGGCGCCGCCGGTGAATTGTTCGGTGTTAAGAATCAGGATGCGCACCACTTCGCCAAAGGCGAGGGTCGCCATCGCTAAATAGACCCCGGACAACCTCAACGTCGGCCGGCCCATCGCCGCCGCCACCGCCGCCGCCACCAGCGCGCCCGCCAAGGCAGCGATCCACAGAGGCATCTGTGTATTCAACGTCAGCAGCGCGGCGGTGTAAGCGCCCAAGCCCATAAACGCCGCGTTGGCGACCGTGAGTAAACCGCAAGACAAGGTCAGATAAATCGACAAGGCGAGCAGCACATTGGTGCCCACCGATAACACCAGCGTGTTATAAGTCGACCAGAAACTTTCCAACCATTCCATCTTGTTTGCACTACTATGCTTGAAAGTTTTTGCGGTGCGCGAAAAAATTACGGCGAATATGCCAACGGTGGCGACCAAGCAACGAATCCGGTGTCTCACCACGAAGGTCACGAACGACACGAAGGTTTCGGGTTTTTAATTTCTTAAACTTCGTGCTCTTCGTGTCCTTCGTGGTGAAGATAGTTTTGTTCTCAGCTTGCGATTTCACGGTGCTTCGGATGAATGCAGCAAAGCTCAACCACCGCCCCTCAGGCCCGGCGCTGCGCCGCCTGGCCGAACAATCCCTGGGGCCGCGCTAGCAAGATCGCGAATAGTAATCCGAAGGCGATGGCGTCGCGCATGGTCGAACCAATGTAGGCGACGGAAAAAACTTCGGCGAAGCCGAGAAAAAAACCGCCGAGCAAAGCGCCGCGGATATCGCCCATGCCGCCGAGAATCACCACGGCGATGCCCTTGTGCAACATCGGCTGGCCCATGTTGGGAAACACCGCGTTGCTGTAAAGCGCGATCAACACGCCGGCCACGCCGCCGAGCATCGACGCCATCACCGCGCTCAGACGAAACAACCCTTCGACGTTGACGCCGAGGAGCGCCGCCGCTTTGGCCGATTCGGCGAGCGCCCGCAACGCGCAACCGATGCGCGTTTTCTTCAAAGTCCAAAGCAACACCGCCATCAAGAACAGCGCCAGGACGATGATTCGAATTTCCAGCCAGGTAATCTGGATCGCACCGATACTCAGAGTATCCGCCGGCAGCAGATCCGCCGGGAAGCGCAAATTCGCCGCGCCGAAACTACCTTCGATGACGCTGTTGATGCTGATCGCTAAACCGATGGTGGCGATCATCGGCGCCAGATGCGGCGCCCGGCGCGCTCGTAAAGGGGAGAAGATCAAGCGATCGAGAATCCAACCGGCGGCGGCGCTGACAGCCATGGCAAACAGCAGCGCCGCCCACAAGGGCAAGCCCAGCAGCGTCACAGCCTTGAGCGCGGCGTAGGCGCCGAGCATGAAGATCGAACCATGGGCCAGGTTGACGACGTTGAGCACGCCGAAGACCAGCGTGAAACCCAAGGCGAACAGCGCGTAGACGCCGCCGAGTGAAACCGCATTCGCGAATTGTTGCGCCAGCATGCGCTATTTATGAATCGTGTACTGGTTGCCCTTGGTCAACATGACGATGGCGGTTTGCACGGCGTCGTAACCGGCCGGCTTGCCGTCCTTATCGTTGACCTGGCGGAATTTAAACGGCCCGGTGGCGCCGCTAAACTGCGTCGCCGGCAACGCATCGCGCAAGGTTGCGCGGTCGGCCTCGAGCTTGCCGCTGAGTTTAATTTTTTTGAGCGCCGTGGCGACGATGTACATGGCGTCGTAGGCTTGCGCCGAGAACTGATCCGGCGGCCCGTTGTGGGCTTTGTGAAAGGCGCTGATAAAACGTTTATTTTCTCCGGCGGGATTTTCCATCGACCAGGGGCTGCCGACCCAAAGATTATCCGAGTTATCCTTAGCCAGCTCAAAGACGCGCGGCGAGTTCATGCCGTTGCCGCCGATAAACGGCAGGGCGATGCCCAACTGGCGCGCCTGGACCATGATCGGACCGCCTTCCGCGACTAAGGCCGATAGCACGATCGCATCGGCATTGCTCGCCTTGATCTTGGTCAGTTGTGGTTTGAAATCGACGTCGCCCTTGGCGAAGGTTTCCGTCGTAGTGACGGGAATCTTCAACGCTTGCAGCGCCTTGGTAAAATTATCGTAGCCGCTCTTGGTAAAAATATCGTCGTTGCCGTAGAGCACCGCGACTTTTTTCAGTCCAGTCTTTTGTGCGGCGACCTTGAGCGTCACCGGCAAAATATCCGCCTCGGTGACCGAATTACGAAACACATAGTTGCCGATGGAAGTAATGCCGTCGGCGGTATTCGAGGTCCCGAACGCCACGATCTTAGCCGCCTGGGCCACCGGATCGGAAGCTTGCGCCGAGTTGGACAGCGTCGGCCCGAACAGCATCAACGCTTTGTCCTGGAAAATAAGTTTCTTAAAAACGTTGATCGCTTCTTCTTTTTTGCCCTGCTCGTCTTCGATGATCAGTTCGATCTTGTTGCCATGAACACCGCCCGCGCCATTGATCTCGCCCTTGGCTAATTCGAAGCCTTTGCGAATCGGCACCCCGTACTGCGCCGCATTGCCGGTCAACGCCTCGGCGACGCCGATCTTGATTTCACCGGCGCAAACAACCTCGGCGCCCAAGCCGACTGCAAATATCACCCGAACAACCAGAGTCTGCCAATTCATCGCCCCTCCCGCTGATTTGCTTGAAGCTATTTTTTGCCGGCTTCGACATGCCACAAATACAACGTGTGATCCCAGCTCGAGCCGTCCTTGATGTAATCGGTCTTGAGCGGCTTCCAGTCGTCCATGTCGAAATCGTGCGACACGATGCGCGAGCCGGGTTTCATCTGCTTCCAGATGTTGGGCCGGATCATCAGATTCACTTCGGGAAGTAAATACATGGTCAGCACGCTCGCTGGTGAAAGATCGACCGTACGAATATCTTGCAGACGAATCTCGACCAGATGCCCCACGCCGGCTTTTTTAATATTCTCGTGCGACTCTTTGATCCGCTGCGGATCGATCTCAAAACCGATCGCTTTGACGCCGTACTTTTTTGCCGCTGTTACAACGATCCGTCCGTCCCCCGAACCGAGATCGTACACCACATCGCCGGCTTTGACCTGGGCCAGCTCCAGCATGCGATCGACAACTTCTTGAGGCGTCGGCACGTAGGGAACAATTTTTCCCTCTTGGGCCGAAACCAACGTCGCCGCTTGCACCAACATCATCGCGAATGCCAGTAAAATAATTCTTGCGGTTTTTTTCATGCTCGCCTCCTTCGGCTTAATACCGTGTCAACTGCGAATCCCAATCGGTGCGCGCAGCGCACCCTACCGAGAACTCGGACGGGCAACCACAAGGGGTCGCCCCTACACATCCGATTCATTTTTGCGAACTTTGCGCCCTTTGCGGCTAATCCTCCGGGTCCGTATCTTCTCAGCCGCTCTTTTGCCAGAACTTGCCCAACCAACTGCCGCTTTCCTTTTCAGCGACGCTCTCCAGCTCGCCGGCGTCGAGCCAGATGCCGCCGCAGCCGGTGCACTGATCGATCTCGATCTTCTGAAAACTGCGCGCCTTGAGCGGCTCGCCGCACTTGGGGCACATCATATAAGAAGCTTTCTTCGCCGCTTCTTTGGTTTCAGCTTCCTGCTTGGCCTTGAGCTTGGCCAACTGCTCGCGCTCTTTCTTAACGAAATATTCGTCTTCCTGCGCCTTCTTACGCTCGTCCCATTTATCAGCCATGACCATCCTCTCTAGCAACTTAATTTTGCCTAAGCCAACACTTTCTTAAGCCACTTCGCCGTGCTGGCAACCGATTTTTCCGCTGCATCGCGATTCGCCGCGTTCTTACTCGACGGATTGTTCAAGAAGGCGTGGCCGGCGCCGGGGTACATTTCAATCTGATACTTCTTCTTGTACCGGTCTAAGCTCTCACGAAACATGTCGATTTCGGTTTGGGTCGTGCCGTGATCGTCGGTGCCGTAATGACAAAGCATCGGCGCGGTGATGCTCTTTAAGTCCTCCGGATCGGGAAACATGCTTTGGTAATAGATCACGCCGGCGTCGAAGGCTTTCGCTTGCGCCAAGGCGTAAAGCGCCAACCCACCGCCCATGCAGAAACCCAGCACAGCGACTTTTTTCTTGCCGACCCATGGCAGTTTGCGCAAGTAGGGAACGCTATCGACGATATTGTTCACGGCGCGGGAAATATCGAGAGAGGTTTTTTTCAAAGCGCACTCTTCAAGCGTGTGATAGGTCTTACCGTGAAACAGGTCAGGTGACAGGCAGACAAAACCTTCCTGGGCGAAACGGCGCGTCACGGCGCGCTGGCCGTCATCCAGGCCGCGATAGCCGTGGACTAGAACAATCGCCGGGCGCTCGCCGCCGCCGGTCGGACGGGAAAGAAATCCATCGACGACTTCTTTGCCGCTGCGATGCGCCGCGTGCATGGAAACAATTCGTTCAGCCATTTGTCTTCCCGAACTCTCTCGCCGCTGTTATCAATATGATAAGTTTAGAAAAGTGCTGAATAAGACTTTCGGAGCCCTTCGACCGTTCGAGAAGCCTCACGGCAGGCTTCCTCGACGGCCTTTAGTTCCGAGCCCGTCGAGGAATCAGGACGAACGGAATGAGGAACGAGACAGCTCATAAATTTCCGATCGTGCTGAGCTTGTCGAAGCATTCTTTGTTTTTTCAAACCACCGCTAGCCCGAGAAGTTGCCGATATAGGGCAGCTTGGCCGCGGTCTGTTTGACCTGCGCGAGATTCGCCCGGAGCAATGCCGTGGAATCCCACGACCCTTCCATCAATGCCGTGCGGTAGGTATCAGGCAGGTCGATGGCGATTTTCACCTCGCCGTAGGTGAGCGTCTTGCTATCGAGATCGACGCTATATTCGGTCTTGGGATTTTCCTCGACGCTCTTTATCAATTGTTGAATATCTTTCTCGCCGACGGTGACCGTCGGCAAGCCCATCATCGTGCAGTTGCCGGCAAAGATCGACGCGAAGGACTCGCCGACGATGACTTTGATGCCGAAGCGGTTGAGCGCCTGGGGCGCGTGCTCGCGGGACGAACCGCAGCCGAAGTTTTTGTTGACGAATAAAACTGACGCGCCGCTATATTCGGGATCGTTGAACGGGTGATCTTTTTTCTTACCGTCGCTGCTATAGCGCTCGTCGAAGAACGGATAGTCGCCCATGCGCGCGAAGGTGACCTCTTTCAAATAGCGCGCCGGAATGATCCGGTCGGTGTCGATCTCGTTGCCGCGCATCGGCACGGCGGTGCCGCTGATTTTGACGATTTTTATGATCTCGCTCATAATTCCTCACGAAACCGGAATAAAGATATCTCCCGCGAAGGCGCAAAGGCGCAAAGTTCGGGGGAAAAATATTTCTTGCTTAGCGCCTTTGCGCCTTTGCGGGATAACATCTTCTGTCTGCTTTGTTCTAAACTCAGATATTTACTCGTACTGGCGCACGTCGACGACTTTGCCGTTGAGCGCCGCCGCCACCACCATCGCCGGGCTCATCAATAGAGTTCGTCCCTGCGGGCTCCCCTGCCGGCCGATGAAATTGCGATTGGAAGACGACGCGGAAATTTCTCGGCCATTGAGCTTATCGGGATTCATCGCCAGACACATCGAACAACCGGCTTCGCGCCATTGAAATCCCGCTTCTTCAAAAATCTTATCCAATCCCTCCGCCTCGGCGAGCTTCTTCACTTCCGCCGAACCGGGCACCACCAAGGCGCGCACTTTGGGATTTACTTTTCGGCCTTTGGCGATTTTCGCCGCGGCGCGGAAATCGGCGAGCCTGCCGTTGGTGCACGAGCCGATGAAGGCGACATTCACCGGCGTGCCAATGATCGGCGCACCGGGCGTCCAGCCCATATGCTCATAAGCCTTTTTCGCGCTCTCGGGATCGGCGGATTGCGCTGGCATCGGCAAGTTTTCCGAGACGCCCACCGACTGTCCAGGATTGATGCCCCAGGTCACCGTCGGTTCGATATCCTTGGTGTCGTAATTGACGACATCGTCGAATACCGCGTCGGCGTCGCTCGCCACCGACTGCCAGTATTTAACCGCCCGGTCGAACGCGTCGTCTTTGGGCGCGTAGGGCCGGCCTTTGATGTAATCGAATGTCGTCTGATCCGGATTGACGTAGCCCACCAACGCGCCGCCTTCGATGCTCATGTTGCACACGGTCATGCGCTCTTCCATGTTCATCCGGTCGATCACCGCGCCGCCGTACTCGTAGGCGAAGCCTTTGCCGCCGCCGACTCCCAACCGGCGAATGATGTGCAGGATCACATCCTTGGCGTAAACGCCGACACCGAGCGCGCCGTTAACGTTGATCCGGCGCACTTTGAGTTTATCCATCGCCAGCGTCTGTGTCGCCAACACGTCGCGCACTTGGCTAGTGCCAATGCCAAACGCCAAGGTGCCAAACGCGCCATGCGTGCTCGTGTGGCTATCGCCGCAAGCGAGCGTCATGCCGGGCTGCGTGAGACCCAACTGCGGCCCGATGACGTGAACGATGCCTTGATTCATGCTGTCGAGGCCGAAAAATTCGACGCCGAACTGCGCGACGCTTTTTTCCAAAGCTTGAATAAGCTCTTCCGCTTCCCGGTCGAGAAACGGCCGCTGGCGCATATCGGTGGGAACGATATGATCGACGGTGGCAAAAGTGCGCTCGCGAAACGCCACGTCCATGCCCGTCTCGCGCAGCATATCGAACGCCGGCGCCGTCGTGATCTCATGAATCAGATGAAGCCCAATGAAAAGCTGCGTTTGCCCCGTCGGCAAAACTCCGACGCTGTGGGATTGCCAAATCTTATCGTAAAGAGTCCGTCCGGCCATTCTGGAAATTCTCCTTGGCCGGGATCATATCGGTCGATATCTGGGACTGCAAGAGCCGTGGGGGATGCGGGCGCGAACGGCGGAGGTTCGATGAATTGACCGCATAATCAGAAGCGTCAGTCCGTCTTTGAAACACTTTTCGTGATCGTGTTCGTAGTTCGTGTTGGTTTCCGGACACGATCACGGATCACGAGCACCATCCGTTCTTTCCCATAACCATTCACCTTGTCAGCTCAATTTCGTAATGATACCATTCGCAGCATGAAAGTTGCCGTCTCGATTCCCGACCCGCTATTTAAGAGCGTCGAGAGTCTGGCCAGAAAGCTCAAGAAACCCCGAAGCCGCCTTTATGCCGAAGCGCTGGCCTCTTACTTAAGCTCGCACGAACCGAAGGCCATCACGGAAAATCTCAATCAAGTCTACAGCCGCCACTCCTCCGCCGTAGATCCGGCAATCGAAAAGGCCCAAGCGGAAATTCTTCCTGACGAGACGTGGTGAGGTCTGGTGGGCGTCATTGCCGATTCTGCTAAAAAACCCTCCGTTCATCCTTCGAGAGCCTCAGGACGAACGGGGAGGGGATTGATAACGTTAAGAATTTTCCGTTCATGCTGAGCCCGTCGAAGCATTCCTAGGGGTTTTTCAGCAGAATCATTGCCCACGCCCGACGGCTCAGGGCCGGGGTTGCGCCGGCCCGTTCTAATCGTTCAGTCCAATCCGTTTAACGAAAGCGGGATCGCCACGGTCATTGTGGCCGTCATCACGTCCAATCTCGGTTTGGCCCAGGCGCGCGGCAACGTCCGACTGAGCCGGGCTCACTCAGGTCTGTCGAAGCCGTCGGTAGTCAACGTCTCGCAGCTTTTCACGGTGGACAAGCGGCGCTTAACTGAACGGGTGTCGGCCCTTTCGCCTCAAGTTATGACCCGCGTGGACGAGGGAATTCAGCTCGTGCTAGGCCTGTGAGCGTGGAGAATTTCACGGTCGCTAAATCAATGAAGCAAAGCCTGACACCACTCCCTGCACTGACACCACTCCCTGCAAATTGTCATTGCCCGCAATTTTTTACCGTGGTACTTTATGTCCCATGGATACTTTCCATGAAAGCACTGAGGCGGCCATTCTAAACCGAGTTTTTCGTCCTAACGCCAAAGCTTGGCCGCGCGCCGCTGCTGAAGCCATCTTGAGCATCGGTTTTGACCCAAGTGACCGCGACCGAATGACTCTTTTGTTGGAGAAAGCAAAAACCGGCGAGCTTTCATCCGAAGAAACCGAAGCACTAGAAAACTACCGACACATTGGCCGCCTACTGGAATTAATGAAGTCCAGGGCACGGCAGTCGTTGCAGACAGCATCGAACATCTGAGCGCATGACCCGTCCAGACCGCGCACTGGAAGCCGAAGTCGTTCGCCGTGCGCAGGGCCGATGCGAGTATTGCCACTTTCCCGAATCTGCCGCAGAATTTCCGTTCCACGTAGACCACATCATCGCCGAAAAACACGGCGGGCCGACGCTCTCGGCAAACCTCGCCTGGGCGTGCTTCTCCTGTAACCTGCGCAAAGGGCCGAATATCGCCGGCCTCGATCCCGATACAGGAGAGTTGACGCGACTATATCATCCGCGTAGCGATCAATGGGCGGAGCACTTCGAATGGGACGGTGTGCAGTTGCGCGGCAAGACTCCAGTCGGACGGACAACGGTGGGGGTGATTGCCCCGAATGATGCCGATGCCCTAGCAGTACGCGAAGCCTTGGTTGATGAAGGTTTGTTTAAGACGTAGCCACCGTCGCGCCATAGTGGCCTAATTTCATAGGTTGAACCGCCGCAGTTCGATGAATTGACCGTGGAGTCAGAAGCGTCACTGTGTAATTGAAACATCTTTCGTGAACGTAAACGGAATCCGGAAACGAACACGAACCACGAACACGATTAGGTTTGCTTCCCGTAAATCCACTTCCCCGGATTGCGCGCGTAATCTTCGTAGGAGCCAGCCGCAGTGATGCCGGGGACCTGCGGGATCCAATCTTCGCGCAGCAGATCGTCGGGATCGCCGTACTTAGCGGCGAGTTTGCGCACGTCGGGATCGTCGAGTGCGGACAGCCGGCCGTTGCGGATGATGGTGTATTCCTTGCCGCTCTTCGTCGTAATCGTGAAAGTTGGAAAGAGTAAGTGAATATGCAGATGGCCGTAGAGAATGCCGTTTTCGCCGGCCCACTTTTCTTCCTCGGAACGCCACAAAGTTCCGAAGCCCATGTGAATCACGCCTGAGCGGCGCCGCTCCCACTCGAAGCCGCCGGAAGAATGTTTCTCGATGCCGCTCGGCCGCATGATTTTCGGATTCGTTCCGATCGCGACTTCCCAAAGATAAAATAATCCGGGCCGCGGGAAACAGGGATACTTGGTATTTCTGCTTTCATCGAGCAGCGTGCGCCAGGCATCGCCGTACGCTGCGCCGCCCTGAACTTTGACGATCTGCCCGCCGTCGAGTTCGACTTTCACCTGCGGGAACGCCTTGGAGAAATGGCTCGTCGTCCCAGCGACCACACCGCTGGTATCTTCCTTTGCGATGATCGGCGGCACCGGATGGCCGAACAAATGGCCGTTGCGCGGTGTCGAGGAAAAACCGTAGCGCGTGCCGTCGTAGTATTCGTCCCAATAGGTCCAAGAAATATCCGTCCCCTCGGCATCGCTGAGCCGCGCGCTCCCGCCGCGGCCATACTCCCAGATCGGGTCCCAAGTTTTTTTGTTGATGAGCAGGTGCAAATCCAAAGGATAAGTCGTCGAGCGCTGCAAAAAATGCTCGGCGCGCAGCCAGGGAATCTGCTCGTAGCGAAAATCGGTTTTCGGAATCGGCCCGCCCTTGCCGTGAATCAGCAAGTCGTAGCCGCCGCGCAACGCGAAGTCTTCGATATAAGGCATGCCCTCCCAGCGGCGCGGATTTTTCTCCCACGGCTCGCGCCGCATGATCACCTCGACTTCGTCGGTGTAATCGAAGACTCGATCGGGATTGCCCATGTCGGCGACGAGAATATCAACCTTCGCACCCTTCTCGCGCAACGCCGCCGCCACCGCATGCGGAACGTCAAGATCGTATTCGCGGTCAATAGCAATTAGAATTTTGTTGCCAGCCTTGGTCTTGTCGTAGCCGACAAAACCGATATGGCTATCGCGATTCTCCCGCGAGTTGGCCAACTGCCGGGCAAACGGCATCAGCGCCGAGATATCCGCCCTGCGCAGCCCGCGATTGCGCAACTGCAACTCACGCGGAATCGAATCGCTAATGCCAACACCATCATCTGCTGTGTCGCACATACGCGCTCCTCAAAGCTGGAGAGTTGGAGTAATGGAGTGGTGGAGTGATGGGTTTCGGAAGGTTCCGGACCCCAACACTCCATTACTCCAGTACTCCATCACTCCATTCTTACAAGCAGTTCTGCTTCACCCACTCGACGACCTCACATCTTTTCGCGAACCAAACATCGGGAAACGACTTCGCATATTTAATGCAGTCATCGTAAACCTTTCCCGTCGCCGGAAACGCCATCTGGCAGTGCATCGCAAGAGTCAACATCTTCGGCTCCGTCGCCGACTCTTCGTAGAGCAGATCGAACTCGTCTTTGAACGAGTTGAACACATCGCGCGCCGTGATGCCGCGCCGGTACATGCCGGTGTCGTTCAAGCCGCTGACCGCGTTCTTGTACGGCACGATGATCATCGTCTTGCCGTTGACGGTCGCCGGATAGGGATTGTCGTCGTTCACCGCGTCGCCATGCCAAGCAAACCCTTCGTCAGCGAGTATGCCCAAAGTCCGCTCAGTATGGCGCATCCCAGAAGTCAGCCAACCGGTCGGTCGTACACCGGTGAAGTCCTCGAACATCTTAGCGCAGGTGCGAATCTCATCGCGTTCTTGCTCCGGCGTAAGATGAATGAGTTGTAAATCCTCCGCGTAAGAGTGGCCGACGATCTCATGGCCGCGCTCATGCACCGCTTTTACAGCTTCGGGGTAACGGTGGATACACAGAGCATTGGTGTTGAAAGATGCCTTGACGCCGTACTTGTCGAGAATTCGCAGAATGCGCCACACGCCGGTGCGCCCGCCATAATCATTCTCGCTCGCGGTGCGGCAGTCATACTGCGACACGACGTCGTCTTCCTTGATCGGATTGGACCCGCCGACGTGATGCGTGCGCCGGTGTTTGGCATTCGGAATCTCCGTCCAAGCTTCCAAATTCCCCGCCAACGCGATCGCCATGCGCGCGCCATGGGGCCATTTGATCTTGAGCTTTTTCGCTTTCGAGTAAACGTCGTAAAAATTGTCATGCTGGGGCATCATGATTCACTCACCTCTGTGGACTAACATGAAAAATTTGACTACGGTTTGGGTATATGGAAATCGCGAGATGGTGTCAATCAGTTGAATTCGCGAGCGGGGTGTATATAAAATCAACAGAGTCGAATGTCGAGGCGGCTTGCGGCGGAAGTCTGAACCGACAAATACGTCCAGTCATCAGCCGCAAGCTCGCCAAGGAAGGTTGCAAAATCGCGCTTGACCCAACTCGCTGTTTAGGAGTGTTGGACGACGAGCGCTTTTATAGTTCGGCCACCAGAGAGTACACGCTCCAAATTGTATGAATACATATGAGCCAATTTTTGAATCTCTCGATCAGACGGCTGACGCCACGGCAGCGGGTCTGGCGCGGGCTGCGGCCGGTGCCGCATTCGAGCTATTTCGCGACAAACGATTCCGTCGGCTGGCAGCGCTCGAGCAGTTGGATCAAGCCGAGCAGGACCGGATCGTCAATGAGCTGGTAGTCTCCTCTTTAGTGCTGATCATGCTCCTGCTCGAAGCACCCGATCTTCGTGTCGCCGGAGACTTCCAGCGATATCTCGCCGATCTGAGCAAAAAAATCCCCAGGGCCCATCTGGACCACCTGGAAAGCTTGGGGATCGAATCCGACCCTCTTCAAGACTGGGAAAAGCTCATCGCCATGCGCTACGAGGAATATGCCCGGGACAGACACAGTGTGCGCGCGGCTGCGATGCAGATTGAGTCAGCGACGAAAGTTTTGGATTTGGACGGTCTTTCGAAGATCCACCTGCTCTTGCCGCTTCAAGTCGTCGCCATCGGTTGCCACGACCATATCTGCCGCGGCGACATGGAGGGACGGAATGACCTGTTTCATTTGACGCTGGATTCATTAGCCAAGTTCTACGTGGAGATCAGAGTTCGGGTCGAGGGCGGCACGATCACTCCTCTAACCCGCATGCGAGCGATATTGAAGGAGATGCTTTACCGCATAAAGCGCCGCGCGCAGTAACAAAACAATGGTGCCACCAGAAAACATTCCTACTGAAGCTTGCGCGAAAACAATGCTGCGCGGGTGGCGGGACGTATCCAGTGCGGCACCAAAGTGAAGCTGACGCGCGTGATTTTGCCAGCGAAAGTGACGCGCTAATGCCGCAGAACAGTATTCGCCGAGAGAAAAACTCTGAAGGCACTGAAATATAGCGTGGTCCGACCCGTCGCTCCCGTCGCTCAGATTGTCGTCGGGCAGATTTACTTACCGCTTGAATATATGGAAATCCTTAGATGGTGTCGATGAAAACAGTGTGTCTGGCCGTCGTCATGTGCTGAGTTGGCACTCAATAGCGAACGAGGCAACGCTTGTTGAAAGCGGGTTTGACAAACTCTAGCCAATTCAACGATATTTCGACTGGCGCAGAAGACTCGACCGATGACTTCGCTAATCATTGCATCGACACTACTCATCCCGCTCCTTCTGGCAAATTCATGCGGCCGGCAGAACGAGATTGCTCGAAATGAGATGCCTGACGAGGTCAAACAATTTCAAAAAGACCGCGATCTCTGCGATCATTTTCGCGGCGAGGACGGCTACGACCAAGAGCGGCGGAAGTTTTTGCACGAGCAAATGAAAACATACTGCACCGGCAGCGACGCTAAACTTAGCAAGCTCAAACTCAAGTACCAAAACCACAAAGCGGTCTTGGGGTCGCTAAAGAACTACGAAGATCGTATCGAGTAACTAACTGAAACAACTGCGCGGAAGCATAAAGCATAAGGCGGACATCGCCATGAGCACCCTCACCGCATCAGTTGGACGAGCTGGAATCAATCACCCCGACGACGTGCGCACAATCCAAACCCTTCTCAATAAAAATCGTTCACTCGGGCAAAGCCTGATCGCTGCAAACGGGTTAATGAATGCTGAGACAATCGCGGCCATAGAAGAATTTCAAAAGCACGTCGTGAAACTCGACACTCCCGACGGCCGGGTCGATCCAGACGGAAAAACTTTGAAGGCCCTCGATGCCGGTCCGCAGCAAGCCGCCGCGGCCGCGAATCTCAGCGGTGCCGCATGGTGGCATGCCAATCAGGCGAGGTTTCCCAACAGCGACCGAGTCGAAGATCTCGAACCGACATTTCGAACCAAGCTCCAGGAGTTTTTAACCGCCCTTAATGCCGCCGGCGCGACGACGACAATTTCAGCGACGCTGCGCAGCAAACAGCGCGTCTATCTCATGCGTCACAGCTTTTTAATCGCCAATGGATCGGAGAATCCATCGGCAGTGCCGGCCGAACCGGGGGTGAACATTGTCTGGAATCACGGTGACCTGGCAAAATCAAAACGCGCCGCCCAGGAGATGGTCGACCTGTTCGATATCGTCTTCGAACCGTCGCTCAACTCTCTCCACATCATTGGGCAAGCCATCGATATGGATATCAGCTGGTCTGGAACGCTCGCGATCCGAGCCAAAGCCGGCCAGGTATTCCGCATCGACGAACCGCGCAACGGGGGAGACAATACGGTCCTCCATACCGTCGGCGCGACCTACGGCGTGATAAAACTTCTTTCCGACAATCCCCACTGGTCGGCCACCGGTCACTAATCAATCATGAGACGGACCGTTTGATTGCGGACTTTAAAGCCGACGTGATCGAGGCGCGGAGAAAACCCAAATGAAAATTAAGAAGTTGAAAATTGGCATTCGCGATTTTGGTGAAGCGCTAGACGACGCGGCGAAAACGGCCAGAGCGATTTTGGCGGGAAAAAAAGTGAAAGCCAAGGGCCATCGAATTTTCTTCACCAGCCCCGAAGCTCTCAGACGATTTCTAACTCCAAAAGGCTTGAGCCGATCCGTTTGATCCGCAAGCGACATCCCAGTTCCATTAACCAGCTTGCGACACTGGCTCGTCGCGACTTTAAGAGTGTTTATGAAGATGTTCTGAGCTTGAGCGAAACCGGCTTGCTCGATTTGACAAAGAACGGCAACCGTAAGACCGCCCCAAGCGTGGCCGATGAGCTGCATTTGAAAATCGTCGTCTGAAGGACTCACCGTGACGGCGCACCGGCACACCGATTCAAAGGCAGTCCTGCGATCCTTTCGCTGCTAATATTTCACTTCCAGCAAATACAACCCATGCGGCGGCGCGGTCTTGCCGGCTTTCGTTCGGTCGCACGATTGCAGCAATTCGTTGAACGAATTGGGCGAACGCTCGCCCTTGCCCACTTCAACCAACGTGCCGACGAGATTGCGCACCATGTGCCGCAAGAAGGCGGTCGCTTCGATGGTGAAGACCAGCAATTCGCCGCGCTGTTCGAATGACGTTGAGTAAATCTTTCGCACCGGATGCGCCGCCTCGCAGCCGGCGGCGCGAAACGACGAAAAGTCGTGCTCGCCGATCAAACACATGATCGCCGTCCTCATCGCGTCCACATCCAACCGTTCATGTAAATGCCAAGCGCGCTTCAAGAAGAACGGCGAGGGCGTTGGGCGATTCAAAATATGATATTCGTAAACTCGGCTCTGCGCGTCCCGCCTGGCATCGAAGGTGTCTGGAACAAATTCGACTTCTTTGATGGTGATACCCGGCGGTGTCAGAGCGTTGAGCGCGCGCCGGATGCGAAAGAGTGAACTATCTTTCTCCGTAGAAAAACTTACCACCTGGCCGCGCGCGTGGACGCCGGCGTCGGTGCGGCCGGAGCCGGTGACGCGCGTGGGCGCGCCGAAGAAAGTCGAGATTGCGCGCTCTAGGACGGCTTGGATGGATTCACAGTTGGGCTGGAACTGCCAACCGTGATAATTCGTCCCGTCGTATTCAACGGTGAGTTTGATGTTCACGAAAAGAACTGTTTTGAGTCTGGCGTCTAGAGTCTGGGGTTTAAAACCCGAACCTCGTCAATGCGCCCATCACCGCAATCGTCGCCGCTAATATCAAATATAGTCGCGGATCAGAATCTCGGCGATCTGCACGGCGTTGAGCGCGGCGCCTTTGCGCAGGTTGTCGGCGACGATCCACAGGTTGAGGCCGTTGGCGACCGAATTGTCTTCACGGATTCGCCCGACAAAGGTGGCATCCGTGCCCACCGCTTCGATGGCCATCGGATACAGGTTGTTCTCGGGCTCATCGACAACCAGGACTCCTGGGGCGGCGCGCAAAAGTTCTTTGGCGGCCTGGGCGCTCAACTTAATTTCCGTCTCGACATTCACCGATTCCGAGTGGCTGCAGAAAACCGGCACGCGCACGGTGGTCGCGGTGACCGGCAAGTTCGGCTCGGCAAAAATCTTCCGGGTCTCGTCGATCATTTTCAATTCTTCTTTGGTATAGCCGCCGTCGGTAAACGCATCGATATGCGGTATGCAATTGAAGGCGATCTGATGGGGAAATTTTTGCTTTTTCAGCTCGTGGCCGGCGAACAGCGCGGCGACCTGCTGGCTTAACTCCTCCATCGCTTGGCGGCCGGCGCCGGACACCGATTGATAAGTAGACACGACGATGCGCTTGATGCGCGCCGCGTCGTGGATCGGTTTTAGCGCCACCACCATTTGGATCGTCGAGCAGTTCGGATTGGCGATGATGCCGCGCGCTTTATAATTGGCAATTTCCTTGGCGTTCACTTCAGGAACGACCAAGGGCACGTCCGGCTCCATGCGGAAGAAAGCCGTGTTATCGACGACCACGGCACCGGCTGCCACGGCTATCGGCGCGAACTTCGCGCTGACGCTGCTGCCGGCGGAAAACAACCCAACGTCGATGTCCTTGAAAGAATCATCCTTAAGAATTTCGACGCGCACCTGGCGGCCTTCAAACGGCAAATATTGTCCCTCTGAACGTTCCGAAGCGAACAGGCGCAACTCGCCCACGGGAAACAGACGCTCCTCCAAGACCTCGCGCATTTGCTCGCCCACCGCGCCGGTGGCGCCGACTAGCGCAATGTTATATTTTTCCTTTTTCATAAACTTCTCGTCTTTGTCTGACTCTACCTGCGTCCCTTCATCAAAGTCGATGATCGAGGATGGAGGATTGCGATCTTCTATCCTCGATCCTCGATCCTCTATCCTCGACCCTCGATCTTATCCCACACCAGTCGGCCCATCTGCTTGCAGCCGACCAGCTTTCGACCCGGCTCTTGAATATCCGCGGTGCGGTAGCCCTCGTTCAAAACATCTTCCACCGCCTTTTCGATGCGCTCGGCGGCGTCGCCTTGATCGAAGGAATGACGCAGCATCATGGCGACGCTCAGAATCGTCGCCAACGGATTCGCCTTATCCTGACCGGCGATGTCCGGCGCGCTGCCGTGCACCGGTTCGTACATGCCGACCTTGCCGCCCAAACTGGCCGACGGCAGCATGCCGATGGAGCCGGTCAACATCGCCGCTTCGTCGCTCAAAATATCGCCGAACAGATTGGTCGTCACCAGCACGTCGAACTGCTTCGGGTTGCGGATCAGTTGCATGGCGCAGTTGTCGACCAGAATATGTTCGAGCTCGATGCCCGCGTAAGCTTCGTTCTTGTGAATGCGGGTCACCACCTTGCGCCACAGCTCGGTTACTTCGAGGACGTTGGCTTTGTCGACCGACGTAACTTTCTTGCGCCGCTTCTGCGCCGCTTGAAACGCCACGTGGGCAATGCGCTCGATCTCCGGCGTGGTGTAGACTTCAGTATTGACGCCGCGCTCGGTGCCGTCGGGCAATGTCGTTATGCCTTTGGGTTGGCCGAAATAAATTCCGCCGGTGAGTTCGCGCACGACCAATAAATCCACGCCCTCGACGACTTCGCGTTTCAACGTCGAGGCCGAAGCCAAGGCGGAAAATAATTTCACCGGCCGCAAATTGGCGAACAGCCCCAACTCCGAACGCAGCGCCAACAGCGCGCGCTCGGGACGAATCGAATAATCGAGACCGTCCCATTTGGGCCCGCCCATGGCGCCGAGCAACACCGCGTCGCTCTGCTTGGCGAGATTCAAAACCGCATCGGTGAGCGGCTTGCCGTGGGCGTCGATGGACGCGCCGCCGACGATGCCGTACTCCAACGAAACGCTAAAGCCGTAAAGTTTGGCAACTTGATTGAGCACCTCGGTGCCCTCGCCCATCACCTCGGGGCCGATACCGTCTCCCGGCAAAACCGCGATCTTGTAGTTCATGGTCCCTCTTTCTCCACCACCTGCCGATAGTGTTTTCGTTCTTCCAGCTTATTGAGCGCGTTAATATACGCCAACGCGCTCGCCATGATCACGTCGGTGTGCGAGCTTTGCCCCGACACGCGGATGCCGCCGTCCTCGATCAAGCACGACACCTCGCCTTGCGCATCCGTGCCGCCGGTGATGGCGTTGACGGAATAGCGCACCAGTTGCGAGCGCGAGTCGGCGATCTTGGTGATCACTTTGTAGCACGCGTCAACCACGCCGTCGCCCGAAGCGTGATCCATTTTCTCGCCGCCATCGACACGCATCTTGACCGTCGCCGTCGGGATACCATCCGTGCTCGAATTGAAATTCATGTAGAGCAATTCGAATTTGTCCGGCCGGCCGCTAACTCTGAGAATCTCTTCAGCGACGATCGCTTCTATATCTTCGTCATAAACATTTTTCTTCTTGTCGGCGAGCTCTTTGAAACGCACGAAGGCGCGGTTCATGTCCTCTTTGTTCAAATTGAAGCCCAGATGCTTCAAGCGCTCGTCGAAGGCGTGGCGCCCGGAGTGCTTGCCCATCACGAGCCGGTTGCCGGGAATGCCGATGGACTCCGGCGTCATGATCTCATAGGTCAGCTTGTGCTTGAGCACGCCGTCCTGGTGAATGCCCGCTTCGTGCGCAAAGGCATTGTCGCCGACGATCGGCTTGTTGATCGGGATCGCGATACCGGTCACTTGGGAGAGCAAGCGCGAAGTCGGATAGAGCTGCTCGCTGATAACGTTGGTGTCGAGGTCCAGATAGTTCTTGCGCGTGCGCAACGCCATCACCACTTCTTCGAGCGAAGTATTGCCGGCGCGCTCGCCGATGCCGTTGATCGTGCACTCGATCTGGCGCGCGCCGTTGTGCACCGCGGCGAGCGAGTTGGCCACCGCAAGTCCCAAATCGTTATGGCAATGGGCGCTCCAGATCACCCGGTCGCCGCCGGCGGTGCGCTCGATGAGATTCGCGATCAGAGCGCCGAACTCCGAGGGAATCGCGTAGCCCGTGGTGTCGGGGACGTTGATCGTCTTGGCGCCGGCGCGAATCACCTCGCGAAAAATTTGCAGCAAGAATTCCGGATCGCTGCGCGAAGCGTCCTCAGCGGAGAACTCGACGTAATCGGTAAACTGTTTCGCAAATGTCACCGCTTTGACCGCGGCTTCGACCACCTGCTCTCGGGTCATGCGCAGCTTATGTTTGAGGTGAATATCGGAAGTCGCGATAAAAGTATGAATGCCGGGCTTCTTGGCGCCTTCCACCGCTTTTAGAGCGCGGCTGATGTCGGCCTCTTGGGCCCGCGCCAAACTCACCACCCGCGGCCGGCTAACCTCTTTCGCGACTCGGCGCACCGATTCGAAATCGCCGTCGGACGAGGCCGCGAATCCCGCCTCGATCACGTCGACGCCGAGCTTTTCCAGTTGGCGCGCGATGACGACTTTTTGCTCGACGGTCATGCTCGCCCCCGGCGATTGTTCGCCGTCGCGCAAGGTGGTGTCGAAAATTTGCACTACATTGTCTCTGTTGTTGTCTTGATTGCTTGGATTCATTTTACCGTCTCCTCTACTGTTGCCCGCCGGCCCTGCCCAGAAATAAAAACTCCCGCGGCATGGCCAACGGGAGTTGTTTAGCTTTTACTTGAGCCGGGATTTCACGGCAACACTTTCGCCGCCTCCCGTTTCAACTCCCGCCGGTGCTTGAGCGTGGGTAAGCACCATAACAAAGGTCCGGATAACGTGTACATTAAGACAATGGTGAAAAACATAATATGCCGCTGGGCAATGATCAGTGTAATCAAAATCAGACCGGAAACCAACATCCAATTCGGATGGCGTTTTCTGATATCGTTATTCTTAAGGCTAAAGTAGGGAACATTGCTCACCATCAACGCCGCCAAGCCGTAAATCACCAGGAGGAAAATCAGATGCCGGCTGGGCGCCCCGGCGCCGCCCAAATAGTTATACAAGATCACCGAAGAGGTGATCATCTGCGCCGCGGCGGGGATCGGCAAACCGACAAAATGGTTCTTCGCTACGCCCTGGGCTTGCACGTTGAAGCGCGACAACCGGAGCGCGCCGCAAACCACGTAGGTTGAAGCCGCCAGCCAACCCCAGGTCCCCCACGGCACCAGCGCCCACAGATAAACCAAAACCGCCGGAGCGACGCCGAAGGCGACCACGTCGGCCAAAGAATCGAACTCCACGCCAAACTGGCTTGTGGTTCGAGTCAATCGTGCAACATAACCATCGACGCCGTCAAACACGTTGGCCAACAAAATCAGCAGCGCCGCGTTGACGTATTCGCCGTGAAAGGTCGCGATGATCGAAAAAAAACCGCACATCAAATTGGCCGCGGTAAATAGGCTCGGTATCAGGTAAACGCCTTTCCTGAACTGATCCGAGCGCATGCGCTGGCGCAGGGTCACGCGCGGCTTGCCGCGCCGCCTCAGCAAACGCACTTTTCCTGGGCCCAAAGACGGCTCAGGCTCTTGAGCATTCATCGCGCTCATACAAACCTCCCGAGGATCGTCTCCCCTCCGGTCACTCTCTGCCCTTCGGTCGCTTCCACTTGGCAGCCCTTCGGCAAATAGATATCCGTGCGCGAACCGAACATGATCAGTCCGAATTTTTCACCGCGTGCCAGGGCCGCGCCGGCGGCGACTCGGCAAACGATGCGCCGGGCCAAGAAGCCGGCGATTTGCACCACGCCCCAATTTCTTTCCCGCTCGTCGACGATGCGCAGCGCGTTTTGTTCGTTGAGACGCGACGCGTCTTCTTTGTAAGCAGCGAAAAACTTACCCGCTTGATAGCGCACCTCGTCCACCCGGCCCGCCACCGGCGCGCGGTTGATGTGGACATCGAGGGGAGAAAGAAAAATACTGATGCGAGTCGCCGCGTCGGCGAACAATGCATCGCCGCCAACCTCGGCGATGCTCACCACTCGGCCATCGGCGGGCGACACCACCAAGTCATCGCCGCGCGGAACGTTGCGCTCGGGATCGCGAAAAAAAGCCGCCACCGCCAACGTCGCCAGCACCAGCACCGCGCCGAGAGCCGTCCAGCCGAAGCCAAAGGCAGCCGCCGCCAAAACCCCGGCGGTCGCTATCAGCGGCAATCCTTCTCGCGCGATGGTCATGTCAAGCTACCATGGACGTTGCTCGATGCTATTAATTCTTGCTCTTGTCGACCAATCGGTTTTGCGCCAACCAGGGCATCATGCCGCGCAGGCCGGCGCCGACTTTTTCCAGCGGATGATTCGCCGCTTCTTTGCGCAACTCGGTAAAGCGCGGCATGCCGCATTTGTACTCGTTGATCCACTCTTCGGCGAACTTGCCGGATTGGATGTCTTTGAGCACTTGCTGCATCGCCTCGCGCACTTCCGGGCCGATAATTTTTTTACCGCGCGTCAGATCGCCGTATTCGGCGGTGTTGCTGATCGAATAGCGCATATTTGTCAAACCGCCTTCGTAGATCAGATCGACGATTAGCTTGACCTCATGAACGCATTCGAAATAGGCCATCTCCGGCGGATAACCGGCGTTGACCAAAGTGTCGTAGCCCGCTTCGATAAGCGCGCACAAGCCGCCGCAAAGCACCGACTGCTCGCCGAACAAATCGGTCTCGGTTTCGTCTTTGAAGGTGGTCTCGATCACCGCCGCGCGCGCACCGCCGATGGCGCTGGCGTAAGCGAGGCCGATCTTGGTCGTATCCTTCGAGGGATCTTGATGCACCGCGAGTAAACAGGGCACGCCGCGTCCTTTTTGATATTCGCTGCGCACCAGATGGCCAGGGCCCTTGGGCGCGACCATGAAAACATTGACCCCGGCAGGCGGTACGACGCGTTTGAAATGAATGTTAAAACCATGACCGAACGCCAAATAATTGCCATCTTTAAGTCCCGGCCTGATTTCTTTCTCGTAGGCATCGCCCTGAAGCTCATCCGGCAAAAGAATCATCACGACATCGGCCGCGGCCGTCGCATCGGCGGTCTCGGCAACCTTCAAGCCGGCATTCTCCGCCTTGGGCCAAGAACTGCTGCCGCGCTTCAGACCGACCATGACATCAACCCCGGAGTCACGCAGGTTGTTCGCATGGGCGTGGCCTTGGCTGCCATAACCCAGCACCGCGACTTTCTTGCCCTTGAGATTGCCCAGATCCGCATCACGATCATAATAAACTTGCATGTTTCATCTCCTGACAAATAGACCGACTCCACTATGCCGGCTGGACATTGCTAAGTCAACGACAAGTGGCCGTAAGACAAAGACTATTGCGAATCAGATCGGCGATCGACGAGAACACATGAGTGGATCGCTACGGGACTAGCAGGTTGCGGAAAAAAGGTTCGGAATGCTTCGAGAGCCTCAGCATGAACGGAAAATCCTCAATGATATAAAAACCTCTCCGTTCGTCCTGAGCACCGTCGAAGGACTCCGACAGCGTTTTTCGCAGCCTGCTAGTTTCAAGCGCTGGGCTGGTAGCCCTTTTCGCGCCAGCACAGAAGATTTATTCCCCGATTGCCATGGCTTTGTTGTAATAGGCGAGATCGACATATTTCTCCACTGACGGAATAGGACGCGCCAAATAACCCAGCTCGGCTCGTAGCTCGAGAGCGGCGGTTACTCCGGACAGATTGAGCGCGGCTTTTGGGTAAAGGCCGTGCTCTGGATCGAGCAGGGCGTCCAGTGTAAAACCCGCCGCGCGCCCGTGGATGTCGTAGTGTCGAGCCAGAATGTCGAGACAAGCTTGGCGATTGGGGCTCGCGAAGCACCACTGAGTCGCTTCGACGTACGCTCGAATGTATCGAATCAATCGGTCCGGCTGCCGCTCGGCCCAACGGCGACTTGTTGCGCCGCATGTGCCTTGGTATGACGGGATCATCTCGAAGTCGCTCATAAGCAGGTTACAGCCCGCGCGCCGAGCATTGTCGACAAAAGGTTCCGTTAGCAGAGTCGCGCTGATTTTTCCTTCCAACAATGCCAGGTAGCGGCTTTCCCAGCCGCCGACTTCAATCAATTCGTAGTCGTCTCTGGCAAAACCTCTGGCGTGGAGCATTCTTTCCAGCACCAGGGCGAAGCCGCTGGTCTTGGCATCGACGCCGATCGATCGGCTGAGTAGCGAGTCAATCGATGTGCAATCCGGCGCGCCGACCAAACTGAAGAGCCCGCCATGGAGACCCATGAAGATAAACAGATCGGAGCGGTTATCGTTTTCGACATCAGCGATGATGTCGTCTGCTCCGGTATGGCCGATATCGCATCGGCCTTCTTTAAGAGTTTGGCTAATGTATAACGAGCCTGGCGTGTAATCTGTCTCAAGAGCGAATCCATGCCGGTCAAAAATTCCGGTCTCTATCCCAGCATGGACGGGCAAGTTGTAAGCGGCGCGAAACTGCAAGAGTTTGATGGTCTCGGGAAAGCTCATAGAGATGCGTCTTGAGTTGCTCCTATCACGGCGTGCGGAAAAGTTGAACCGCTTAGCGAGAAAACCCAACTTGACAAGTTGCCTGGTTTCCAATTACTGCTCGACTATTAATTGGAGGTGATATTATGCCAGTGAAAGTTATGCGCATCGAAGACGCGCCGATAAAACTGATGCGCTGGGGTCGCGGCAAGGCGCTCCGTCTAGTGGACGAGGCCGATGGCGCAAAGAACGTTGACGTGCACATCAATCTGATCAACGTCGATTCCGGCCCCGGTCCAACGCACTACCACGCTAAGGCCGAGAATATTTACGTCGTCCTGGAGGGAAACGTCGAGGCGATCGTGGAGGGAAAAAAGTATCGCCTCGGTCCGGGAGAAGTTGCCTTCATCCCACCCGGAGTGAGACACCAAGCCGGCAACTGCGGCGATAAGGTCGCCCGCGTCCTTGAGATTTACGCTCCCGCCGGCGACGACTTTCACATAGTCGATGATGCGGAAAACAAACCGCGCTGAAAAGTGTTGTGTGCGCCGGGATGGCAAAAACTTTCATTCCGCACGCCAAGCTCTCGGCGAGAAGGATCAGTAAGTAAGTTGGAAATCCCACCGGCACCGACGGTTGCGAAAATGCAGTTCGGCGTTTTGTTGCCGCACTTTGGCAAAGAAGCTTCGCCGTCGCGGATTATCGGCGGCGGGAAATTGTGCGAAGAGCTGGGATTTCATTCCGTCTGGGTGAGAGATCATCTAATATGGCATCCGCATGGAATGGAAAAGTCGGGGCTTAAATTCATCGAACCCTTCGTCACGCTTTCGGCAATCGCGGCGGTGACGAAGAAAATAATTCTAGGCATAGCCGTGCTGGTGCCAGTGCGTTGGCCGCTCAAAGTCAGTCAGGATCTCGCTAGTCTTTCTTATCTCGCCGGCGGCCGGGTGATCGCCGGGATGGGATTGGGATTCAATCCCGCTGAGCTCGCCACCGTCGGTTTGCGGATCGAGGATCGCGTCGAAATATTGCGCGAGACCGTCGAGATCGCGCGGCTCATCTGGAAAGAAAATAACGCGTCCTATAAGGGCAAAATATTCTCATTCGAAAACGTCACCATCGAGCCCAAGCCCGCCGAACCGATCCCGATCTTCGGCGGCGGCAGCACCCGCGCCGCGATCAGACGGGCGGCGGAATACTGCGACGGCTGGATTCCCGGCCGTGTGCCGATGGCGACTTTCGACGACCGGATAAAATATTTGCGCCAACTGACCGACAGAAAATTTACTTTGGGCAACATACCGATCACGCGCGTCGATAAAGACCGCAAGAAAGCTCGCGCGAGTATCGACGTCGCGGCGCTGGCGGAGAGTTCGGAAGGAAGCAGCCACTGGATCAAGCCGCCGTCCGGCAAGTTTCAGACCATCGAGGATCTCGAAGGTCTGCTGATCGTCGGGAATCCAGATGATTGTGCCGCGGAGATTGAAAAATTTCGCACGCGAGGAGTCGAACACTTGGTCTTCGATTTGCGACTTCAATACGACCGCTTCGAAGAAAGCTTGGAACTGATCGGCAAGGAACTGCTGCCAAGGTTCCGGTAATCGAACCTGTTGCAAACAGGCGTGTCCCCTTTTTCTTTTCCTTTTCCTCCAATCCAAAATCCAAAATTCATCGAATCACCCTATCCGCTCGCACCAACACATTCGGTGGAATCGTCACGCCGATCTGCTTGGCCGCTATCAGACTGATGATGAACTCAAACTTCATCGGCTGCTCGACGGGAATTTCGGCGGGCTTTGTGCCTTTCAAGATTTTGTCCACGAAGTCAGCGGCGCGCCGCCATGAGTCCGTATAGTTCGGCGCGTAGCTCATCAAGCCGCCAGCCTCAACAAACTCACTGTATGGGTACATCGCCGGCAGCCGGTTCTTTGCCGCGAAGCCCAACACTTGACGTTGCTGAGTAACGATAAGTGAACTTGGGGTCGTAATGAGCGCCTGGGCGCGTTCCTTTTTCGCTCGCGCGAATGCGCTCTCAAAATCGTCCAGGCCTCGCACCTCAAGCGATAGAAGTTTGAGTCCCAACGCCTTGGCCGCAGCCTCCATGTCTGTGAGAGGCTTACCCCTCGATCCACCCGGTTCCCAGAGGAAGGCCACCCGGGCAACCTTAGGGAAGGCTTCCTTGAGCAGCTCCAACCGTTTGCCATCTAGATCTGGCACCATGAGACTAAGACCGGTGATATTCCCGCCTGGTTGCGCCAGACTGGAAACAAGCCCACTTCCTACTGGATCGGCAGCAGCGGCGATTACGATCGGAATTGTCCCGCTCGCCTTCTTGGCAGCTAATGTAGCGCTGGGGCTGGTGGTGACGATGATATCAACTTTGAGACGGACCAGCTCGGCTGCGAGGTCGGGCAACCGTTCGCCTTTCCCTTCTGCATATCGGTACTCAATGAAAATGTTTTT
>Ga0137461_1000020_pt1 | contig 30212 bp, 30 predicted proteins | sample EasRivERMGT746_2_FD_104650 | JGI IMG/M metagenome (GOLD analysis project Ga0137461, IMG submission 104650) | Soil microbial communities from meander-bound floodplain in the East River, Colorado, USA - East River MetaG ERMGT746_2 | ecosystem: Environmental > Terrestrial > Soil > Floodplain ... | reverse complement strand
GGGAAGTTTGAGAGCGGCGTCATGTTTGTAAAGCCAATGAACCGCCAGTTCCAACGCCCGCCGCGCATGGAAGCAGGAACTGCGCGAGTCCGGATAAACCAGCGACTCCGCCTTGCTCGCAGCATCGTGCAACTCGAGCCATTCGGCTTTGAGGAAGGCGAAGTTGCTCATGCGATTTGATTGATGCGGTTTTCCAAACCGCGCAGGGACTCCAGTAAGCGTTCAAACGGCCGTGGCTCGACCAGAAACATGTCTCGCATCGCGCGGTAGTCTCTCTCCAATTCGGCCCGGCGAGACTCAGGCGGCACGAGATGGAAGGTTCCCGGTTTGGCCAGGTCATAACGCGCCCAATTTGCCGCGAAGAAACGACTCTTCCAATCCGTAACGCGTTGCCTCAAGTCCGCGCGAGCCAGAGCCCGGTCAGCGATCGCGGGACTGGCCAATGCGGCCACGTCGGAGTAATGCCGCGAGAAACGATCGCGCAGAACTTGCGTCGAATCACGATGATACTCCGCGTGCAGAATGGTGGCCTTTTCCCAGAAGGTGCGCTCCAGTTCCAGTACGACCGCTTCGCAGCGGAAATCTTCGAGCTGCTTCGGAAATTCGTCCGCTATCCACGGCCGGAGAGCGTGAGTCCCCACCGGTCTTTGGTCCGTCAGCGAACCGAACTCCATCTTCACCAGGCGCCCCAGATATTCGAATCCGGTAGGTTCGTTGGATGGATAATGAAACAGCACCACCGGCGAATCCGTGTTGGCATCTATTTGGAACTCCATCCATGCCGCGACGCCGGCACGTTCGCCAAGCGCTTCACGGGCGATCCGCTCCAACTCCGGCACGAACCGATCACGCACGCGTTCAATGCACGCCGCTTCCAGCTCTTGCATCCGCTCTGTGCGCTTGTTTCGGCTGGCGGCGCGTTCCACGGATTCCTCGCTGATACCCACGAACTCGGGGCTGACCGACAAGTCAATATCCTCCGAGAAGCGTTCGATCACGCCGAACACTTTCGACAACGACGTGCCGCCTTTGAAAACCAATTGCCCGCCGAACTCCGAATGCGCGAACAGCACGGCCAATGTCCACGAAACCCAGAAATCCTTCTCCACCATCACCGGGAGCACCCCGCGCCGCGATGCCGTCTCACGGATGATCAGCGTCTGCTCCGACGCGAGGCGTTTGAAGAATTCCAGTTTCACAAATCAACTCTCGGCCAGTTCGCGAAAAAGAGGATGCATCCACGCGGGTGCAAGCGGCAGGTCCTTTAGCAACTGCTGCCGCACCTTTTTTGGCAGCGTGCGTTTCAAGTGCTCCATCCGCTCGCGCGTGATGTGTTCCTTACCGAGATGGCGGAACGCCTGCATCAACGACCCGCTCAATCGGCCCGCCGCCGCCATGTTGCGAGGCGTCGTTCGGCGCAACTGGATTTCCTGCCGGCCGATCTTCACCGTGCGCGACGGGCCGTCCGTCAGAAACACCACCTTGGCCGGCACTTGCTCGGACAAACCAAGAAGGTTCGTCGCGTATGCCCCCGCCGGTTGGAGCCGAATCCGATCTTTTCCCGCCAGTGCCCGCGCTACCTTTTCGATATCTGGCGACAGCGTTCCCAGTTCCGGATGTTCGCGCGGATACTCATAAAGCCCGCGGGCGAGACGGCGAATCGTCCCCTTGGCCGCCAGACGCGACAACGCCTTGTCCACGGCATCCCGCCCTCCGAGGTCTAAGAAATCATTCGGAGTGAAGGCCGCACCCCTCCCCCCGCCATAAATCCGGCTTTTCACTTTAGTATCAGTTGGTTGCAATAAATTATCGCTCCGCATTCTGTCAGAAAAACTACCCACTTTTTCTGACAGAAATTGCCCGCCGATGCAAGCCTAAAGTTCCCCTCGAAAGGCGCGGTGTTGGAGCGAGGCGAAGAGCGCGTCCAGTTCCGCCAGCGACGCGCGCTGCGCCGTCTTCAGTTTCTCCACTGATCGAATTCGACGGGCGAATTCCTTGCGCAACTCTGCTGGCGCAGCAATAAACTCAATTTTACGCAACTGGTCTGCGTTCAGGTGCGCGTGCGCAGCACGGCGAGTCAGTCGACTCAGCATGGTTTTCCCTTGAGAGGAATTTATCAAAAAGTTGTAGAACACCGCTGACATTTCGTTGAGGCGGACAATGAGGTCATAGGCGGCGTATGCTCCATCGATCTCTTTGGGAACGACCGCGGAATCACCTGTGTTTACAACACTACGAACGACGATGAGATCGCCAGCCGAAACTTGGCACTTCGAGATCCGTTTCGCGTCGGCCAGCGAAATTCGCTTCAGGTCTTTTGTCAGCACTGTGCCGCCTTTGATGTTTGTCGCACGAATGAAGGGGATGCCGTCATCAACGTAGTCGGGAGGCGAGCCCGTCCCGTACCGAACGCTTTCAATCTGGCTTTCAAATGGAGGTGTATCCCAGTCCTTTGGATTTCTAATTGGGTCGCCGAAGAGATCAAGGAAGACGGATTGGGTGAGGGAGTCGAGTTGAGCGAGGGTGGCGCGGCGCTCGGCCCGCAACGCCTCCGCCCGGTCCAGCACCTCCGCTATCCGCCGCTGCTCCGCCAGCGGCGGCAGGGGGATTTCGAGAGCCTTCAACGTCGTCGCATTGACGCCGGGTTGCGCGACGCCTCGCGCGCTCTTCGTAATTTGCGCCCAATAAATTGGCGTCTGAAAGAAATGGCTGACGAAGCGCGGGTCTGCCGCCTCGCCGACGCGAACGCGGATGAGGTAGGAAGCGAACACTGCATCAGTCGGGCATTCGCGAATCAGCAAGCTCTTCCCGGTCGTCGCGCCAGTCCGCGCAAAAACAATATCTCCTTTTTTGAGCCGCGCGTCGGACGCAGAGCGCATATCGCACTCGCACCACGGCACGCTCTCCCAATTCACAGCACCATCTTGAATGTCCGTGATGCGAAGAAACTTTGGGCCGAGAGGTTGTGCGGTAGCAGACGCCGTTACGCCGTAGTCAACAGACTCGGCAAAATCACCAAGCGGCATGGTCTTCCATCCACTCGCCGCAGCATTCCCTCCAGTTCCTTCATGCCCTGCTGAATCTCCGCCTCCAGTTTGCCGAGGCTGGCGAGGATTTCGCCCGGCGGGCGGTGTGCGACTTCTTCGTGGACGACTTCCTTGTAGCGGTTGAGCGAGAGATCGTAGCCCTGCGCGGCGATGTCGGCCTTGGGCACGCAGAAACTTTGCGCGGTGCGCGGGCGCTTTAGTTCCTGATCCCCATCTTGCCGCGCGCGGCGGAGCCAAACATGATGATCTTCTCCGGCTTGGCTGCTTTCAGGATTCGCCGGACGATTTCATTGAGCACTTCTCGGTTTACATTCACCATCACTATTCTCCTCACACAGCGATCATAACATACCAAATGCCTTTAGGCTCGGACATGACGCTCGGCCGTCATTTTGCCTTCCATAACTTGCCAATGCTCGATGTCAAAATGTACCCTTCTTAGAGTACAGAAATCAATCAACTGCGATTGAGATTTGCTTTAGAGTGCGTTAACTCCAAGCAACCAGCGAACACTCTCATCCATCTACGCTCATACCGGAGGTACACCGTGGCTAAACTAACTGTGCGTCGTCAGACCAAGTATGTGCCTTTAACCAAAGAGCAGTTTCACGAGCGCTTCTTCGCGCGCTTCTACGACCCCGCCTTCGACGAAGTAAAACCAGAATTAGAAAAGGTGTTCGAGAAAGCTTGGGACGGCTACATTGTCTACCGTAAGTCGCCGCGCAAAAGAGCCCCCGGCAGGGGGTTCGCCGATCCTAAGTTCGAGTTGCCGATCGAATGGCTGGACACCCGCGCAAAGATTCAGGCGACCGAGAAACGCCAGAAAAATTCCAAGTCACCGTCGCGGATATTGATCGTCAACGGCTCGACCCGCAGCGAGCACACTTGTCCGGGTGAGATTTCCAAAACCCGCCGCTTAGCACAGCAGGCGCAAAAAACGATCGAATCGCTGCGCGGCTTTGAAGTAGATTTTCTCGACATCTCGACGCTCGCCGACGAGCCGTACAAATCCATTTTTCCGTGCAAGGCATGCGTTTCAACGGCGCAACCGCTGTGCCATTGGCCATGTTCCTGTTATCCCAATCACGCAATGGGTCAGGTCAACGACTGGATGAACGAGATTTATCCGCGCTGGGTGGCGGCCCACGGCGTGATGATCCTGTGCCCGGTGCATTGGTATCAGGCGCCGGCGAGTTTGAAGCTGATGATCGACAGGCTGGTTTGCGCCGACGGCGGCAACCCCGATCCGACCACGACGAAGGGTAAGAATCCGCTATTGGCGAAGCAGCTTGAGCTCAAAGGCTGGAGTTATCCCAAGCATCTCGCCGGCCGCGCTTTTTCAATCGTCGCCCACGGCGACGCCGCGGGACCGGAGAACCTCCGGCGCATGTTGACCGATTGGCTCACTGACATGGAGATGATTCCAGCGGGTCCGACGGCGCTGATTGACACTTGGGTCGGTTGGTACCAACCCTACGCCACCAGTCACGACGATCTCGACAAGGATAAAGATTTGTTCGCCGAAGTGAGCAACGCCGCGCGTGCGCTCGCCAACATGGTGAAATTCATCCGCACGGGAAAGTATCACGCGCCGGACGAGAAGCTACGCGACCCGCGGGAGAAGTGAAATTACGTTAGCTTCGGAGATGCCGCAGAAAAGTTGATCCGCCGACAGCCGAGCACGCGACGATCACGCGAATAGTTTTGCCTCGGTAGCAACCGTCTTAAGTGGAGACGGCGTGACACAACCGAACAACAGAGCCGAGCAACAATGTGGTGAACAGGAGAAAGCTTCCATTCAACATCCAACCTTCGGCCAAAACCCCATTACTCCATCACTCCAGTACTCCAACCCATCTCATTCGAACTTCTTACAGATCGCATCGGTCTTCGCCGCCATGATGAAATCGTTCTTATGCAGGTTCTTGATCTTATGCGTCCACCAGGTAACGCCAACCTTGCCCCACTCGGTGGTCAGGCGCGGGTGGTGCCCTTCTTCCTCGGCGGCAGTGCCGACAGCGTCGGTAAATGCAATGGCATCGACGAAATTTTTAAATTTGAACAGCCGGTCGAGTTTGGGAATATTGTCCTCGTTGATGATCTGCCATTCCGGCACCAGCGGCTGGAACTCTTTGATCTCCTTAGCCGTCACCGACGGCGCGCCAACCCGGCACGCCACACATTTCTGTTCGGTAAGTTTTTCCATTTGAATTCTCCTCCCAGTCGAGCACGGAGGGCGGGTTTGAAACCCGCCCCTACAATTCCGATCTCTTTTGCGACCTTTGTGTCCCGATCACCCTGAGCCATGTCGAAGGGTGCGGCCAAATCAAATCTTCGACATCACTTCCGCCGCGAACTGCTGCATCGACTCTTTCACCGCCACGTGCGGCACGGTGCCGATGTTGAACCAAGTGAGCAGTTGCGTCGCGCCGGTTCTCTTCGTCAACTCCTTGATTTTGTCGATTGTGAATTGCGAATCGCCGATCACTGCGTGTTTCTCACAAACCGTGTCGAAGCCGACCACCGCTCCCGCCGCCGTGCGCAAGCGAGCCGGCAACTCGGCGCCGCGGCGCGTCAGCCAATCGGTGTAATCCACGCGCATATCGAGGATCGTCTTGAAGTAACTCATGACGCCCGCTTCCGAGCGCGCTTTGGCCTCGCCCGTCGTCTTTGCGAGATGCATCGGGACCAGCAGTCCCAGTTCTTTGCCCGCGTTATCATGTCCATGCTCTTTGAGCCCGGCCCAATAGGCATCGGCAAACTCGAAGACTTGATCCGGCGTGCGCGTGTGAATCGGCAAAAACAAATTCACGCCCAGGCGCGCCGCAACTTCGACGCCGTCCAAAGAACTCGTCGCCATCCAGAACGGCGGCAGCGGTTTTTGCACCGGTTTGGGATTGACGATCACTTCGGGAATTTGAAAAAACTTGCCGTTGTGAACCAACTTTTCTTCCGACCAAGCTTTGCGAATCACCGTCATCGCCTCGGCCATGACCTCATGGGTTGACTTGTGATCGGCGCCGAAGCATTCGTACGCCCGGCTGTGCGGATGGCCGCCGCCGCAGGCGAAGTCCATCCGTCCACCGCTGACTAAGTCGAGCATCGCCGCCTGCTCGGCCAACTGCACCGGGTGATGCACGGGCAATGTATTGACCGCCACACCCAAGCGTAAGCGTTTCGTCCGCTGCGCCGCCGCGCCGAGCGCGACGTAGGGCGCGGAGAGCAGCGAAAACTGCGGCTGGCAATGAATCTCGGCGACCCAGTAGGTGTAAAAGCCCAAGCGATCGGCCAGCTCCGCTTGTTCCATGAATTCTTCCAAGCGCGCCGCCGGCGACGCGCCTTTGGGCACCTGAATTTCGGTAAACAAACTACACTTCACGTTGCGTCATCCTCTCAAATCTATTTCTGCTTATTGCGCTGCTCATTGGCCGCCACGACTCGGTTGGCCGCTGCTTCTAATTGCTGAGTGATCGGCGTGTCGGTGCCGAGCAAGCGCGCCAACTCGGCCACCAGTGGAATATCTTTGTTCAACACGTTGCGCCCCGATCGCGGCAACGGATCGTTGCCCGACGGATCGAAGGTGCGTTGCCAGCGATTGAGCACGCTGTCGTGGCCGATGCGCCGCATCATCTCCAACGCCTTGGGATAAGGAATGCCGCCGGCGATGCCGATCTGAATCGCTTCGTGGACGATCAAAGTCTCCGCGCCGCCGAGCATGTTCTTGATCAACTTGCCCACCGCGCCGGTGCCGATCGCACCCATGTGAAAAACTTCTTGGCTCATTTTGAGTAAATGCGGCTTGGCGCGCTCGACGTCTTCGTCCGCCCCGCCGACGACGAAGCTAAGCTTGCCGGCGCGCACCGTGTCCGGCACGCCGGTCATGCAAGCGTCAATGGCGTGAACGCCCTTGGCTCGCGCCGCTTCGGCAACTTTCTTCACCGTGTGCGGCAAGATCGAACTGTGAAGCAACAACATTGTCCCGGGCTGCGCGGCTTCAAGCACGCCGTTTAGACCGAGCACGCAGTCGAGCATGTCTTGATCGGTGCGCACGACGATATCGATGAGCGTCGCTTGCTTGGCCAAGCCGGCCGCGCTGACCGCGGCGCGATAACCGAGCGCCGTCGCTGAAGCCAACGCCGGCGCATGCGCGTCGTAGCAAACAACGTCGTTCACACCGGCGAGTTTCAGCCGTTCCAACAGCGCCAAACCCATGGCGCCGGTGCCGATCATGCCGATTTGTTCCACAGCTGCTCCTATGCGATCTCTTTATGATAGTTCTTCAGGCCGTTGTGTCGATGATGTGTTGCGTTCGGTTTATTCTGTTCACCACGAAAAGCACGAAGGACACGAAGGGTTCGGATAATTAATACTCCGAACTTCGTGCCCTTCGTGTCCTTCGTGGTGAAAACTATCCTTTCTACTTTGCCTGCGGCTTGGTCGCGCGCAAACGCTAGTAGCCCAGCGCGTAGGCGAGGCGGCGCGGATCGGCGCCGCCGACCCAACAACCGTTAGCGCGATCGCGCACGATCACTTTGGCGCTGCCGAAGGACCAGCGCTCGACGACGTTAACTTTGTGGCCTTTCTGGCGCAGGCCATCGAGCGTTGCCGGATCGTAGCCTTCTTCCATGCGCAACGCTTCTGGCAATTGATCGCGCGGCGGCGTGCCGGGCATGTGGCTCCAGCGCGGCGCTTCCACCGCGCTCTGCGGGTCCATGTCGAGATCGACGAGGTCGTGGATGATTTGAAAATTGGTCTGCGGCTGTTCGTCGGCGCCCGGACTGCCGCCGACGGCGAACACTTCACCGCCGCGAAAGACCATGTAAGTGTTGAGCGTATGCGCCGGCCGCTTGCCGGGCTTGAGCGAGTTGGCCCGGCTCGGATCGAGACCGAAGCTACATAAGCGATTGTTCATGATCACGCCGGTGTCGCCGGCGATCACGCGCGAGCCGAACGGCGCGAACACGCTTTGAATGAACGAGATCGCGTTGCCGTCGCGATCGGTGGCACACAGATAAGTCGTGTCGCTGCTCTGATGGCCGGCCGAAGCTGAAGGCCGGCGCAAAATTTCTTCGGCAAGCTCGCGCCGTTTCGCCGCATGGGCTTTGGAAATTAATAATGCAATCTTCGGATCGCCGAACGCCGGGTCTTCGAGATATTTGATGCGATCCTCGAAGGCGAGTTTCTTTGCCGCGATTTGCCAGTGGATCATCTCGGCTTGGCTCATGCTGCCGTCGTTCAGCGGCCAAGCCTCGGCGATGTTGAGCATCTCCAGAACCATGAAACCCTGGGACACCGGCGGCTGCTCGTAAACCATCGTGTCGCGGTAGGTCGAGCTTAAGGGCTCAAGCCATTGGCAGTCAACCGGCTGTAAGTCCTCTTGCGCCAGCATGCCGCCTTCGGCTTTGATCGTCGCGCAAATTTTCTCGGCGACTTCGCCGGAGTAAAAACCGGCACGCCCCTGGCGCGCGATCTTTTCGAAAACGTCAGCCAAGCCTTTCTGCACGAGAATATTGCCAGGCTTCGGTGCGCCAAAGGGCTGGCGATAATATTTATCGACCCAGGGATATTCGGCAGCTAATTCGTCAATGCCTTCGGCGAACCCTTGGGAGATCGGAAAGCCCTCGCGCCCGATGCGCACCGCGTCGGCGGTCAAACGCGCCAAATCTTTCGTACCGTATCGTTTGTGCAGTTCGAGCCAACCGTCGACCGCGCCGGGCACGGCGATGCTCAGCGGTCCGAATTGAGGAATTCCCTTCAATCCGCGCTCGTGAAAATGCTCGATGCTCGCTTTCGCCGGCGCCGGCCCGCTCGCATTAAGCGCCTCAACCTTGCCGGATTTCTTCATGTACACCAGCACGAAGAGATCGCCGCCAGGCCCGCTGGTCTCGGGTTTCACCACCGCCATGACGAACGCCGCGGCAAGTGCGGCGTCGACGGCGTTGCCGCCTTCTTTGAGAATCTCGACGCCGGTGAGCGATGCCAACTGATGGCCCGACGAAACCATTCCGTTCCGGCCCATGATCACGGGTCTGGCTGCTTTGGTAAATTTCATGCCGCTCCTATTCCGAGAATTCTTGCGGCATTGCCGCCGAGAATCTTTTCTTTATCGGTGGAATTCAAATCGAGACCGTCGATCGCTTTAAGACTATTCCTAAGAAGCACACAACCCTCTTCCGGTCCGTAGGGATAATTAGTTCCGAGCACCATCCGGTCCGGCGTAAAGAAATCCTTCACGCAGCGGAGCGTCGACGCCGGATGATCCGCCGTGTCGACGTAGAAGCGGCGGAACGAATCGAGCGGATTTTCTTTGAGTCCGTATTTATGGCGAATTTCATCGGTGCGGCCGGTGTAAATATTGATCGCCCGCTGGGCGAAGAACGCCAACACGCCGCCAACATCGGCGACTACCCAGTTGATCTCCGGGAAGCGCTCCAGCACCCGGCCATAAACCAGCCGGGTCATCGCCACCGTGCTATCGTAGGCCCAGCCGAAGATCAGTGTCGGCATGATGTCGATGCCGCTGGATTGCGTTGCCAGCGGCGCGGTCGGATGGATGTAGACGGGCAGTTTGTATTTGGCCAGCCGCTCATAGATCGGAAACAGCTCCTCGCGATCGAGCGCCTGGCTATTCAAATTGGCGAAGCCGCCGAAGCCGCGCAGACCGAGCTCATTGACCGAACGATCCAGCTCGTCGAGCGACGCTTCGATATCGCAAGTCGGCAGCGTAAAAAAACCGATGAAACGCCCGGGATACTTCCGCGCGATCGCCGCGATAGCGTCGTTGGCGACGCGCGCGATTTGAATGGCGCCCTCGCCTTCGAAACGATCCGCGCCCGGCGCCGGGATCGTCAACACGTGAATGTCGACGCCGTGCTGATCCATATGCTGCAAGCGCCGCTCAATGTCCTGACCTTGCAAAGTACATGTGTTTATTCGGCAAGCGAGTTTCTTGTCGTAAAAATAACTCATGCCGCTGTGCGGGTCGGGCGCTTCGAGAACCACCACGCCGTCGAGCCGTTTCATCTCGGCGAGATAGGATTCGGGAAAAACGTGAGCCTGAAAGTCAATGATCATATCGGGGTGAGCGCTTCCTAAATATTAGGACCTATACGACCTATAGGCCGTATAATGCCCGCGCATTGTCGTCGAGAATCTTGTTCACCACCGGCGTCGGCACGATACCGTCTTCTTTCAACTTGCGCAGCGCCAAAATTTCCGAAGACGTATCATTGTGGCCGTAGTCGGTGCCAATCACCAGCATATCGTCGCCGGAATACTTGAGCACGTAGGGCAGATCGTCGTCGGTCTGACAGGCGACCCAGATTTTGTTTTTGCGCAGCACTTCGCTCTTGTCGATTTTTACACCGCTGCGTTCGAAACGGCGCGCGTAATCGTGGATTGCGTAGGGCACCCACTGGGAACTGACTTCGATGAACGCCCATTTGGTCTGTGGAAATTTTTCGGGAATCTTGTTGAAGATCAGCGAGTGAAAGGATCCGACGACGGCTAGTTTGAATTTGTTAAAACCACACTCGTTGAAAAAATAATCATGCACCACGAAGCTGCCGGTGGCGGAATGAACGCAGACCGGCAAGTCAAGCCTGCCGGCTTCCTCATAGATCGGAAAAAAGTGCGGGTCGCTGATGTGCTTGTCGCCCTCCAAGCCGCGCATGAAGATGCCGCAGGCGCCGTTTTCCTTGGCGTAGCGCGCTTCTTCGATCGCCTTGTCCATGGACAGCAGCGGTAGCACCGCCACCCAGCGCAAGCGCTTCGGAGCCGTTTTCCAAATATCGATCAGCCAGCGGTTGTAACTTCGCGCGACGGCCAGTTCGACCTCCGGCCGGCGCGTAAAGGGCCGCAGAAAAATCGTCGGGTAGAGCACCTGGACATCGATCTCAAGTTCGTCCATATGCTTTAGCCGCGCCGCGATGTCCGCCATCTCGCGCGACTCGCGCGAGGTATCGGCGCCGACGTTGCGCGCCTTGCCGATATAGGTCCCATCAACCAGCCACGACTCGCCGCCCGAGGTCGGATCGTTGGGCGTCGGCACGATGCGCGGCTTGAGCGCGCGCTCGGATTCCAACATGTAGTCCCAGGTATGTTCGGTCTCCAACACATGCGCATCCGAGTCGATGACCGCCATTCTAGAATCCTCCCAAATGAGATTTTGTCGTGACCGCGCCGGCAGCAACGCCGGCTTTTTCAGTTTTTGAGCCTACCGAACTGTTACAAGCCTGACAGTTGTAGTCATATAATTCGCCGTCGGGCAGAACCAACAACAAACGCTGGCGCACGGGCATCGCTTGCCCGCACTTGTTGCAATAGAGCAGAGTGGCATTGAACTGGCCGTAGGATTCCGCCGCCATATTAATTAACTCTAGCCATGCGCCTTGCGCTCGCCTTCCGGCTCTCCGGTCTTGCGCGCCTTGGCCTCCTTGATGACTTTCTCGGCTAAGTGCGGCGGCAACTCTTCGTAGTGCGAGAACTCCATGTGGAACTCGCCCCGTCCGCTGGTGATCGAGCGCAGATCCTGCGCGTATTTCAGCACCTCGGCCATCGGTACTTTAGTCTTGATCACCTGGATGTGGCCTTTAGTGTCCATGCCGAGCACCTTACCGCGCCGGCTATTGAGATCGCCGATGACATCGCCCATGCACTCGTCGGGCACCGACACTTCCATGTTCATAACCGGTTCGAGCAAAACCGGCTTGGCTTTTTCCACGGCGTTTTTAAATCCCATGGACGCGGCGATCCTAAACGCCATATCCGAGGAATCGACATCGTGATAGGAGCCATCGTAGAGCGTCGCCCTGACATCGACCATTGGATAACCGGCCAGGTAGCCGCCCACCATCGCCTCTCTAATCCCCTTCTCCACCGCCGGAATAAAATTGCGCGGGATCGCGCCACCGACGATTTTGTCGACGAATTCAAAACCGGCGCCATGCGGCAGCGGTTCGACTTTGATCCAGGTATCGCCGAACTGGCCATGGCCGCCGGTCTGTTTTTTTTGCCGGCCCTGGGCGCTGGCGCTGCCACGAATGGTTTCTTTGTACGGCACCTTGGGCGCTTTGAGAACGACCTCGGCGCCATATTTGCGTTTCAATTTCTCGACGACGATCTCGATATGCTGCTGGCCCATGCCGGACAGGATGAAATCTCTGGTTTCCTCATCGCGGTGCAACTCGATGGTGTGATCTTCTTCCTTCATGCGGTGCAGCCCCTGGGGCAACTTATCCTCATCGGCTTTGCTTTTGGGCTCCAGGGCGAAGGAGATATTCGGCGTGAAATGGCTCGGGCTTTCATAACGAATCGGCGTCTTTTCGTCGCATAGGGTATCGCCCGTGGCGATGTCTTTGAATTTCGCCGCCGCGACGATCTCGCCGGCCACAGCTTCTTTAACCGTTTCTTGCTTCTTGCCCTCGAGGCGAAACAGGTGACCGACTTTTTCCCGCACCTGGCGGTTCGCCACGTAGCAGGGCATGTCGGAGACGATCTTACCGGACATCACGCGCATGATCGAAAGCTTGCCGGCAAAGGGATCGATCAAGGTTTTAAAGACATAGGCGGAGAACGGCCCGTTGGGATCGGCCGGGCGCTTCAACGGCTCGCCGTTGACCGGGTTCTGCCCCTCGCTGTCGCCCGCCTCAAGGGGCGAGGGTAGATAATCGGTGATCGCGTCGAGCAGTTGGGCAACGCCGATTTGGCGCAGCGGCGAGCCGAACAGAATCGGGAAAATCTTTCTTTCTCGGGTAGCGTCGCGAATCGCACGCTGAAGATCGTCCACCGTCAACTCTTGGCCATCGAGAAACTTTTCTAAAAGTTCGTCGTTGGTCTCGGCCACATCTTCGACCATTTTTTGGCGCCACTCTAGGGCGCTGTCCTGCAAGTCGGCGGGAATTTCGCCTTCGGCGGATTTTCCCGAATCGCCGCTGTAGACATAGGCCTTCATGGTCAGCAGATCGACGACGCCTTTGAACTCGGCGTCCACGCCGATCGGCAGTTGCAGGTAGATTCCTTTGCCTTCCAACGATTCGAGCATCGGCGCGATACGCTCGTGGACGTTGGCATGTTCATGGTCCATCTTGCTGACAAAGAGCAAGCGGCTGACACCGTCTTCATTGGCTTTGGTCCATAAGCGCTCGGACTCGACCCGCAGGCCCACCGCGGGATTGAGCACGAAGACGGCGCTGGAAAAACCGCGCATGCAAAAGATCGAATCGGCCAGGAACGCCGCATACCCCGGCGTGTCGATCAACGTGAGCGGATATTTGTTCCACGATAAGGAATGAAAAGCGGTCGAGATCGAAATATGGTGCTTGATCTCTTCGGGCTCGTAATCGAGCACCGAGGTGCCGTCTTGCACCCGCCCCAAGCGCTGGGTCGCCCCCGCCACAAATAACATCGCTTCCCCCAATGAAGTCTTGCCCGATCCTCCTTGCCCCACAATGCCGACGTTACGAAGTTTCTCTAGCTCCGCTGTAGCCATGACGATGGTTTCCTTCCCTCGGAAATTTTATGTTTGCGCTCTGACCTTCACCTCTTGAAGAGAATTTCTTTCGTGGATAAGACGCAGCCCCTCGAGGGTGAGAAACTCATCCACTTCGCTGATGCTGACGCACTCCGAAGCGACCAGCGGCGCCAATCCGCCGGTGGCCACGACTTTGGCTTGCACCTTCTGTTGTTCTTGAATGCGCCTGACGATGCCGTCGACCAGGCCGACGTAGCCGTAGAAAATCCCGGCTTGAATCGAGTTGACGGTATTGCGGCCGACCACCTCTTTGGGCTTGACGATCTCGATGCGCGGCAGCTTGGACGCGCGTTGAAACAAAGCCTCCAGCGAAATCGACAACCCCGGCGCGATGGCGCCGCCGACGTATTCGCCCTTCTTGGAAATCAAATCGATGGTGGTCGCGGTGCCGAAATCGACGATGATGCAGGTGTCGTGGTATTTTTCATAAGCGGCGATGCCGTTGACGATGCGATCGGCGCCGACGTCTTTGGGGTTTTCGTAGAGAATCGGCATGCCGGTCTTCACTCCGGGACCGACGATCAATGGGTCGAGCCTGAAAAATTTTTGTCCGAGCTCTTGAATCGTCGTCAGCATCGGCGGCACGACGCAGGAGACCACGATGGCGGCCACCTGGTCGCAGCGAAAGCCGGCGGCGCTGACCAACTGCGTGATGATCACGCCATATTCATCGGCGGTCCGTTCGGCCTGGGTCGCCAAACGCCAATGGGTGATCAGTTTCTTGCCCCGGTAGAGCCCCAGAACGATGTTGGTGTTACCGATATCGATGGCCAAAAGCATGGGTCTAAATATCAAGTCTCCAGTGGAATCACATCTCCGGCAATGACCCGCTGTAGCACTCCGTTATCGTCTTCGACCAGCAACGCGCCGTCGCGGTCGATGCCGCGCGCCCAGCCGGTGGTTATTTGACCGAGCAGCTCGACCCGCACGCGCCGATCGCGCAAACTAAAATGGGCTTGCCAACGGCGCGCCAGCGCGACGAAGCCGGATTGTTCAAGTTCTCCATAACACCGGTCGAGGTCTTGAATCAATCGCCTGAGAAAGCTTTCACGATGCACTGGTTTGCCGGTTAAATGCCCGATCGAAGTCGCGCGCGCGCGAATCTCTTGCGGCATCTGCCCGACGGCGAAGTTGAGGTTGACGCCGATGCCAAGAATGACGTAATGCAGCCGTTCGGAGTCGCAGGACGCTTCGGTGAGAATCCCGGCGAGCTTCTTGCCGCCGACGAGAATATCGTTGGGCCATTTGATAGTGGCAGGTTGGGCGATGAACGACCCGACGGTTTCGGCCAAGGCCACGGCAGCCATCAAAGTGATCTGCGGCGCGTGAACCGGCGCCAGCTTTGGTCGAAGAATCAGCGAAAGATAAAGATTGGCGAACGGCGGCGATTGCCAGCGCCGGCCGAGCCGGCCGCGGCCTTGAGTTTGCGCCTCGGCGATAACGACCTCACCTTCGCGGGCGCCAGCTTCGGCAAGTTGGCGGGCGCAAGTATTCGTCGAATCGAGCTCGAAAAAGTAATGGAACGTACCGCCGAGTTGCTTAACCGCCAAGCCTCGACGCAATTCGTCGAGCGACCAGGCGGCACCGGCGTAAACTTGGGGAGAATCTTTAGCCGACATTCATCGTGATCTTCATATTGAAGTCGACCACCGGCGCCGAGTGCGTCAACGCGCCGGAGGAAATAAAATCGACGCCGGTCTCGGCCACTTTGCGAATCGTGTCGAGGGTAATCCCGCCGGAAGCTTCGACGCCAGCGCGCTTGTTGACCAACTTCACCGCTTCCGCCATTTGCGCGTAGTTCATGTTGTCGAGCATGATCACGTCGGCGCCGGCATCGATGGCCTCCTGCACCTGCTTTAGGTTGCCCGCTTCGACTTCAACTTTGGCCATGAACGGCGCGTGTTTGCGCACCGCCTTGACCGCGTCGGCAATCGATCCGGTGGCTTCGATATGATTGTCCTTGACCAGCGCCGCGTCGTATAGACCGATGCGGTGGTTGGTGCCGCCGCCCATGCGCACGGCGTACTTCTGTAAGGTGCGCAGACCCGGCGTGGTTTTACGGGTATCGAGAACTTTGCATGGGAAGTCTTTGACGGCGTCGACCAATTTGCGCGTCAACGTCGCCGTGCCAGAGAGCTGCTGCAAAAAATTGAGCGCCGTCCGTTCGCCTAACAGCAGCGCGCGCACCGGTCCGATGGCTTCAGCGACCACGATGCCCGACTTCACCGCCGCACCATCTTGGACCAGCAAACGAACCTCAATTCGGTGATCGATGAAATAAAAAATCCGGTCGAGCAGCACCAAGCCCGCCACCACGCCGTCCTTCTTGGCGCGGAACAGCCCCTTGCCCCGGGCGTCCGCCGCTATCGTCGCCATGGTGGCGAGATCACCGGCGCCGATATCCTCGTCTAAAGAGTCACGGATCAAACGTTCAATCTGTGGGCTGACATGGATATCCATTGGGTTGATTCCTTATTGCTAACTTCTTCCAGCTTGGATTTCCGTGAGCTTTGCCAAGCTGTTGTTGAGCGTGCGCAGCTTATCTTCGAACTGGCTCGCCTTGTCGCGTTCTTTCTCGACGACCTCAGGTTTCGCCTTGGCGAGAAAATCGCCGTTACCAAGCTTTTTTTGCACCCGTACGATTTCCTCTTCAACCTTGCCGACTTCCTTGGTGAGCCGCGCCCGCTCTTCGTCTAAGTTCACCAGATCGCCCAGCGGCAGATAGATTTCGGTCGCGCCGACCACCGCCGTCGCCGCGCCCTTGGGGCCCGCGCCGATGGCGCGATACTCCGCGCCGACCACCCGCGCCAATAGGCGCAAGTAAGGCTGCTGCTCACGCAGAAACGCCAGATCTCCGTCCGGCGCGCATAAAATGATTTTAACCTCTTTGCCCGGCGGGCAGTTCGATTCGGTGCGCAAATTGCGCACGGCGCGAACCACCCCCATGAGAAACTCCATCTGCTTTTCGCTCGCTGCGTCGATCCACGCCGGCGCCAGTGCGGGATATTTCTCGACCATGATGCTGGCGCGCGCGGGACTCATAGTCTGCCAAATCTCCTCGGTGACAAACGGCATGATCGGATGGAGCAGCAAAAGAATCTGCTCCAACAGCTCGCGCAGCAGTTGCCGGCTTTGCGCCGCTTGAAGGGCATCGGCGCCGTTGAGCGCAAGTTTGCTCATCTCGATGTACCAATCGCAGAACTCATGCCAGACAAACTGGTACAAGATGTTGGCGTAATCGTTGAAGCGATAAGCCTCGACCGCTTCGCGGGCATCGCGGATCGTCCCGGCCAAACGCGAACGCACCCAGCGATCGGCTAAAGCGAGATCGCCCGCCGCCAGCCGGCTCGGCGCCGCGCCCGCGCCGTTGTCATCGCCGAGATTCATTTGCACGAATCGGGCGGCGTTCCAAAGTTTGTTGACGAAATTCTGATAACCGGCGATGCGCTCTTCGGCAAGCCTGATGTCGCGTCCCATGGCGGCCATCGCCGCCAGCGTGAAGCGAAACGCGTCGGTGCCGTACTTGCTCATGATCTCCAGGGGATCGATGACGTTGCCTTTGGACTTGGACATTTTCTGACCCTGCTCGTCGCGCACCAGAGCGTGGATATAAACATCGCGAAACGGCACCTCGCCCATGAACTTGAGCCCCATCATGATCATGCGCGCGACCCAAAAAAATAAAATGTCGAAGCCGGTCACCAGCGTCGACGTCGGATAGAAATCTTTTAGATCGGCGCTGCGCTCGGGCCAGCCCAAAGTTGAGAACGGCCACAAGCCGGATGAAAACCAAGTGTCGAGCACGTCTGGATCTTGGAGCAACTCTTTGCCGCCGCACTGGGGACAGCTTTCCGGCCGCTGCCGGCCGACGATCGGCTTGGCGTCCTTGGTGAGAGTGTAACCGCCATCCGCCGCCGTAATGAAATTGCCGGCGTCGCAACTCTTGCAATACCAAGCCGGGATTTGATGGCCCCACCAAATTTGCCGCGAGATGCACCAGTCCTTGATGTTCTCCATCCAGGCGAAATAGGAATTGCTCCAGCCTTCCGGAATGATTTTGATCCGGCCGTCGCGCACCGCTTGCATAGCCGGTTCGGCCAACGGTTTGATTTCTACGAACCACTGCGGCGTGAGGTAAGGCTCGATCACCGTCTGGCAGCGATAACAGCGCCCGACCGAAAGCTTATGTAATTCGGTCTTTTCGAGAAAATTATTTTCCTGCAGCTCCGCGACCACCAGCTTACGCGCCTCGAAGCGGTCTTTGCCGCGGTAGCGCTCGATCCAAGCGCCGCTCTCGCCGCGTGCCGAAAAAGCATTTGCGTCGATCCGCGCATCGGCACCGAAGATGCTGATCTGGTCGAGATTAAAACGCTCACCCATCTCGAAATCGTTGAAATCGTGGCCGGGCGTGATCTTGAGCGCGCCGGTGCCGAACTCGCGGTCGACGAAGGGATCGGCGATCAGCGGCACGATCCGTCCGGTGATCGGCAAGCGAATTTTTTTGCCGACCAAATGTTGATAGCGCTGGTCATCGGGATGAACCGCGACGGCGCTATCGCCAAGCATGGTTTCCGGCCGCGTCGTGGCAACGATCAGCGCCGGCGCGGAATCATCCGCGAACGGATAGCGAATATGCCACAGACTGCCGTCACCCTCTTCATGCACCACTTCGATGTCGGCCAGGGCGGTTTTGCAGCGCGGACACCAGTTGATCAACCGTTGCGCGCGATAGAGCAGCTTATCTTCCCAAAGTTTGACAAACGCTTCGCGCACCGCCCGCGACAACCCTTCGTCCATGGTGAAACGCTCATGGCTCCAGTCGCAGGAAACTCCCAGCGCTTTTAACTGGTGCAAGATGGCATTGCCGGCTTCTTGTTTCCACTGCCAAACAGTTTCGATGAATTTCTCGCGGCCCAGCTGGGCGCGGCTCGTGCCCTTTTGCGCCAACTGGCGCTCAACCACGTTTTGCGTGGCGATGCCGGCGTGATCCGTGCCCGGCACCCAGAGCACGCGCGCGCCGTCCATCCGTTTGTAGCGGCACAAGATATCTTGCAGCGTGTTGTTGAGCGCATGACCCATGTGCAACGAACCGGTCACATTGGGCGGCGGAATGACAATCGAAAAGTAGTCCGCGCCGGTTTTCGCCGGCTCGAACAACCCGGCGCCGACCCAGTGGGCGTACCACTTGTGCTCGATTTCCTTATGACTGTAAGCTTTCGACAATTGCATAGGAGTAGATATTTTAGAATCAACGCCGCTCACGCCGGCTCCTCTTCGACAATGTCGACCAGTTCGATGAAAATCTTTCCGTCGTTGACTTCGGCGGTTTTTTTCTTTTGCGCTTTTGACTGAGCGCTCGGCGGCGCCTCAACCGGCAACGGCGCGGTTTGCGCAACGATGCCTTGCGCAGCGCCCACGCTCGCTCCCAAACACTGCGCCACAGCTCGCCGCAGAATTTCTTTGCTGAGCGGCGCTTGGAGCCGCAGCCAGCGATCCCGATCGGACTGCGGCAGCGCCGCGTCCGCGCCGAACCAAAGCAGCGGCAGCTTCCACTCTTTGAGCCACTCTCGCTCGCGCGCCGAAAGTAAATTTCGTTCCTGCAAAGCCGCGGCGTCAACGATTATCAGATCGAAATCTTTCGCTGCCGCATCGGGAACTTCCGCCACCGCTGCCACCTGTTGCTCGGGAAAAAGCGCGATGGTAAGGGCGTGGCGCAACATTGGATCCGGTTCAATGAGCAAAATTCTACTCATATTTCGACTCGTGGCCTGGCTCACCTTGACAAGGATCGAGGCTCAAGTTACATAAGGTGCTCGATATTTGACATTAAACTATTGGGCGAAAGTGGCGGAATTGGTAGACGCGCAGGATTCAGGATCCTGTGGTGTAACAGCCGTGGGGGTTCAATTCCCCCCTTTCGCACCAAACATTGATTAGTTACCATAGAAAAACAAGTTTCTCTAACGTCCCAACCCTAGTCCCCCGTGCTTGACGGTGCCTCGGTAGTTCAGCGACGACCCGAAGAGTGATTCGGCTACGGGCCGAACAGCCCAAACAGCAAGGAACGAAAAGTCACGCGAGGGACTTGCAGTCAGGGCCGTGCCAGCATTGGCGGTCGGTGCGGTCAACAGAGTCGCCAACTGCCGCCTATATTGACCCGACGGCGAGGTAATCGATCGGTGAAGAAATTAATGATTTTGTTTGGCTTGAGCGTGCTTATGATAGCCGCTTGCAGCGACGACGACGGCGCGAAGTCAGAAACTAAACGTGAGGTAAAAAGAGGCAGGGCGGTGTATTTGGCAAACTGCGTCGCTTGCCACAATAACGATCCATCGAGAGATGGACCGATCGGCCCTGCCATTAGGGGTTCTTCACGCGAGTTACTGCTCGCTCGAGTACTGACCAGCGACTACCCGCCAAACTACCGGCCGAAACGACCGACTAAAATAATGCCCCAGTTCCCGTTTCTAAAAGACGAGATTCCCAACCTAACCGCCTACCTGAATAACTAATGGCCGGAGCTTAGGTAAGCCCGATCGTCAACAGGAACAAGATGCCGGTCAACAGGAATCCGTACCATAAGGCGCCCTTCACGCTATCGAGCGGTTTTTTCGCCGCCCCTTGAGTGCCGATCAGAGCGTTGCATTCGAAAGCGCCAAGGATCAAGATCATCAACGGCCAATAAATTTGCCGCCATTCCGTCTGGCCCATCGCGCCCACCATCGAACCATAGTGGCTCGCTGCGCCCATGTAGAACAGCATCGGGATCGAGAAAACCGTGTTGGTCCTCGACGTCAATGCCGCGCGCCGCGCGGCGCCCGCCGCTTCCGGCAAAGCCTGGCCGCCCGAAGCGACTTGGTTGGTCGAGGCCATGACGATTTGTTGCTTGGGCCAAATCACCAGCCAGACGTTGAGAAACATCAAGGTGCCGATCAAACCGCCGACGGTGATCGCCACGCCGTAAGGGGAGTCGAAAAAAAGCCCGCCGCCCATCTCGTGCATGCGCAGCGCATACATCGAGATACCGGCGAGAAACGTAATCATCGCGCCCCAGCGAAACCACCACAAAGCCCGCGGCAAAAGTTTCTGAATCGCACCGATGCGAACCGGCGCTTCAGTTTCGGCAAAGAACGGCGTCTGAACGAAATTGAAGTAATAAAGGATACCGATCCAGGTCACCCCCGCTAAAAAATGAATCCACCGCAAGATAAACATCGTAAATTCCATATCTCACCTCTCCCTTCTCTACGCCATTTGAAACTCGATCAAATGATCATTTTATTAGATTTGAGGTTTATATATTCGCTGGCGCTCAATTTTGTCAAGGAAAAACCGCGAATGGCGGTTTGCTCCAATCCGACGCAGCACGCGGTTGGGCAATCATCTTTACCAATTGTCAGCGCTGGGCGCCGATCCAGCTCAATCGGAACGGCAATCTTACTTGACCTCGCTGGGGATCTATGACATTTTGCCAACAATCTTTCGGCGCCTCGCGGAGAATGTCTGATTCAAGAGAGCAAATCTAAAACGGTGGCCGCGGCACCGACTGTCGTTGCGCAAAACGATCGGAAGATTCCCCTTCTCCAAGGCGCCAACGATCCGTTCAGCTTTGTCAGCGACGATCTCAAACGGGTCGAAGAAAATTTGCTCGGGGCGATTCGCTCCAGGGAACCAGACCTCACCGATATTTCCGGTCACCTCATTTACGGCGGCGGCAAACGGGTGCGCCCCATGGTCACGCTGCTGGCCTACGCCGCCTTCGGCGGCAAGCGCGCCGCCGACATTGTCGACATCGCCACCGCCATCGAGCTGATTCACACCGCGACGCTGCTACACGACGACATCATCGACGGCGCCGATACCCGCCGCGGCAAGGCATCCGCCTATAAAAAATTCGGTTTGAAATCGACATTGGTGGCCGGCGATTTTTTATTTATCAAGGCATTCGAATTCGCCGGCAAGTTTGACGAAACCGTAGTTCAATGGACCGCCGACGCCTGCACTCTTCTTACCGAAGGGGAGATTTTGCAGGGCCATTTCAATCGTAACCGTGCCGTCACCCTCGACGACTACGTTGAGATCGTCAAGCGAAAGACCGCTTCGCTGTTTCACACCGGCGCGAAAGTCGGCGCCTATCTCGCCGGCGCCAGTCCTGCGCTCATCGACGAGACTGAACGCTACGGCCTCAACATGGGCATCGCCTTCCAGATGGTCGACGATATTCTCGACGTCGTGGGTCATGCCGATCTTCTCGGCAAACCGACCGGCATGGATCTGCGCGACGGCAATCCGGCGTTGCCGATTATCCTCGCGATGAAAAACGGCGATGCGACGGTCGGCGACGTGTTCGACAACGAGCATCCCAGCGAAGAGCAAATCGCCCTGGCTCTGGCCGCGATCAAGAATGGACCTGCGATTCAGCAGGCCAAAGCGCTCTCCAAGCAGTACGCCGAAGCCGCGCTCAAGTCGGTCAAGAAGCTGCCGCCGTCACTTTACCGAAACGGCCTCAAATCCCTGGTCCAGCTGATCATAGATCGCGATTTTTGATTGTGACCCGGCGTGCTTCGTGCCGCGCTTTCACGGTTCTTTATTTCTGCTAATGTCCGCCGCCAGCCCTTCGCGCGACCAAGCCGTTCAGAGCATGTTCGACCGCATCGCTGGGCGCTACGATCTGCTCAATCGCGTGATCAGTTTTCGTCTCGACACCTGGTGGCGCAACCAAGCCATTCGCACCCTACTCGGCGCCGATCATCCGCTGATCCTCGATCTCGGCACCGGCACCGGCGATCTCGCTTTTAGCGCCGCGAAAATTTCCCAAGGCAAAGCGCGGGTCATCGGCCTCGACTTCTCGCTGCCAATGATCCGGCTGGCGCAAGCCAAACGCGCCAAGGCAGCCCATGGTTCAAGCACCGCTTTCATACAAGCCAGCGCCATGGCCGTGCCGTTGCGGGAAAATATTTTCGACGGCGCGATGACCGCCTTCGTGCTGCGCAACATCTCCGATCTGCCGCGCTTGTTTGCCGAGGCCCACCACGTGCTTAAGCCCGGCGGTAAATGGGTCTCCTTGGACATGTTTCCACCGACCGCCGGCTGGTTTGCCAAACTTTACGCAATTTATTTCTATTATATGATGCCGTGGCTCGGCGGTCTGCTTGCGCGAGACCGCCAAGCCTATCGCTACCTGTCGGAGTCGGTGCGCCAATTTCACTCGCCGGAGACCGTGGCAGAGCTGATCGCCCAAGCCGGCTTCATTGACGTCAGCATCAGAAAATTTCTCCGCGGCGCGGTGTGCATGCACATCGCGGTAAAGCCGTCGGCGCCGCTTTAAAGCAGCCAAGCCATGCAAGGATTTTCCAGTAGTTTTCTAATCTTCTTTTACCAGATCGCCCTGGGTGGGCTGTTCGCCATGGCCGGCACGCCGTTTCATGAAATCGAGCGCGCCTTTTACAAATCAACCGCCGCAGTTCTCTACGTCATTGCGCTCATCGGCCTATGGGGCAAAAGCCCTATTTATTGGCAAGGCTTGGCGCAGCAAAACTCCGCGACTCTCGGACTAGAAGTGTTTTTTCACGTCGCCTTTGTCGGCTGCTTTACCTGCTACATGATTTCCTTATGGGGCGACCGCCAGGCCTTTCGCGCCCGCAGTTTCGCCGCCGCGATTTTGACCGGACTGGCGGGGCTTATCTTGAGTACACGCAGTTTCGATCACGCCGGACTGCTTTCGGTCGAATCCCTGGTCTACCCCGTGGGATTTTTTCTCTCGGCGTTGCTGCTGGGCAGCGTCACGATCGGTATGCTGATCGGGCACTGGTACTTGATCGATACCGGGCAAAGCTTGGAGCCGTTTATCCGCATCTATAAATTTTTCGTGAGCGCCCTTATCCTGCAATGCGGATTTTTCGCGCTCGCGCCGGTTACGCTTTACTTTCTCGGCACGGCCCAAAGTGTCACCGGACTCGAGCGGCTTTGGCAACGCCATGAAACCCTCCTAGTGACGCGGGTGATCGTCGGCCAACTGGCGCCATTAATTCTGTCATGGATGATTTGGCGCACGCTGGCGATTCCCCACACCATGGCCGCCACGGGATTATTTTATATCGCGCTACTGGGGGTATTTGTCGGAGAGATCTTGGGACGGCAGATTCTCGCGTTAACTTCGCTGCCCTTTTGAGTCCGCGCGCGAACTTAGTTCGTAACGTTTCGATAGGTTTTAATTTTGGTGACCCTCAGACCGCTCGACGTCCAGCCTAGGTCATAGCCCACCGGCTCCCCGACCCGCAAATCGAGCGGCGACTGCACCGCACCGAATAGAATCACCAAGTCGTAGGAAAAAGTCAGCTCCCTACCGCTTTCGGTTCGAACCACGCCAGTGTTGTTCGATGGAAACAGTTTAGTGATCGTGCCCTGGTGGTAAGAATCGCCACGGGGAGATATCAGCGGATCTTTTTCATCTTGAGCCATGGCTTATCAGTTGAGCGAAGAGGTAATTGAATTTGTAATGGGCTGCGCTAAGCCTGCGAGATCGTGTTATTGGCTAAGCGCCAGCGTTAACCCACGGGATGTTTCTGTTGGGCGATGCGGCTCTGCAACTCCATCAAGCCATCGAGGACCGCCTCCGGCCGGGGCGGACAGCCGGGAACGTAGACGTCTACGGGTATGATTCGATCGATTCCTTGCACCGTGGCATAATTATCGTAAAAGCCGCCGCTCGCCGCACAGGCGCCAAACGCCATCACCCATTTTGGTTCAGACATCTGCTCATAAACCCGCTTCAACACCGGCGACAGTTTGTGGTTGACCGTGCCAATGACCATTAACAAATCCGCCTGACGCGGACTGAAACGCGGCAAGAGCGCGCCGAATCGATCGATGTCGTAGGGCGACATCGAGAGCGACATGTATTCCATTGCGCAACATGCGGTGGCAAATGGATAAGGAAAAAGCGAATACTTACGCGCCCAACCTATGGCCTTGTCCAATTTGGTCAAAACCACAGTTTCCGCCAGTAATTTGTCCTGGCCGAAGCGTGATTCAACCCTATTTCCAACTTGATCCATCAATGCGTTCCTTTTAGTAAGTGTCGATCTAACCCGCCACATCGAGGAGATTACTACTTTAGCAGCGCAGAGACAATTCCATGACGTCTGAATAAATTGTCAAACCCGCGTAAAATACACGACCAATTGTGGTTGACTGATCGACACATTCAACTAACCGCAAAACCAACAATCCGCTAGGTCATATAGATCGATTCAAATTAAGCCAAAAAGACACCGCTCATTTTAGAATTGTATGTTTAAAACGAGCGCAATTGGCTCATCAAAACATTCAAGAACATTGCGCCAACTACCTGATTTACCACCAAAACTCTAAAATCACCTTGACCTTTGTCAATTTTTCCATTATAAATAGCAGGGTTAGGTGACGGCAGGATGAAAGCAGTGGGAGCGCTATAGTTAACAACAGACGCCGTTTACCAGCAGGACTAAGCAGCAAAATGGCTATTTATACCGCACTCAATAAGAAGGACATCACTAAGATTGTCGATGAGTTTGTTCTTGGCGATTTGACTTCTTTCACCGGAATCAAGAATGGTTCGGTCAACACGCACTATCTGATCGAAACCAAACGCGGTAAATATTTTGCCAAGATCGATGAAGTAAAGAGCGAAGTTGAAGTGAAACAAGAACTCGACCTGTTGTTTCACTTGCGAAAACAGAATTTTCCTACGCTGCAACCGCTAAAAACTAAAACCGGCAGATTCCATCTCGACGTTCAAGGAAAGTGCCTCACGGTCAGCCGCCACATTGAAGGAGTTGAGTTGGGGGTGGAAAGCATCACCCCTACCCAGTTGACCGCGCTCGGCCATACATTGGCGAATCTGCACATGATTGGGCGAAGTTATAAAAAAGGGATTGATAACCGTTTTGGCTTTAATCGAATCGTCACGGTATATCGCGACGTGCGCCGCCAGTTGCCGACACACCTGAGAAGTATCGTACGAGTGCTGGATGACGAGTTCTCCTATCTTGAGAACTACCTGGACAACAATCTACCCAAGGGAATAATCCACGGCGACCTTTTTTCCGACAATGTAAAATTCAAAAGCAACCGCATCACCGGGGTCATGGATTTCGAAGCGGCCTGCCGTGGCAAGCTCATTTACGATTTGGCCACCGCGGTCAACGCCCTCTGCTTCATCAACGACCGCTACAAAATCGAGCGCTTCGAAGCGCTCATCTCCGGTTACGAAAGCCTGCGGCCGCTTTCGTTGCCCGAGTGGGACTCCTTCCCGAACGAACTGCGTTTTTCCGCGTTGCGATTTACCGTAACGCGCATCAAGGACTTTTTCCTGCGTAGTACCGACGACAGCCAACGCATCTACAAAGATTACAAAGAATTTTACGACCGCCTGCTGATTCTCCGACGGGAGAAAAGCGGCGGCATGGAAGATATTTTGTTGGCGATGGCGACCGGCTACGACTATCGAAAATACCAGAAGTCTAAGCCTTCCAAGTAGTCGCTATACCCGTTCACTCTCACGGGTCTCCGCTAGCCTGATTATATTGCGCACTTTGCTCCGCGCGTCACGACGAATGAGCCGTAACGCCGCCGAGAATGTCAAAATCACCCCGACTACGAAAAGTATCCGGCCGCCGTTCCATACCACGAAATAAAAGTTGAGCTTCACCTTCGCCGCGCTATACTTTTCGCGATCGTCGTTGATGCGGCGCAGCACTTCTTCGTTTTTTTGATGATCGAGCTCGCGAAAACTCAGATAGGTTTCTTCCAAGCCGGTTTGCGCCGTCTTGCGCAACAGCGCTTGGTACTTGGCGCTTTCAATGGCTCCGACCGTCCAGTTGCCGATGCCAAGCACCAAACAGACAAAACCGAAAACCATCAGGGAGCTGGAATATACGTCGCGTATTTTCATGGCGGTCTCGCTCTTGTTGAATACGATACCGGCTCAGCGGTTTCTTTTCTAGCCCAGGGCGATGATCTGTTTGCACCGCCGGGGAGAGTAGCTTAGGATTCGTGTCGATGAAACGTTATGTGATCGGCGATATTCACGGCTGCGAACGTGAACTGCGCTCATTGATCGACGGCCTGCCGCTCGATGGCGGCGACCGCGTGGTCTTTCTCGGCGACTATATCGACCGAGGTCCGGACTCCAGTGGCGTGGTGGAATTCCTCCTCGGTCTGCAAAAAAATCTCAGCTCCATCGAATTCATTTTCCTCAAGGGCAACCATGAAGACATGCTGCTGTCGTTTTTGGGGGTGGGTGGCGCCCACGCCGACATGTTTTTAATTAATGGCGGCAAGGCCACCATGGCCAGTTACGGGCTTGAAGACCAAAAGCCTTCGCCCCAAGAGGCGCTGTCCGCCATACCTCCCGAGCATCTAGAATTCTATCGGCGGTTGCAAACCACCTATCGCATGGACCCGTTTTTCTGCGTTCACGCCGGCATCGATCCAGCGAAACCATTAGACCAGCAAAGCGAAGAAGAATTCCTGTGGATTCGCAATAAATTTATTTTTGCCTCGCACCCGTTTCCGTTTACGGTGCTCTTCGGCCATACGCCGCAACACACGGTGTACTACGATCTGCCTTATAAAGTCGGCTTGGATACCGGTCTAGTCTACGGCAACATGTTGACATGTCTGGACGTAGATGAGAAAGTTCTCCACCAGATAAGCCTTGGGAGTAAGCGCGTCAAACGAGCCGCGATGCAGCGCAAATGGAACGCGCCGCGCAACTTCTTTTGACCGCTTGATCTTTCCCATTGCCCATCCTAATTTTGCCATCTCCTGGCGGTGTAGCTCAGTTGGTCAGAGCACGCGGCTCATATCCGCGGCGTCGACAGTTCGAATCTGTCCACCGCCACCAACTTTTTCTTGCGGTTCACTCATGGACTGCTCTCATCGCGAATAGCGTTGCTCAAGCTAAAACTTGTTGGACCAATCCGCCCTCTCGTAGCGTTGTCGCGCCAACACGCCAACCCGGCTCAGAGGCAGCGCGCCGCAGTCGGTATCGGCCTGCCAAACTTCTCGAAGGCCACTGAGCAGTTGTCGCGCGGTGAGATCTAGGTTGGCGACAAATTCCAAGTGCGGCCGATGGTCGCGGTACTCGGGCCGCTTGGGCGGCAACCGTAAACAACGCTCGATCACTGCCAGTTCGAAATTGACAAGAAACGTGCCGTGCACCAGCACGTAGCGCGACTTGCGATATTGCGCGTTGCCGGAAAATTTGCGCCCGCCAACGGTCAGGTCGCTCACACCGCCGATGCTCACCTCCCGTCCGGTTAAAGTTTCGATTAAATGGCGATGGCGTTCCAAGACGTAGTGAAATGCCGTGACAATGTTTTTAATCTCATGCGCCTCGGAGTCTAAGATCAATGAGTAATTGAGACAACCCGGCCCGAGAACCACCGCACCGCCGCCGCTCGCCCGGCGCAGGATTGGAATTTTCGCGGCGGCGCATGCCGCAGCATTCGCTTCAGCCGCCACGCGATTGGAATGACCGAGCACGACGAAATAATTTTCCGGCTGCCAAACTCTTAACAGTCCGCCGTCAATGGACTCATTGGACTCATGCTCGCACGCTTCGAGCAGCGCTTCGTCGCAGGCCAGATTACGCGCCGGTTCGGCGAAAGTGAGATCGAGATATTTCATGACGTTCAGTTGATTTTGGTGCCGATTTGTTGTCTGTTTGAAGTTCGAGGAACTAGCGCGAATGGCGATTGAAGATAAATCCAACGGCGGCGAAACTCCAGCGAATGGCGCTTACGCCAACGGCAAATCGGCCAAGCACGATCCTCATCAATCCATCGCCTCACTCGAATACATTCTTGAGTATATTTTAAAGAACGAAGAATCGGAACAGGCGTCACAATTGCTCGAAGAGCTCGCCGATCGTCTGCGCGAATCGGGCGTCAAGATTCCGCACATGGTGAGCACGCCTTACCGCAACACGATTGCGCCGGAGCAAGAACCGCCCTACCCCGGCAACCGCGAGATCGAGCGGCGCATCAAAAGCTACGTTCGTTGGAACGCCATGGCGATGGTGGTCAAAGCCAACCGGCTCCATCCCGACATCGGCGGACACATCTCTACTTACGCTTCCTCGGCGACGCTTTATGAAGTCGGCCAGAATCATTTTTTCCGCGCTAGCGACGGTACCCATTACGCCGACATGGTTTACTTCCAGGGCCACGCGTCGCCCGGCGCCTATTCGCGCGCTTATGTGGAATGGCGCATCAACGCGCCCAAGCTGCACCACTTTCGCCAGGAGCTGTCATCGGTGGGCGGCTTGTCGTCCTATCCGCATCCTTACTTGATGCCGGACTTTTGGCAGTTTCCGTCGGTTTCCATGGGGCTGGCGCCGCTCATGTCGATCTATCAGGCGCGTTTCGTGCGCTACCTGAAAAGCCGCGGCATGCTCGCCGCCGAAGAACCGCGCATTTGGTGTTTTGTCGGCGACGGCGAGATGGACGAACCGGAATCCTCCGGCGCTCTCTCTCTCGCGTCGCGCGAGAATCTCGACAATCTCATTTGGGTGGTTAATTGTAACCTGCAGCGTCTCGACGGCCCGGTGCGCGGCAACGGTAAGATCATCCAAGAATTAGAAGCGTTGTTTCGTGGCGCCGGCTGGAACGTCATCAAAGTCATCTGGGGTTCCGATTGGGACCCGCTGCTGGCGGCCGACAGCAAAGGACTGCTGTTGAAGCGCATGGAAGAAGCGGTGGACGGCGAGTATCAAAAATATACGGTGGAGCCCGGCAGTTATACGCGCAAACATTTTTTCGGCAAATATCCTGAGCTGGCCGAGATGGTCCATCACTTATCCGACGAGCAGATCCATGGCTTGTTGCGCGGCGGCCACGATCCAAAAAAAGTTCATGCCGCGTATAAAGCCGCCGTCGAGCACAAAGGCGGGCCGACGGTTATCTTGGCCAAGACCGTCAAGGGCTACGGCATGGGTGAAGCCGGCGAAGGCCGAAACATCACGCACCAGCAGAAAAAGCTCAATGAACGCGAGCTGCGCGAGTTCCGCACCCGCTTCGACATTCCCATACCCGACGAAGAAGTGGCCGAGACGCCCTTCTACCGCGCGCCCCTAGACAGCCCGGAAACGCAATATCTGCTTAATCGGCGCAAACAACTGGGCGGCTTTCTTCCCGAACGAAAGGTGCGCGCGAAACCTCTCGAGGTTCCCGACGCCGCCTATTACGACGAATTTCTCAAGGGCAGCGACGATCATGCGGTGTCGACGACCATGGCGGCGGTGCGGCTCATGACCAAACTGTTGCGCCACGAGAGCATCGGCAAGAACATCGTGCCGATCATACCTGACGAAGCCAGAACCTTCGGCATGGACTCGCTGTTTCGCCAGATCGGTATTTACGCCGCCAAAGGCCAGCTCTACGAGCCGGTCGACAGCGAAACTCTGCTCTATTACAACGAAACCAAGGACGGACAGATTCTCGAAGAAGGCATTACCGAAGCGGGCGCCATGTCGTCGTTCATCGCCGCCGGCACCGCCTACGCCAATCTCGCGGTTAATTTAATTCCTTTCTATTTTTATTATTCGATGTTCGGGTTTCAAAGAATCGGCGACTTTATCTGGGCCGCCG
>Ga0137461_1000019_pt1 | contig 31084 bp, 33 predicted proteins | sample EasRivERMGT746_2_FD_104650 | JGI IMG/M metagenome (GOLD analysis project Ga0137461, IMG submission 104650) | Soil microbial communities from meander-bound floodplain in the East River, Colorado, USA - East River MetaG ERMGT746_2 | ecosystem: Environmental > Terrestrial > Soil > Floodplain ... | reverse complement strand
TCTGTGTTGTTTTCATGTTCTGTATCCCTTCAAGTAGTCTCCACTGCGTGCTGCCGTAGCCGAACGTATAGCGTTTTATCTCTCAAAGCTTGCAAGCAATCAAGTCACGAAATAATCTGGGTCGATTCAACACGAGGTTAAACCTGTCCTGAGCCTAGTCGAAGGAACGTGTTGGACGTCGCGATATAGTTGAGCACCGAAAGGCCGAAGCGTTTCTTGGCCTCGAACACCCAACGCAGGTAACGGTACCGGTCACGCGCAAACTTCAGTAGAAATTTCTTTTGATGGCAGCGGTGAGTGATGTGCTAGACGTGACCGGGCAGAAAATGGCGGTTGGCGCGCGGCATCGCTTGCGTCCTAGAGCGTGTGTTTCACCTTCAAAAAGGTGCCGTTAAACGCCTGGGCCAGTCCTATTCCGAGACCTTCTGTCGCCGGATCAATAGGTTGCGCAGGTCCGACCCGGTGCTCGACCGGTATGAATTCGAGCAGCGCGGCTTTGCCGTCCGATGACATTTCGCGCGCGCTTTAGCGCGGGGACAATCTGATTTGGATCTTCGATCCGTTCCGACCAGCCGCCCAGCTTCAGCGGAGGCTGGGGTAGCCGTCATCGATTACCGACGGCTTCCAGCCCGCTTTTCGTGATGGCATTCGCCGCCTCTGGCGACGCGAGGAATTTGATCACCGAGTGAGCCAGGTCTGAATCGCTGGTGCTCGCGGCGACGCCGGCGGAGAATATCGACACTTTCTGCACCTCCTGCGGCAGCGGCGTGATATGCGCGATCCCCGGCTCGGGAAGTAACTCGCTGATTTGCTGGAAGCCGATCTCTGCCTCGCCACACGCAACCACGGCGCCGACTCGCTCACCGCCACCGATGAGGCGGCTTTTACTTAGTACCTGATCGGCGATTCCCAAGCGCTGATACAGCTCGGTGGTGAGATATTGGCCGCTGACGCTGGCGGAGTAGGCGATGGATTTCGCTTGCAGCAGCGTGCGTTTCAACGCCTCGACCGAGCCGATGTCCGGCTTCGGTGCTCCTGCCCGCACCGCCATTCCAATCGCCGACCGTGCGACGCGAGTATAGGTTTTTTTTACGACCAAGCCGTCCTTGATGAATTCGCGGAGTACAGCATCCGCCACGATGACAATGTCCACGGCTTCACCGCGTTTTAGCCGATTGGGGATGGAGTTCTCTCCCGTTCCTATTGATGTCGCGGCCGTGACGATTTCTTTCTTGGTGAGAAGTTCCAATTGCGGGATGAGTTCAAGATATGCCGCGGTAAATGCGCCTGAGGTCATGACCTTGATGTCGTTTGTCATTGTGTTCATGGTTATTTAAATCTCTTTCTTGAAAGGCTGGGCCTTCCATTGCAATTGCGTTTCCCTAAACCTCACTGACATGATCCGCGCGGTGGCATGATTTAATCCAGCAGATTGCCCGCCCACAACTCTCGGAAAAAGTCGCTCGGCGGTAATATCTCCACGCCGTCGTCATCGCGTCGGCGATGTTTTTCGCCGCAAACAACGAGTTTTCTTTTGAGCTTCACTTCTTCACCGAGGGCCAGCAGTCCTTTGTAGTCGCGCGGGGAGACCCGAGCTTTGGATTTGACCTCGACTCCTAGTTGGTCGCCGACGACGAAATCCACTTCGAACTGCGAGCGGCTGCGCCAATAGGTGAGTTCATGGTCGAGTCTTCGGTAGTCGAGATAGCCGCGCAGCTCGAGAAATACCAAGTGTTCCAGGGCGCGGCCGTAAGCATCGGAGCCGGCCTCGATGCCTTGAATACGTTTGAGTGTGTTGGCGACGCCGACATCGAAGAAAAAGAATTTCGCGGTGGCGACGGGCTTACGCTTGGAGGTTTTTTGGTAGGGCGGAAGTTGGTAGCCGACAAGCGTGTCTTCCAGGATCTGATAGTGCTCGCGTACGGTCCGTGGCGGAAAACCGGCGTCATCCGCAACCGCCGCGAAGTTGATCTGCTCGCCGCTGGTGAGGCCGGCGACTTCCAGGAAGCGTGAGAAATTCTCAATCGACCTGGTCAAGCCTTCAGCGCGAATTTCTTCACGCAAATAGGTGCCGACGTAGGCTTTGAGATCCTCTTTATATTGTTCGGAATCGATGATGGCAGGAAGGCTGCCGCGATTTAGGCGATCAAGCAGTCTTGAATCGTCTAGCTCAATGGATACGAGCGGATGCAACCGGCACACCCATGCGCGCCCGCCGAGCAGATTAGCCGCGCCGCGTTTCAATTTGCGCGCGCTACTCCCGGTTAAGATGAAGCGTAACTTTTTGTTGCGATCAAGGAGTAACTGAATCTCGTCAAGCAGAGCGGGAAGTTTTTGCACTTCATCGACGACGACGATGGAATGTTCGGGTTTGAGTGTCTGCCGCAAATACTCGGGACGAGCGCTGAGTTCGCGAAAGGTATCGGCTTCGAGCAGATCGTAATAGGCGGCCCCCGGGAATGTTTCGCGTACGAGTGTGCTTTTCCCGGTCTGGCGCGGACCGAACAGAAAAATCGACTTGTGTCTAACCGTTTCCTGCAGATCAAGGACGCGTTTGTACATTTCGGGGTCTATGTTGCCATATTCCATGTAATTCGGCAATTGAGATGCCGAATTGTCTAGAATTCGGCTACAATGCTAATTCCAGAGGTCTCTTATGGAACCTCCAAGGTCAAAAGCTAGCCCGCTCTGACCTGGAAGACGGCAATAAAAAGAACTTGTTAAGGGTGGTGAGGCGCGCTGTAATGAATTGCAGAGGGCAACCACGGGGGGGTTGCCCCTACGGAGATCAACCACGAAATACACGAACTACACGAAAGGTCGAGAAGTCTCTGGAATTAATTTTCGTGCCTTTCGTGGTTAAGTCTTTACGGGCCGTTGCGGCTAACTCTCCGCTTCCCAATACTTATCTTTTTTCAACTGCTCTATCACGTACGTCTTGGGATCGCGGCTCGCGGGGATTTTCGTTGCGATGCAGGCGACGTGGCGCACGTCGGTTTGGGCGGCGGTGCGGATCACATGGGGTGGTTCCTTCCCGGCGGCGACGGCGCGGGCGGCGTTGAGCAGGAATTTGCGCACGGCGATGACTGTCATGTCGCTGACGCCGAGATGTTCCTGGAAGCGGTCATAGATCGGTCCCATGCTTTCGGTGGCGCAGGCGTCATGCGCCAAAAAGATCTGGCCCATGCCGGTGAAGTTGTCGCGCTTCTGCCGTTCGCGGTCTTGCAAGTAGTTGTTCTGTAGATTGCGAATCTTTTTGAAGTCCGCGCCGATCTCTTCATCGTGCTGCCGTTCTTCCGGCTCCATCGGCCGGTTACGCCGGAAGTGGATATTGTAGCGCATGCTATGAGTATCGTCGACCGGCACGTGCGAGTGGATCGTGTAGCCCTCTGGATTTCCTTTGATGCCGCCGGTCGGAATGAAACCGTGGCACGGCATCACGATGTTCGAGACGCGCAGGTAGATTGAGTCCGGGCCGATCTTGCGGCACGAAAGCATGCGGATGCCATAGTCCATCTCGATGCCTTCCAACTGCGGCGCCGAGTCGGCGGCGTAAAGATCGCCGTCGCCGCCGCCGCGCGGACGGTCGCCGCTAAAACTCCTGTGCAAGAACGACAGGTGCGACGAGTCGCATTCGCCTTCGAGGCCTTGCAGCCAACTACAGTCTTGGATCGATTTGGTGACGTAGAGATTTTCCGGCGCCATTCTCATCCATTCGTAATCCGGCAACAGCGGCAGCTTGTCCTTCGGTCCCAGGTAGGCCCACACGATGCCGGCGGCTTCTTTGCACGGATAGGCGTTCTGCCGCACTTTATCTTTAAGCGTGCAGCCGGTGGGCTCCGCCGGGGTGTCGAGAACCTTGCCGTCGAGATCGTATTTCCAGCCATGATAAATGCAGCGCAGGCCGCACTCTTCGTTGCGGCCGAAAAATAGCGACGTGCCGCGGTGGGCGCAATGCTCGTCGAGCAGGCCGACGCGGCCTTGGGTGTCGCGAAAGGCGACGAGGTCCTCGTCGAGCAGGCGCACGCGCACGGGCGGACAGTCTGGTTCGGGAATCTCTCTCGCCAACAGCGCGGGAATCCAGTAGCGGCGCATGAGTTGGCCCATCGGTTGGTCCGGGCTTACTAGCGTCAGCATGTCATTTTCTTCGCGTGACAGCATGAGATTCCTCTTTGCGATTTATTTAGTTGGTTCTTATCGTTTTGTTCACCTCGAAGGCACGAAAGACACGAAGGTTTCGGATGATTATTATTCCGAACTTCGTGCGCTTCGTGTCCTTCGTGGTGATAATCACCTTGCGAACAGTTTTAGTTTATCAGCCGGAAGGCGAATGTAAACTTGTTGGGCCGGCGCGGCGCTTTGGGTGGTCTTGAAGCGTAGTTGTTTGCCGTTGATCCGTAAATCGCACACCGTAAGTTCGCCGAGAAAGGTCGACGATAAGACTTCCGCGGCGAATTCGTTTTCCAAACCTGTCGGCGCCTCGGCCATCTGCAACTCTTCGGGGCGGATGGCGACGCTGACATTGCGCAAATTTCCATCGCTGACCGCGCAGGTGAGCTTGCCGAGCTCGCTGTCGATCTGTGCGCCGTTGCCGACTACGCCGTCGATTAAATTAGTCGAGCCGAGAAATTCACAGACATCGCGGCTCGCTGGCGTTTCGTAAAGCTTGCGCGGCGGCGCGCACTGCAAGACTTTGCCTTTGCTCATCACCGCGACGCGATCGGCCAGCGCCATCGCTTCCACTTGGTCATGGGTCACGTAGAGCACGGCCATGCCGAATTTCTTCGACAAATTTTTGATCTCGTCGCGCACTTCTTCACGCAGGCGCGCGTCGAGATTGCTGAGCGGTTCGTCCATCAGCAGAACTTTCGGTTCCACCGCCAGGGCGCGCGCCAAAGCGACGCGCTGCTGCTGGCCGCCGCTCAGAAACGGCGCGGGCCGGTCGGCGAGGCCGGCCAACTGGACCATTTCCAAGGCGGTGGCGACTTTTTTTTTGACCGCATCGGCGGAATATTTGTGCGGGCCGTTGAGCAGTGGAAAGGCGACGTTTTGAAATACCGTCATGTGCGGCCAGACGGCGTAGGATTGAAACACCATGCCCAAGCCGCGGCCTTCCGCGTTGATAAAAAAATTGCGTTGGGCGTCGCTGACCACAGTGTTGCTAATCGTGATCTCGCCGCCGTCGGGCCGTTCCAAGCCGGCGACGCAGCGCAGCAACGTGGTTTTGCCCGAGCCGCTGAGACCGAGCAGAACGAAGAACTCGTGTTCGCCGATTTCGATGCTGACGCCGTCGACGGCGCGCACGGAGTCAGTGCCGGATTTAAAAATTTTTACCAGGTTGTTAATCGAGATCATGGTTTGTACTTCTAACGAGCCGGCGGCAAATTTCCATCGCTTGGTTTATCATCCCGCCGTGGTTTTGCAAATCGACTGGCGGGCGGCGGGCCGTTTAATGTCTCTATCGGGGTTAGTTGAAATCCCTCGCCCCTTCGATCCTTCGACCAAGCTCAGGACGCTCAGGACATGCTTTAGGTGAGTGAAAATCCGTCATGCCGGCCTTCGGCATGGCTCAGGATAAACTCCGGCCGGCATCCAGTCTTTGTCTCATAAATATTCTCAGCACCGCCGAGGAAACCTGGATTCCCGTTGCCACGGGAATGACGGATCAGTGGGCGCTCAGTCGCTGGAAAACTTTAGCCTAAAGTAATAATTCGCCCAACCGGCATATTCGTGGAGCGCGGCGAAGATGCGCGGCGCGACGCTTTCGTTGGGAAAAAATTCGAATGGCGTGAGCTCGAACTCGCCAACGGAAAAATCACCCGGTGCGGCGATCGGTTCGGGCACGCGGCTGGAGAAGACCAGCATGCTGCGCGGCATGTGCAACGCCGAGGTGACGAGCAGGTAGCGCTTCCAGCCACGTTTCTGGAGCACCTTTTGAGTCTCCAAGGCGTTCTCAAAAGTATCGCGCGACTTTTCCTCTCCGATGACGTCGCTATTGGGCACGCCCCAACGGATCAAAAACTCGCGGGCGATTTTGTTCTCGTCTTTTTCCGGCGTAAACGGGTCGACATGGCCACCGGTGACGATGATAGGCTTGGGCTCGATCCGGTACAGCCGCCACGCTTCATCGAGGCGGCGAAACATATGCTCATCGATGGACGGAAAGGGAATCAAACCGCGCGCCGGAACACTGCCGCTGGTCAAGACGACGATGGCGTCGTAGCTGCCGGCGCTTTTAGGATCGAGCAACGGCGGGTAACGCGATTCCAGCGGATAGCGCAGCGCGTAGTTCACCGGGCCGCTGTGGAGCGCGAGAATTAAAAAAAACCCGCACAGCAAAAGTTTGCGCGCCCAGTGGCGCCGCCAAAAGATCAGCACGGCGAGCAACAAGAGCAGCCACGGCATGGGCGGCAGCAGCAAGGCTTTGATGAATTGCTTGAGTAGGAACATGGGTCAAGAACTGTTCCGGGTTCCGGGTTTCGAGTTTCGGGTTGCCGAGCCCGCCGCAGCCCAAGAGAAGATTCCACGAGTCAGGAACTCGAAACCCGAGACCAGAAACTCGAAACTCTTACTCGGCATCCGGTTGCTTTTCCGGCGCGGCGTCGGCGAAGGCGGGCAGCGCGTTGCAGTTTTTTTCGATATCTAAAATCGTCGGATACTTCGCCAAGTCGCAGCCGTAGCGGCGCGCGTTGCCAAGCTGCGGGATCAAACAAACGTCGGCCAGCGTCGCGGTGTCGCCGAAGCAAAACTTGCCGCGCTTGGGCTGCGCCGCGATCATTTCTTGCAACGCTGCGAGGCCGAGATCGATCCAGTGCTGCGCCCATTTGTTGACCTGTTCGTCGGTCTGGTTGTAGGTCGCCTTGACGTAATTGAGCACGCGCAGATTTTGAATCGGATGCACTTCACAGGCGATGACCATGGCCATGCTGCGCACGAGCGCTTTGTCGGCGGGGTCTTTCGGCAGCAACGGCGGGTTGGGATAGGTCTCTTCGAGATACTCGATGATCGCCAGCGACTGCGTGAGTATTCTGCCGTTGTTTTCCAGCGCCGGCACCAGCGCTTGCGGATTGATCGCTTTGTACGCTGGCATTAACTGCTCGCCGCCGCCGCGGCGCAAGTGAATCGGTATCTGTTCGTAGCCGGTGCCTTTGAAGTTGAGCGCGATGCGCACGCGATAGGAAGCCGAGCTGCGGAAGAAGGTATAAAGTTTCATGGGCACTCCTCGGAACTGGAGTGATGGAGTGTTGGAGTAATGGAGTGATGGGTTATCCGGCCCAATACTCCAGTACTCCATCACTCCAGTACTCCAATTTCGTAGCTTCTATTGGAAAATCTTTCGATACTCTTTGCGTTTTTCAGCCATGGTCGCGGCGTCGGGTTCGTCCATCGGCACGATTTGGATTTTTTCCGCGTCGGGCAGCGGCGGGTAGATGCCTTTGCGGGTGACGAACTCGCCGAACTTGGCCATGACTTTCAAACTCTCGTCGCTGTAAAAGTAATCCAGGAATGCTTTTGCCGCATTGGGATGAGCGGCGCGGCTGCTCAGCGCAATCGCGTGACCATGGCCGAGCATTTTCTCTTGCCGGACGTAGTCGAGCGGCGCGCCCTTTTGGCCGAAGCCGATAACGTATTTCAAATAAGTGATAGCCACCGGCGTCTCGCCGGTGGTGACGCGCTCGGCTGCCGGCAAGACGCCTTCAACGATCACCGGCTTGGTGGCGGCGAGATCGCGCAGATATTTGTCAGCGCGATCTTTGCCCATGAGTTTGTACAAGCTCATCGGCCACATGATCGCCACCGCGCCGCGTTGCGGGTCGGGAAAGGCGAGCTTGCCGCGATACTCCGGCTTTAAGAGATCTTCCAGCGACTTTGGCGCTTTGTCGGGACTGATGATGCTTTTGTTGTAAACGATGCCGACGATACCCATGCGGTAACTCGGTCCCAACTGTGGATGTTGAAATTCCGCGGGGAAGTTTTTCGCCAGTGGCGAGTCGTACTTCGCCAGGGCGCCCTCGGCGAGCAGGATCTCCATCGGGCCGGCGTTGTTCAAAACCAAATCGTAACCGACCTTGTTGGCGCGCCGTTCGCTCGAAGCGCGCTCAAGCACGGTGGCGCCTGCAGCGCGCCAGTAGTCGACTTTGATGCCGGTCTTTTTTTCAAATGCTTGCTGTACGCCCTCGAAAATATCAGTCTCCATCGAACCGTAGATGACGACTTTGCCTTCCTTCTTGGCTTCGGCGACGAGCTTGGCGTCTTGGGCGAAGGCTGAATGTACTAAGGTCAGTGTGATGAAAAACAATAGCGAGTTCATGCAACGCTCCTGTCGACGAACAAACTGTCGACTAGAAATCGATTACCTCTCCATTCCGTCATTCTCGCAAAAGCGGGAATCCAGTCCTTGGTTCCGTAATCCTGGTGACATCAACCTGGATGCCCGCGTTCGCGGGCATGACGGACCCGCGTTTCACCTGAAGGCGAAGCATGTCGCCATCCCCGTAGAGACATCAATTACGCACCGAGTTCAACGCTCGTCACAAATGGCAGCCCGCTCGCCACTTCGCGCACGCCGCCGTCGTCGACGATTAGCAAGCTTCCATCCGAAGTGCCGGCGACCATGCCGTTGCCGTCGGGCGCGGCGCACAGGTGCATGACGCCGCCTGGCAAATTATCGACAACGGTTTCCCAACTCGCGCCTTTATCGCTGCTGCGCAGTATCGCCGACATGGCGCCCTGTTCGCGAATCCACAAGTTCGGCCTTCCTCGCGCGGCGCCGACGTAGATCACGCCGTTCTTGTCTTCGGCGACGGAGATGCCGTAGTCATGCGCCTTCGGCGAAATATTTTCCCAATGGCCGGCGCGGTCGGGGCTGCGAAAGCAAGCTTCGCCGCAGGCGAGAAAGACCATACCGCTATGCTGCTGGGACGCGAGGATTTCATGAACGTCCATGTCGGTGAGCCCTTCGTTGCACGGCTCCCAGCCGTGGCCGCCGTCGTCGCTCAGCACCATGCCGCCGACTTCGATGCCGGCGTAGAGGCGATTTTTATTTTCTGGCTCGTAAGCCAAATAGCGTGTGCGCGATTGCAACTCGGGGCTCGGCGGAAAGTTCGCGCCGGCGCTGTGCAACCGCACGCCGGTCAATTCTTCCCAGCCGCCATTGTAGCTGCGGTAGACTGCCGACGGAATCGTGCCGACCATCACGCCACCGTTCAAAGCGAGAGCCGAGTAGAGAAACATTTTCGGCACTTGCGGATCGGCGCGCTGCCAATGGGCGCCGGCGTCTTTGGTGAAAAAGAGGCCTGAGTGTTCGGTGCCGGCGTAGATCGTTTTCGGATCTTCCTCGTCCACCGCCATGCAGGTGAGCGTCCAGTAACTTAAGTCGCGCTTGGTTTGGGTGAACGCTTTGCCGTGCTGTTCGAAGCGGTACCAGCCGGAAAAAGTCGCGACGTGTAAGGCTTGCTTGCCGTTCGTTCCGCTCATGTGGATCTCCTTTGGCGCATTGCCGAGAGAATTTATGCTTCTTTTAACTCGTTCGCGGTGGAATTCGCAACGGGGCAGCAGCGAATTATGGTTTGGCGCGAAGCTCGAATTCAACCTGCTGAATCGCTTCATTTAACCAAAGACGCAAGCGCTTGTCGGCGGCTGCATCGGCAAACGTTCGGGCGCGGGCCGCCTGAAGAATCTCCAAAGACTGCGGTGAAGCGAATGCCACCAGACCGTCGAGGGCTTGCTGCCACACTTCCTCGGCAGATTCCCTTAGAGCTTCGGCCAAGAATGGAATAACAGCTTCGTCACGGCGCTCCCAGGCCGCATTGACAAGGAAAGCGCGAATCTCCGCAGCCTGCTCGGCGCGGAAGATCTCGATCAACGTTGGCAGCACGTCGCCAGTAAGTTCGATCAGCGTGAAAAACGCCGACTCTTCATCTCCACTGCGAAATCTCTCGACGATTTCTTTGACCTCGCTCTCCATCGGGTTTTACTTTCCCCAGATCTCGATCAGCTCTTTCGATTCCACCACGTCGGCGAATTTCTCAATGCGCTTCAGCGCGGCGTTGTGGCCGTCTTCAGTATAAGTCCCGACGCAGTCGCGGACGATCACCATTGAATGGCCTCGGTTGTGGCCGTCGCGCACGGTCATCTCGACGCCGCCGTCGGTGGTGCAGCCGATCATGACGACGGTGGTGGCGCCGCGGTTGTGCAGGATTGTTTCGAATTCATTGCCGATGAACATGCTCGGTCGGCGCTTGTCGATTATCACATCGTCGGCTGCCGGCTTGAACGGTTCCATGATATTCCAGCCGAAGCTGCCGTAGAGGCGGCGCGGTTTCAACTGGCTCGGATGATCGACTTTTTGATCGCGCATGGCGCGACGTATCCATGTCACCGCTTCATCTTTCCACAAGAACGGAGTTTGGCGCGTGTAGATGGTTTTGATTCCCGCTTTTGCCGCCGCGGCGATCAGCGGCGGTGCGTTGCGGATGAGCGCCTCCTTGTTGAACGAGCCGCCGGCCTGGTCGTTTTGCATGTCCCAGACGAGCAGGACGGTGTGTTTGGGATCGACGATCTCTTTTAGTTTAATGGGAATTTGTCTGCCTGCGAATTCGAGCATACACGGCCTCCTTTGGTTATCATGGCGATGAAATTTTCGCGGTCTCCGCAAATTGTCCGCCAGCGACGACGCCATTCGGAGGGCAACCACAGGGGGTTGCCCCTACAATCAGGACTTCTTTTTTGCGCTCTTTGCGCCCTTTGCGGTTAATCATCCGATCCCGATCCGTGGTTGCGGCTTTGCCGCGCTGTGTGATTAGCGAGTCAGTTTTAAATCCCTACGCGCTTTTTCGAGAAAACTGAAGTCGACGACCTGCGCGCCGGCGATCGCCTGCGTGACGTTGGAACTCTCCCGCGTCAGATCGACGAAGTATTGCACCGCTTCCGGGGCGATCACTGCGTCCTTAGCTAAGCCGCGCTTGAGATAAGCGATCATTTCGGCGGCGAGCTTTTGGTCGCTGACGCGCCATTGTTTCATCATGATGTCGCGCGCTTGCTCGCGGTTGGCTTCGTCGGTGATAAAATGCAGCCCGCGCAACGTGGCGCGCACCATGCGATAGACTTCATCCGGTTGCTGTTGGATGCGCGTCACCGAGGTGCCGAAGCCATTTTGCGGAAAGCTCACGACATCGCCGAGAAAGATCAGTTCGTTGTAGCCTTTGTTGACGGCGATAATATTTTCCGGCACCGAGAGTAAAGCCGCGTCGACGACGCCCTGTTCCAGCACCGCTAACCGCCCGGCACCCGAGCCGCCCATCGGCAAAACCTGCACGTCCTTTCCCGGCTCGAGACCAAAATGTTTCAAGGCCTGGTAGGCGAGGATCGTCGCCGAGCCGCCGGGCGAGCTGCCGGCGACTTTTTTCCCCTTCAGATCGCGCGGCTCTTTGATTTCCTTGCGGCTGACGAAGGATTGCAGCGGCTTGATGATGGTGAAGATTAAAATCTTCGCCGGATAGTTTCGCGCGGCGGCAAGCGCCAGGCCGGTGAGTCCGGCGCTGTATTCGATCTCGCCTTTGAAAAAAGCGTTGTTCGCCGCGGCGAGCGACATCAGGATGATTTCCAGATCAATGCCTTCGTCTTTGTAAAAGCCTTTCTGATGCGCCGCGTAGATCGGCAGAAAGCCGACGCTGGTGGCGGCGATGCCGAGGCGAAGTTTTTTGAGCGGAGTTTGCGCCGGCGCTGACGAATGGATGGTGGCGACGGCGAGGATGCCAGTACAGCAGCAGAGCGTCCGCAAGTATCGTCGAGACATGACAATATCTCCTTATTCAGCGAGTGTCGCGTGCCAAGACGCCAACGAAACAAAATCCGAAATCCGAATATCGAAATTCGAAACAAACCGCAGCCAAATAAGACAAAACCCGATCAATTCCAAAACGAGGAATCCGAATCAGGGTTGTTTGGAACATTGTGTTTTTTGGTCATTTAAATTTGTTTCGATCCGCGGGGCCGCTTTCGTGCTTCGGATTTCGTGCTTCGAATTTTTGGCTCTTGGCGTGCTTTGCGTTCCTTCGACTTCGCTCAGGACAGACTTTTGCACGAGTCATCTACGGATTCGAACCTTTGGCTTCAAGCTCTTTGCGCACTTCTTCGGCCCAACGCAGGTCGAAAAAGTTTTCCGCGGCGAGCGGTTTGTCGAGTTTCAGAGGAAGTCTCAGCTCGTGCTCGAGAATACTCTTCACTCCTTCGGGCGACGGCACACCGGGAACGCCTTGAGGAAAGGCACGCACGTAGCTGCGAATCGCCTCGGTCAACATCGGCTTGGTGATGTTTCTGATGCGCAGCCGGCGCAGCGCGATGTCGGCGGCCTCATCGGGCCGGTCGCGTATGAACAGGAGCGAGCGGGTCATCGCTCTGATCCATCTTTTTACCTGCGCTGGGTTTTCGGCGAGTTTCTGATTTGTCGTGACATAACCTTGAAAGGGGAGCGGAAATATATCGCCCAAGTAGGCGAGCTTGCGCAACCCCTCGCGTTCCGCCGCGACGGTGCCGGCGGGATCGAGAACAACGGCCGAGACCGCGCCGCTTTTGATGCCCAAGATTTTGTCGCCGATACCCGTGCCCAACGATATCCTGGTCAACTCCTTGGCCGGCACACCGGCGCGTTCGGCGAACAGAGTGATAAACCGGTCTTCGCTGTCGCCGATCAGCGCGACGCCGATCTTTTTGCCTTTGAGGTCGGACGCCTGAGCGATGCTCGGGTGAACGATGAGATACCAGGTCGGTTTTTCGGTCTGGTAGAAGATCGCTTTTAACGGCGCGCCGCGGACTGCGGCGCGCAGCCCGCTGCCGCCGGCGCCGCTGAAATCGACGTCGCCGCTGACCAGGGCGGCGATGCCGGCCGGGCCGCCGATAGCGATGGTTTCATTCTCCAACCCTTCGTCGCGGAAAAACTTGCGCTCCTCGGCGCTGTAGACGCTAAGATAATTGAGGTTCACGCCGGGAATACTGGTGCGAATGCGTTCGGCGCGCGCCGTGGCGCCGATCAGACCGACGCACAGAAAAACGAAGAGAATGCCGAGAAAGCTAAACCGCGTGCCGATCATGGAGTCTCCTAATCCTTTTCGGAATAATTTGCCCCAAGGCGCAGCGCGGCGAAGCCGCAGCCAAAGGAAAAAACGTGATTCACCGCAGAGGCATAGGGTTCGCATGGTTCGACAAGCTCACCACGAGCGGAATTCTCCATAGCCGTGCATCCTGAGCTTAGTCGAAGGACGGGTCCTCTGCGCCTCCGCGGTGAACTATCCGAATCTTTCATAGGACCGTCACCGCCCGGCGGCGTGATGACCCTGTTGATAATGCAGACGCAAGAGATCCTTGCCGTAGTCGTTGCCGTTGGGCGTGCGCACGATGACGTGAATATGGTCCTTGTACGGCTTGGTGCGTTCGCGAAAGGCGATGCCGCGCTGGTGGTCGAACTCGACGATGATCACCGGACTTTGTACGCGGTAATAAAAAACGCCGTCGTCGGAGCCGCCGCCCATCCAGCAAAAGTAGGTGTCGTTCAGATGTCGCTTCACGTCTTGCATTTTGACCTGTGCATGGCCGTCGCGCATGCGGCCGACGTGATATTCGACCAAGCCGAGCAAGAGATCATGTTGCGCGCTGGACAGCTCGCCGGAGCGGATGCCTTTGTAATCGAGCACTAGGTTGTCGCGAAACGCGGTGGTAAAGTCCTCGCCTGAAGTCTCAGGCGCGATCACCGTCTTGGCGCGTTGCGACTCTGAAAGCGCGCGGAACAACGCCAGGCCGCGGTCTTCATCGCCCTTGAACGCGCGCAGGCCGGCGTATTTGCCGCTCTTGGCGTGCACCGGCTCGGCGCCGAGGAACGTCGGCGTCACGACGATCTGATCGCCGAGGATAAAATAATTGATGATCAGATGATGGCCGTCCCACTGCCAGCCCCAGGGATCGGTCGCCGATGGCGCGCCGATGATGCTCAGCCAATAAAGATCCTCGCCGTATTCGTCGAGCCTGCCGGTCATCTCCAAGACCGTCTCATTCAAGTGCATCAGGTCGAGCGCTTCTTCGAAACCGCGCTGGCTCAGGCTCTCGCGCAAAAGCGCAAAGGCGCAGTCGCGCTGGCCGTCGTTCATCTCGAACAGCGCCGTGCCGTGGCGCAACAAGGTCGGATGGATGTTGCTCCACCTGCGCCACTGGTCGGTCTCCACAGGAAATAGTGTCTTGGCGTGCTGCTCGGCGGTTAACGATGCGAGAAATTCCTCCGCCGCTGCGCGAACCGACTGCGTCGAAACGCCGGTCTTTTGCAGGCTGAATAGGTTGGGAATGACATCGCCATTTGTCGTGATTCCCTTAAACGGCTCGGTGGCGGCCGCGAGAGATTTTTCCACATAGTTCGGCGGACCGCCCTTAGTGAAGAGCGGCCGGTTAGGGCCGCGTTGGTTGCAGGTTTCACACAGACTATGGGTGCGTAGGTCGCTGCTCATCGTGTTGCTTTCAGTGAAACCGCTTCAGACAGGAGCGCCTGGATAATTGCTTTGGCCGGTGCGCTTTGCCAATCCCGTGGTCCGACGGTCCGAGCCACGGCGCGTCCGTCGCGACCAATTAGAAAAGTGGCAGGTAGACCGATGATTCCGTAAGCCGCATTGATCTCTCCCTTTGGGTCAAGCACCAGCGGGAAAGTTAAGCGGAGTTCTTTGGCGTATTCACGAATGGCTTGTGTTCCCTCGCGCGCGTTGATCCCCACGACGCTGAGTCCTTGCTTCGTGAACTCGCGGTGCAGTCGCTCGAACATCGGCATCTCGGGGCGGCACTCTTGACACCAGGTGGCCCAGAAATTGAGGAGGACAACCTTGCCTCGCAGAGAATCCAAGGAAATTGTCCGGCTATCCGCCGTGATGCCCTTGAACTCCGGTGGCTTGGTACCGGGCCGATAGCCGGACAGTTTCAGTCCATCCAATAGCTTCGCCACCTCGGCCCGACTCGTCTCCAGAGGGCCAAGGATCATCACAAACGCGATGAGGAGTCCGGCTATTCTGTGACTTGGGCGATTATTCATTTCCACTCACCGCTTCGTTGGCCGCGCACGTGGCTACCAACGCGCTGAAGAACGCACAGCCCGCGAGAAATTTCATTTCTTGCCGACGATCTCCTCGATATCCTTTAGCAGAGTGGGGCTATAGACGACCGTAGTCGCCGGGTTCTCGACGATCCACTTCCTGCGGATTACTCCCTGCGGATCGATGAGAAAGAACGACCTGTTCGCTACCATAAGCTTTTCGTTGAGTACCCCGAAGCCGCGCATTACCTTCCGCTCTGGAAAGTCGCTGAGCAACGGGAATGGAAGCTTCAACGAGTCGGCGAAGGTTTGCTGTGAGAAGGTCATGTTGGCACTGATGCCGAGGTTCTGGACACCCAGAGCTTGGAACCGGTTGTAGTCGGCCTTCCTGGCCGACAGGTTCGCCGCTCAGGTGGGCTGGAAATCCCCGCCATAGAACTCGATCAGGACCCATTTCTTGCCGCGGAACTCGCTCAGGGAAACGTCGACCCCGGTGGTGGCCGGGAGCTTGAAGTCGGGCGCCTTTTCACCTACCTCGATTGCCCTGGCTCCGCTGGCCAGGCCCAGCCCGATAGCTAGCAGCACTGCTACGACAAGCAGAACCTTCCCTTGATGTATTCGATTATTCATCCTTTCACCTCCTTAAAGTGAGACACGTAGTTAATTTTGACCTCTGCGCAACCGCAACGTTCTTAACGATGCTCGGACCTTTCATCGGATGATTCGGTTCGCCTTGTACAACGCCTCCGGGGCAATCTTAATCCCCGATGCATTCGCGGCCTTCAGATTGACGACAAATTCGATTTTGTGGTTCACTTCAACTGGAATCTCGGACGGGTTCTCGCCTTTGATAATCTTATCTACTAAGCGCGCGGCCATTCGGCCAGATTCATGGAAATTCGAACCGTAGCTAGCAAGACCCCCGTTCTCCACCCACCAACTGGCAAAGAACATTGTTGGGATCCGCCGTTGAGACGTAGCCTCCATGGCAAAGCCAGGGATGTTGAAGGAAAGCGAGCGCGGCACCACGATGCCATGTACGTCACTCCTGCGAATGCTGGCAAAGGTCGCCTGCGCTTCTTCCTGGGTGTGTACCGGTTTCTCGATTAGAATGATACCCAAGTGCCGCGAGGTGTCCCGGAAATTCTTAGCCTGGGCCGCGGAGAAAGTATCAGACGGATCATAGGAGAACATTACCCGCTTGAGTCCGGGTATCATTTCCTTAAGAACCTCCAGACGCTTGCCGTCCAGCTCGAGGTCGATATCCGTAATTCCTGTGATGTTGCCGCCCGGACGAGCAAAACTTTGGATTAATCCCAGCCCTACGGGATCACCCGCGCCGAGAATGACAATCGGGATCGTTTTAGTTGCCGCCTGGGCTGCCTTGGCCGATGCGGGATTGGAGGTGAAGAGAACATCTATCCCCTGCTGCACGAGTTTCCGAGCCGCCGCGGGAAGAGCGGCTACGTCCCCTTGAGTGAATCGGACGCCAATCATAAAATCTTTATTCTCCCGGTGGCCGAGCTTCTCAAGACCCGCGCGCAAACCGACCACGCCGGGCGTCGGTCCCCAAGAATCCGTTAGCACGCCGATCTTTATAGGCTTTGCACGCTCAGCCGCGCGTGAGTCAGCGGTCAAGAGCCCGCAGATGAACGCGAGGATAAGAAATAAAAAGCGACGCACCATTACTTTCATCACCCTCGCCATCGCCATTGCAATTTTTCCATCGAGGCGGAGAATATCTTAATTCGCGCTGCGGAAATAGCTCTAGGGCTCGATTATATTTCTCTCATATTCCTCAAGCGCGCCGGGCTCCGGGCAGTAAGGCAAGCAATCGCCACAGCCGGTGCATTCGCTTTCGATCACTTCGTACATGTGATGGATGTCCTGCATCTTGGGATGCACGGCGCGTTCCGGGCAGACTTCGCGGCACAGGCCGCAGGCGATGCAGAGGTTTTCGACGATTTTAACTTTCATGGTTTCGTGTACTGGTTCGCTCATGGTTCGACAGGCTCACCACGAGCGGGTTCTCCAAAATTTCCGTTCGTCCTGAGCTGCGTCGAAGGACGTACCTTATTGCGAGCCGCCCAATGCGCGGCTCGGTTCGGGCGCCCAGGGTCGGAGCAGAAAATCGAAAACCTCTTCGATGGGTTTCTGGTCTTGCGGCGTGAGTGCGTAGGCGTCGATCTGATATTTACCTTCCATGAAGTGCATCAATTCTTCCGCCGACTGGCTATGCAACTGATGGCGAATCAGTTCGTCGTCGATGACGCTGAGCGTCGCGGCGATGCCGAGACAGGCCATCGATTCGTTGTAATAGTGCTGGCCGGCGCGGGCGAGGGGATGGATGTGCGGGAACATGGCGGTCATGCCGAAGTAGGAAAGCTTCGGTTGGGTGTTGGCGCGGGCATCGTCCATCAACTCTTCTTCGCGCTTGATGAAGCCGCCGCGCAACATGACGTCAGCGTGGAGCTGGCCATGCTTCACTTCATCCCAGATTTGCCGCGCGCGCATGCGCTGGAGGTCGATATATTTCGGCTGCTCGCTAATCTCTACGGAAAGAATCTGCGTTGACATTTGTTTGAGCGACATGAACGGGCCCTCGGCGGCGTAACCGCCGCGGGCGCGCGCCGCTTTGTATTCGTCGCTGCCCGATTGCAAATCGTTCTCGGCAGCCTTGATCGCTTGCAGCACCAACTTGTCCCACAGCGGCAAGCAGCGCTCGGTCTGGCGCATACGAAAATCGACGCCGGGCCCGGTGAAGCCGGTGGGGTAAACCCATTTGTCTAAAAAATTTGTCAGGATCGCGTGCATTTTAAACTCCGTTCAAATCGTTCAAGCCGTTCAAATTGTTATTTCGTTCAAGGTTCAAGGGTCCAAAAGTTCAAGGTAGCCGGAGCCAGCGGCGATTTTCCGTCCAAACTTCCGGCGGCGGTGGAACCATGGATCGGCCGGTTTTGGTTTCGACGATGGAACCTTCGGCCGGGCAATATATCAAGCACACCGTGCAGCCTGGATAGGTGCAGCGCTCGTCGATCTCGAAAAAATGTTGCGAGGTCGGCGCGACAACCACGGCGTTGATCTCGATCTCGCGGCAGACGACGTAGCACATGCGGCATTCGGTGCATTTGTCGTGATCAATTTTTAATCTGGGCATAAAAATCTTTCGTTCAAGGTTCAAGGGTTCAAGCGTTCAAGGTCGGAGTCCGAAAGTCATTGAACTTTTGAACCTTGAACCCTTGAACGATTTTTTTCAGTCGATATCCGCCTGTACTGTCACTTCTCCTGCTTTCTCCTCAGCCATGCCGAGAACGAAGCGGGCGGTTTCTTCGAGGAAGAATAAATAATCCCGCCGGGTTTCGGCGCAGAGACGTTTGGCCAGTTCAACATCGACTGCTTTTTCGACAAAGCGCTCGACTTGGAAGCGGCCCATCAAAACATGGCTGCGGGTTTCGGCTAGTTGGCTTTGAAACAGCGCGTGGATGGACTCGTCGGGAAAAAGCTTGGCGAACTTCTCCGTCCATGCAAGCTCGATCACTTTCGGTCCGAGATTGTGCGCGGCGATGCGAATGTTCTGCGGGTAGTTGGCCAGCGCCCGCAAGCAGAAGATGTAAGAGCCGGTGCGCGTGGCGGTGCCGAATTGGGAGTAGGGATGGGCGAAGAGTTGCTTTTGCGTGCGCGCCCAGCGCCGCCGCAGCATCTCGTCGCAAAGCTGCATTTCTTGAGTCGACTCGTCGTGGATTTGTTTGCCGAAGAGATAGGCGACCGCGGGCGGATACTCGTTCAAGTTGATTCCCTGGGCCCAGCCGCCGTTGACGTAATACATCATGCGCTTGAGCGCCCACAGCCGCGCCAGCAGGCGGAAACATTGATCGCTAGTAAATCTGCCGGCGCGCGCCGCATCGAGCACGGCGTCCATCGGCGTGACGGCGGCTTCGGCTTCGCTTTGCTTGATGAGTTGCGCGGCGAGTGCGGCGCCGGGTTTGTCGGTTGAGATAGTCATCGCTGTTCCTAATCCGGTTTCTTCCCCCTTGATGGGGGAAGATTAAGATGGGGGTGACGTTCACAATCGGCAGCACCCCTATCCTAGCCTTCCCCCGTCGAGGGGGAAGGAATCGGATTCGGATTCGGATTCGGATTCGGATTCCGCTGTGCTGGTGGATTGTTTCAACTCGCGGCTAACAAACGTTCATGTCCCTTCTTCGAGATCGGCGCCAGTTCATTTGTGATCAGCGTCCAACTCTCGCCGTTGTCTTCGCTGCAAAACACTTCGCCGCCGGTGGTGCCGCCAAAGATCGCACAGTTGCCGTTCGCTTCTTCCAAGCAAAGCGCGCCGAACTCATGCTTCAAGCTTGCCGGCAGTCCGCCGGCGAGCCGCTGCCAGTTCTTGCCGCAGTCTTTGCTGCGATAAATTTTTCCTTCGGCGCGCGCCGCCGGTCCGGCTTTGCGCCAAGTGGTGGGATTATGCTCCGCGGCGGCGACGAACATGAGATCAGGATTCTTCGGATTCCAAGTAAAGCCGTCAGGATAAACATCCGCGGCCCAGTCCGGGCTGGTCCAGCGCTCCCAACTGCCGCCACCGGTGTAGGTTACATAAAGCCCCGCGCCGCCGGTGACGTAGATTCTTTGTGGATCGCGCGGATCGATCAAACAGCGGTGCACGTCGTAAAAATGCTCCATCGGCCGGTTCTTGTCGGCGAGCAAGCCGACGGTGTTCAGCTCCTTCCAGCTTTTCCCATCATCGGTGCTTTTCAGAAATGCGCCTTGCTCGACGCAGGCGTAGATCGTGTGATCGTCGCGCGGATCGAAGGTGATAAATTTCGTATGCGCCACATGCGGCGGCGCGGGAAAAGACCATTTAGAAACTGTCGGCACCGAGCGCAGCGACGGGATTTCATTCCAATGCAATCCAAGGTCTTCGCTGACGAACAAATGCGCCGGCTGGGTGCCGGCATAGACGCGGACTTTGCCGTCGACGACATGGGACGCCAGACTGTAAACGTCGTGAATCGTCATGCCGTTGTCGCGCCGCTCCCAAGTTTTGCCGCCGTCGGCGCTGGCGTGAATCGAACCGAAGAACGCCCCCGCAAACATAGTGCCGGTGGTTTTTTCGAAGATGATCGCGCTGATATGTTGGCCGCGTAGCGCGCGCTGCGTCTCGCGCCAGCCATCGCTGCCGCGTTTGAAGAGAACCAGTCCATCTTGAGTAGCGACCCAAAGCTGCTCGGATCGCTCGCCCGCCGAATAAACATTGGTCCCGCCGTGAGAAAGTCCGATCGCCATGCTTCACCTCCGGTTATCAGCGCTTGACGCCGAATTCATTCATATGCGCACTGTATCAACCGAAGTTCTGCGCCGTCAATGGTTTGTTAGGCGCGTCGGTTAGCGCAGCGGCCATGAAGTGTTTTTTTACTTGACTGCGACAGGCGATCTCTCTAGGCTCCGCGACGGAGGACAGACAAATGCTTGAGCGCCCATTGTGGCTTGCCCTGACGTTATTCTTGTTCGTAGGCAGTATCCGGCCTGCGCACGTTGATGCTCGCATAGTCGTCGGCGTGTCGACGGTAAACGTCGCCTTTTTGCCGATCTATCTGACTCAAGACAAAGGTTTTTTCAAGGACGAGGGATTGGACGTTCTCGTCGTCATGTTCAACGCCGGAGCGACCAATCTCCAGGCGATGATCGGCGGCGACGTGCAGATCATGGCCGGCGGCGTGCCGGAGACCGTGCTTGCCAGGGCCGGCGGCTTGGACATCAAAAACTTTTGGGCGATCTCCAATCTGATGCCGTTTCAGATTTACGGCAGCCCCGCCATGAAATCGTTGAAGGACGGCAAGGGGAAGAAGTTCGCGATCAGCCGCTTCGGCTCGCTGTCGGAATTTCTCACCCGCTCGGCGCTGCGCCATTCAGGCGTCGATCCTAAAGACGTCACCATGGTGCAGATCGGCGCCACACCGGCGCGCTTTACCACATTGGCCGGCGGCATCGTCGATGCGACGATTTTATGGTTTCCCGTGACTGAGCGCGCCAAGTCCGCTGGTCTGAATAAGCTCTTCGATCTGAAAGATCTCTATCCCCACTGGACCAACGTTGGCTTCATCGGGCGCGAGAGCTGGCTCGCCAAAGAAAAAGAGCAAGCGACGAAATTCTTGCGCGCTTACCAGCGCGGCGTAAAGCACACGCGGGAGAACCGCGACGACGGCATTCGCGCACTCAGAAAATATGTTGGGCTAAACGCCGCTGAAGCCGCCGCCGGCTACGACGAGTACCGCGATTCGTTTCCCATGGACGGGCGCATTCTCGACGCCGGCATTACCGCCACGATCGAGCAGGAACTTGAGACCGGCAGACTCAAGGGAAAAATATCGCTCAACGAGATGATCGATTACAGTTTCATCAACTTGCTCGGAAAAAAGTAGCGCATAGCAGGTTCATTCAGGGGAAACCGGAACATGTTCATTGTTTCGATGAAAATTGTCGGTGCCCTGTTGGCGCTTTGGCTTTGGGCTGGCGACAGCGCTCAGGCGAAGCCAATCACTCTCGCCTACAACACCAACTCGCTCAACGTGACGTTACCGATTCTGATCGCTCAGGAGCTGAGATTTTTCAGCGGCGAAGGGTTTGAAGTCACCCCGGTTTACGTGCGCAGCGGACCGACGGCGATGACGGCGTTGGTGAGCGGGTCGGCGGATTATGCCATCGTCGGTTCGACGACGGTGGTCCAAGCGATCGCCAAAGGGATTCCGGCCGTAGTCATCGGCAATTTCGTCCGCCATGTAAATTGGATGCTGATGGGCGGCGCCGGCGTCACCACGCTTAACGCGGTCAAAGGACAGGTAGTCGGTGTCACTTCGGCGGGCGGAATGACGGAGTTTTTGACCGTGGAAGCGCTGGCGCGCCGCGGTCTCAAGCGCGATCGCGACTACCGGATTCACTACGCGGGCAACAGCCCGGCTCGGGTCGCGGCTTTGGAAGCGAAAATTATCCAGGCCGCGGCGTTTTCGCCGGGGGAACGGGTGGTGCTCGAACCGAAAGGCTTCGCAGTGCTGATGGACATGGTCCAGGTCGTGCCGGAATTTCCCTTGAGCATTCTCGCCAGCAGCCGGCGCAAGTTGGAAAGTAGTCCGACGGAAGTGGACGCTTTCTTGCGGTCGTTGCATCGGGCGATGGAGGTGATTCGCACCGAGAAAGAGCGCGCCGCCGCCGCGGCGTTCAAAAAGACTCCGCGGAGCGAACTGGCCAGAGAGCTCAAAGCGTTGGACTATCTTTCCGATGACTATTCTATCGTCATCAGCAACGAAAATATCCAAGCTTTGATCTACGCCGCTGGCGTGGAGGCCGAAGCGCGCAAACTCGGCGGCGCCGAAAAATTTTTCGCGGCGGACCCGCAAGCCAAGGCGGCTAGGTGGCGCTAAGTGGCAGGCCGAGCTCCGCACCGCAGCGACGCGCTAGACCAGATTATTCGTGTGTAACAGCGATCGAGGCGAAACCCTTCCAGAGCGAAGGCAAAGTGGCACTGCCTTGAAGTGGCGAACGAAGCGAGCTGCTGTGCAATTACCTGTGAAAAGGTCAAACATCTTGCCGAGCACCGAGCATGACGATGAAATATTTGGCGCTGATGCCTTCGCCCCTACAGGGTTTCACCTCGATCGACACGCTGTCGTTCGCTTTCCTGGTAGGATGAATAATCCGGGTTAGCTCGCAGCGGACGAATAGCTCAGGCGCGGAACCAACCGAGCATTCGAGATTTGGCTATCGTGAAATTAAAACTCGACCCTATGTGAAATTGCTCCGAAAGGAAGGTCTACGATGACGACAATCCACGATATCATACAGGTCGGAGTCGGCATGCCGGATCGTGAGGGGTTCGAAAATTTTGCCCGCGATATGCTGGGATTGCCCACCAGCCGGTCGCCAGACGGAAAGTTCTCGTACGTGAGGCCGGATCAGTATCAGCACCGCATTGCCGCATGTGCGACTCCAGAGCCGGTTCTGCGCTATATCGGGTTCGACGTCGGCGGTGATCGAGAGCTTGCCGAGTGGCAGACCAAACTCACAGCCCACGGCATCGAGTGGCGCCGCAGCAGCCCCGACGAGTGTGTCGAACGACATGTGGCCGATTTTATCGAATTCACCGATCCCGATGGACATCGTCTAGCTTTGTCGTACGGCTTCGAGGTCGACAAAGAGCCGGTGCGCTATAGCCGCGATCTGAGTGTCCTACGCTTGGGCCACGTGCTGCTCACGGTGAAGGACACCCAGCGCTCGCATGATTTCTGCACCGGCGTTTTGGGATTCCGTCTGAGCGATTGGGTCTACGTCGACGACAACATTCGTTTGTGCTTCTTGCGCTGCAACGCACGCCATCACAGTATGGCTTTCGCTCCATGCGTGCCGGGCAAGTCTCCCAGGCTGCAACACGTGATGCTGGAGGTGGAGTCCCTCGACGATGTCATGCGTTCGTATCATTTCCTGCGTATCCACAAGGCGCCCATTGGCATGGGACCCGGGCGGCACATCAATTGTCAAACGGTACATGTTTACGTGCAAACCCCAGGCGGATTTGCCGTAGAGTTTGGCTGGGGCCACCGCCGTCTCGACGACGCCGCCCATCAGCCGATCGTCTATCCGATTGGCAGCCCCATCGATATCTGGGGCGGCGACATCGAGAGCCCGGAATTCGAGCTGGGGTAACACCGAACCTGTCTGTCCACAAAAAAAAATCGTCGTCGACCTAACCTTGTAATCGGGCAATTCCCCGTGTGCAGATTTAACAACTAAGATGACCCGAAGACGTGATAAGGAGAATGGCGCGGCATGAAAGACGTCGAACAGCAGCTCATAGCGACGGCGCAGCCCTATTGGGAAACTGAGGCGACGATCGTTCGGCGATTTTTCAACAGCAAGCCGGCGCGGGAGAATCATATTTTTTGGCTCAAGGCGCAGCTGTGGAAGGAGCTCCATCCGGTGGACGGGTATTTCACCGGGCTACAGAAAGAGCTCAACAATCTGGTGGCGAGTTTTCCCGAGATCGACAAAACCATCGGGCGCCACCGGTATCACTCGCTTCTCGAACAGCTCACCCAGGAGTTCAATCACTACGTGCTCATGGCTGACGTTCTCGAATATCTTCTGGGCCATCCGGTTTCCGCAGCCGATACTTTTCAACTCCCGCAGGAGAAAAAACTCGGTGATATACGCAGAGCTTACGCAAATTCCGGCTCGGCCGTCGATAAAGCCGCCGTGCTCGTCACCGAGGGCGGCGGCGCTCGGATGTTTCGCGAAGCAAGAAAACTAAAAGGCGGCCGGCTCGAAAGAATGATCGCAAGCGCGATGGAAGTCGTTTATCAGGACGAGAAGAACCACTATAAAGAAGCCGCAAGGGAAGCGGCCGGCGCAGTCCGGAACAAGCAGGACTTGGCGCGAATGAAAAAGGCGGTGCAGGAAGTGAGCCGCCAACGAGTTTACATGCGCAATGAGATGTTCAACGAACCCCTGACGAGCGACGAAATTAAGAGCTGCCTGGCATCTTACATGCGCCGAGAAATCCGATTTGGAGTTAGGCAAGTTGGGCAAGGCTGATACCCAATGTTAATACCGATCGCCATCCTCGCTTTGATCCTTGGACTGTTGACCGATCCGGTTTCGGTTGGCGCCGCCGCCGCGCCCAAGATTGTCCTCGCCCACGGCGCGCTCAACGCGCGCATCGCGCCGTTGTGGATCGCCCACGAACAAAAGTTCTTCGCTAAATACGGCGTCGAGTCGACGGTGATTCTCGTGCGCCAGATTCAGATCATGGTCAGCGGCCTTGGCACCGGCGAGATCGATATAGCTTTGACTTCGGGAAGCACGCTGCTCGGCGCCTCGGCCGGCGGACTCGACGCTAAAATGGTTGCCGCGCTCAACGGCCGAGTGAATTATGATTTAGTGGCGGCGCCCGGGATAAAAACCGTCAAAGACCTGCGCGGCAAGCGCTTTGGCATTCAAGCTTTTGGCGGCGGCCTGTGGATGGGCGCGATGCTCGGCCTGGAATCTTTAGGCCTTGATCCGCAGCGCGACAATATCAATGTCCTGCAAATCGGCGATCAGTCGGTGATCGCCCAAGCGCTCGAAGCCGGCAGCATCGACGCGGCGGCGCTCGACGGCGTCTTTAGCCGCAGGCTCAAACAAAAGGGATTCACCATACTTGCCGAGTTCAGCCAGGCCAACATTCCCACCATCGGCCTCGGGCTGATCACCAAGACGAGTTTGATTCGCGAGCGCCAAGACGCGCTCGAAGGGATTCTCAAAGGACTGAGCGAATCGGTGGCGTTTATTTTAAGCCAAAAGGCCAAACCGGCGGTGCTCAAGACGATCATGCAGCATCTGCGGATCAACGATCCGGCCACGGCCGAGGAGGGCTATCAAGATCTAGTGACGGGACTCGACAAAAAACTTTTGCCATCCGTCGAAGGCCTGCGCAACACGCAACGGCTGCTCAAGCCGCGCAATCCCAAACTGGAAAACATCAAGGTCGAAGAGCTGATCGATGACCGGATCGTCAGAAGGCTGGAGGAGAGTGGATTCATCAGTCGCCTGCAAGCGACGTACGGAGTCAAGTGAGCGAAATAAGAGCAGGGAAGACGTGAATAGGTTTTTTCTCTCGGCGATGACAGCGTGAAGATCATGGCCAACAAAGCCGCGTCGGTAAATCGCAAGGGCGTCTATCCACCGATCCCTGGCATAGAGCAGGAATATTACAAGATGTTTATGCGGTAGAGTCTTAGTGATTCTTCCACCGCAAAGTTTGAACGGCTTGTGATAAATGCTCCCTTGTCCTATGTCCGCCTGGTAGCGCTTGCGGCAACTTGGATTGTAGTGAATGTAATGTCCCCGTTAGCCAGACCCTCGTCAGGGACTTCTGTACTTGTTTCTTGCCTGTCGCGATGCCTACTACATTCCGATACTAGACCCCGGCTCCCCGGCGTGAGTGGGGCCTGGCGATAATTGTTCTCAAAGTCGTTCAATATTAGACAGCAGCCCTCGTCCAGTTAGCATACCGTTACATTAAAAAGTGCGTGGAAATCTCAGATCAACAAAAAGATCGAGTTCCACTAATTTAAACGCTGGATAGCATGCGATCGCATGTGTGGCTGTATTTAAGAGTCAATCTGCGACTGGGCTACCGATGAACATAACTAGAGGCGAAATAACGGTCGGTCGGTTCCTGATTCCATACCGGCTCTTCGGTCAAGGTAGCCAATTCATGGTCTGTGTGAACGCTGCCCAGCAAACCATGGCGGCATGGCGGCCCTTCGTAAGCTATTTTTTAAAGGATTACCGATTGTTGCTCTTCGATTTTCCCGGTCAGGGGCGAGCGCAAATCGTCTCTGGTTCTGCCGTGGTTAGCTTAGATGAGCAGGTCGAAGTCTTACATCGAGTTCTATCAGCACAAAATGCCCCGGGAAAATCGATCGTTGCCGGCGCCTCCTGGGGAGGGGTCGTGGTTGCAGTCTTTGCCTCGCGCTTTCCACACTTGGTGGACAAAATTATTTTGGCCAGTTTTGGAATCCGGGTAAACAAAAAGTTGGTACAGGCGATTAGAGAAGGCCAACAATTGAACGGAACCGCAACCGGGGAACAGGTGGCCGACATAATCGTCAAGCACTTTGGGCAGCATCTAAACGAAGCCTTCAAAAAGAAAATGTACGATCAATTTAAAAATATCAAAAAGGATCATTTGGAGAATTTTCGTGCGCATGGCCGGTTACTCCAAACTACCAAGCATCTCAACGAAGTCGTCGACCTGCATCGCATCAAAGCCCAAACACTTATAATCAATGGCGAAATGGATACGGTGATGGATTTAGACGATATTATCCTCGCGGCGGCCCAGATAGCCAATTGCGTGGTAAAAATTGTCCCGGGTGTGGGACACTTCTTGCACAATGAGAGCGATGACGTTCTCAGTATTTATAGAGCTTTTCTTTCGATACCGTCCGAGCGCCAACTGAGCTTGCAACCAAACCGTCAAGGTTCCGCTGATTTTTTTCCACATAGCGCGGGGCAAGTCGATTCTGAAAGGTTGCTCCATCCGTCTCGGTCCTTCCCAGATACGTTATCCTCGCACCGAGAAACCTGACCAGCTCCGGTCGCGGATGGCAAAGGCGGGATCCGTTACAATCGGATTTTCAACAAACAGGTAGTGTAACGCCTGCATGCCTTTTACTATCCCGGCAAGAGTGTCGATCAAAATGAAGGCCCGCTTCGGTAGCCATTTCCAATACCACAGCGCATGGCGGATAAATCCCGGCCGGAAAAGGCCGGTGGCGCGCAGCCGTTCGGGCGATAGAAACTCACGGAAGAACCGCGTTCCCTCGACCGTTTGCGAGAAGCTGAGCCAGTTGGGCGAGAGAAAGGGATATTTGTGCGTACCGGCCACCACCGGCGGGAGCAGATCGGCGAAGGCTGTGCGCAACAAAAGCTTTTCCATTAATTTGTCGATATCCATGAAATGGGACGGTTCGACGGTGGAAGCGAACTCGATTAAATCGCGGTCGAGGAAAGGCGTCCGGCATTCAACTGAATTTGCCATTTCAACCCGGTCGCCAAGACAGGGAATAATGTAACTGACCAGTTGGTTGAACGTTATCATCTTGGTGGCATTGAAAGGATCGAGTTGAGAAAGTTGTTGCGGCGGAAACTCGGATAGGAAATAGTCATAGGGAGTCGGATAGCTCGCACGTTCAACGACTTCAGGAGTGAGTATCCATTTCATGCCCCGGGTGGTGTCGGCCGCGCGCATTTGCTGAAAGCTGGGATAACCGAAAACGGATTCGAGCTTGCGCCAATGGTTACTCCGGCTCCACAGAATACCTTCCGATCGGGTCTCAAGTTTTTTGAACCGTTTCCAAAGTGCGCGGCCCTGGCGCGCTTGCTCGCCTCCGGCCGGCAACATGCGCCCGATTCTTTCTAATTTGACGTAAGCGTAGCCACCGAAGATTTCGTCCGAACCCTCTCCGGTGAGGCAGACCTTGTAGCCTTTGGAGCGTACCAGCCGGGAGAGCACCTGCTTGGCGATGGAATTGGGATTGGCGACCGGCTGTTCAATGTGAAAGATCGTTTTAAGAAAATTCTCGGCCAGGGTGTCATTGCTGCAATCGATGGCCTCGAACTGGGCGCCGTAATGGGCGGCGGTTTGCCGGGCGGCATCGGTTTCGTCGTAGATCGTCTTGCCGAAGCCGACGCTGAAGGCCTTAAGTTTTGAGGTTCGCGCAGCCGTCAGACCGCAAACCAATGTGGAATCCAACCCGCCGCTCAGATAGGTGCCGACGGGAACGTCCGCGACCATCCGGCGTTCCACGGCCCGAGTGAACAACCGGCGCACCTCGTCCTTGGCTTCAGCAAAACAAATGGCGGGATTGGTTTTGAAAGTCGGCTGCCAGTAGGGTACCTCGCGCGAGCGGCCATCGGATTCGACGATAAGGAAATGTCCGGGGTTCAGATTATGAACTCCTTCAAAAGCGGAGATCGCGCGCGGGAACACGCCCAGTAAGGGTCCGATCATGTAATCCGGGTTGATACTGCGCGGCACCCGATTCAGCGCGAAGATCCCCTTGACCTCAGAGCTGATCAGGATTTCCTGTTCGGTTTCCCAATAAAAAAGCGGCTTGACTCCGCAGCGGTCGCGCGCGGCTAAAAGCCGGCGATTGCGGGCATCCCATAGGATAAAGGCGAATTCTCCGTTGAGCTGCTGGATAAAATCCATGCCATGCTGCTCGTAGAGATGAACGATGACTTCGGTGTCCGATTGGGTGCGGAAACGATGGCCCTGGCGGAGTAGTTCCTCGCGCAGCTGTTTGTAGTCGTAAATTTCACCATTGAAAGTGATACAGATCGCGCCGTCTTCGTTGTAGAGCGGCTGGTCTCCTTCCTCGATGTCGATGATGCTCAGGCGAACGTGGCCGAAGGCGAGGGCTCCACGGTTGAGCAAGGCATAGCCCGCGCCGTCCGGTCCGCGGTGGCTGATCGCCGAACACGTCCGCGTGATGTCCTCGCGCTCGGCAGGACTGCCGTCCTTTCTCAGGATAATGTTAATGCCACACATGAGATATGTCGTTGCTCTTCCGTGAGCGCTGATGAATTAAAAGGCTCTTATCTGCCAATTTGGCCGAGAGTCGACAGCTATCACTGACCAGATCTAACACCATATGCTATAAAGACCCAACACTCCGCCGGTACGAAATGGAATTATATAATTTCGGTTGGGCGGCTGTTCCGATCGATCGCGCCAAATAAGAAGCGCATCATGTCCGAGACTATTTTTCTGATTCATGGAATGTGGGGCGGGCCGTGGTATTGGGAGAACTACCAACGCATCTTCGAGCAGCAAGGCTACAGGTGTATTGCCGCAACCTTGCCTTTCCACGACATGGCTCCCGATGATGTTCCCGATCCTCGCCTGGGCACGTGCAGTCTGCGTGACTATGCCGCAGCCGTGGAACATGAGATCAGACGAATTGGTTTGACGCCCATCGTGGTCGGGCACTCCATGGGTGGACTGCTGGCGCAAATTCTCGCAAGCCGCGGATTGGCCAAAGCTCTTGTACTGCTAACGCCCTCATCACCAGCTGGAATTATCGGCTTGAGGTTTTCGGTCATGAAAAGTTTCTGGAGTGTGCAAACCAAATGGGGCTTTTGGCGAAAGCCGATGCGTCAGACATTCGACGAGGCGACTTACTCGATGTTGCACCTGTGTCCGGTAAAAGACCAAAAGGAGATCTACGACAGATTCGTCTATGAATCCGGGCGGGCGGCATTCGAGACCGGATACTGGCCCTTTGACAGGCACGGCGCGTCTAGGGTCGACGAATCAAAAGTGACTTGCCCGATGCTGGTCATTGCCGGCGCCCAGGACAGGATCACACCTGCATCCGTTGTCCGTCGTGTAGCGAAAAAATACCGGACTGTCGCCACGTATCGGGAGTTCGATAATCACGCCCACTGGGTTGTCGCAGAGCCCGGCTGGCAGGAGATCGCAGAGTATGTAACGGCCTGGATAAAGCAAGTCGTGCCGGCGGGGAGCAATTGAGACTAGCGCGTCATGCTGAACGGCGAGTCGGTAAATCGCAAGGGCGTCTATCCAACCGATCTCCGAGATCGACAAGGTCATGCTTCTCGACATGGAAAACTTCGACACAAAAAGCGTTGCTGAAAAGAAGAAAGAGTATCAGAAGATTTTTATGCAGTTGAGCGCGGGTCGCCGCGACATTTGTGACATAGGTAAAGATTGACCCTCTGATTCTGATTGCTCTGATTGGCTCCCGGCTAGTTGAATATTTCACGTTGACGACGCTGCTTGCAGCGTGGTCAACGGTAAATCACGCCGTGAGCAGCTTGGCGATCTTTCTTGCGTCATCGAGCTTCTCCAAGTTGAGCAGCGTGTCCTCCAAACGCTCGACACGAAAACGCGACAGGACGCGGGAAGCCAGCAGACGGAATTTTTTAAGCGCCTCGTCGCGGCTCATGGGATGCTTGTCGCTGCCCTTGGCGTGAAGGACTTTTTCGCTGTAGCTTCGGCCGTCTTGCAGCTGGACCTCCAGGTCGACTCCATGACGCCCTTCGTCGCCGAGCGCTTCGAAGTCAGGGTCTTCAAGGACTTCGATTTTTTTTGTCGTTTTCACGATCGCTTCGCTACGAATCGACTTCTCGGTGATCTGATCGACGAAAAAATCACGGTCGTGCAGCAGCACGGCGACGCAGAACGGCAGATTCATCTGCGCCGTGGTCATGCTCTTGGGCTCGTAGCGCCAGCCGACGTGGAGCTTGGTGGCGCGAGTGGTGCGAATGCGGATCTTGTCCACGTTCTCGGCGCGAACGTCAGGATGCTCGCGGAGAATTTTTTTAAGCGCATCTATAGACGTGTGATTGCTGCCACAGCAAGGGTAAGGTTTGCAGCCGACGTTGAGAGTCTCGAAGCGCTCGCCCAAATCCTCTGTCAGGTGCGACAGATTGGCATTGTCACAGAAGGTCGAGCAGAAT
>Ga0137461_1000018_pt1 | contig 31500 bp, 26 predicted proteins | sample EasRivERMGT746_2_FD_104650 | JGI IMG/M metagenome (GOLD analysis project Ga0137461, IMG submission 104650) | Soil microbial communities from meander-bound floodplain in the East River, Colorado, USA - East River MetaG ERMGT746_2 | ecosystem: Environmental > Terrestrial > Soil > Floodplain ... | reverse complement strand
TCCCTCAGCGCCCAACCTGGCGCGCATTTCGTCTGGCGTCGGATCGTCGGGCGTCCACTTCGCCCACTCTTTGGCGCGCGGGCGATCGAGGATTTTATCCTTCACGTTGGCCGCCATGTCGCGCGCGCCTTCCGCGCCGGCGTGGCCAAGGGCGAACTTGATCACTTGGTCGGTCACTTCTTTGTAGCGCTCGCCGACGATCACGTTGATCGCCGCCTGGCTGCCGACGAACTGGGAGAGCGGCGTGACCATGATCGGATAGCCGAACTCCTCGCGCACTTTGATGGTTTCCTCCAGCGCTTCGGGAAATCTATGTTCTAAGCCGACCTTGCGCAGTTGAAAGCGCAGGTTAGACAGCATGCCGCCGGGAACTTGATGTTGGTACTGGCTGTAATCGTATTCCACCGGCGCGCCGATGGTGAAACCTTCGCGCTTGGCGATGGCGGTGAAATGGCGCGACACCGGCTGCAAGATTTCTTCGTCAATGTCGGTCTTGTAGCCGAGCGCGCGGGCGTTTCTTGCGACGTTGAATAGCGAGGGATTGGAAGTATCGTCGGCCAGCGGCGGCAATGCCGTGTTGAACGAGCGAATGCCCAACTCCATGCCCTTGATGCAACACAGCGGTCCGAGGCCGGTGGTGCAGTGCGTGTGCAGCTCGACCGGAATGCCGTTGGCGTTCTTAAAAATAATCGGCACCAAAGTTTCCATTCGCTCCGGCGTCAGTAGGCCGCCTGGGTCTTTCAGACAAAGCCGATAGGGATTGAGCGACGCTGCTTGGCGCGTGCGCAGGGCGAAATACTCGTCGCTATGTTTTGGCGAGACGGAGTAAATTAGATTCAAGATCGACTTCATGCCGGCGCGATGGCATTCGCCGACGCGAAATTTCCAGCCTTCGCAGTCGTTCCACTCATCCGAGATGCGCGCCTCACGGATGCCGTTGGCAAACATGCGCTCGACGAACAGCCGGTACATGGACGGTGGATTGTATTCAAAAGTGTTGACCCGCCCGGCGATCAAACGCAGCGGCGTTTTGGTGATCAGCTTCGAGATCAGCCGAACGCGCTCCCACGGGTCTTCTTTCAGCTCGCGCACGGTTTTCTTCAAGTGCGAACCGGAGATCAATTCGATTCCTTCAAACCCCGCGTCGTCCAAATTCTTCGCGATCGGCAACATCATGCCCGTAGTCATATTCTCCGCCCACAAGCTCTGATGGCCGTCGCGGATCGTGGTGTCGACGAATTTAATGGTGTCCATTTCGCCTCCTGGTCGCCGGTCGGCGAATCTCAGATTTCAAATTTCATATTTCATAACACGAAGCGGAAGCGAATTCATGAACCGGTTGGGTAAAATTCATTTGAACGCTCAAGCGCCCCGTGTTAAGTCGATGACGGGTTGCCCGCCGATATTCCAGACTGATTTGCTCCTCGCTCTATTGGCGCGGCACCTGGGTTCCGATAAACCTAACAACAAATCATTGTGGCTGGTTATCAGCCGAGAAACGAGGCAAGCGATGAAACTGAACAGTCCACTGAGGCGGTTGCTTTTAGTTTTCGTTTTTAGCGCGCTGTGCGCGGGTTCTTCCTTTTCAGCTGACACTGCTTTCTATCGGGGCAAGACGCTGACCGTGCTAATCAACTTTGCCGCCGGCGGGCCGACTGATATCGAGGGCAGGCTTGTCGCCCGTTACCTGGGAAGACACCTGCCCGGCCAGCCGACGGTCGTGGTGCAGAACATGCCCGGCGCGGGTGGCGTGACCGGCACTAATTACCTCGGCGAGATTGCCAAACGCGACGGACTCACCCTGGGGTATTTCACGGGGCAGTTTTTCAATCTGCTGACCGCCGATCCCACTCTTAGAGTCGATCTAGCAAAATTCGCCTATATCGCGAGCATCGAGGGTGTCGCCGTTGCCTATATTCGCAAGGACGTCGCGCCGGGCATGCGGGAAGCTAAAGACATTATTAAGGCGAAAGGTTTTAAGGCGGGCGGCTTGAGCCTCAACAGCGCGAAGGACGTTCGATTCCGGCTCCAGCTCGATATCTTGGGTGTTCCCCATCAGTACGTGACCGGGTACAACTCCAACTCGGATGCGCGCTTGGCGGTCGAACGAAACGAAGTTCAATTTTTCACAGAGGGGACGCCCGGTTATCGCGCTCAGGTGCAACCGCGCATGGTGAAAGAGGGTATCGTCGTTCCCGTCTATGCCGACGAGCTGGTGACTGCGGATGGCGAGTTCCGGCCGAGCGTCGAGGCGCCTGATATTCCATCTTTCTCACAGCTCCATCAGCAGATATTCGGTAAGCTCGGCTCGGGCCCGCTTTGGGAAGCGCTGAAAACGATCAACCTGACGCACGCTATGCAGCGCATCGCCAAAGTTGCCCCGAATACGCCCCCGGAAGCCGCTACGGCGCTGCGACAGGGATTTTCGCTGTTGATCAAGGACCCGGAATTCATTCAGGAGTTCAAAAAGGTCACGCGCTCGGATCCTAATTTTCAAGTAGGCGGCGAGGCCGTCAAACTCATAACAAAGCTCGCTCAAACATCGCCCGAGGTGAGAGCTACGATTCGGAAATACACCGAAAGCAAATGATCCCGCCGGGGACTTCTTTCATCTAGTGCATAGGTTTTCGAGTGTGACCTCCAAGATCGCTGGATGTTTCTAGCAGCCGCGTCATCCAAACTCCTCAGGATCGGCAACATCATGCCGGTGGTCATATTCTCCGCTCACAAGCTCTGATGGCCGACGCGGATGGTGGTGTCGACGAATTTAATCGTTTCCATGTATCCCTCTGGGAATCTCCAATCTCAGATTTCAAATTACACATGCGGCGCGCATAGCAAGGTGATGATTATTGACGGAATCGTTGGCGGGCAGTTGGAAACGACTTCGATTGATAAGAGGCGTTCCCGCCAAATGTTCGAAAGACGCGAGGTACCTGTCCTTGCGATTTGTAAGTGTATCCAAAATCGGTTACATATCACTATGGGTCGGTGGAAACGATTCGGGGTGATCGTGGTACGATATTCCACTGACCATGATCCCAGGCATGTGCATGTATTCGAAGATGGCAAACGCTTGCTCAAGTTCGATATCGAGAACTGGCGAGTCATGGAAGGTAAACTGACAACGAGAGCCAGAAAGGCGCTGGAGCGTCTGCGGCAAGAAGGCGTCCTATGAGAAACCCTGTTTTTAAAAAGATCGAGCCCAATTATCGTAAGCGTGTGTTAGAGATTACGCTTCAGGAAGGCCGTGCGACGAAGAAATATAGTCTTCCATTTGCCGTGCTTGGAAATATGAAGGTCCATAGTAAAAATCGTTTCGCTGGAATTTCGGTGGATCGAGAGCTAGGGAACCAGGGGGTATCGTTTGTTCTTGAGGACGGGTCGAAGGGCGATTTTCCGGCGGACTTTGTTCTCTATCATTGCGATCCAACGTACGACTGGGCGCCGCTCAATCAATTAAAAAAGGCGCTAAAGGATAAATTGGAAAGTTCCCAGTTATCTGTCCGCGTGATCGCCGACGCCTTAAATACGTCGCCATCCCAGGTGGTCCGATTGCTGGAGGAAAATAAAGTCTCTAAACACCTCATCCAACTCTTTCGGCTGGCAGATTTGGCTGGTTATCAGATTGAATTTAATCTTAAGAAGAAGAAAGCCGCGTAGTAAGCTGTTGATAGTCGAGATAGCAAAGCACGACCCGAACAAAAGCCTTCAGACCTAGCGTCCTGACTCCGAAGCTCGTTTGTGCAACGAACTTAAAAGTCAGGACCCAGGCGGGATTAAATAGACTAAGAACATTCTCCAGACGCGGCGCCGGCTGCTATCATGCATCGTTCAACACAGGCCGAGTTAGGGCAAGTATTGGTGTTAACTGATGCACAAGCATTTTGACATTCCAATATAGGAAAACTCGCAAGCCTTACGATCTCCAAAAAAACATCGAGTTCAAACCTGCTCAGTTGAAAGCACGCGTGCAATTTGCCTTGGCAGACCAACTGGTTGCGTTCTTGATCTGTTAGCTGTGCGGCGGGAGTTGCTCGCGCGGCTTTAAAGGCATCATCTAAAACTGTTTGGTCAGGCTCCGAATCCGCCTTCGCTGTTATAACGCTAATAAATCCAAACAGCGAAACCAGAATGACTGCGCTTAATAAAATCTTTTTCATGGTTCCTCCTTGATGAACCAAGTCGTGGTGAAGCCGAAGTTTTTATACGATAAAGCTCCAACGGGCACAGCTAATAAAAAGGACTCATGTGGTTCACCTCCTTAAGAGCCGGGGACATAATAAGGGTTCGTTTCTACCCCCCCCGTGAAAGTCAATGACGGGTGGGCTGGATCGCGTAGTTGCGGGGGGGATAGCTAAGAAGGGGATGGACAAAAGAAGACACACGGGCATGTCTTGCACTGGGATAACACATGATGAAAGAATCAGCTCGGTCAGGACCTGTGTAAAGCGGAGAACTGGATGGCAATCTTAAAGAGTGAAGTTGTGCCGAAAAATTCCGGGGCGGCGTTTGAATTGAAGAAGGGGCAGCGGCTGCGCATTGCGGGGAAGAGCATCGTCGATTTCGTCGCGTTCAATCTGCACGATTTGACCGAGCGCTTCGATCAGGCGCGGACCAAGACCAATCAGGTGAAAATATTTATCAGCACCGGCGATGTTCTTTATTCGAAGCGCAACAATCCGCTGCTGACGATTGTCGCCGATACGTTCACTGAAGGGCGACACGATCTGCAGAAGGGTATGTGTAGCCGCAAACGTTTCGAAATGGTCGCGCAGGGGCAGTCCAAGCGAGTGTTCGCCGAAGGCGTCGATATCAATCCAAAAAAACCCGAAGAAATTCCCAATCATGGCTGCTGGGAAAATTTGAGTAGCGCGGTGGCGCCGTGGAAGATCGCGCCCGATGACGTGCCGAGTCCGTTCAATATTTTTCAGTGCATGCGCATCGATCCCGACACCGGGATCATGTACGACACGATGATTCGCCCCAAAGTCGAAGCGTATGTCGACTTTCGCGCCGAGATGGATTTGCTCGTGGCCGCGAGCGCCTGCCCGGAGTCGGGCCGCGGGCAGGCGATTCGCGTCGAGATTTACGATGGGTAACGTGTTACGCGTTGGTAAAACGGATTACTCAACGAACGAAAAATCAGATTCGGAAAATTAACCGCAAAGCTTGTCCTGAGCGAATGCGAAGGAACTTGCATCGCGCAAAGGGCGCAAATAAATCCGGAAGCGTAGGGGCGGGTTTTAAACCCGCCCTCTCCGTTTTCACGCGGAAATTTGGAACGTCAATAACTCCCGCGCCGCTTTGTGGTAGGCGTCGACGCAGGCCGCCTCGGATTTCTCCGTGGGCGGAGCGACGATGCGCGCGCGGGCGGAGACTTTTAGCGGGCTGATGTCCCAAGGATACGGATCGAAGATCACCGAGCCGGCGCCGTTGGGCTTGATGGTCAGCTTCACCGTTTCGTTGCTGTCGTAGGAAACCCGCACCGGGCCGATGGCGTATTCCTTAAATTCCGATTCGTTGGCGTAGCCGTCGCAGCAGAAGTAGAGCGACAGTAGGTCGAATACTTGCAGCGCCATGTAATTGTACGAAAGCTCATTTTCGAATTCAGTGCGGTGCAGGCCGATATGTTTTTTGATTTCAGCCTGTTTTTCTTCCATCGCTTTCTTGGCGTCTTGCACCGCCTGGCTGCGTTCGCGCAGCCGGCCGCTTGGCTCGGTGAAAATATTGTAGCGGTTGTGCCACAGACCGGTGCGGTGCATGGAGACGATGAGGCCGGCGTAGAGGTCTTGGGCGCTCAACCAGTCGACGTTCTTGGCGTAGGCGGCGAGCTCGACGGCTTCGAAGTTTGGAACTTCTTCGCGATGCGCGTAGGGCCGGCCTTTGTCGACATTCATCGGCGGGTTGCCTTCGAATTCGCGGTAACCGCTATCGTGGTAGGTGGTGGCGAAGACCATGGTCTGGTAGGGGCGGAGCTTGGAGAAGCGCGCGTTGCCCCAGTGGGCCGCGAACTGCGCGGCGAGTTCGGCGTGGTCTTCTTGCAGGCTCACGTAGGAGCGGCCGTCTTTAAGTTCTCGAATTACCATATCGTACCTCCTCGGTTTGCATTGTAGGGGCGAAAGATTTTTCGCCCCTACCGTCCAGACCATGCCATAGTCGGTTGGAGAATTACAAATTCATTCATAGCGGTGCCGGGACGTTGCTAATTCCTAGTTCCGCGGCGAGGTCGGTAAGATTGGCCCAAGTGCTGTTCTCGATCTCGACGCCATGTTGCCGATTGCGCGCTTCGCGCTTTCTGCCGGATTCGCCGGGCAAAGCGATTTCGCTAAAGCCGGGCGCGCGCGGCGTTGATTTTATGAACGCGATGAGTTCGTCAACTTTGTCGTAGAAGCTTTCTAAGTCTTGAAATTCGTCAACGGCAAAGGCTTGGAGGAAAAGTCCGTTGACGCCGTGGCCGCGGTTGTCCCAGTATTGTTTTCCCATGCCGTTGCCGGAAAGTAACCCGCCGAGGATTTCCGTTATCAATGCCAGGCCCGAGCCCTTGTAGCCGCCGAACGGTAAGAACACGCCGCGCGGCGGGCCGCGAAAGGTTTTGAAATCCGTGGTCGGGTTGCCGTGGCCGTCGAGCATCACGCCGTCGGGGATCTTTTCTTTCTTGGCGACGCGACGCTGAATCTCGCCCATGCTCATGGAGGCGGTGGCGAAGTCGAGAACGATATGGCGGCCGCCGCGAGCCGGGATGCCGAAGGCCATCGGGTTGGTGCCGGTGATGGGCTGCATGCCGCCGTAGAGCGTGGTGACCGCCGAGCCGACGCTCGCCGCGCCGATGCCGATCATGCCTTGTTCCACCGCCATCTCCATGTAGTCGGCCAGCCGTCCGGTATGGCCGGCGCGGCGTAGGCAGACGATGCCCGCGCCATGCGCTTTGGCTTTTTCGATCGCCAGCGCCATGGCGAAGTGCGCCGCGACTTGTCCGATGTAATGTTTGCCGTCGACCACGGCGGTGATTTTGCCTTGACGTTCGATCGCCGGTTTGTCCTTGATCTGATAGGTGCCGTCTTTGATCCAATTCAAGTACGGATTGACGCGGATGACGCCATGGCCGGCGTAGCCGCGCAGCTCGCCTTTGACCAGCAGCTCGGCGACCAAGCCGGCGTCATCTTCCGCCATGCCGCCGGTGGACAAGAGTTGTTTGCAGAAGGTCAAAAGTTGTTGGTGATCGATTTTGGGCACTGGTGTTTCCTATCAGAAGAGGGTAGGGGCGAAAGATTTTTCGCCCCTACTTCGTTACGGGGAAATATTTCCCAAGCCATTCGCGCACGATATCGGTCAAACGCGGATTTTCTTCGTTGAACGTAAAGTGATCGACGTCGGACAGCAAATGCAGCTCGGCCGGCTGTTTGGCTTTCTTGAACATCTCGATCGATTCATAGGTTGGCGTCACCGAGTCGTTGGCGCTGTGCAGCAGCAGCAGCGGACGCGGCGAAATGTTGCCGACCTGATCGTCGGCGCGGAAGTCGTTCATGCTTTGAGCGGTCTCCGCGGGAAATTCCATGATCGAGCCCTGGCTCATGCGGTTTCGCAATTTTTCTGGGATCGGCACGATGTCGTAGCGCGGTACCATCAAAGACTTTCCCGTGCGCTCGCGGTGGCGCTTGCCTTCCTCCAGCATGGCGGTGAACTTGGCCCATTTCTCAGCGCCCGGATGTTGGCCGCGAAATTTGCGTTCGCCGTCGCCCCATCCGCCGCAGGAAATGACCGCGGCAACCCGGCTGTCGGCGCCGCCGGTGAAAACCGCCACGGCCGCGCCGAAGCTGCTGCCGACCAGCGCGATGCGCGCCGGATCGACTTCCGGCCGCGTCGATAAATAGGAGATCGCGTTGCGCGCGTCGGCGACTTGGTCGAGGCAGATGATGCGGCCATGCTCGCCCTCGCTCTCGCCGCAGCCGCGAAAATCCACGCGCAACGTGACGTAGCCCCACTGGCTGATTTGTTTGGCGACGATTTTTTGGCCGTTGCCGTCTTTGTTGCCGCCGAAGCCGTGCAGAACGATAAATGCCGGCCGGCGCTCGCCGGCTTTATAGTCCGGCGGCGTGTCGATGAGTCCTGCGATTTTTAGGCCGTCGGATTGAAAGCTGATTTTTTCTTCCATGTTTTGCTCCTTGTTTATTTTTTCGCTTTGCGAGTTCGGGCGCAGTCCACAACACAGCAAGAAATCCTAAGCGTTTGAATCCGAACGTTCCTTTCCCCTGGATGGGGAAAGAGCCTGCCCTGAGCCTGCCGAAGGGTTAGGATAGGGGTGACACGCTTTAGCTCACGGCTTCGGCTATGCACCCCCATTCTAACTCTCCCCCGTCGAGGGGAGAGAATCGGATTGGGGAGAAGGAGATACAGGTGTAAGAAAATTGTTTCATTCGATTAAGCTGCGAATCATCCCCATGGACCCATGAACGGCTCGCCGGCGTAGGCGTTTGAATTCGCATCCAGCGTCTTCGGCCAGTCGCTCATTTTTTTCGGTTGGCGCAACTCTTTCGGTTTGGTCTTGCCGTCCCAGCCGACTTGCTCCATGGCACAGTAAAGTTGAATACAGTGGCCGTCAGGATCGAGCAGGTGAGCGGCGTAGTCGATGCCGGGATGAAGTTCCAACGGCAGCGCTTCGCTGACTTTGCAGCCTTGCTCTTGGAAAAACTTCACGGCGTCTTTGAGCTGGCGATAGTTGGCGAGCTGCAGGCCGAGGGCGGCGCACTTGCTGTGAGTGCTCAAGCCCAGCGAATCGCGCAGTGCTATGGGAAAAAGCGCCAGCGAGTGATGTTCGGTGTTGCACCTGAAGAACAAGCAGCGCTGGCCTTGGCAATTTACTTCTTCGCTCAAAGTGAAACCGAGGCGTTGGCGATAAAACGTTTCTGTTAACGCCATGTCATCGGCAAACAGATAGACCGGACCGAGCCGGACGATCTTGAACGGGCGCGGCAGCAAAATGCCGTCAACGTCATAGGTCGCCGGCAAGTCGTCGGTGTGGCGGTAGCCGCTGGTCGGATCGATGCCTTTGGCTTTGGCCTGTTCGACTTCTGCGTATTCAGAAATTTGCGGCAGCTCGGGCGGTTTGTCGAAGCCGCGATCGTACATGCTGCGCGGTTTGCTGTGGCCATTCCAGCCGATTTGTTCGATGCCGTAGTAAAGTTCGTTGCTCTGGCCGTCGGGATCGTAGAGATAAGTATGCCAATTGGATCCCGGCATGTCGCGGCCTGAGCGCTGCTGCTTGATGTTGTTGTCGTTGAACCATCGGATCGCCCTTGCGACTTCGCGCATGCTGCCGACTTGCCAGGTGATCTGATTGATGGTGATACCGGGTTTCTCGGCGCGGCCCAGGGCGTCGCGCACGCGCTTGGGAAACAGCACCATGGCGTGATGATCGCCGCCGTAGCGGGTGAAGTAGCCGTTTGGATCGCCGAGACCGGCGACTTGCTCCGGGCTAGTGGCGCGCTTGGAGTAATCCATCACATCGGAAATCTTGAAGCCCAGTAGATCGGTGTAAAAGCGCCGACCTGCTTCCATGTTCGTCATGTTAAAGCCGAAGTGACCGAGCCGGCGAATCTTGAATGGCTGATTTAGCAGCACGCCGCCGACATTAAATTTTTCGCCTGACATCGAGCACCTCCCCGGAGCGTTCGGCACCTCTATACATTCTTTTGCAGTGACTGACAACGCACAGCAATAATTTTTGCGTTGTAGAGAATTGTTTCGATCAGAAAGAGAAATTTTACTTGCAAGTGATCCATCGCTGGACTAACGTGAGTTCGCCGATCAATTACCACAAGTAGGAGGCCGAACATGGCAATTCAAGAACTACACTCCAACGGCAAGATCTCTTGGCCCGGCGACGCGCGCATCGCGGTGCTGCTCAGTTTCGATTTTCAGGGCGGCGAAGATGTCCGGCCAAATAAGGACGGAAAGATCAATCATGAAGAGTACACCCAGGCGGAATACGGCCCGAACACCGGCATCTGGCGCATTCTGCGCATCCTCTCGGCGCACGAAGTAAAGGCGACGTTTCTCACTTGCGGCGGTATCGCCGAGCGTTACCCGGAAGCGGTGGCGGCGATCGTGGCCAACGGCCACGAAGTCGCCGGTCATGGCTACCATCACGAAGTGGCCCGCGATCTGAGCCGGGATGAAGAGCGCGATGTCATGAAGCGCACCACCGACATGATTGTTAACCGCGCTCAAAGACGGCCGGTGGGTTGGCGTTCCTGCACCCAGAGTCCCAATAGTCTCGAACTGCTGATGGAGCAGGGTTATCTGTGGAACAGCAACTCGTTCTCGCACGATCTGCCGTTCTTATGGCAGAACGGCAAGAAAAGATTGGTTGAGCTGCCGCGCCAGCCGTTCGGCGACGGGCGCGCTTACGGTCACCGCGACTCGGGCAATCCCAATGATACGTTGGCGATCTGGAAGGGCATGTTCGATCAGTTCTACGAAGAGTCGAGCTTGGCGCCGACCTTTTGTCCGTTCCAATTTCATCCGTACATTTCCAGCCGGCCCGGCCGGGCGAAAACCTTGTCGGACATCATCGCGCACATGAAGTCGCACAAAGGCGTCTGGTTCGCCACCGGCAGCGAAGTGGCGCACTGGTGGTTGGAGAAGGGCTTCTCGGCGGAAGCCAGCGCGAAGATATCGAAAGTGGCGTGAGGAAGGTTGGGTAATGGAGTGATGGAGTATTGGGCCCCACCCATCACTCCAACACTCCATTACTCCATCACTCCATCAACCCGGTCCTCTTATGATTTGAACCAGTAGCGGATTTTTTTCCGCAGTCCCCGGCCCATTCTTTTTTTCAATTCAAACCAGATCCGCAGCAGCCAATTGCGCGCCGACCAGGCAAAGGAGGTCGACGTGGTGATCCATTGGTGATTGAATTCGAAGTCGGCTTTGATTTTTCTGATATGCAGGGCCTTGCCGAATTTGCGTCTAAAGATCGCCCTGACGCTAATCGCGTTGCGCTCTTCGACGAAAACGGTCACGGTTTCGAACGGCAGCAGCGAACGGATGCGCGAAAGTTTTTGCGCCAGGCTGATTTCATTGCTGGCGCTGACCTCGATCAAATTGTTGAGTAGCTCCGGTTCTTGCAGGGTGGTCTCGGCGAGCACCCGGCGGAGCTTTATTTCTTGGCCTGCGTCGTTGTTATAGCCCGCCAAAATCAGAAAAGTTTTGTGTTTGGAGGTGTGCATCGACTTCTGCCACCAGTCGAGGGAGCGCTCCAAACAGACGCGCGACGCTTGCGACAGCCGTTGGGCATCCAACACTCCATAGGGCATGGCGACGATTACGATGGAAATGGGCAGTTACTCCTTTGCTCTGAATTGCGCGGCTCGATCGATCAAGGTTCGTGGATCATCACGTCAACCGGTTTGCCACCGACGGCTAGGTCGGGACAGGCGCTGAGCGCGACCAGTAAATCCATCTCGGCGCGCAGGTCCATGTAGTTGCCTTCGGCCGGCCGCACTTGGGTGTGTTCCATCTTGCCGGTGGCGCCGTCGATGATCATGTGCTGGTTCAAATTGAACGGGCTGGGAATATCTTCGGGAATGATGCCATAGGAAGCCAGCGCCTTGGAGAGATTCTCATAGCAGCCATGATCGGGGATTTCTTTAATTTCACGCGGGTAATACTCGGCCAGGCGATTTTCCTGCTGCGCCAGTTTGAAGCGGTAGCCGCTGCACATGCCTTTTTGCAAATCGTGGGTGCCGGCTTTGTTGCCGTCATAGACGATCGTCATCATGTGTTGGTTGTTGCGCCCCATCAGCTTGTCGCCGGTGCTAATGAACAGTTTCATGTTGTAAACCTTGGTGCGCGGCTGATCGAAGCGCTCGCGCAAGTTCTGCAATCTGAAGAACACGAAGTCCACTGTTGTGGTCGCGGTGATACGAATGACTTGACCTTGCTTCATCTCGGCCGACCAGCCGGTGTTGTGCGGCACGTGGTTTTGCAAAATGGTTTTCATGAACGTCAGTCTCCTGAGCTACGATTAGCTTTCGATTAGCGGCTTTTGTAAAGCGCGTCGACGAAGCCGCCGGTCACCAGCTCGCGGATGAATTTCGATTCGGCGAAACGCTGCGGCGTGATGCTCGCCGGCAGCGGCCGGCTGGCTGTTGAAAAAGTATTTGGCACGGCTGATTTCATCATTGTTCCTTCGCAATCACTAGGTGAGAATGGTGATTCTGTCAAGTAATGTCGCTGGCGGGTAGTGGTTCACTATGAGTTCAACGAAACGTCGATGTAGGGGCAGACCCCTGTGTCTGTCCTCCGGACCGGGCGACCACAGGGGGTCGCCCCTAATAAGATTTCGCAACTGAATCACTGTCCGCCCGGGAAAATCCTGCGCTAACGCACGAAGTAATCCTTGAACCCGGTGACCATCAAATTCGCCAACCCTTCATTGTAACTTTCGACATGGCCGTAGTGGGTGAGATTGGGCACGACGATCAAGCGCAACGCATCGGCGTAGGGCTTGAAGCGCTTGAAGGCATAAACTTCGCGGCGAAATTCCAAGCCGCGCTCGCCGCCTTCGATCCAGTGGCCTTTGTCGTTTTCGCCGACGATGTGCAGCAGCTTCTTGCCGCGCAGGCGGTTTAGATCGGACTTGAAGGTGATGAACAGTTCGTCGTCCGCCAGGGCGGAGAGTTTTTTGATTTCGGGAAGGAGCACATCGTGGGCGCTGTGTTCGATGTCTTGCAGGAAAGGTTTGAACTGGGGCCGGCGATGATTCTCCAACTCGAACCAATTCTCGACACTGCCCCAGGGTTGATTGGGGCCGACGTAGCCGCTTTTCGCATATCCTTTCGGCGAGCGGCGGCTAAGATCGGTCAAATTTCTAAACGGCGCGGCGCGCTCTTCGGGCGATTTCTTGGCGCAGGCGAGGTCCCATTCTTTGCGCAGCCATGCCGGCATGCCGGTGCCGAATCCCAAGCCGCCGATGAGTTTGTTCTTGAGGCCGTACTGTTCCATCAAATAAAAATATTCGCCGCCGGTGGAATGGCCCCACATGAAGAGCGCCTGGGTGAGATTTTTCTCGACCAGCGCTTTAACCGCTTCGGTGCACATTCTGAAAGTGTAGACGGCGAGGCGGTTCTTGAGTTCCGTGTCGCTGGGAATCTCGCCGATAATGAATTCCGGCCGCCGTTCTGGAATCGGCGCCCAGGGTTCGCGGCTGTAGTGGCCGGGAAGCGAAATCGCCAGCACGGGAATTCCCAGCGACGCGATATGTTGCGCCACACCGACGCGCGCTTTCTTCGGATCGATTTTGGTTAGATCGGGATATTCTTCGGGACCATCCGGGGTGAAAATGAACTCATATTCATTCACCGCGCCGCCGTGAATCATCGCCACCGCCATGTCTGGAATCGAAACTTTCGCCGGTGTAAATAAGCGGCCGTGAATATCCCACTGAAACAGTTCGCCGGGCTTTTCCGGGTTTGGATAACGGCGGATGCTCTCTTGAACTTCTTTGACGCTCACCGCTGTGCGTGGAAAAGGGTCGGGAAAAGTTTTGTAGTCATCGAACGGCATGTAGTAGATGAAATCGTCTTTTAGACCTGCGCCGGTTTTTAGCGCGGCGACTACTTTGTTCATTGCTTCTTGGCTCATGGGTGGTCCTGTTCGATTGAAATGTTGTCTGTGGAGATTTATGTGGATAGTGCCAGGGATTGTCAACCGCTTGCCGGCGCGACCGATTGCCGGTAAGAAAAAGAGAACCGAGAACTGGAGGTTCCGAGATGGCCGAAGTGATTAATCGTCCTTCCTACGAAAACGTCGAACGTAAAGTCGAGGTGATGGACACGCCGTACGATCGTTGGGTGGTGTCCCAAGGGATCGATATCGTTCGCGGCTTCTTCGTGGGAGATCTTTATACCATACCGCTCAAGTGGTGGGATCGAATCGGCGGCAACGGCGTCTGCATCATGCTCGACGGCGCCGGCTACATGGACGACGCTTACGTCATCGGCATCCCCGCCGGCAAAAGTTTGAATCCCCAGCGCCATATTTACGAAGCCTTGGTTTACGTGCTTTGCGGCCGGGGCGCGACGACGGTGTGGCAGAACAATGGCGCGAAGCAAAGTTTCGAATGGCAAGCGGGGAGCCTGTTCGCCCTGCCGCTCAATGCTTGGTATCAACACTTCAACGGCCAGGGCGATCAGGAAGCGCGGTTGTTGTCGGTGACCACGGCGCCGCTGATTTTCAATCTGTTTCACAGCGAAGACTTCGTCGTCAACAATTCCTATTCCTTCACCGATAGATTCAAGGGTGAAGATGGTTATTTCGCCGGCAGCGGCCGGCTTTACAGCGACCGCGTGGTCGAGACCAATTTCGTCGCCGACGTGGTCAACATCGAGCCGGTGGAGTGGAGCGAAAGAGGCAAGGGCAATGCGACGATCTTTTTCGAAATGTCCGAGAGCATGATGGGCTCCCATGTGTCGCGCTTTCCGGTCGGCATTTACAAAAAAGCCCATCGCCACGGGCCGGGCGCGCATGTTTTTATTCTCACCGGCAAAGGCTATTCGCTGTTGTGGCCGGAAGGAAAGGAAATGACTCGTGTCGACTGGAAGCGGGGATCGATCGTGGTGCCGCCCGAGGGTTGGTTCCACCAACATTTTAATTCCGGCGCCGAGCCGTCGCGCTATCTGGCGCTAAAAATTCTCAGCCGCAAGTACAAACTGCAACCCGGCAAGATTCAGTCCGACGTGCCGCTGGCCTATGGCGGTTGGCAGATTGAGTACGAAGATGAAGATCCGCTGATTCGAAAAATCTTCGAAGAAGAGTGCGCCAAGTCGGGCGCCCAGGTGAAAATGGCGCCGGTGGCCAAGCGCGCCAATTGACAAGGGCAGGCAGTTTCTTAATAATACCGGAAAACGTCACCACAGTGTGAGTCTAAGGAGTCAAAAATGCTGAAACCGATTGGCATGACGGAAGGACATTATGAATGCCGTTCGTTGGACGAAACGATACCTATTTTTACCGACCTGATGGCGGCGGAAGTCGTTGAGCGGACCGCGAAACAAGCAGTGGTCAAGCACCCAAACACGGCGTGGCGTCTGGTGATTCACGAAGGCGGGCCGGATTCCAAGAATAAGCCGCACACCAATCACTATGGCTTCCGCGTGGCGACTTCGAAAGAAGTTCCAAAAGCCCACGAATACATTTCCGCACACAAAGCACAGTACAAAATTAAAAGCGTAACCCCGCCGCACGAAGCGCACTTCGCCTATTCGATCTATTTCAAAGAGCCCGGCGGCAACGATCTGGAGATCGAGTACTACAATCCGGCGGCGATCAAGCATGGGCGCAGGATCGCCGCGCCGCATTGGACCACGCCGATTCCTGAAGAAAAATTTCCCGGCAGAGGTTACGTGCCGCAGGCGATGACCCATGGCACGCTTAACTGCGATGACAAAGAAATCAGCGACAAATTTCTCGCCAATGTGCTCGGCCTCGACATCATCGGCGGCGGCCGCACCTCGACTTATATCAGCGTGCCGAACATGGGACCTTGGTACGTCGTCGTGTTGCCGACCACGCACCGCGATTATTTATCCGAGGCGAACCGTTTCACGTTGAAGTTGGCTTCCCCAGAAGAAGTCGAAGACGCGCACAAAGATTTCTCGAAAAACGGCAAGCAGCTTGGCATCCAGGATCTCCGCGAGCTGGAGACAAATGGTCGCGCGCACTTTCTGCTCAGCGATATCAGTAAGAACTGGTGGGAAATAACTTCGTAATGGTCAATTGCAATAAAATTGCTGAGAACGCCGCTAACAGGAAACTGTCAGCGGCGTTTTTGTTTCTGGCAAGGGTGATCGGTTGCATAATTGACAGCGAAAAAGTTTCGTCCACGACCACCGTCTCTTGTCAGAGCGCGTAGGTATCCAGTACACTGCCGAACAAGCGTTTCCGAGTAAAAGCGGCATCAAACGGCGAGCCGCACGCCTGAGCGCGACCCATGGATAAGAAGGCCCTCACTGAACGCGATATCTGCACCAAGTTCATTACGCCCGCCGTAGTGAAAGCCGGTCGGGATATCCAGTCGCAGATTCGCGAAAAGGTTTATTTTACCAAGGGCCGCATTATTGTTCGCGGCAAACTCGTCACACGCGGCAAAGCCCAACGCGCCGATTACATTCTTTACTACAAGCCAAATATTCCCATCGCTTTGATCGAGGCGAAGGACAACAATTACCCCGTCGGCGGTGGCATGCAGCAGGCGATCAAGTACGCAGCGACGCTTGATATCCCGTTTGTATTTTCATCTAACGGCGATGCGTTTTTATTTCACGACGGAACCGGGCAGGGTAGCCAAATTGAAACCGAGGTAGCTCTCGACGCCTTCCCAACGCCCGCCCAATTATGGGACTCGTATCGAGCATGGAAATGCCTGGCGCCGGCGCAAGAAGCAATCGTTCTCCAGGACTACCACGAGGACGGTAGTGACAAGGAGCCGCGTTACTACCAGCGCATCGCGATCAACAAAACCATTGAAGCCATAGCAAAGGGCCAAGACCGTATTCTTCTGGTCATGGCCACCGGTACCGGCAAAACCTACACCGCGTTTCAAATCATCTGGCGTTTGTGGAAAGCCGGGCGGAGAAAACGGATTCTCTACCTTGCCGATCGTAACGTCCTAGTCGATCAGACGATGGTCAACGACTTCCGTCCGTTCGGCAAGACTATGGCAAAGCTCAGCACCAGCTCGAAAACCATCGAGCGTGAAGATGGCACCGAGGTTCAGACTCCAACTGCCATCGCTAAAAAGCATCGGCGTATCGATACGTCCTATGAGATTTACCTTGCGCTCTATCAGGCGATTACCGGCCCGGAGGAGCAGCAAAAACTTTACCGTGAGTTGTCGCGCGACTTCTTCGACCTGATTGTCATTGATGAATGTCATCGCGGCAGCGCGGCGGCGGATTCCGCTTGGCGTGAAATCCTAGATTATTTCTCTTCGGCAACGCAGATCGGCCTTACCGCCACGCCGAAAGAAACGGAATACGTTTCCAACATTCACTACTTTGATAAACCGGTTTACAGCTACTCGCTCAAGGAAGGTATTCGCGACGGGTTTCTGGCGCCGTACAAGGTCGTAAAGGTACACCTCGATGTCGATATCGAAGGATACCGGCCGCGGCATGGCGAAACGGACAAGTACGGCTACGAGATCGAAGATCGAGTCTATAACCAGAAGGATTTTGATCGTGAGTTGGTTATCGACGAGCGCACCAAGCGGGTCGCTAAGAAGGTAACGGAGTTTCTGAAAGAGAGCGGCGACCGCTTCCAGAAAACCATCGTGTTCTGCGTGGACACGGAGCACGCATTCCTCATGCGCCAGGCTCTGATTAACGAAAACCAGGATTTGGTGCAGCAGAACGAACGCTTTGTCATGCGCATCACCGGCGATGACGCCGATGGCTGTGCTCAGGTCGGCAACTTCATCGACCCTGAAGCCAAGTATCCGGTGATCGTTACGACATCGCGCTTGCTTTCGACCGGTGTCGATACGCAGACATGTCGCTTGATCGTCCTCGATCGCGAAGTCAATTCCATGACCGAATTCAAGCAGATCGTCGGTCGTGGCACGCGGGTTCACGAGGACACTAAGAAATATTACTTCACGCTCATCGATTTCCGGAAAGCGACCAATCATTTCGCCGATCCCGAATTCGATGGCGAGCTGGTGCAAATCTATGAGCCGGGCGAGAACGATCCGGTGAATCCACCGGATAATGTGCCCCCTACGCGCGATGAGGACGAGCCCATCCCGCCGACGCCCGGCGCAGGCGAGGAGATCATTGTCGATACGCCGCCGCCTGATATTGCGATTCCACCTGGTGGTGAAGGCGGGCGGCGCAAGTACTACATCCACGGCGATCCCGTGACGATTGTCGCGGAGCGCATCGAATATCTCGATGAGAATGGTAATCTGGTTACGGAAGGTTTGCGAGACTATTCAAAGAAGACCTTGCGGAATCACTTCGCTAGTTTGGACGAATTTCTCAACAGATGGAACAGCGCCGAGCGCAAGGAAGCGATCATCGATGAATGGAAAAAGGAAGGGTTGCTGATCGAGCCGCTGGCGGACGAAGTTGGGAAGGACCTCGATCCCTTCGATTTGATCTGTCACGTCGCTTTCGACCAGCCCCCGCTGACGGGACATGACCGTGCTCAGAACGTGCGCAAGCGCGACGTTTTTACCAAGTACGGGGCAAAGGCACGTGCCGTACTCGAAGCTTTGCTCCAAAAATACCAGGACGAAGGCGTTACGGCGCTCGACGATCCGCGTATCCTCCGAGTAGCGCCGTTCGATGTCATGGGTACGCCCGTCGAACTCTTGAAACAATTCGGTGGGCGCAAAGGTTTTGAAAAAGCCGTCCACGAACTTCAGTCCGCACTCTACGAAAAGGCAGCTTGATATCCTATGTCAGTCCGCAACACCGTTAAATCTATTCAAGATATCATGCGCCAGGACGTCGGCGTCGATGGCGACGCGCAGCGCATCTTTCAACTCTGCTGGATGTTCTTCCTCAAGATCATCGATGACCAAGATGTAGAAATGGAGCTGATGCAGGACGGCTATCGCTCGCCGGTACCGGAAAAGTTTCAGTGGCGCGCCTGGGCCGCCGATCCTGAGGGCATGACAGGCGACGCTCTCATGGCGTTCATCAATGATGAACTATTCCCGGCTCTGAAGGAGTTACCCGGTACCGCGAACAACGGTCGCCGCCGCGTGGTGCGTGAAGTGTTTCAGGACGCCTACAACTACATGAAATCCGGCCAGCTCATGCGCCAGGTGATCAACAAGATCACCGCCGTCGACTTCAACAACCTCGCCGAGCGCCAGCACTTCGGCGATATCTACGAGCAGATTTTGAACGACCTGCAGAGCGCCGGTAACGCGGGCGAGTACTACACGCCGCGGGCGGTTACCGCGTTCATGGCCGATCGCCTCGATCCGCACCCTGGCGAGATCTTATTCGATCCCGCCTGCGGCACCGGTGGGTTTTTAACCTGCGCTATCCGCCATATGCGCGAACGCTACGTGAAGACTCCGACTGATGAACAGAAGATGCAGCAAGCGCTGCGCGCGGCCGAGAAAAAGCAGCTGCCGCACATGCTCTGCGTCACCAACATGCTGCTCCATAATGTCGACGATCCGTCTTTCGTCCGTCATGACAACACCCTGGCGCGTCCATATATCAGTTATACGCAGTCAGACCGGGTCGACATAGTTCTGACCAATCCGCCGTTCGGTGGGCGCGAGGAAGACGGCATCGAGAGCAACTTTCCGAAACACTTTCAGACACGCGAGACCGCTGACTTGTTTCTCGCTCTTATCGTCCGCCTGCTTAGAACCGGCGGACGCGCCGCCGTCGTTCTTCCCGACGGCACGCTTTTCGGCGAAGGCGTCAAGACGCGGCTCAAGGAACATTTGCTGGAGGAGTGTAACCTCCACACCATCGTCCGTTTGCCCAACAGCGTTTTTAAACCCTACGCATCCATCGGCACGAATCTCTTGTTTTTCGTTAAAGGCGAGCCGACCAAGGAAATCTGGTATTACGAACACCGGGTCGTCGCCGGGCAGAAGGCTTACTCGATGACCAAGCCAATCCGCTTTGAGCATCTAAAGCCTTGCATCGACTGGTGGGACAAGCGCGAGGAAAATGAAATTTCCTGGAAAGTCACCATCGATGCAGTGAAAGCGCGCAACTACAATCTCGACTTCAAGAACCCGCACGTCGTCACCGACGATCACGGCGACCCCGAAGAACTCCTCGCCAAGCTCGACGAGTCCGAAAAACAAACGGCAGTGTTACGCGATCAGCTCAAGGCGATTTTGGAGGAAGCGCTGCTCCGATGAAGAAGCCAAAGCGCATTGTGCGCGTCCGAGGAGCTGAACTCGCAGTCCGAAGCATTGCCTCGCTGGTAGAGCAGGTCCGCAGCCTGGTTCATTCGGCCCGGCGGGCCGCTGCCAGCAGTGTCAATACCCTGCAAGTGCGCACCAACTTCGAAATCGGTCGGCTTATCGTGGAGCACGAGCAGCGCGGGAGTCGTCGGGCGGACTATGGCGAGTTGGTGATCAGAACTCTGGCTGACAAGCTTGGGGCAGAATTCGGACGCGGTTTTTCGAAGCGCAACCTGGAGTACATGCGCCAGTTTTACGCCGAGTATACTACTCGCTCTGGCCAGATTGCGCAGAAGCCTTCTGCGCAATTGCCATCGCCGTGGCCCGCACCTTTCACTCTCAGTTGGTCCCATTACGTCTTGCTCCTCACGATCAAAAATCCCGAAGAACGCTCCTTCTACGAAATCGAGGCGACGCAGTCCGGTTGGTCTCTGCCGGAACTCAAGCGTCAGTTAAATTCCGGCCTATACGAGCGTCTCGCGCTCAGCCGTAACAAGAAACAAGTCCGCCTGCTTGCAGAGAAGGGGCACACCGTCACCCAACCCTCCGATGTGCTCAAAGACCCTTATATCCTCGAATTCCTCGGCCTGGAGGAAAAGCCGGCGTATACCGAGAGCGACCTCGAAGTCGCCATCATCGGCAAGCTCCAGCATTTTCTCCTCGAACTCGGCAAAGGATTTCTCTTCGAAAAGCGCCAAAAGCGCTTCACCTTCGACGAAGATCACTTTTTCGTCGACCTGGTGTTCTACAACCGGCTGCTGCGCTGCTATGTACTCGTGGACCTGAAGCTCGACAAGCTCACGCATCAAGACTTGGGCCAGATGCAGATGTATGTGAACTACTTCGACCGCTTCGTCAAAACGCCTGGGGAAAATCCCACCGTCGGTATCCTTCTTTGCAAGCGAAAGAAAAAAACTATCATCGAACTGACCTTGCCTAAGAACGCCAATATCTTCGCCTCCCAATACCAGCTCTACCTGCCGTCCAAGGAAGACCTGAAACAGCGCCTCATCGAGTGGACCGAGGAGATCAGCGATGACTCCTGACCGCCTGCTCGACCACTTCGACCGCATCAGCGACGCGCCCGACGCCATCCCGCGTCTGCGCCGCTTCATCCTTGATCTCGCCGTGCGGGGAAAGCTAGTCGAGCAAAAATCCAACGATGAACCTGCGTCTGAATTGCTCAAGCGGATTCAAGCGGAGAAGGCGCGGCTGGTGAAGGAAGGGAAGCTCAGGAATCAGGAACCGACGCTGCCGGTTGAAATCGGGGATCAGCCGTTTGAATTGCCAACGAACTGGGAGTGGGCGCGCTTCGGTGGGATTGCAGATTTTTCTGCCGGCCGGACGCCATCTCGCCACGACTTCAGCTATTGGAATACGGGTGACTACCCTTGGGCTAGCATCGCCGACATGACCGACGGCGGTGTCGTTGTCACCACAAAGGAGACGGTCAGCGAGAAGGCGAAAGAGCATCTCTTTCGTTCGGAGCCAGCACCCGTTGGCACGCTGATCATGAGCTTCAAGCTGACGATTGGAAAGATCTCGATGCTCGGCGTTCCTGCGTTCCATAACGAAGCGATCATTTCGATTCATCCGCATTTGGTAGCGATGGATGCCTACCTCTTTAAGGTGCTTCCGCGCTTTTCACAGCAAGGCGATACGAAAGATGCAATCAAGGGGGCAACGCTAAATCGCGAGTCGATCACTAATATTTTCCTTCCCCTCCCACCCCTCGCCGAACAAAACCGCATTGTCGCCGAGGTGGATGAATTGATGGCGCTGTGCGATCAGTTGGAAGCGGCGCAAGCGGAACGGGAGAGCCGGCGGGATAAGTTGGCGGGGGCGTCTCTGCATCGAGTTAACAACGGCGCGAATGCCAACGAGTTTCGCGAGCACGCCCGTTTCCACTTTCGCCACCTCCCACGCCTCACCACGCGCCCCGAACACATCCAACAACTCCGCCAGACGATCCTGAACCTCGCCGTCAGCGGCAAACTCGTCCCGCGGGATCCGAAAGATGAACCAGCTTCCGAGTTGCTCAAACGGATACAGGCGTGGCGCAGTGCGGCAATTGCTGAGGGAAAAATTCGGATGCCGCGGAAGCAAATTCTGGCTGTCGATGACTCGGAGGCTCCATATGAATTGCCAAAATTGTGGGATTGGGTGCGTCTGGGACAAATTATCTATATCCACTCCGGCGACGGGCTGACCTCCGAAGCCATGAGGCGCGGGTCGGTACCTGTTTTTGGCGGAAATGGTATTACGGGGTTCCATGACACACCCAACGTTCTACGACCAACCGTAGTGATAGGACGCGTCGGCTACTATTGTGGATCTATTCATGTGACTCCTTCGCAGGCGTGGATCACCGATAACGCCTTCATAACGGAATTCTGCACCGATGCTATCTTTCAGAATTTTCTAGTGCTTTTGCTGAAGGCGACAAATCTCAAGGAGAACGAGAAGGCGACGGCGCAGCCGGTTATCTCAGGAGCAAAAATTTATCCTATTATCGTTGGCCTTCCACCCCTCGCTGAACAACACCGTATCGTCGCCAAAGTCGATGAAGTGATGGCGCTCTGTAACCGACTGGAAGCGCAGCTCAACACCACCCAAAAACTACAAGCCGGATCCGTATACTGAAATCAAGGAAATCTTTGGCTATTTTTCTCAGCTGGGCAAATGAAAGTTTTCGCCAGTCAGGGGGGAGGGGAATGGCTACGTTGTTCATTGAAAGGCCGCCGGCGCGTAGTTAGAAGCCCTTGGTGCCGCGAATTCCACGAGGACTAATCAAAAAAGCCGTGTTCGTGCTCGTGGTTCGTAATATCAATGCTGCGGCCCGTTCAAGCCGTTCAAATCGTTCAACCGCTGCGCTCACCAATTACTGCGGCCCGTTCCAGACGTTCCAAACGTTCAACCGCTACGCTCCGTTCAATGCCTTCGGCGGTTCGAAGGTTCAATAGCTTGCCCTGAGTATGTCGAAGGGTTCAACGTTCAAGGACGGATTCGGATGGAGACTTGCACGTTTTGAGAATTCTCGAAATGTCGAAACGTTCTATGGGAGCAAGTGATGATTCGCTATTGCGGGCATCTTGGGGGTGAAGGAGATAAAACAGCGCAAGGCCGTAGACCCTGCCTGAGCGTTGGGATTTTGTTGTTCGATAGTGGTATTCATAGAACCTTGAAGTTAGTTCAGAAACTTATCGCATGGAGGAACTACAATGAACCAGATTGCTCAACGTAACTTGCAACGCCGCAAGCGGCAAGCGACTCGGCTTTCTAAACGCGAGTATTTTAGGAAAAAGAAGGAATCCCTCAGTGTGTCAGCTGCCGGCAAGGATAAAGTGGCTTAAACCGGTCTTTGCTCATCGCCGAGCGAAGCAGCCGCAGTTTTGTGATCTCGAAAAACTGCCTGAGGTACAAGAACTCCGGGGTCATCGCCGTCGGGCCTATTCGCAATGCGCGAGCAATCAGGTCAACCGTTCAAGGCTCGTTCGGTACTGAGCCTGCCCGCCAAGTAGATCAAAAAGCAAAACACTGAATCGGTGAAGACCGTTCGGAAAAACCGACTGGCAAGCTGTGGGAGTTCGATATTCGCATTTAGCAGGACGTGGGGCTCACTAGACTGGCCACGGATCGAATCGAAGAATAACCTGCTTTTTTGGAGGTAAATTGTGCATTTCGCAGGCAAGCAATGGTTAATTTACGCTAGCGTTTTTCTAATGGTGAAGCTGGCGACGCTCTCGGCACTGCAGGCTCAGGACAAGCTTCTGATCTCCTACGGCGGCCACAATGAGACCGTCGGCCCCATGTGGGTCGCGGTGGACAAGGGCATTTTCAAGAGATACAGCCTCGACGTGAATATGCTCCAGGTGCGCAACGGCCAGATCAGCCTAACGGCCGTGATGGCAGGAGATGTCCAGGCCTTTTGGCCCGCCATTTCATCAGTCCTCAGCGGCGTCTCCGGAGGAGCAAAGCTCGGCTGCGTCGCGAGTCCCTTCAACAAGATCGCGCGGGAGCTGATCGTGCGCGCGGAAATCGATTCGCTTGGCGCCCTGCGGGAGAAAATCTTCGGGGTGCAGAGCATCGGCGGCGGGTTCTGGTTGCAAACGATGATCGTTTTGGATCGGCTCGGCGTCGATGCCGACAAGTACAAATTGCAGTTGCGCGTGATCGGCGACGAGCCGACTATTCTCCAAGCCCTGCTCGCATCGAACATCGACGCGGCGGTGATCACCCAGGCTTCAGCCGCAGTGGCAAAACGGGCCGGTCTGCGCTCTCTAGCGAATACCACGGAGCTGAAGGTTCCTTATCAAGGCGTTGGAATCTGTACGCGGAGCGACCGAATCGCTAATTCTCCGGACCTGATCATGCGCTTGGTGAAAGGGATGGTCGAGGGTGTGGTCTTTATTCAAAGCCCGCGCAACAAAGGGGAGGTAATGGAGGTGCTCAAGAAGCACCTTCGACTGAGCACAGACCAGGACGCCGAGACCTCTTACAACGCCCTGCGCACGGTGTCTTCCCTCGATGTGGCCCCCGATCCCGAGGCTTGGAAAAATATTCAAAAATATGTCGCGCGAGTGACTCCTAAAGTCGGCCAGTTGGATATTCATCAGATCATCAATGGTAATTTCGTCAAGACGCTCGAAGAAACCGGCTTTATCGCCGAAGCGAAAAAGCGACACGGCCTCTAGGGGTAAGAAAAGCGCGCCGATGAAAAGTTCATAGCCGAGGAAACGGGGTGACACTTTTATTTCCCGACTTTCTTTTCAAATTGTTATGACCTCGACGCGTGACGCTTTTCTTTTTCCCTCTTCAAGGTCGCAGGCTCCAGGCGACGACGTGTGTTTACGATACGCTCAATCGGCGTACGACGGCGCCCCGAAACAATTGGGTCAGGTCTTGCGATGCTACATTTTGCGCGGCAAACACCGTCAGGCTTGAATGGTCAGTTGATGTAGTGTCATGGCCCCCGGTGCTGAAGCCGGTTCCTTAGTGCGAATGTCGTCAACCCATCGTGCCGCGAGCATGAAGAGCATTTCACCGCGTTGTGATTGCGCGAGTGTTTCGAGATCGGCTTGCCAGCGATCGGCGTACCAGAGATGTTTTTCCAGCATGGCTTGTACTGCCGAAACTGAAGCCGGCCGTTCAGCTTGAAGGATTCGGTAAGCAATGGCGCCGCTTATCACGTGGGTGGAGACATTCCAGGCGGAGACGGGCATCGGCCATAAACCCGATAAATGCGCCTAGGGCCGTTCTCAAGAAAATCATCGGTTGTTTCCGCAGAGTAGTTGGCCTACATTACCACAAATTTTGTCGAGGGTTTGAGAGAGAATGACTGAAGCTAACAAGCAGGTTTCGATGGATGAGGAAGAAGCGAGGCAGCGACTGACAGAGTATCTCTCTTTGCTGCAGGAGAGCGACACCAGCTATCGGCCAAATCGATCCTGGCTCGCCGATAACCCTCAGTTCCAGCGGTTACCGAACGGTGATTGGCTTGTCCAAAACCCTGGTCGGCACAATCAAGGCGTCCTATTGAAAAGAGACGGAAGAAATATCCCCTTCTACGGAGCTCTAGGCAAGCTCGTTCCTGTACTCGGCCTTCCAGCTTCGCGTGAGTACCTCCTGGGATCGGCATCCAACGGACGATACCAATACTATGAGAACGGTCTGGCGGTTTGGGAGGCGTTGGAAGGTGTAACGGATATCGGATACCCCGTTGCGAGGTGGGAATCCATTAATCAAAGAGCGAAGTCCTGTCAGGCGCTGGTCGCATTTTTCGATCTCCGCAATTGTACAAACTGGTCACAATCCCAAGATGCCCAGCGGATTCAAAACGTAATAGAGACAGTTGAGCAGTGTTTTCAAGACGCATTCTCACGGGCCTGGTGCTTGAGGCTCTTCGCCAAGGGCACCGGAGACGGGTTTATGGTTGTTTCAGAGTCTGGATGGTATGCAGTGGGCGAAAAGACATTCGAGGGAAACTTTCAGGAGGGCCATGCCGAAGCGTTTTGTCGAGCGTGTGCCGATACCATACGAACCGCCGAAGCAAAGATTCCGGATGGGCTTGCAATCGGTTGCGGAATTACTGTTGGACTGATTACTCAATTGTATCTTCTTGGCCGATACGATTATATCGGCCCTGCCGTAAATGAAGCTGCGAAAATTCAACCTATCGCGTACAACGAAATTTGCATGAGTAGTGAAGTCATTGGATACCTGCGCAAAAGTGGCGTTGCAATTGAAGGTAAGAACCTGCCAGGGATGGGAATCAGAGTAAGCCCGAAGGTCTTTATCGTAGAACGGAAACTATAACAATGATGGCCGAACTCAGCGGCGAAAAGCGCGTTACTTTTTGTCAGGAACGGGGTCAGCCTTTTACTTCCTGACTTTCTTTTCGGATTGAAGAGTGGGATTGGGCAGGCATTGAAACATTGCAAATTAGATTCATTTGTTTAGAAAGCAATGCCTGGCCCTGTGGCCAGCGGCGTTTTTTGTGGCGCGTTAGAAACCTAACTCTTTGACGAATTCGTTCACATGCGGCGACCACAACCGGCCGCCCACGGCTAAGAGACGGTGGCCATCTTCAGTCCCTGGGACCGGCGGCGTCATCACAAACTTCGTTTTGCTGCCTCCGGCGCTAAAGGTCTTGTGCCACTCTCGCGGCGCTTCAGCGCCCCAGTACAGATCATTTTCCGCATAAAGCCATAGAGAAGGTATCTTGGTTGTCATGCCAAACCCCTCATAGATCTCCGTGAGTTTCTCTGGTCGGCAGCTACGCATTGGCGAGCCGGTGGGAAGCCCGCCGCTGCCACCGGAGAAATTGATGTATCCAATCACGCCAGCAGGATTCTGCGCACCAACGGCAACTGTGGTTAAACCGCCGACGGATTGACCCTCCAATATAATCTTGTCTTTATCAGCCCATTGCTGTGTGCGGAGCCAATCTAATGCGACGGTGACCGCCGTCCCAGCAACTTTGGCGGTGTTAGCGAAATTGGGCGTGCCTAGGCACGTGCCACCCCGCCAGCTGTGACCAGGAGCTTCACGGTCCACACCGGCGGTCTCGCCGTAGCCGGGTCGAATCGAAGAGACCACGGCGAAACCTTTGCCCAACCAGAAATTCGCATGTCCAACTAGCACTGGAAATTTTAGTTTCTGGTTTTCTTCGACGCTGCCGCGGCCATGGGAAAAAACGACCACAGGAAAAGGACCGGATCCTTGCGGCTTGTAAAGATGGGTTACCATCTCGACGTCAGCGCCGAACGCTCCAGCACCTTTCATGGGAATCTTGACAATCTCCGGCTGAATCAGTTTTTGCGTGACATTCTGGGCGCACGCCAACGATACATCCAAGAGCATCGCTAACAGAAATGACGATATCCGACGTGAAAGCATTGGCCAGTCCTCTCAGTTGCGCAACTGCGGCATAACCTTGGCCGCGAATGCGTCGACGCTTTCGCCGTAGACTTTCCGTGCCGGCGTGAGCATCAGGTGCTCGACTCCGGCCGCTTGCAATTCTTCGATCCGCTCGATGCATTCTTTGGGATTTCCGGCGATGGAGAAACGACGGACTAGGTAGTCGTTCACCAGATCAGGATCGACACGCTCTTCCATCGGTTTCATGACGTCGAAGCCGGCCATGAATCTTTTTATGCCCGCCAATTCATCCGGTGGCACTGTTTCGAAGGTGAAGCGGAAGTTGTGGTGCGCGCGGTTGGCGATGCGGTTGCGCACGATCTTTCTGGCTTCGTTGCCGTCGTCGCGCACGCAGAGCATGCCGGCGGCGACGATCGCGATTTCACTTTCCTTGCGTCCTGCTTGGTTCGCGCCTTCACGGATTTTTTGTTTTGCCCAATCGTAGACTTTTAAGTCGAAGCCGGTGCCGAGGATTACTCCGTCGGCGCTACGGCCGGCGAGCTGTAGACCCTTCGGTCCTTCGGCGGAAACGTAGATCGGCGCCGGCTGATTGATCGTAAAGCCGATGCCGACTTTACCCGTCGGGAAAGTTGCCGCATTGCCGCGCACGAGATCGCGGATCAGTTTGATGCCGGCTTCGAAATCTTTCATCGGCAGCGCTTTCAGTCCCTGGCTGTAAACCGGGCCGTCGCCGGTGCCGAGACCCATGATGGCGCGGCCTTGGGAAATTTCATTGAGCGAGGCCGCTGCGCCGGCGATCACCGTCGGGTGACGAAAAACCATATTAGTCACGGCGATGCCGAGGAGCACGCGCTTGGTGATCATGGCGCAACTGGCGAGGGTTTGAAATGAGTCGATGGAACTTAGATGGCTCTCGCCGAGAAAAATGCCGTCGTAGCCGAGCTCTTCGGCGCGCACAGCACGCCGGTGAATCTCGTCGATGTTTTTAACCCCGCCGTGCAGGCTGTGAATGCTGAATTTCATAGGGAAGGCAGTAGGCAGTAGGCAACAGGGTAGGGGCGAAAAATTTTTCGCCCCTACGAATCAAGGATTGAATTCTACCAACCCGCAGCCCGTCGCCCATGGGACGACTGGCTCATAAGCGATCAGTTCTGCTTTCCAACTCTGCACCGCGCCGGCCAGTGCGATCCAGGTTCTGATTTCGTGGCCACCAGAGCCGGCTTCGACGTTGATCTCTTCGTGGGTATAGGCGGTCAACTGTGTGTAGTCTCGGGCGATCAAGTTGTCCAAGAAGTTTTTGTCGAAAGGGATATTGATCTTGCCATGCTGCGCTTCGCCAGGCCAGTGCGACAAGCCGCCGGTGGCGATCATGGCGATTCTTTTTTCGCTGCGATTTAATACTTGGCCGAGAAATTCGCCGAAGGCGAAGCAACGTTTTGGCGTCGGCAGCGGCGGCGTCAAGGCGTTGATGATCACTGGAACCACCGGCACGGACATATTCGGATTCAAAAAGTGCAGCGGCAAAAACGTCGCGTGATCGAACAGCAGCTCATCGGAGAACAGCGGATCGAAGCCGCCATCGAGGCAGGCATCGATCAATTGCGCCGACAGCTTGGCATCGCCGGGCACTCGGCCCTTGGGGATGCGCAGCCATTCTTCAACCGGGCCGTCGTAATGGTCGGCGCGGCCGATGCAAAAAGCCGGCATGCTGTTTAAAAAGAAATTGGCCCAGTGTTCCACCGTCAGAGCGACGATGGCCTCTGGCTTCGATGCCGCGAGACGGTCGCCGAGCTTTCGGTAGCTGCCAAGAAAGTTTTCAGCTTGTTCTTTCGGCGCGGCTTCGGTCCAGGCCGTCATCCCCGGCGCGTGGCTGGCGGCGCAGGCAAATACGATCGGCATCACTCACACCAATCCTTTCAGCGCTTGGGCGTAGTCTTCGTTGGAGACCTTGTTGAGCAGGGTGAACGGTCGCAGCAGCAGCGAGTGCACGCCCATGGTGTAAAGCGCGCGCACATCGACATTCAAGATCGCCGCGCCTTCCGGCTCGCTCAGATCGTAGGTTCTTACGAAAGCGTTGGCGTCCTGGCGGTAACGCTCGCGCCGCTCGGGATCGCGGTTGACGTGATAGATCAGCTTCTGGACTTGATAGAGGCTCATGAGGATCAAGCCAATTTCTGGTGCAGCCAAGTAATCACGGTCTTGAAAATATTCGGAATCGCGCCCATGTGACCGCCGGGGAAAAGGCGAATCGTTTTAGCGTTGCCATGTTCAAGAAGCAGATAGAAATCTTCCAGCGGCACCTGCTTGTCTTCTTTGCCGTTGACGATCAACAGCGGCGCGCAGGGCTTGTCGAGCAAGCCTTGATCGAGCAGAGACAGCGCCGGCATCACGGCGCACAGCTCATCGAAAGTTTTTTTGCCGAATAAATTGGCGCGCGCTTCGATAAGATCGAAAAGATACGAGTCGGCGTGGCGCGAACGTTCTTGCCATTGGGGTTGGAAAAAGTGGTGAATGCCGCCGCCCCAGTTGACCGCGGCGCGTAGTTTATCGGGCGCCAGGTGGGCGAGCTTGGCCGACCAGTGGCCGCCGAAGCTGGCGCCGACCACGGCGATTTTATCGCCGTCCACTTCGGGCCGCTTTAGTAAATGCTCCAGCACCGCAAGCTGAACTTGATGGGCGCCGGGTCCGGCGAGCATCGGACATTCGCCGGTGCCCGGGCTGTCGATGATAAAGCAGCCCCAACCTTCTTTGACGAAGTTTTCACCGAAGGAGTGGCGTTCTTCTTTCCAGTTGTCGATGCCGCCCCAGTGCATGATCATCGGCGCGGGTAATTGTTTCGGCAAACGTAAGTGGCCGACAATCGCTTTGCCCTGAAACGGAATCGCTACGCGCTCAACCGGAATGTCGAAATATTTCGACGCGGCGAGAAACATTTCACGGGTTTTTTCATAGCCGTGATGTTTGCCGGGGCTGCTTGGAAAGGGATGACGGGCGATGCCGTAGTAGCCGTAGGATTTAAGAAAGGCGTCTTTGGCCTGCGCGCCATTGCCAGCTTTTTCCGCGGCGAGCGCTTTGTCTTCCCAACGCGCGCCCAACGCATTCCAAGCCGCCGCCCAAGTCTCGCCCTCGAAGTCCGCCATCTGCGCCAGCGCTTGTTCGGCTTCGGCGCGGTCGGCGTGGAGAAACGGCGCGCGCTGGCCGACGCGGCTGCGAATATCGTCTTTTACTTCAGTTAAGCTGCGCGCTTCGCTCATGAAATTATCCCTGCGAATTTATCCTGCGCATATCTAATGCCTAAAAGCGTTTGAGGTCAATGAGCGCAGGGTTCGGGCATGGTGAGTTTGCGTATTTTGGGGTTGACCTTTACGATCCGCCATGTCATCCAAATACTTCGATTAGTCTTTACAGAAAGTTTCTTTTCGATATAGTTTTGCCCAACCGGCGCGGAGTCGATTCATGGCAACCATCATTGACGGCAAGGCCGTCGCAAAAGAAGTTCAAAAACATATCAAAGAAGAAGTCGACGGACTGGAGCGGCGTTGGCACATGGCGCCGGGATTAGCCGTCGTTTTAGTCGGCGACGATCCGGCGTCGCATATCTACATACGCAATAAAGAGAAAGCTTGCAGGGAAGCCGGTATCAAATCTTTCGAGCATTTGCTGCCCGCGACGATTTTAGAAAAAGAATTGCTCGCTGTGGTGCACCAGCTCAACAAAGATAAAAACGTTCACGGCATCTTGGTGCAGTTGCCGTTGCCGCCGCATATTCACGCTGAGAAAATTCTTGAAGCGATTTCACCCCATAAGGATGTCGACGGTTTTCACCCGGTCAGTCAGGGCATGCTGCTGCTCGGCGGCGAGGGTTTCAGACCCTGCACGCCGATGGGCATCATGAAACTTTTAGAAGCGGCGGGCTGCGATCCCAAGGGGAAAAACGCCGTGGTGGTGGGCCGCAGCAATATTGTCGGCAAGCCGGTGGCGCTGATGCTATTGGAAAAACACGCCACGGTGACGATCTGTCATTCGCGGACATTGAGCCTGCGCGACGAAGTCGGCCGCGCCGATATTCTCGTTGTCGCCATCGGCAAAGCGGGCTTGGTGCGTGGCGACTGGGTAAAACCCGGCGCGGTGGTGATCGACGTCGGCGTCAACCGTTTGCCCAACGGCAAACT